>Ga0134095_1000950_pt1 | contig 22999 bp, 22 predicted proteins | sample 6_2taG_FD_94449 | JGI IMG/M metagenome (GOLD analysis project Ga0134095, IMG submission 94449) | Switchgrass degrading microbial communities from high solid loading bioreactors in New Hampshire, USA - 6_20_20_110_A2 metaG | ecosystem: Engineered > Bioreactor > Semi-continuous > Anaerobic >... | reverse complement strand
TCTATTCTTCGTTATTCAAAAGTTTTAAAAAGACATTCAAAAAGGTCAAACGGAAACTATCTGTCAAAACGCTGGAAATATTGTCCGATATGCGGAGAAAAACTTTAATTCACACTATAAAACATTTGTGAATATAAGGGAGGTTAATCAGATGGATTACGAAATGATACTGAATGAACTAAAAAAATGGATTAATGAAGGAATTTTGTCGGCAAATAATTCAATACATTTATCAAGCAATAATTTGGAGACGCTAAGATTAAAAGAAAAGAGTAATGTACTAATAATGGTTAAGCAAAAAATCAATGAATTAGAAGAAATTTTTTCGTAGAGTAGCCTGTTAATGCGACATGAAAGAAAGATTGTATACAGAATGACAACTGTGATTTGTGATATGATTGTAAATACAGATCCAAAAGAAAGCTCAGATTATGGACAGGGAGAAACGGTAAACCTTGCTATAAGTGCGCTTTGAAAAATATAGCAATTATAAAGCCATTTGATATTAATGACATTCAAGAATTAGTCGGTAAGATAAATACAGCAGTTTGCCATTGTTACGTACCACAAAATGAACAATAGTATTGCTATGCGAAGAATGGAAGTGAAAATGTCATGGTAAAAGGTCTACGTGAGCATTTACAGAAAGCTGAAATTGAATACATCGCAAAAAATGGCGGTGGTTATCCTGAAACTTTTAAGTTTGATGAAGATATAGAAAATCACTTAAGAAGGATTGGTTTTAGAATAAAAGAGAAGTATAAAACAGAAGAAGATGAATGGATACGTACTACATCAAATATATCCATATGCCTTAAAGACGGATTTATTGTAAGTTGTAAAAAGTAAGAAGTGTTAATTAACAGAATATAAGAAGATTGTAACTACATTTGACAACAAATAGCCTGAATAAATAAATGTTTTAAATTAATTGAATGAAATAATCCAAATAAAGGGAAGTGCACATCTTGGGTAGAATCATAGGTTATGCAAGAGTATCAACAAAAGGACAAGCAAGGCATGGAAACGGCCTAGAAGAACAAATTCAGGCCTTAAAAAATGCTGGCTGTACAATAATATATAAAGACGCTTTTACCGGTAAAAGGGATGACCGGCCAGAATTTCAAAAAGTACTGAAAGAACTTGAACCAGGCGACACACTCGTTGTAACAAAATTAGATAGGTTTGCACGTAGTTTAAGTCATGGCAATGACATAATAAGTGAACTCATAGAAAAAGGGATAAAGGTAAATATACTTAATATTGGTTTATTAGATAATACGCCGGCAAGTAAATTAATTAGAAGCATATTCCTGGCATTTGCAGAATTTGAAAGAGATATGATTATAGAGCGAACCCAGGAAGGCAAGGCAATAGCAAAAACAAGACCTAATTTCAGAGAAGGACGGCCCCGAAAATTCACAGATACACAAATTGAATATGCTCTCAGTCTATTAGAAAAGTATCCATATAAGCAAGTTGAAAAAATGACTCAGATAAGCAAATCAACATTAATAAGAGAAAAAAGAAAGAGAAAACTTCAAAATCAAATGTAGAATATACCTTGTAGTTACAACGATTATGATTTATCCCTCTAATAGTCTATTTTTAAGGCTTATTTTAAAATGGTGGCTATTTTGCTTAACTATTTCTCGTAATATTCTATCGGTAATGCCAATAAACAACTTCTTTCCAGATTTTATTTACCAACCACATCCAGAAAGAAGTTGTTATAATAATCCTTATACAAAAAATTTTGGACATTTTTTTAAGGCAAATTAACCATTAAGAAAATCTGGAACATCCACCTCACGCGGATTTCCATATGTAAAAATAACTTTGTCAACAAGAATGGCCACAGTGTCATATTCAACGTTTTCCTTTAGCCCTTTCTTATTAATTAACTCTCCTTGTAGAAGAATTTCAAAACCTTTTTTATAATATTTTTCAATAAATTCTGCTGTTCCTTCCCAGGCAACAATATCAATAAAAGTAGTTAGATCTTTGCCAACCTTCATTGCGAGCCTGTTATTTAAAACTTTTTTACCGTTTTCTAAAGTAGTAACTTTAACGTCATAAACCAACCTTCCCAAATACGTATTAATCATATGTAATACCTCCATTAAAAAATAAGATTTATTTTTTTATATCATCAAGTGAAGAAGAAGGAAAAATATAAACTTTATCGAATAGCCTAGCGCCCTTTATTTTCCCTTCTTTAACAAGGCTCCATAACCAGGTACGGGAAAATCCGGTAATCTTGCACATGTCACTAAGAGTAATATAAAATTCTAGCTTATAGTAGGCAGAAAAAAGAATCTCGCCGATGTTCGAATCAAAAAAATCAAAGGGGATATTTATTCCATTTACATAAGGTCTACCATATAATTCAGTCAAAATATATTTTATTTTACTGCGTATATTTTGAGTAACTTTATTATTAATAAGCAATTCAGCGATTTCAAATATATCATTTGCCAAATCCGGACGGTTAAATTTTTTCAATTCATTAATTATTGCTTCCCTGTCGTATTGGACCAAATTTAACACCCTTGCTATTCTGTTTATTACTTTAAGTATAGCAAATGATAAGGCATATATCACATGTCGAGAAATAAAATTCAATCAAAAAGAATGTGAACATGTACCAGGAAGAAAAAAACTGTTCCTGGCACATGTTTTAAATTACCAAATCTGATGTAATTTATAATAACTATCTCTATTATCAACAATAATTTTAACAGCATCAGTTTTAACAGTACCATTTGAATATAGAACAGTAAATCTAAAAGTGAGGTATTCTGGATCAGAATTACCCCATTTGTTAACCATAGATTCATCCCAAAGGATGCCTTCCCAGGTAAAACCATCCGCTGAGAAAAGCTCAGTATTATAGCTGTAACCCAAAATATTGACATAGACTTTTTCAGCATAAACATCACTCAAAGGATCTATAGTAGTTGTTAAAGCTTTAAGAACAAACTTTTCTCCTGACCAAAACATTTCAGGAGGCCTCGGCTGATCAATATGGCCACTCTTTTTAAGGTTATAATCCTGTCTATTAGAATCCCATAAATCAGTATGATTAACAAAACCATCAATAGATAATTCCAAAACGGAGAAAGCGAAATCATCCGTATCAGTATCACCGTATGTATCAGTAGCTTTAGCATAAACCGTATATCTACCTGGAGATATCGAATTAATCATTGAAATTTTAACAATAGGATAAGAATTACCAACCGGATTAACAATCTGGGAGCCAGACCAAATAACAGAGCCATCATTATCCTTAAGAAAAACCTCAAGTGTCAGCGGCTGCAACTGTAGATCGTCAACCTCGATAATAGCACTTATGGTATCCCCTTCGTAAATTACTTGTGGGTCAGTACCTAAAATAGTTATAGTCGGTGGTGTATTGAAAATAATCTCATAAAGCCTGTTGGCAAAAGAAACATTACCAACATTATCTGTAGCTCTGACATGGACATACCAATAACCTTCTTCCGGGAAAGTAACGGATGCAATATCAGAGTTTACAACAGTCCAACCAGTGGACGGAATAGAAGAACTCCTGGAGAGTGCATAAGCAATATTAGCAACACCGGAACCAATAGCATTGTCCAAAGCAGAAACATTAACAACAATATCATTCCCCATTAAAAGACCGGAAGGCTGATCATATGAAATAGTTGGTGGTGTATTGTCAGATATTAACCTTAAACCTGTGTCAACCCAACCATGCCGGTTAAAGGTAGCATTATCATCAGCAATACCCTCAATTTCAAAGGTATAATCACCGGAGGTTAATATTTCATAAGGGAAATTAGCTTTAAGTGTATTGCCATTATTAACAGTGATGGTAGGAGTATTTATTCTTACCCTGGAATGAGTACCATAGGTAGGGAAAGTATTATCTTTAACAGCAGCACGGTAAGGATCTGTTGATCCATCCCTGGCAATAGCAAACAATCTCCACATCCCCGACAAAGCATCCACGCCCTGCATCCAGTAAGTAACTATGTCCCCTTGCCTTGCATAATAGTTATTGCCGGATATATGCCTTGCTCCACCAACATAACCCATAGTCAAGTTAGGGATTTGCCGGTCAACCTGGTATGGGCCAAAATATGTATAAGAAACATTTCCAACACTGTCCTCAGCTTCTACATGCAAGTACCAGGAACCATCCTCAGTAATAGTAATATAATTAACTCCTGAGGAATTTTTCTGTTGCCATCCTGTATATACCCTGTCTGTAGTTTTTGTAATATTATATCTGACTTCTTTAAGAGCAGAGTACCCTTCTGTAACGGTTATTGTTATACTTGCATCCTCATTATCCCATATACGATTTACCGGTACAGCAGATATAACCGGCCCATCCATGTCAACTTTAAATGGCCCGACTTTCAAATCAGAAACATTGCCAACATTATCCCTGCTTTCGATATACAAGTACCAAGTACCGGTTCCGGAGATATCAACAGTAAAGTTATCCTCATATACAGTTGTCCAACTGTCACCGGCAGCCGGTTTGTTAGTTGACGTAGTAACGATATATTTAGAGTTTTTTACACCGCTGCCGGTATCTGTAACAGAAACCCCAACGACAACAGTATTTTTTGTTATATCTCTTTGATTTGGAGTTGCATAAATAACCGGCGCAATAGTATCTACACCGATATAATAACCACTGTCATCATATCCCCTTGTATTACCGACCATATCAGTAAAATAATATTGCAGAGAAGAAACTATGTCATTCAATCCTTTAAGGCTGAAACTTACTTCATACACTCCATTTTCTGAATGAATTAAAGTTCTTTCTGCAGCAATAATATCCGTATATGAGCTTGTGCTAAATTCGTTCAAATTTGTTGAATTTCCAGTCCAATCATGTAAAGCTCTATTATCACCTTGTAGCACTCTAATATAAGTATAATGCATCCCAGAAAGCAGCTCCTGGGATTTAATTTTTACATCAATAGTTTTATTCTTTCCGATCCAGAAAATATTACCGTTTTTGTAATCTTCCCCGGTCACAGAAAAATCTAAAAGTGTAGGAGCAGTTTTATCAATCTGATAAGGCCCACCCTTAACGATAGGGCTTGCATTACTGGCATTATCTATCGCTTGAGCATAAAGATACCAAGTACCTTCTTGCGAGTTAGTAAGCGTAAGCTTATCCGTTGTAGATACTTTAAATTCGGCATCAGCAAAATTCGGGTTGTAAGTCCATAAATAACGTATCTCTTTCAATCCCGAATTGCCCGTATCAGTTGTAGTTATATTAACTGCAACATTTGTATTATTCCAAGACCTTTGTTGCGGAGTTATACTTACTGTTGGTGGATATATGTCTGTGTCCAAAACAGTAAGTGTCAAAGTATAAGGCGCAGAGAATAATTCTACCCAATACCATGACCTACCGTTGTTGTAATAATACTTATATCGTGCGCAAGCTTCAAGTGTTACTGTGTATGTACCGGCCCCGGCACTCTTTATCCTAGCGTTAATTCCACTAGTTATATTAGAAGAGCCTTTATATACTGTCCATTTATGTCCGTTAGGGTATAATTCCATGTCTGGTTGCGAACCCTCATGATACGATAAATCTTCTATTAAATCCTTTATTGTTATAGTATCGCTTAATTGAGATAAATAAACAGGATTTTGTTTAAATCTAAATTTTCCATATACTACTGCACCATCATTTATAATATCATCGTATGAAATTCTATTTATGCATGTACTCCATGCATATTCCATATCCATTACCTCTAATTTTACATATATAACTTCTCCACTATTTATAGCACTAGGTAAACCTTCTTTCCAGGTATCATACTCATATCTATAATACCAATTTTCAGAGAGAATTCCCTTATTTGGCAAGCTTATATGGTCAATATCGTAACTAGTATTTACAAATGTTAAATTAACCTTTGGGTATGAAGATGTGGATGCACGTACAGCCTTATAAGTAAAATCTGCAACAGGCGCATTATGCACATATATTTTCATACTTTGCGGAGAACTCCATAAACGATATTTATCAAATCGTTCATCATTTTTCGGATTGTCTCGCAATTGTATAGAAATTTCATACTCACCTGTTTTATCAAATTTTAAATTTGTAGTTGTCAAATATTTTCCTGCATTTGCATCAATCCCTGTCCCACTCTCAAAGTAATTCGGATTATGAGTATAAATATACCTTAATGATCCAAATTGAGGATCACTCTCATAATCACTATAGTTAGCTGATATGGAAACTTCTTCATTTCTTAAAACATACTTTAAAATTATTGAAGGACTGATATTTGTATCAATAATATTTGTTACTTGCTCAAATATAGAATCTAAATCTGTTTTTTCTATAATAGTACCACCTAAATAAGAATAATTCCTTATGGATTGAAGTGAAGAACTACTTGCTGACGTACCTACGCCAATGAAATAATATTTTCCATTGTAGATTAAATCTTTTTGTGTACTACTAACCGTAAACTTATCGTCTGCTATATATACAATATACCTTTTTGCCCCATCACGAAATGTTGGCATATTTTTAAAATATTCTGATATATCTGTTATTAGTTCAGGCTCTTTTTTAATTGACCAATGCCCTAATAAGTTTACTGTGAATGTACGTGTTGTAACAATACCTTCTTTACGGTCATAATAATCTTTCGGTATGCTTAGATAATAATTCTTCATGATTCTATCATTATTAGGTAACTCCCCATCATTTGCTATTATAGTATACAATAATTCATTTTTAATTCGATAATCTGTAGTTTTTCTTTCCCTATAATATGAAGTTACATCATACCTAGATTCCCAAGTTGTATATCCATTCCTTACTACATCTCGTGTTTCAACTGTTTCTCGATATTCTTTTGTTGTGTATCCAATAATTTCACCATCAGTAGTGATTTTAGCTGTAGCTGGAAGATAAGTATAATGACTATAACCACTTTCAAAATTACTCACACTCCACGGAAATACATATCCATACTTAGCGTCAAATACAGGCGCATCTGATAAGCCATACCATTGATACCACCCTACTATACCTTCATGTGTTACTTGTTCTGGACCCCAATCTGTAAACCCATTATAAATGTCATAAAAATATTTACCGCTGTATTTACCACCTTCAATAATAGTTATTTTTGCATCTGCATTCTTATTAAATAATGCAGGTTTAAGAATACTATTTATTTTTTGGTTAATTTCATCTCTACTAAAAGTAGTTTTTCCAACTGCAATAACTACGTCAACCTTTTCCTTTGCATCTAAAGTTAGTCCTACTTGAGGGGCAATGTTCTTTACTTCAACTACTTTCGTAATTGTATTTGATAAATAATCATTTTCACTGACAAACTCTGGAATAGTTTCCTGTCTAAAGCCCTCTCTAACTGTCAGTGAAATTTCATATCTTCCAATATTCGTAGTTTTAAATATATAAGTAGATGAATTAATAATGTTTAAAGTATTCCAAGTTTCATCTGTAAAATCTCCATCATTGTCACTGTCATATCTATATCTCCATTCTCGAGTAGATATAATATCATTATCATAACTATAAGATATATCAATTAAATTAATATGTGCTTGATTCCCATCTTCTGGGTCTCTATACACTTCTGCTGGTGCAATAAATTCAGCAACAGGGCTTTCATCTTCTTTAATTTTAATTGTCATTTCAGCGGAATCCTTATACCCTGCCTGATTGGTAACATCAAGCTTAATTTTATACTCTCCTGCTTTTTTAAATACAACGCCTATAAACTCATCATTAATTGAACCTTTTATTTTTATATAATTAGCAGTACCACCGGAAACAGGAACAATAGACCATTGCCTATTAGAAATCGGATATTTATCCGGTGTATCGGATATATCAGATAAATAGACAGCTCTGTTAACCTTTAATGTACCTGTAACATTAATCCTGGCCTCAACGGTCGGATCAAGTACCAAAATAGAAGCTAGATCAGCTCCTATATCTTCTCCATCTGAAACTTCGCAATATATCTCTTGAATCGTATCTATATATTGCTTGTCATACCACACGTATTTGTGACTTGTAGAATTAGTTGCAAGCGTCGCATTATTGAGATCCCAAAAATATGAAAGCGGATCTCCATCAGCATCATTAGCCTTAGCTGTTACTTTGAATATTTCTCCTGCTTTAACGGTTCCAGGATAATCCAACATAACATATGGTGGATTATTTGTAGGAACAGGAGTAGGAGTAGGGGTAGGTGATGGTGTAGGTGAAGGAGTAACAGAAGGTGCGACAGTAGGCGTTGGTGTAGGTGTAGGCGTCGCACTAGGCGTTGGTGTAGGAGTAATTATGGATTCTGTATATATTATTACAAAAGTGGTTGCTGAACCCTCAAAACTTTCTCCATTTTTAAGATTATATTTAATTTTTGCAGTATAAGATTTTATACGAGAACTATAGCCACTCATATATGACTTTGGAATTGTAACATTCAATTTACGTTCACCAGTTAGAGTAGAAGTTTCAGAAAAAGTACCTTCTCCCTCAACTGTGAGTAAAACATTATTGATCTGGCTTACATTTTTCAAATTAGAAATAGCGTAAGCAATATCAAGTTGAACAGGGATATCATTCCCTGTAAATTTAACTTCTTTAGGCTTAGCTGTCATAACAACAGTTACAAAGGGAACAGGACTTTCCTCAACTATAATCTTAATATCTTTATCAACTTTCTGGGATTTATAATCTCCATACTTGCTATTAACTTTTATAGTTCCCTGAATATTAACATTATTCACACCGGTACTTAATTCACTTCTTGTAAAAGTTCTTTTTATTTTCTCAACTTTATAGGTAGTTTCATTCTGTGTCACAGAAAGAGTTTTATTAACAGAATCACCACGGCCACTCACATAATAAAATACAACATCCTTTAAATAGTTATTGGCTTTATTATGTTCGAATTTTGCAATAATATCATATTCTATAGTTATTTCATCCTGACCTGCAGGGAGAGTATAAACATCACCTACAGATAAGCTCCCTGTAAAATCAAAATATATAGGATCTATAGTAAGAGTATTATGATGTTTCCCATTAATAGATAAGAAAATAGACGCAGATCTGGCTATACCAGGGGCAACCTGAATTAATGCATGATTATAAATAAATTCTGTATCTTTCCAAATATCTAATAATGAATATGGTGTAGGTTCTTTATTCCCCCCCACAAAATCATCATCACGAAATTTAGTTTTTAAAAGATAATCTCTAGCATATGGATCAAGTTTAAGCCAGGAATCTTTAGCTCCTTTTATTTCATCATATGTACGCTTTCTATAATCTTCATCAGAGGAATATCTTCCTTCACCGTAAGCTGGATTAAACCAAGAATCATTAGTTACTGAATTTCCATTAACATTATAGCCTAAGTATCTATACTCACCTTGTTTTCCGTTTTTTAAATTAAACATCCTGCCTTTATTTGTATAATAAAAATCATCATCTGTCGTACCATCAGAAGATTTACCATGAGGCAAACCATAAACAACTACTCCATAATAATTTTCGTAAATATAAGGATTTATCCATTGGTTATAATCATTATAAGCTTTACTTAATGTTTCATTCGCAATTTCATTTATTCTATTAACAAATTCTTCATATGTCCATATGGAACTTACTGATTTTTTTTCATGTATTTTTACTAAATCATTATAAAAAGATTGAGGCGGTGAAGCAGCAAAAGATATTGGAATGTATTTTAAAATGCTTAATATGTATACAGTGCAAAGGAGGAAGGCACTTAAACGCCTTCCCCTATTTTGAATTGTGCCATATTTCGATCTATTCGAATTCATGCTATAACCCCCAACTATTTATTCAAAAGTTTATTTGTACAGAATAATACAGCCATACTCTTAACGGAGCCATTATTGTTATAAACTTCTAACCCCCCTAAATCTTCACGATATTCTAAAAAGAAATTAGAATAATCCTCCCCATAAACAAACCAACTTTCACGTTCGTTATCATATTCACTGATTGCAAAATTAAAGAATTTTTTTCCTAAATCATTTCCATATATAGATTTTAAGGCAATTTCAAAAGCCTTAGTTATTTCTGGCTCTCTGTAATTAACTGCTGCCCAATCTTCTGTTTTATCCATAACAAAATTTCCCGTTATCCAAGTATAATAAGTATATTCTCTTAATTCATCCACATATTTGTATGGATAAGCTCTTAATACCAACTCAAAATTATAAGTCCTATACCAGTTAGGGCCAAAAGGATATTTATTGTTTTCATAGTAATCTATAAAAACGTTTCCGCCATCACTCGACAAGAATATTCTAACAAAGTGACCATATTCTTTCGCATACATAACCAAATTACGCAAAGTTTCATAGACTTCTTTGTTTGCATCTGGATTATAATAAACCGGCAACAATAGTTCACCAGTTTCGACTTGATACATACCGCCGAAAATAACTTTTCCGTCTACAACTCGATCAATAAATTCTACAGAGCAATAATTTGCAGCTACATCAGAGGCCATAAATGCTTCAAACTCAGGATCAGGTTCTGCAAAAACCGGCTTTGATTTTTCCCGTTCTTTCTCGCTTATCATTCTGTGTATTACTGTTGCCGCCTCAGCCCTGGTAGAATAGTATTCAGGTCTAAACGAGCCATCAGGCATACCTTTAATAATGCCTTTTTCAATGCATTTCAACACATCAAGCCTGATGTTTGCATCAATGTCAGCATAATCGGTAACAAGGCCTTTATAAGCCATGATATAATCTGGAACTGTTTCATCCTTTAACGCTCTCATGGCTATTTTTGCCATCATACCCCTGTTTATAGGTTGATAAAAGTTTTCAATCTCCCCAGGATAAACAAGCTCCAATTCATAAGCCTTGTTTATATAATTTCTCGCCCAATCTCCTGGGAAGTTTTGTATATCTGTATAACCAAGAGCAGTAACAACCATTTTGATATACTCATTTGCATATACTTTCTCATTAGGATGAAATAGTCCATCTTCACGGCCAGAAATTATTTTCTTCTGGACTAAAAAATTTACACTCTCTGACGCCCAATGATCTTTTATATCCGGAAAATAATTATAATCACCGGCAAAAGACTTTACATTAAAAGAAAGAATCAAAAAAGCAATTATAAATGAAACATGAAGTTTGATTTTCAAGATATACCACTCCTTTTAAAAATTAACTATACTTAATTAAATTATAACTAAAAAACGAATAATAATCAACTTATATCATTTAATTAATTGAGATATTCATACGCAGAACTGCGAATACTACTGTTTATAGAAAGAAACGGTAACCGCATCCGGCCACGACCGGCTTCTATGGTTACAATTACGGTTGGTTCAAAAATATACATTTTATATCCGGTCCTAGCATCTATAAACTCATATGGAAACTCATATGGGAATGTATAATTTTTTTCATCAATGAAATAAACGTCATACTGGATTTGATCTTGCCAATATCCAGATACAGGTTTAAGGCTATCATCAAGCTTTAAATGGGTTTTAAGCATGTATTCTATAGCTTTTATCCCTTCATCCTGGTTATATATTATTTTACCTTGTGAATATGCTTCGAGGTCATAATACAGAGCTGCAGAATCCGCACATTCTTCGGCCACAAACTTTAGCCTTTCCAATTGTCGCCGGTATGTATCGCTATCAATTTGAAATACAGTATATATGTTGAACAAAAGAATTAAGGCAATAGAAACAATAAAACTTTTCATGGCGCTATCAGCTCACTTGTAGTTGCACCTTCAAGAATATAATAAGCTTTGTTTTCATTATCTGAAATACCAAAGAAAGAAGCTCCTGCAATAACATTCTTTATGGGAACACCTATCTTATAATGTATAAGCTCCCTTTCATCAAAATCGACTGTACGATATTTCGGTGTCATTGTAACATCAATGATAATTTCATCTTCTTCTACGTCCTTAAAAGTGGACAATATATTGTTTTTCAGTTCAGTTACTATATCTGCTGTAAAGCGGCCAGAAATTTTCGCCTTTTCTTTCGCCACATTGACGTAAAGTTGTAACTGACCGATTCTATAATCATTAACTTGCTGTAAAGTATATTGCGTTGCAAAAAGCATTAACAGCAGAATGGCTGCGAGGATAACCATAAACTCTTTCATATAATCACCGTTTTAAAATATAGTGGGTGTTGCCCCCCTTACAACACCCTTAAGGTATTTGATTAAGGTACTCTATATTCTTCTTCATGCCCTCTTTAGATGCGCTGTATATTGAATTATTACCACCCAATAACATGGTAAATAAAGCTACACCTAAAATAATGGAAGCAATAACAATGATTAAGTCCTTCATTTAAGCACCTTCTTAATCAGTTCCGTCAAGATCAATTGATGTAATACTTTGTATTCCCGTTTCGGCTTTTTTAGTCAAATTGTCAGCTTGGTTCTTAAAACGTACAGCAAAAATACCAGCAGCTATAGCAACAGCTAACAAAATACCCCCTATAGTGACAATTAAATCTTTCATTTAAAACACCTCCATGAAATAAATTATTTATATATAAAAATTTAAAAATAAGCTAAAAAAGCAAATCAAAAGCATTCATTCCGTCTATGTATAAAGTGATAAATATAAAGTTCAAAAGTATGAGAAATATAGAAGCAATAACCGGAAAAAATGCAAGGTCAGAAATAACTTTGTCCTTTTTAACTCTATCCGTCATACATTTATCCCTTATAGCACCTTGATATAAATCAAGCTGCTCTATTAAGCTTTCAGGTTCTATATCGTCCAATTTTATCAAAATTGAGGCAAAATCTTCACCAAGATTATCGCCTATCTCATTTGCAAAGTAAGAATAAGCTTCTTCCACTTTATTCACCCTGTACAGAGATAAAAACTCTGTAAAAACAGGCTTTGTTAAATTAGAAAAATCAATCAAGTTATTTATTATAAATTCAGCACTTAAAGGCTTGTCCTTACATGTAATTATAAGGTTTTTAAGTACCGTCAGAATTCTGAAAAGTTCCAATTGAACATTTCTATAATAGTTTAACTTCAAATATTTAACAAATACGCTCATAGGTGTTTTCAAACTTAAAAAAGTATGCCGAGGTAAAGTTATATACACAATTAAAAGAAAAAGCAATATAAGCGCAACTGGATCGCTTGCGGTAAAAACTATATATAAAAGCATAAAAACAGCAAGTACAGCTAATATTATCAGTCTGTATGTAATATATTGCTTAATGGTTATAGATAAAGCTGTATGTTTAAAAAAATCCTTTATATTATGTTTATTTTCGGCTTCTTCTATATAGTTTCGTAAATCATTAAAGGTATAATAACGTCTGAAAACGATACGCTTTTTTCTGTATATAGAAAATCCCTGGATCACGAATTTATACCCTATATAAGCAAGCAATAAAATAACAGACCAAAATAAAACTGTATAAACCATATATTTCACCTTTAAATATCAAATTTCTTACGTTTCAGAAAATACATAATAAAATAATTAAAAATCAAAAGAAGCACAATTATTACAAAGAGTGTAATACCTATAGGAGTATTAAATTGATAATAAATATACTTTGAAAAACTAAATCCCATTAATTTGTAAGCAACATAAGGAGAGCCTATTAATAAAACAGGAACAAAATAATATATAATAATAAAACTTTCTGTATTTTCTCTATTTGCCTTTTCTGCAGCTTCATAAGCATATTTAATGTCTTTTAATATATCGGATAAACCCTCGGTAACATCAAAATCTTTAGCAACAGCAAAGTAAATGTTATTAGCAAGCATTTTCGCCCACTGTGTATTAATACTGTAAACAAAGTAATTCAAATAATTCATCAATTCTTCATCTGTTTTATATGTATCAAGAGCTAGAGCCAGAGAATAAATCTGCTTTCTTGAATAAGGAGCCGAAGTTAAAAACTTTTCTGCCCTTCGTATGGCCTCTCTCATATTAAAATTGCATATTTTATACTGATTAGAAATCTCAGAAATAACTTTATCTGCATCAAAACTACTTTCTACCCTCATTTTATACAAATTAAGCCTTAAATATAAATATGGCAAAAATAATGAACAAGTTGAAATAAATAAGTTTAAAAGCAAATTTATCCTGTTTCTGAACAAAAATAACGGCACGAGGAAAAAAATAACAGAAATAATATAAAAATTACTTATACGTTTATTATTATTTATCCCATAAAGAGCAAAATAAATTTTCTCAATATGCAAAAACAATTTACTCTGTTTTTTATCTGATCTCCAGAAAACAGATCTTTTACGCATACGTTTTAATATATCCATAACATCATTACCAAAACAGTATATAAGTATGGAAATGCCAAATATATATAATGCTATTTTGACTATGTAATACAAATATGCAGATAAAACAGAATTATTAACATACATATTATCTACCTTCCTTTAAATAACTATAGTCAAAAACAGTTAATTTATCTTTTTCGGCCATAGGGTATTTATCTGCTAACATTTGCAAATTATTCTTAAACGTCTGCAGCGCAACATCCTCAAATATACCAATACTCTCCTTATCTTCACCCATAACATAATTCCACGTCCAGGAATCAGTTTTGGGAATATACTTGCATATAGTGTGTATTTCAACAAGTCCTTTATTTTCATTAAACCGGATTTCATAAATACCAGCTAACCTTTTTTTGCTCTTATCTTTAAGCTGCGTCATTTCAATAACATAATGAAAAGACTGTGCAACATCAAGGATAGTACCGTAAATAGACCCACCCACTTCATCAACAATGCGCCTCGCTATGTCATAACAAATATTTTTAATTTTCCTATGATTAATGTGATAGGTCATTTTCATACGGTTTTGCCCTCTGGACGATAAATCCAAAGCAATATACAGTGAAAGTCCGTCCCTGGCTTCCGCAAAGACATAATAATCTGCATCACTTCTTAAAATAGATTTAATAATGCTTTTAAGTTTTTCTTTTTCAACGATTAAATTCATAATCGGCGCATTTGGCATCAATTCATGTATCTTAATTTCAGGATCAGTTTGAATTAAAAGTCCTTCCAATTCAGGATTTTCCCTTAACATAAATGTTTGTAACAATGTGGTTTTAGCTGTACGTACAGGCCCGGCTATAACTATATTGTAACCTACATCAACCATACTGTTAAAAAAATCAATCGCATCATGAGGAATAGTACCTCTATCAGCTTGCTCCTGGAAAGTAATTTTAGGAATAATGTATTTTCTGAAAACTATAACATCCTGATTGCTTGCAGTTATATCATCCGCATAAACAGCAACCCTGATGCCATTATTCATATACAGTTCTTCATATGGCTCAGCTCTTTTGGCAGGGGTATTTAACCGTAATGCCCGTCTGAGCTGCTCCCTTCTTTCATCACTAATCTTTTGTGGCTGCAGCACAGATTTACCTTTTATTAAAAAGTAAATGTTATTACCAATAATTTTGGCAGAGCTGCTTTCTTGCAGTTCCTTAGTTCTTCCTTCAACCCATTCAGAAATCCCTGCAAGGCCCCAATTCTCTTGAAAAATAGCATCTTCAAGACTTGAATACCAATCGGGTTTCCAATGGTCTTGTAAATTATTGGCCTTTATATATTCCTCAATCTTGTTTTTAAAAAACTTAACTTCTGCTTCAACACCTATAATAGCTTTACGCTGCCGTTCAAGTATTTGCTGATAATTTACACTATTCTTATCCTCTGCATTCCATTCTTTCTGAAAGTAATTGAAAACAGCATCACATAATTCAAAAAAGCTTTGGAATTTATCTTTGGAAACACTCTTAATTGGTTTAACTTCTATTTTCTTACCAGTGTGTTTCTCATAATATCGGGATAACTCAAATTTTCTTTTATTCTGCAAAGTAGTATTATTTGCAATAGCCATGCTATGCCCTCCGTTTAAAGAAGTATTTTAAGTTTTTCTTTTCAAAAGTTAACTTAAGGTCTATACCAACACTTTTTGAAACAATTTCAGCAAGTATATCCATATTAGCGCAATAATTTTTATCACGGCAATAATAAAGCGGAATACGATCTAATTCAGCTTGCCAACCATTATAAAGATAAGGTAATGTACAAGATAAATTAAACTTGTATTTATCCGCAATTTCAAAAGCTTGTCCAAACTCAGGTAAAAACTTATTAATGATTAGACTGAAATTAGATATATTAAGCTTATAAAGAATATCATAAATGATCTGGAAATTATCAAAAGCTTTCCTTTGCGGAGTTGTAACAAGGAATCTATTTTGAGACGCATTTAAACTGCCTAAGCATAGGGCTAATTCAATATTTGAGCCGGCATCCAAAATAACAACGTCAAAATTCTCAGATATTACATTTAATAGCACTTCAACATCTTCTATCAAATACTCATTCCTATAAAGGAAATTATTTACCCCCTCAAGGATATACAAATTATTTACCTGTCTGCATTCTGCTATAATATCACTTTCAGACAAAACTTTATTTAATAACCTGGGTTTAAGTTCATCAATGTTACCAGGAAATTTTCCTTTAATATAATCAGTACCAGGGAAACCGCACATAAAAGCCAAAAGTACCTTTTTATCTGTATTTTTGGCTATAATTTCAGCAATTGTCTGAGCAATCATAGTAGTACCGACTTTATTATCGGCTCCGAAGAAAACAACAATATTATTATCATACACAAAGTTCAATTCCTTAGTGCAGATAAATTCAAAAATACGTTGAACCGTATACTTTGGTGGAATCATATTAATGCCATACTGATTCAAAATATTCTTTGTATTGTAATCCAAATTTTCAGAAGATACCATATAGTAGACTTTATTAAACTTTTCATTTATAAGCTTGGATTTTGAAACAAGCTCATTAATACTTATAGTCCTGTCAGAAATAATAATTAAATCAGTACCATTATCAGAAAGAGCATCATCTAAAGTCATATAAGTTTTTTCAACATTAAATTCATCTGCAGACCTGAATTTATTTATAACATCATTATCATTACAAATGAAACTTACTCTAATCACTATAATACCCCCGTTTATTTATACATAATAATGAATTTATATCCGATCTCATACAGATTATTTAAAATTTCAAACTTATCAGCATCCATAACAAGTTCAATGGTACTGATCTTACTTGAAGCATCCATACGTTCACCACTTTCTTTTACGTCTATAACCTCTCTGTTAGAGCCATCTTTAACATAAGCAACAATCGTATTAAAAAGTGGCTCCTTACCCTTAATCATGTTTATTATTTCTTCAACAGTGTAATTTTTTGCTTTATCTTTATCTATTGTCGATAAAACTGCAAATATAGAAACTGTATCTTTGCGCCTTAATGATTGAGGAAATGCCAAAACCCAATCTGGCGGTACAGGGCATATATACTCATTATCATTGAGAACAATTTCAGGTATATCAAAAAAATCCTTAACAATTTGACTGTTGGCCGGAATATAATGCTTTGCCTCATATCCAATAATACTTAACAGATCTTTATCAGAAGAAACAAAATTCTTTATAAGCCTTTCCTGCTCCAATTTGACAAGAGTAACTTTGTCGAAGGTCAAAGCATCCCCTGGGAAAAGATCAACTGAAGTAACATAAACATTACTGTAAAGAAGCTGCTCTCTCCCATATACTTCCCAAAAATATATACCTATTATTACTAATAAAAATAAGAAAATGCCAATATAGCCTTTAACTTTTTGCATAAATTAGTTACCTCCTAAAAAGTGACTTGAATTTTAATTTCTTATCAAATAGCTTTTCTGATATTAATTCAGATGGAACTATATTTTTTAACAATATTGAAAAACTATCATTTAAAATAGCTTGTACATCCTTACTCTCAAAAGGAATGGTAGCAGAATATGCGCATTTATATATAAGTGTTGGATCTACAAAAGGAATAAATGCTAACGGATTTATATCCAAATAGTTAAGTAATTCCTTTTTATCAACGCCAGAATTCCATTTATTCAAGACAAAATAAACAGATTTGTAAGACAAAGATTTAAAAAAAGCCAATTTGTGAATATTACACATAATATCAGCTGGATTACTATCTATCACTATAAATACAATATCAATTATGCTTATAATATCCTTAATAGTATTTTCATCAGAAATATAACCTACATCAACTAATGTAACTATAGATTCTCGACATAAATCAAGCAATCTTATTGACTTCTCAAAACTCCATTTTTCAGAAACGGTATTGTTAAGCTTTGGATCTACGACAATCCAGGAAATATCTTTATAAACTGTAAAATCAGATTTCTTAACTTCACTTGAACTATCAGCTATCAAATGAGGTATTGATAAAAATTTACTATTATTATCCTGTAAATAGTTTTCTAGGCTTATATAATCATATAAATAGGGCTTTTGATATGGAAATTCAACAACAGAAACATCAATTTTATTAAAAGATAAAGCCATCGCAAGATTAACTGTCAAAAAGGAAGATCCTGCTCTTTCAGAAAGGCTAAAAATACCAACCCTTTTATGTAAAGGCATAGGTTTATAGACAGTAACAGTTTTTTCAACTTCCTTTTCAACAACTTTTACTTTAGACTTCTCTTTATTAGAAGTTATGTTATCATCAAAATTTAACCATTTAACGGCCCTTTTATATGTTGCCGGATTATTAATTGAAAAAATAAGGTGAGAGAAAACAGTATATTCTTCTTCTGTGTATTCTTCTGTATATTCATCTGGAACAATAATATCATATACTTGAACTAAGGTAACAAGTTTATAAATCAACTCATCACCTGGTTTACTTCCTGGAGCAATTATTATAATTTGAGTGTTTTCATTTAAAATTTTATACTTCATCAAGGATTGAACAAGCTCAGCTTTATTTATAGAAGAAATATCAATAAACAAATGCTTAATTTTGATTGTACCAATCTTTTCTAGCTCGGCAGCTATATCTAAATTTAACCCAACACTTTTAAGCGCAAAATTTTCGCCAAGTGTGTTTGCAACTTGCTCAATATCCTTAATGAAGTTTGATGAACTTATTGCTCCAATCATATACTATCTCCCCACCCTATCAAACTAATATAAAATACTTATCATTTACTATTTATAAATGTCTTAGGATCATTAGTTTTACGAAATTCTTCCAATTTTGAATATATTAAAATCCTAATCATTGAAGATAGTGACATGCCCCCTAATAAGTCAGCAATACGTTGCAATTCTCTGTAATCTTCTTCCGGAAATTTAACATTCATATTCATGTTTTTTACTTTTTTCTTTTTTTTCCGCTTAACATTTTCTTTAACATTTTCTGAACTATTTTCAGAATAATTTACACTCATTGGTAAAAACCTCCGAATAAAATATATTTTATCATAACATAAAGAAAAGTAAATAGAAAAATATAAAAAATAAAAAAAGATAAAACAAAATAAATAAAAACCCCCCCTTCTTTTATATAAAGCTGCCCGCTAGAAAAGACTGATTCCATTATCTAAATTTTTAATAGAATTGTACATATTTAAAATTACTTTTCTTTGCTGTTCATCAAAGCCAAGATCCTCCAAAACATATTCATAATCATAAGTATATACATGAATATGTGCTGTAACTTTCGTTACATCATCCCAATATGGTTCAAAAACTGGATTGCCATTTTCATCATAAATAGTATTACCATTTTCATCTGTTTTTTCTTTATAATCTAAAACTTTTTCGGTATGTGTAGTAGTGTAAGAATCTTTATAGAAAAATAGATCCGCAAGATTTTGAATGCTTTGCGAAGATACATCTGTGAAATCTTGATTATTACGGACAGCATCAATAGCCATAAGTATGTACCAATCTAAGTTAAAATCATAATTAATATCAAAATAATCACAATAAGAATATCTATTTTTAGTTTCTTCAATCCATGAAATATTATCATTATTAACTATGTTAGGAGCGTTTTTATACATTTCAACAATTTGCATTTGAATATCTGGAGAATCGCTAGAAAATAGCAATATAGAAGGCACGTTGAAAAGCAGAATAATTGGAAAAATGAAAATACCTGCTATTACAAAAAAAGCTATAATAATATATAAAATATATTTAAATAACTTCTCTGGCTCGGACACTATATCTAAAAGTATTTTTTTCGCAGCAACTTTGACTACAACAGGTACAGCCATATAAATACCCCCTTTAAGGGGCAAAGGTTTTAATTGCCGCCACCTTTGCCGAATATATTTAATTCAAATTCCGAAAGTTCAACTTTCGCATGTAAACGTTTAGATCCTGCAATAAGTATACCTTCTCCCCTATTCTTTTTAGAAATAATTTCCTGCTCACCTTCAGTTAAATCCATAAGATTAGATAATTCTTCCAAATTTTTACCGTCTGAACCCATGAATAATTTATAGCATGCATTATCCAATAAAGCTTGTCCATATCTTTTAACAGCAGGATCTAAAAAATCTACAATAGATTGAGTAATTACAGCTAACCCACCCATATATTTACGTATACGTTTAGAAACATTTCTCATAAACTGTAAAGCTTGAGGTACTTCAGGATCGACTATTAAATAAGCTTCGTCAACTCCTAACAAATACTTTTCCTCCCTGTTGGCAGCAACTTGTTGCCAACACCATGTAAAAATATTGAAATACTGAGTACGTTTAATTGCATCGTCTGCATTTTGCAGGTCGCATGTATCTAAAACAATAAAATCGCTTTTCGCTTCAACAGTCGTATGACCATTCCAAAGAGATGCATCTGCACCAATAGCACAGCTTCTTAATAACTTTGAAAGTTTAATATAGATATTTCTTTGATTTTCTGTTAATCCATTATTATTAGCTTTTTGCAAAATCAGTTCATATAAATCTGAAAGCAAAGGATATTGAGTATTTGGAATTTTCGATATATCCGTATCATAAGTGATACCTCTCTGAAAATAAAGTTCTTCCAAACATTCTTCAAGATCTGCATAATATTCAGAATTCAAATCCTTAAGATATAATTTGAAAAACGTCTTAAGTGTTTGAAAATGGAGCGCTAATGGACCCATGCCCTTTCCTTCATTTTTGAATACAGATTCATCATCTATTTTATCTTCTTCATCAAGAGAAACAGACATAATTTGCAAAGGATTAATTCTTCCACCGGCACCACCACCGCAATTAATCCATTGTCCTCCAAGTTTTTCACACATTTCTTTGTATTCTCTTTCAGGATCTATTATTATAATTTTTGTTCCCAATGCGTACTCATTTAAGAATAAATGTTTAACGGTAGCAGACTTACCGACACCTGATAAACCAATAATAGTCCAGTTTGAATTAGTTCTATCGCCGCCGCGCATCCAAGTATCAAGAAGAATAATGCCACCGGAATTGTCCTTGCCAAATATAAAACCTTTTCCATCATTTAAACCAGAAGAATTGAACGGAAAAGAGCCCGCAATTGTACTAATAGGCATATTTCTATCTGCAATTTCCTTTATAGTATTCGGTAAAATAAAGTATGGAGAAACAGCACTTAATCCATCTTCTTGTAAAAACATAGCTGTTCTGGCCCGCATTTTAGAACCGGCAACTGAGGCCTCAACTCTTTTACATTTAAGATTAAGCTCTTCCAATGTAGAAGCAGTAACCATAATAACAACTGAAACATAAAATACATTTTCCTGTTCCTGGTCAAGCTTTTGTAAAAGCATTTCTGCATCTTTATATTCTTGTTTAGCTCTTTTTATCATTAGAGCACTTCCACCGTTAGTAATTTTGGCAGAAAGCTCTCCCATGCTTTTTGATATATTTTCAATCAACTTATTTGAATTAGTTGGAGTAAGATGTATAGAACATGTAACACCTTCCATATTGGCAATTTTAGATAACCAACCAATTCTAACTTTTTTTGGATAGTGAGTAATGACCAATACTCTTGCCAATTGTTCTCCAAACCAAAAATCAGAAGGATGAAATTCTATACACATAGGTGTTATAACATCTAAAATATTGTTATTAACAGGCCTTACTTGTTTTTCAACCATTATTTAAACCCTCCTTCAAAAATAATATAGGTGGTAAATCATGACTTATTTCATATCGTTCATATGCAGCCTGAATCGGATTAGAAAAAAGTGCATATACATCTAATATTTCATCATCATTACAAATGGATGATACTAAGTTTGCCTTGGCTAATTTGCTTTGTAATTCTTTAAGCATAATTGATAAATCATTAATAGATTTAGTACCAGTATATTTAGCCGAAGCAATAATATAAAAACGCCTTTCTGTCATTTCACCACTACTAGCGATATAACTTGATTGCTTGATTAATTCTTTCAGTAACATTTTTCTTGTAAAATCAGTTTCATTTCTGGCCTTCTCTTGTAACCAATCCAAATAATTATTTAAATCAACAGGTCTTCCAATACAAAATATCTGAAGCCCTTCTGATACACCATTTAATGCTTCTGTAAGAACATCAATTAAACGCCTGTGTTCATTATCAGATAATAAATCAATGTTTATAGGCTGAACCCGTAACATACCGAGTATAGTATTATCTTTCTTATAAACATTTCCATTTTCAATATCAGCTATAGGCATCCATTTTTGCGCAGTAAGTTTTCTGTTGTTAACTAATTCATCCTGGGGTGTTTTCTTAATCTTTTTAAGAAGCATCTTCAAACCTCCGAACCTGAATTGTATTTGAAATAATATAATTTTTGCTTTTTACTGAAATTTCTCATATGAATTAATGTTGATAATAAACTAAAACCAGTCAACGGATCTCTCCTTACTAAGAAAAATACAATTGCTACAGGAAATATGATAAATAACCCTCTAGCAAAAGGAGACAAAGCATTTTCGGTAATCACTATATAACCATCTTCATTAGGAAT
>Ga0134095_1000941_pt1 | contig 23335 bp, 18 predicted proteins | sample 6_2taG_FD_94449 | JGI IMG/M metagenome (GOLD analysis project Ga0134095, IMG submission 94449) | Switchgrass degrading microbial communities from high solid loading bioreactors in New Hampshire, USA - 6_20_20_110_A2 metaG | ecosystem: Engineered > Bioreactor > Semi-continuous > Anaerobic >... | reverse complement strand
TGTGGGTGTAAAATTGAGAACCAGAGCCAGACGAGAAGGGGGTCTGCGTAAACCACCGATCAGTCCCTGAAACACAGCCGCAGGGGAAATTCATCTACATGGAAACGATAACGACACCAGCAAAAAACCAGCATTTGAAAGAGGTAACTTCACTCTTCCTGCGCCTGGGCCTGACCGCTTTCGGGGGGCCAGCCGCGCATGTGGGGATGATGCACGACGAAATCGTGCGCCGCCGTAAGTGGGTGGATGAACAGCGCTTCCTGGACCTGCTGGGCGCCACCAACCTGATCCCCGGCCCGAACTCCACCGAGATGGCCATCCACCTGAGCTACCTGCGCGCCGGCTGGCCGGGGCTGATCCTGGGTGGGGCTGCGTTTATCCTGCCGGCCGTGGTGCTTGTTACTGCGCTGTCGTGGGTGTACGTGCAGTACGGCGCCACCCCCGCAGCGAACTGGCTGCTCTACGGCGTCAAGCCCGTGGTGATCGCCGTGGTGCTGCAGGCGCTGCTGGGGCTGGGGAAAAAGGCCATCCAGGACTGGGTGACCGCGGCAGCGGGCGCGGCCGTATTTGTGCTCTTTTTCATGGGCGGCAACGAGATCCTGCTGCTCTTCGCCGGCGGCCTGGCCGTGATGCTCGTCCGCCAGGTGCCGCGCCTGGTGAAATCCGGCCCGGCCGGGCTGCTGCCTGCCCTGGGGAGCCTGGCGCCCGGGGCCGCCTGGGCGGCACTGCAAGCCGTCCCTTACAGCCCGGTGCGCCTGTTCCTGACCTTTCTGAAAATCGGTTCGATCCTGTATGGCAGCGGGTATGTGCTGCTGGCCTTCCTGCGCAGCGATTTTGTGGTGCGTCTGGGCTGGCTGACCGACCAGCAGTTGATCGACGCCATCGCCATCGGCCAGGTGACCCCCGGCCCGGTATTCACCACGGCCACGTTCATCGGCTATGTGCTCGGCGGCCTGCCCGGAGCGCTGCTGGGCACGCTGGGAATTTTCCTGCCCTCGTTCCTGCTCGTGGCTATCAGCAGCCCGGTCATCCCGCGCCTGCGAAATTCCGCCTGGGCTGGCGCACTGCTGGACGGGGTCAACGCGGCCTCGCTGGGGTTGATGGGTGCGGTGCTGGTTCAGCTCGCCCGCGACGCCCTGGTCGATCCGGTCACCATCCTGCTGGGTCTGGTCGCAGCAGTGCTGCTGCTGCGCTACCGGGTGAACTCCACCTGGCTGGTGCTGGGCGGCGCCGCCGCCGGCCTGCTGCACTACGCCGTGCGGCTGCTGGGCGGCTGACCGGCTGCAGGCAGACGGGATACCTCCCAGAGCAGTGCCGGTAAAGGGCCAGTAACCCGGTTGAGGTCCAATCTTTCTCAACCGGCGAGTTCCCGATATAGAGGAGCGAAATGAGTTCAAAAGAAACCGGCTATACCCCCAGTGTGAGCGACGAAAGCGTGCGCGCGAGAACCGGCAGGAACTGGCAGGAGTGGTTCGAGCTGTTGGATGCGCGCGGCGCCCGGGAGATGAATCACAAACAGATTGTGGCGCTGCTTGCCGGCGAGTACGGTGTGGATCCCTGGTGGCAGCAGATGATAACGGTCACTTACGAGCAGGCGCGCGGGCTGCGCGATAAGCACGAGACCCCGCAGGGGTTCCAGGTCAGCCGCAGCAAAACGCTTCCCGTGCCGGTCGAGCGACTGTTCAGCGCCTGGGAAGACGAAGACCAGCGCAGTCAATGGCTGCCCGGCGCTGCCCTGAGCGTACGCAGGGCCACGCCAGCGAAAAGCATGCGCCTGGACTGGGAGGCAGATGGATCGCTGGTCAGCGTCTATTTCTATGAGAAAGGTGAACAGCGCAGCCAGGTCGCGGTGAACCACGAGAAGCTGGGCAGCCGCGAGCAGGCGGAGGCGATGAAGGGGTACTGGAGCCTGGCGCTTAACCGCCTGGCGGCGTATCTCCAGGAAGGATAGCTGCCGGGTGCAGTAGATGTTTTTTCGACAGCCCTGCAGGCTAACTTCGACCAGGCTTGCGCAGCATGCAGCTCTGAACGCCTGCAGACAAATTACCCGGCACCCAGTCGCCCTTCGACATGGCTCGCGAAGCAGCCGCTCCGGGTGCCCGGGTGCCGGGTAGTCGATCTTCGACTTCCGCTCTGGATGCCTCGACAGCTCGTGCCCCATTCAACCCTCTCGCGTTCAATCGTGAACGTTCATTCACAGGCGAGGGGAAAACTTGGTGTCCATGCGCGCGACCGGCGTGCATCCCGGGGACCACCCTCACCCAAACCCTCTCCCTGCCAGGGAGAGGGCTTTAAAATCCCTTCCAATGAGAAATTTATTCTGGTGATCTGCGCCTGTGGGAGTGAATCCTTGAAATCCGTTATCGGGCGACCGCAGGCAGCCATTGTTGTCATCTTCCCACCCAAACCTCCCCCGTCCCGTTTCGCTCACTAATGCTTCCAGGGGAAGGCTATCGGTATAAAAAATATGCGCGGACGTCCGCGCCATCTGCGTCTGTCAGCGTCTCCCCTAAATCTCCTTCCCCAGCAGCACCGTCTCCTGCCACACATAAAAACCGCTGGTCTCGTACACACGCAGGTCCCTGGGGCTCAGGGCGCTGATCTGCAGCTCGGCCATCATCATGCCGTTCTCCTGCAGATAGCGCAGCCCGTGGTAGAGCATGCAGCGGCCCAGGCCGCGCCCGCGCCATGACGGGAGCACAAACAGCCGCTCTGCCCGACCCACCTTATCGGGGTTGCGGTCGGGGTCCGGGTCATAATACACCAGCAGGCCGCCCACCATGCTCGTCCCGGCATAGCCGGCGATGAGCATACCGTTCCCCCACAGTTCCGATTGCAGGAATTCCCGGAGTTCATCCAGCGTCCAGGACTCCTTCTCGCAGGCCAGGAATGCCTTAAGATACTCCTGCTGTTCCTCTGCCGTCTGCAGGCGCCCGCTGCGCAGTTCCACACCTGCCGGCGGTTTGCGCTCCGGCAGCGGCTGGCGCAGGTCCCGGCGCAGCGAGAAATCGCTGGCATAGTGGCGGAACCCCTTACCCAGCAGGTAATCGATGCTGGAGCGCCCTCCCGAATAATAGCTGGCTGCCAGCAGCGCCTGGGGCTGCGGATAGCGCGTCCGCAGTACGTGCGCCCGCTCGCACAGCACATCCAGCAGCCGCTGGCGCAGCGCCTCGGCCTCCTCATAGTCAGGGTCGACCCGCACGTCGAGCGGCAGGATGAGCGTTTCCTCCGGAAGCCAGAGCACCCGGTGCGGCCGGATCCAGCCGTAGCCGACCAGCCGTTTATCCCCTTCAAAGGCGCAGAAAATGTTCAGGCCCTGTTCGAAAGCCGGGTCCCGGTAAGAGACAGGATCCATCAGTGCAGAATCCGGGCAGCGCACGAGCGTCTTCCTCTGCAGTTCGAACATCCAGGCCTCATCGCCCGGCTGGTAATTGGTAACGATCAGTGTCTGCATCGCGATTTCCTTTGAACCCCGAACGTGAATCAAACCGTCAGCACAGGTTCCGGCAACAAACGAACAGTAAATTCTGGTGGGCTGCAGGTTTAATACATAATGTGGACCAACGATTTCGATTTTACCAGCCCTGCCCGATAAACAACAGCCTGGTTCTGCACATCGCTGCCGCAGCGCCGGCTTACAATGATGCGAGAAGTTAGTTGATCGATTCTTGCAGTTTGATGCTATAATGTAATTGATGAGTGCTCCCCATCACAAACAAATCCTACAGTCCAGTCCTACCCCGGCCGCGGGCACCCCAGCCACCGCATTCCGATGACTGACAGACCATGCTGGAAGATACTGCTGATCGATGAGGACCCAGAAGTATACGACCTGACCCAGGAATTTTTCAGCGGGGGATGTAGACGGGCGGAAATAGTGTGGGCCCATCAAAGGGCTGCTGCAGTACAGGCGCTGCAGGAGGGTCGCTTCGATGCGGCCCTGGTCGGCGACAATGTGGAAGGACACAGCGGGTTAGAGATCGTACAGAAAGCCGGCCCCGTCCCTTTCCCCGTCATCCTCTTCACCCAGGCCATACGAACCGAATACAGCGAAAAGGTCCTGCTGGAAAGCGGCGTGGACTTTTACGTCAGCCAGCAGGAGGTCACGCCGGACCTGCTCGTTCACCTGGTCGACAACCTGATCGACGGCAAGCGGCTGCGGCTGCAGCTCCAGCAGGCCCGCCTCTCCGCAGGGGTGCAGCGGCTCGTCTACAGACGGACCGCGGTGAACGATCTACCCAGTGCCGGCTGTGAATGCGCCCTGTGGGAAATCGAGCTGGACCCTTCCCGGCCAGATGTATGCTGCGAAGATCTCTTCATCAGCCCGCAGATCGGTGAGATCACCGGCCTGGCGGTGGATGAATATCCCGACACGCTGGATTCCTGGCTGGAGCGCATCCACCCGCAGGACGCGCCCCTGATCACCCGCCAGTTCGACGACCTCATCTTCAGCCAGCGTGAGGCGCTGGATGTCGAACTCCGCGTCCGTCACAAAGATGGAAGCTGGCGCTGGCTTGCCTGCACCGCGAAGCTCATCTGTGACGCTCAGGGCAGGCCGCTGCGCGTGAGCGGCGCAGTGAGAGATATCAGTCACCAGAAAGCGTCGCAGAAAGAACAGGAGCGCCTGCTCTCGCAGCTCACCGAGGCCCTGCGGGTGCAGAGCCGGCTGCTGACCGAAAACCAGCGCCAGCGCGCCCTGGTCGAGCAGCTGCTGGAGATTGCGCCGCTGGGGATCTGCTTTCTGGAGGGCCCTGAGCACCGCCTCACCCTGTGCAACCCGGCTTTTATCTCCTACGGCCTGCACCACAGCCCGGTCCTGGGCCGCCCGGCGGCTGAGGTGTGGCCTGAGCTGGCGCCAGAGCTCATCCCCATCCTGGATCATGTGTACACGTCGGGGCAGTCTTTCCGCAGCATCGACCTTCCCCTGCAGATGCCCGGCTGGCCGGAGGAGCGCTTCTTCACGCTGTCATTCAGCCTCATCCCGGGGGATCAGGACCAGCCGGCCGGTATCCTGGCGGTGATTGAAGACTGCAGCGAGCAGGTGCTGGTGCGTAAGAATGCCATGGCCGAGCGCGACCTGCTGCAGGCCCTGATCCAGAGCATCCAGGACGAGATCTGGTTCTGCGACCTGCAGGGAAACCTCTCGGCGCTCAATCCGGCCGCTGCAGCCGCCTCGGGAATCCTCAACCCGATGGGGGCGAAGACCCTGCATGAGCTAGTCGATCAGATCGAGGTCCGCCGGGATGACGGAAACCCGCGCCCGGAGAGCGAACCGCCGCTGCTCCTTGCCCTGCAGGGAAAAACGCTGCAGGGCGAAGAGCATATCCGCATCCCGGATACAGGCGAATGGAAGGTGCGGCAGTACTCCGCCGCGCCCGTGCGGCGCTACAGCGGTGAGATCCTGGGAGCGGTGATGCTGGCGCGCGATATTACCGTGCAAAAGCAGGCCGCCCAGGCCATGCAGGAGGCACATGCCGCGCTGAGCGCGGCGAACATTTCCCTGCAGGCTGCGCACGCCGCCCTGTGCAAGAGCGAATCCCGCCTGCGCCGGCTGGTCGATTCGAATATTTTTGGGGTCATGTATGTGGACCTCCACGGGCGCATCTCCGGGGCCAACCAGGCCCTGCTGGAGGTGCTCAACTGCACTCATGCGGACCTGGAGGATGACAACCTGCGCTGGGACGATCTGATCCCCGAGGAATACCGGGAGATTGACAGGCAGGCGAGGAGCGAAGCCGACCTGCGCGGCGGCTGCAAGCCGCGCGAAATCGAGATCCTGCTCAGGGACGGCCAGCGGCTGCCCGTGATGGTTGGCTATGCGCTACTCGACGAGACTCCCACCGTTTACGCCTGCTTCCTCCTCGATATGACCGAGATGCGCCGCGCCCAGCGCACGCTGCAGCAGTATGCAGAGCGCCTGGAACACAGCAACCGCGATCTGCGGGAGTTTGCCCTGGTCGCCTCGCACGACCTGCAGGAACCCCTGCGCAAGGTGGAGATGTTCACCCGCCTGCTGGAGAAGCGCCTGGCGGAAAAGCTGGACGCTGAAGATCGCGAACTGCTGCAGCGCACACAGGATGCCGCCGCGCGCATGAAGCGCATGATCAACGACCTGCTCTCCCTCTCAGAAGTCTCGAAGAGTGAGCAGCCTTTTGTAACGGTCGACCTGAACGAGATCGCCTCGGGCGTGCTCTCGGATCTGGAGGTGCGGATCAAACGCAGCGGCGGCCAGGTGATCGTGGAACCACTGCCCCGGGTGTGTGGTGACCCTGTGCAGATGCACCAGCTCCTGCAGAACCTGATCGGCAACGCGTTGAAATTCAAACACCCGGACCGCCCGCCGGTGGTGCATGTTTACGCCCGGGTGATCCCCGGCAGCGGCAGCAATCCGGCTCATGTGGAGATCAACGTGAAGGACAACGGCATCGGTTTCGATATGAAGGACGCCGACCGCATCTTCCAGCCGTTCCGGCACCTGCACGAGCGCAGCCGTTTTGAGGGCAGTGGGATGGGCCTGCCGATCTGCCGGCGGATTGTGGAGCGTCACCACGGCAGCCTGCAGGTGTACAGCGAGCCGGGGGTGGGTACAATGTTTACCGTGATCCTGCCGCTGCCGCCGCAGGATCACACGCCAGACCTGGCCCCGCCTCATTTGCACACCCCGGTTTGATTGTCAGGTTAAGGGGTAGGGGCACGGCTGATTTGGCTCAGCAGCCCATCTGGTTGTTGACATGCCTTCCTGCTGCGCGAATTGGCTCTCGAGGCGTGCCGTGCCCGCCGTGTGGCACCATAAACTCTATTCCATAGAAGGCACGGCTAACCCAGACATTTCACAAATGGCTCTCGAATAAAAATCTCTCCCCTGAACGAGATACCACCGCCGTTCAACTGCCGTGCCCCTACCTCTGAAGGGTATTTTCCAAGCAAACGGACGCTGCCTTGCAGGGCAGTTGAAGGAACCTGTACCCAGAGCAGTACATTAATCCTTAACATATCCCTGTTTCGTAAGTATAATTCGCACGTCTATTCCAGGTTTACCTGGTTTGCGTATTCCGGTACGCAGGATCCTGCAGTGCCCTGATCGACCCGCTGCCGCGCGGAACCGCCCCGTCTTCATTCGCCTTCCAGAGCTGATACCAGCGGACGTGAAGGACCAAAATCTGTCCACGGGTCTTTGCGCGCTGCAGAAATAACATTCGCCCACCCTGAGTGCAGGGGTATTACAACAACAGGGATGACCGGCACGCCGGATCACTGCCGGCTCTCCGGTACGGGCGGCAAAACTTCATCAAAACGATCAAAGCGAGGAATAATGAAAACGGTTAGCGTCTCTTCGGTCAGCAAACGCTTTGGATCTGTCCAGGCGGTCAGCGATGTTTCTTTTGAAGTGTTCCCCGGCGAGATCTTTGGCCTGCTGGGGCCGAACGGCGCCGGCAAAACAACCACGATCCGCATGATGCTCGATATCTTCGAACCCGATTCGGGGGAGATCGAAATCCTGGGCGGCCGCCTGGATGAAGAGAAAAAGAAACGCATCGGATATATGCCCGAGGAGCGCGGGCTGTACAAAGACCAGAAGCTGGAACCCACCCTGGTGTTCCTGGCCTCTTTGAAGGGGATGAGCAGCGCCCAGGCTCACCGCGATCTGGAAGACTGGCTCAAGCGCCTGGACCTGTGGGAGCACCGCAGTAAGGAGATCAAAGAGCTGAGCAAGGGCATGCAGCAGAAGGCCCAGCTCATCGCCACCCTGGTGCACGACCCCGACCTGATCGTGGTAGACGAGCCCTTCTCGGGTCTCGATCCGGTCAACACTCGCCTGGTCAAAGATATCCTCGAAGAACAGCGCCGGGCCGGGAAGACCATCCTGATGTCCACCCACCAGATGAACCAGGTGGAAGCGCTGTGCAACCGCATTGTGCTCATCAACCAGGGCCGCTCGGTGCTGTACGGCGAGGTGAGCGAGATCAAACGCCGCTTCGCCGGCAATGCCCTGACCCTGCAGGGTCAGGGAGAGATCCCCCCGCTGCCGGGCGTGCTCGACATGCGCCACCAGAACGGCGCCTGGCAGCTCACGCTGGACGAGAACAGCGACCCGCAGGAAATCCTGCGCCAGGTGGCTGGCCTGGACAGCTTCCAGGTGGAACGCTTCGAGCTGACACAGCCCTCGCTGGACGACATCTTCGTCACCGTCGTTCAGGAAGGGCGTCTGAGTGCCGAGGTCGCCAATGCATAACACCTTCCTGATCGCACGGCACGAGTATCTGCTGCGCGTGGCCAAACGCAGTTTTATCCTCTCCACCCTGGCCATGCCGCTCTTTATCGTGGTGATCCTGGCGGTGACCATCCTGGTGGCCCTCACCACCACCGACACCCGCCCGGTTGGCTACGTGGATCCGGCCGGGATCCTGGCCGCCGGTGCGCAGGACGTTGAAACCAATACCGTATTTATCCCCTTCGACGACGCCCGTTCTGCGCAGGACGCTCTGGAAGCGGGAGAGATCCAGGCCTTTTACCTCCTGCCGCAGGATTACCCCAGGTCGCGCAGCGTGGAGCTGTATTACTGGGACGAAGCACCCGATGAAGACATCCAGGATGATTTTGAGGAGCTGCTGTCCGTATCCCTGGCGGCTGGCCTGGAGCCGGATATCCAGCGGCGCATGCTGCAGGGCCCGCACCTGATGGTGCGCTCTGCCGACGGCCGCCGGGAGCTGGACACGGCCAACATCTTTTCCTTCATCCTGCCGTTCGGGGCCAGCTTCCTCTTTATCTTCACCGTCATCGGCTCGGCAGGCTACCTGCTGCAGGCGGTGGCTGATGAGAAAGAGAACCGCACGGTGGAGATTCTGATGACCACCATCAACCACCGCCAGCTGCTGGCCGGCAAGGCGCTGGGATTAATGGCCGTCACTATCACCCAGCTCGCCATCTGGCTGGTCACCCTGGCGATCGGTCTGCTGGTGGCGCAGCGCTTCTTCGAACCGCTGCGCAGTCTGCAGGTGCCCTGGGGCTACCTGGGCGTGGCCGCTCTGTTCTTCCTGCCGGCTTACGGCCTGATCGCCGGGCTGATGATGGCCACCGGCGCGGCCTTCGGCGACCTGCAGTCGGGCCAGCAGGTGGGCGGGCTGTTCAACCTGCTCTTCATGGTGCCGCTGTTCTTCTCGGTACTGGTGTTCACCAACCCCGACCATCCCCTGCTGGTGATCTTCACCCTGTTCCCAACCACGGCATTCCTCACCGTGCTGATGCGCTGGGGGATGGGCGGGCTGCCGCTCTGGCAGCTGGTGATCAGCTGGGTCTTCCTGACCGGTTCGGCGCTGGTCAGCGTGTGGCTCTCGGGGCAGATCTTCCGCATGGGCATGCTGATGTACGGGCAGCGGATCGATTTCCGCCTCGCCTTCCGCGAGCTGGCGGATGTGATAAGAAACCGCGGCAGCCGGCCGGCGGTACAGGTTGAGCGTTAGCGCCAGGATCAACGAGGATATAGCGATGAGAAACGTCTGGCTGGTGTTAAAAAACGAAATCTTTGTGACGATGGGGAGGCCGTCTTACTGGATCATGACCTTCATCTTCCCGACGGCGATCCTGCTGCTGAACATCGGGATTCAGGTCATGGTCACGCGCACCATTGCCGATGAGATCGAGGGCCCGGGCGGACTGGGCTCCGTGGGGAACAGCAGCGAACTGCAGACGGTAGGTTATGTGGACCCGGCGGGGTGGATCGCACGCCAGCCGGACGGTTTCCCCGAGGGGCTGCTGGTCGAATTCCCCGGCGAAGAGCAGGCACAGGCTGCGCTGCAGGCGGGAGAGATCCGGGCCTACTTCCTGATCGCTGAAGACTACGTGGACAGCGGAGACCTCACGCTGGTGGAGCCGGAGTTCCGTCCGTTCGGGCGCACGCGCCCGGATCTGATCACCTGGCTGATCCACTACAATCTGACAGGCGACGTGGAGCTGGCCGAGGCGCTGGTCGAACCGGTCGCCGGGGTGTCTTCACAGCGCCTGGCGCCCGCTGAGGAGAACAGCCGGCCGGATAACTTTATGCTGGCCTTCTACGTGCCCTATGCCGTGCTGTTCGTGTTCTTTTTCCTGATCATCATGAGCAGCGGGTTCATGCTGCAGAGCGTCAGCCGGGAAAAGGAAAACCGCACCGTCGAAGTGCTGCTGCTCAGCCTGCGGCCGCGCGAGCTGCTGATGGGTAAGATTCTCGGCCTGTGCGCGGTGGCGCTGTTCCAGATGGCGGTGTGGGGCGGCGGTGGTCTGCTGCTGCTCAGCCAGGGGGGCGCGTTTATCGCCGCACTGAATGATGTGCAGCTGCCAGCCGGGTTTGCGCTGTGGGCCGTGCTCTATTTTCTGCTGGGGTATCTGACCTACGCCTCCATGATGGGTGCGGTCGGCGCCCTGGCCCCTTCGGCGCGCGAGGGCGGGCAGTTCACCTTCCTGATCCTGCTGCCGCTGATGCTGCCCCTGTGGTTCACCTACCCGCTCATCGAAGACCCGCACGGTACGCTGGCGACGATCTTCAGCATGTTCCCGCTCACGGCGCCCACCGCCATGCTGACCCGCCTGGCGGCCGCGCCGGATGTGCCGCTGTGGCAGGTGCTGGTCGGGCTGGGCCTGCTCTCCGCCACGGCCTACGGGTTCATGCTGCTGGCGGCGCGCTTCTTCCGCGCCGACACGCTGCTCTCGGGGCAGGCGCTGCGCTGGGGACGCCTGTTGAAGGAACTGCGCGGCGTTGAGAATTAACGACCAGACGAGCGGTTCTCATCCGGGTGAGAACCGCTCGCGGTTTTGCGGCGGCTTGCTGCGCTGGGGTGTAAAGTTTAATCACGCAGTAAGCGTATAATAACTATTGAATTGGTCTCATTAATTTGCTATAATTAATACAGGTAACCCACCACACCTGCCGGGCAGTATGCCCGCAGCTAACAGAAGCAACCCAAAAACTGCCTGGCGAGATGCCGGGCAGTTTTGCTTCTCTCCGCTGGGCAGGCACGAAAGGAGGACGATGATGATGCAACACACTGCTGAGACCCGCAGTGCGCTGCGCCCCGATGTGCCGCTGGAGAGGCAGCTGATCGACGAGTTCCTGCAGAGCAAGGGAACCACGCTTCAGGAAGCTCGCCGCCTGCCGCCCGAGGAGTACTCGCAGCTGATGCGCCAGGCCGTCACCTATGCGGCCCTGCGGCTGGCGGAAATCGAGGCGCGGGCACGTCTGCGGAAATTGATCCAGGCTCCGGCGCCGTGAGGTCGAGAACGGTTGGGAGACGTTGAACGTTTGAAGCGGTACCCATCCGGCAGTGAGCCTGACTTTCAAACGACCCCAGTTCAGATGGTCACCGGGACTGCGGGCAGGGTTTGTGTTTCTGGAGTCCGGTACGAGGGCCGTGGGCCCTTGACAGGTGTGAGCGAACAGGCCAATCCCCTATTGACTGCACGCAGTAAAAACCCTACCCTCAGGCAACCGGGCAGCGGTACGCACGCCTGGAGCGTGCATCATCGTCACCGGTAAACAGCGGGCCCGGCTGCGGGTTTTCAGGGAGCCCGGGCATGGCTGGCTTTTCAAGGGCAGGTTTTCCGGCGGACCGGATGAATAAATTTTAATGCGACATAATATTTGTTGTAATTCCCCCAAATTTTGTCTATAATAAAACAGGCAAGCATCTTGCCGGGCAGCATGCCCGGGTTATACCCGAGACAAACGATTTTTGTATTCAACTGCCTGGCGTAATGCCAGGCAGTTACGCTTTTTTAACAAACCAACCAATGGGAGGAAAGGAGACGAACGATGGGACCTATCAGCGCCGGTTCGCACCATGACCCGCATTCAGCGACCTCACTCGAGCATCTCTTCATTGAGGAGTATCTGCACGAGATGGGCACGTCACTTCGCGAAGCACACAGTCTCCCCCACGATGAATACCATCGGCTGATGTGCAAAGCCGTCACTTACGCTGCGCTGCGTCTGGCGGAGGTGGAAGCACACAAACTCGGGCCGCATCATCCCCGGGTATCCGATCACTTTCATTAGACCATGGCCGGCACTCAGCCGGCCGTGGATGCCCGGTTACGGCATACCGGCAGACAAGCGTGATCTGCTTGCCCTGGTCGCATGTGGAGGAGAGGCTGACCCGGGCCATGGCATACTGGGTGTGCACGGTCGACCCGCAGGGCCGGCAGCACGCCGCGCCGGTGGATGGAAACTGGCTGGACGGCGCCCTGTACTTCAGCGGCGCCGCCACCACACGCCGGCACCGCAACCTGCTGGCCAATCCGGCGGCATGCATCCACCTGGAAAGCGCCAGCGATGTGATTATTCTGCACGGCAGCGCCCGGCCGCTGCTCTCTCCGCATAACGCGCTGGTGCAGCGCCTGATCCGCCTTGCCCTGGAAAAGTATGGATATGCAGCGCCGCCAGAGGTTTACTCTTCTGGCGGCGTATTCGTTTTCACCCCCAGCAGGTATTTGCCTGGAGCCGCTTCCCCCAGGACGCCACCCGCTGGACACTTGCCGACGGAGATCGATTCTGAGTCCTTCACTCCGCCCCGGCCAGGGGGACGGTGACGCGGATGCAGGTGCCATTCCCGGGTTGAGAACGTACTTCCATCGCCCCGCCCAGCGCGTTCGCCCGCTCGAAGGCGCCCGCCAGCCCAAAATGGCCATCGCGCACCATCGATATCCAGCGTTTGGGGATTTCAAAACCGCGCCCGTCGTCTTCCACTTCCAGGACAGCCTCTTCAGCGTCATATTCAAAACGCACCTTCACCTGCCGCGCCTGGGCATGGCGAAGCACGTTGTTCATCGCGACCTGATAAATGCGGAACAGTGCCAGGCGCACCTGTTCGTCCAGGTTCTGGCCGTCTGGCATCAGCATGAGCTCCAGCTTCAATTCGGGATGATCCTGCTGGAAGCGGTCGGCGTGCCCGCGCAGCGCTTTTTCCAGCCCGAAGGGTGCCAGTGCCGGGGGCCGCAGCTCTCCGGCGATGGAGCGCAGCACACCGTTGATGCGCGCCAGATCGGCCTGTAACTGGCGGATTTCCCGGGCGCGCTCGGCTTCTTCCTGCATGCGCTCCAGCAGGTTCAGCCGGAAGGACAGCCCGTACAGCTCCTGCATGGGGCCGTCGTGCAGCTCCTGGGCCAGCAGGATGCGCTCGCTTTCGACGCTTTCCATCATGCGGCGGCTCATCTCTTCGAGCTCGGCCTCGACCCGTTTGCGCTCGGCGATCTCGGCCAGCAGCGTTTCGTTTTTATGCACCAGCTCCAGCGTGCGTTCGAGCACACGCTGCTCCATCTCTTCTTTTGCCAGGCGCAGCGCTTCCTCGATCTGTTTGCGTTCGATAGCATAGCGCAGCGTCCGTTCCAGAAGCTGTGCGGTGACCTCGTTCTTGTTGAGGTAATCCATCACGCCCGACTGCATGGCCTCCAGGTCCACGGCGTAGCTGCCGCGGCCGGTGAGCAGAATAATCGGGCCGCGATAATCCTTCTGCATCATCTGGCGGGCCAGTTCGATGCCGTTTACCGCGCCCAGGTCGTAATCGACCAGCACGGCGTCCAGCGGCTCGCTGCTGATTTTCTGCAGGGCGGTGTCGGGATCCGGAGCCCAGGTGACCACATATCTGCTGCCCGAAGCATCCTGCAGCATGCGGTGAGTCAGGTAGTAATCGTCCTCATCGTCGTCCACGAGCAGGATCCGGTACGGGCCAGCTTCCATGCGGGCTCCCCTTTCCAGTGACCGGGATTCATTCCCCACCATCCTGACACCTCATTTCGTGATAACGCAGGGGGAGCCACCGGTGTGCTGGCTCCAGGTTCTTATGGTTCTGAACAGGCTGGTTGACCGGGGAAAACCGGTCATGCAGGCTGTGGTTTGCGAACATAAGCAAAAAAGGGCAGCGCGCCGCAGCCGGCTGACAGCGCGAACCAATCCTTCCTTCAGGGGTGTCTGGTAGGTTTCGCAGTCAAAGAAAAGATACGCTGAGCTGCGCCTGCCTGCCCCCCGGTGCGCAATCGTTTTACCCTCTGCGTTCGATTATTACATACGTTGAAAAATTTTGCAAACAGGGATTTGACCGCCCGTAGAGAGCGGAAGAGCAATAATTTAAGGGTGGTGATACCGTCAGCCGTGGTCCGTGCCCGGCGTGGGTGGGCGCGGACCGCTGCGCCTGTGCCGGGTCTGCTCGTGCTGGATCTGCTCCTGCAGTTCCAGCACCTGCTGGCGCAGCCGCTTGACTTCTTTGTGTTCTTCAACCAGCAGCGAAAGCAGGAAGATATGGTAGGGGAGATAGGCGGATTGGGAGGACTGGGAAGCGCGGCGCTGCAGCGCGGCCTGGATGAGGTCGTCGAACACGGCCTGATCTTCGGCGCTGAGCGACTTCCAGAAGTTGTTGAAGGATTCGAGCTCGGCGCGCGTTAAAGACAGGGGGAACGAAGGTTCGTACCGGTGTTCCATTTTCCTATCCTCCCTTCTCGCGCGGCTGCTCTGGGTTAATTATAGCACTTTTGTTCTTGTTTTCTGGCGAGCGGCAAATTTTTACGGCCCCCACCTGTGCCTGCTATCAAGGGTTGCTTGTTATACATAATTCCAGGCGGGAGTTCAGAGCGGCAGTCGAAGATTGTGTGCATGGCACCCGGGCATCCGGAGCGGCATCCTTCGCATGCTCAGTCCAAGGGGGCCCGGGGGCCGTGGAGTCCGTATTGCCTTATGTTATCCGCCGCTAACAGGGGAGGGGACATACAACCAACCCAGAACTGCACGGAGAACTGAAGAGATAAAACTTGCCAGCGCTGCCTGTTGACATAACGTTAAAAATTCGCTATTGTATATGCATAACTTCGTTAGGTATGGGGGTGACGGTTGATACCAAAGGAACAGATCCGCAAAGGCAGCACCGAAATTCTAATTCTCAGCCTGCTCCTCGAGCGGCCCATGTACGGCTACGAGATCAGCCAGCAGCTGCAGCAGCGCAGCGGCGGCTACTTCGACATGAAAGAAGGCCTGCTCTATCCGGCGCTGCACCGCATGCAGCAGAACGGCTGGCTCACCTCCGACTGGCGCAGCGTGGACGGGCGCCGGCGCAAATACTATTCGCTGACCGAGGCCGGCCGCAAGGTGCTGGGGGAGCAGACTGCCGAGTGGCAAACTTTTTTTCGCGCCATGAACGCCCTGCTGAAGGTGGATCCGACATGGACGAAATAACCGTCGATCAGGTCCTCGATAAGATCCGCCGGCACCTGCACCTGAGCAAAGAAACCGAGCGCGAACTGCTGGAAGAGATCCGCACCCATCTGGAAGATACCGCCGCCGAGGCCGCGGCACGCGGGGAAGACCCTTACAGGGCGCTGCTGCTGGCCGCCGAAAGGTTCGGCGTGGAAGCTGTGGCGGCGGAACTGCAGGACCTGCACGCCGGCCGCGAGTCCCTGGAAGCGCTGGCTGCCGCCGCCCTGCCGGTGCTCTTCGCCGTGGTGATGCGCTGGCTGGCCTTCGCCCCCGACGGCTCCAGCGTAAACTGGCAGCAAATGCTCGAACGGCCGGGGTTCTGGATTGTGGCCTTTGCGGCGCTGCTCATCCCGGGGATGCTCTTTCAACGCTGGCGGTTCGCGCTGGCCGGGTGGGGTATATTCTGGCTGCTGACGGTGCTCTTCACCGTATTTCCAACGAATATCCAGTGGTAACTGAGGGAGGAAATGATGACTGGATCCACCATCCATATACCCAGGCCGGCGCGCTCCTTCAGCGCGAAGGACTTCAGCATCACCGAGCAAATCCTGCGCAACCGGGGGGCATTTTTCAATGAAGTGCGCGAAGGGATCGAACTGCCCAGCAAAATCCGCGCCATGCTGGTATCCAGCATCACCTTCTTTGCCCTGTACGGCGCGGTGATGGGCTCCAGCCACAGTCTGTGGCAGACGATGAGCTCGGCTGTCAAGCTGCCGCTGCTCTTCCTGGCCACGCTCATCGTGTGTGTCCCCAGCCTGTACTTTTTCAGCCTGCTGTTCGGCTCCAACCAGAGCCTGGGGCAGAGCCTGACGATCATCCTGACGGCGATCACGGTCACCTCGGTGCTGCTGTTGAGCTGCGCGCCAATTACGCTCTTTTTCCTGCTCACAACCAGCCCCACCAGCCATTACCAGTTCTTCAAGCTGCTCAATGTATCCATCTTCGCGGTCTCAGGGTTGATGGGGATTGTGTTCCTGTACCAGGGGATGCACGTGGTCACCAGCGACCAGCCTGAGGGCGCCGCCAACCGCCGGCGGGTGCTCGTTATGTGGATGTTTGTCTACGCCTTTGTGGGCAGCCAGATGGCCTGGACCGTCCGGCCCTTCATCGGCGCGCCCGGAAGCCCGTTCGAACTCTTCCGCCAGCTGGGAGGCAACTTCTACGCCAATATCCTGCAGAGCATCGGAGAGGTGCTGGGCTTTCTGATCGTGCGCTGACCGGGAGACGAGAATTCTGGAGCATTACTGGAGCATAAAAGAAAGGGGGTGAGCCATGGGGTCAGGGCCTGCAGACGTCACCAGTTTACTGATACTTCTGGGCGGGGGGACCGGAGTGATCCTGATGTTAACTGCGGCCGCAGCCATCTGGAACTGGCAGCCGGCGGTGTTGGTCGCCGCTTCGGCCTTCACGGTGCTGGGGCTGCTGCTCCTGCCCGGTTACGCGCTGATCGAAACCCTTGGCGACGCATGGGATTATTACTGCCTTAATCCTGCGGCTGCCGGTCAGGGTCACATCCTCTGCGTTGATGCGGCCTACACTTTCTTTTTTTTCCTGCCTTCGATCCTGCTGGCTCTGGGCACCATCATGGGGGCGCTGCTCCTGCGGTCGGGGGCACAGACCTGGCGCGCAGCCCCGGCTTCCACCGGCGGCCGCCCCTGGCTGGCAGCGGCGGTCTTCACGCTGTGCGGCGCACTGACCGGCGCAGCCCTGATATACCTGTACCGCCTGACTCTCTGGGACAGCACCTACGATCCGCTGGGCTACCTGTGGATTTTCCTGCCCGTGATGAGCGCGGTCCTGGCCGGTTTCATCCTGGCCTGGCCAAAGCCTCTGCTCGCCAGCTGGACCGGCGTGGCATACGCCCTGGTGGTAAGCGGGCTGCTGATCACGGTCTCAACCCTGGCCCAGCGGGTGGATATCCATGCACTGACCGCCAGAAGGGCGGACGCCGTTCAGCAGGCGCTGGAATATTACTACCTGGATACCGGCCATTACCCATCCGCGCTTGAAGATCTGCGCCCGCGTTATCTGCTCACGCTCCCCGGTCCGGTGATCATCAACGGGCAGGGCTGGTGTTACAGCGGTGAGGGGGACCATTACCGCCTGGGATACCTGACCCGAGAGCACTGGAGTGATCCGAACTTTACGGCGCAGCTCCACAGTCAGTCAGGCGACGTCTCGGCCCTGCCGCCGCTGTGCGACCGGGAAATCGCCGCGCTTCCCGAATATAAGTGAGCCCGGGAAAGTAACCTGTGCATGGGCAGGATGGAGAAAGGCAGGACACGGATGACCAGCGCCCTCCGCTCCCATCTGCGCCCCCGGCGCCAATGACGACGCCTGCTCGCCGCCGCCCGGCGGCAGACCATGCGTGACATCTGCAATATGCGCCGTATTCAAAGCATGTCTGTCCATGCCGCTCCGGACACCCGGCAGCCCGCCCCCTCCCTGTTTCTCAAGGGCAGGTAATTAATCTCATCAGGCTTACCAGGTTTGCAGAGCGGCAGTCGAAGATCGATTACCCGGCGCCCAGGCACCCTTCGACCGACCAGGCGAAGCATGCCGGTCAGGGAATATGGGCGCCGGGTAATTGACCTGCAGGCGCGCGAAGCGGCATGCTTCGCATGCTTGGGGCTGTCAGGCCCCGCAGGCCGCTTCGACTGCGGCCCTTGCGGGCCTCCGCTCAGCGCGCCTGCGGGCGGATGTCTGTATCGCCATGTCCATGGGCTTACTAAAAACCTAAAATGATTACCATGATACAAAAACTAAAAACCTACCTCTGTGAACCCCCTCCCTATCCCCTCACAGAGGCAGGTATTTAATGTAGATATCAGAGAACTCATTTCTGGGATACAGTTCATCACGCGCCAGGGGCACGGCTGCATCTGGGCCAGGGTTATCAAGCCCTGGCGAGTTCCCTGAAAGGAACGGTCAGGAGCCTTTAACTGCCGTGCCCTCAGAGGACCTTGTGCAAGATATTTTGCTATAAGGGCACGGCGTTGCGGCAAGATCCGGTTTTCTTCCCCAGGTGAGGGTCCAGACAGCTCCACTGCTGCTCGCTACGCGCCGTGCCCCTCGACGCAAGTAAGACAGCATCGCTGGTCCGGGGTAACCGAGCCCAAATATAAAAACCTGCCCTCGAAAGCTCCCTGACCCTCCCCCCCTTACGCGCACCTGCCAGCTGTCAGACAGCCATGCCGGGAGGAGCGTATCCAGCTCCACCCGCAGCCTCCGCTCTCGTCCGCATCCCGTCCAGCACCTGACAGATTTTAATTCCTCCATCTGGAGTAAAATTATCCCCATACACACACCGCCAGCTGCATGTCCGTGAACCGGGCCAGGGAGGAAACCGGTATTGGCGCTGCACATCGCCCTGTTCGGGTACCCGCGCATCACACAGGATGGACAGGTTCTGGAGGTCGAGCGGCGCAGAACGGCTGCCCTCCTGGCCTTTCTGGTTTTAACCGGCCAGCCCCAGGGTCGTGAGACCCTGGCTGCATTGTTCTGGCCCGACCAGGACGCATCGACGGCGCGCGCTGGCCTGCGCCGTGAGCTCTCGCGCCTGGCTGCGCTCACCGGCCGGGAACGCCTGCAGGCGAACCGTCTGCAGGCCGCCTTCGTGCTGCAGCCCGGCGACCGGGTGGACGTGCTCGAATTCCGCGAGGCCGCCGCCCGATCGGCAGCACACCCCCACAGCGGCGGTGCGCTCTGCCCGGACTGCCTGAAAGCAGCCGGGCAGGCGGTGGAACTGTATACCGCCGGCTTCCTGACCGGCTTCGGCCTGCCCGACTCCCCGGGGTTCGACGAATGGCAGTTTTTCGAGGCCGAGAGCCTGCGTGAACGGCTGGCCGGTGCCCTGCAGCGCCTGGCGGATCACTACGAAGGGGCGCAGGCCTACGATGCGGCCCTGCCGTACGCCCGGCGGCTGCTGGCGCTCGACCCGCTGCACGAGCCGGCCCAGCGGCGTTTGATGCGCCTGTACGCCCTGGACGGCCAGCAGGCGGCTGCGCTGCGCCAGTACCAGGAGGCTGTGCGCCTGCTGGAAGCGGAGCTGGGTGCAGAACCCGAGGCCGAAACCCAGGCCCTGCACCAGGCCATCCGCAGCCGGCAGCTCGGCCCGCCGGAGCAGGCCTCGCCGCGGATCGCAGCAGGCAGCACCCTGTCCCCAGAAGAGTTCCTTACGCCAGCCCAACAGCGCCACAACCTGCCGGTTCCTCGCCGCCCGCTCGTCGGCCGCCAGGCGCTGCTCGAAGGCCTGGTCCGCCTGCTCGCGAGCGACCCGGCCGGACGCCTGGTGACCCTGACCGGGCCAGGCGGCAGCGGCAAAACGCGCCTGGCCCTCGAAGCCGCCTGGGAGTTCGCCCGCCGGTGGGAGGGGACTCGTGGTCCTGATATGCCCTTTCAGGACGGCCTGGCCTTCATCCCGCTGGCAGCGGTCAGCGACCCGGCCGAAATCATCCCGGCGATCGCCAACGGGGTCGGGCTGACCTGCTCCGCAGGGCCGGAGGAGCACCGCCGGCAGTTGAGCGCCTTCCTGCAGCCCAAACGCATGCTGCTGGTGCTGGACAATTTTGAGCAGCTCGTCGAGGCCGGCAGTGCCGGCCTGCTGGATGAGCTGCTGGAAGCGGCTCCGGGTGTGCGTCTGCTGGTGACTTCGCGCATGCGCCTCAACCTGCGCCTCGAGCAGCTCTTCCCCGTGCCGGGGCTGGACCTGGAGCCCCCAACGGATGCGAGAGCGGACGAGGACGCCTACGGGGCTGCGCTGCTGTTCTGCCAGTGCGCCCGGCAGGTGCAGCCCGGCTTTGCCCCCGGCCCGCAGGAGATGCAGGCGGTGATGCAGATCTGCCGCCTGGTGGGCGGGCTGCCGCTGGCCATCGAGCTGGCTGCCGCCTGGGTGGAGGTGCTCACACTGGAGGAGATCGCCGCCGAGATCGGGCGCAGCCTGGACTTCCTGGAAGGCCGCTGGCAGGACCTTCCCGAGCGCCAGCGCAGCCTGCGGGCAGTGATCGAGAGCGCCTGGGCGCTGCTCAGCTCAGACGAACAGCGGGTGCTGATGGCTGCCGGGGTCTTTCCGGCCGGCTTCAACCGCACTGCGCTGCAGGCCGTGGCCGGTGCCGGCCTGAAAGAGATTCAGGGGCTGGCGAGCAAGTCGTGGCTGCGCAGCATCTCCGGCGGGCGCTTCCTTCTGCACGAACTGCAGCGTCAGTACGCGCTGGAAAAACTGCAGGCTCACCCGCAGGAGCACCGCCAGGCCAGCGAACGCCATGCCCTGCACTATGCCGAGCTGCTGGAGCAGCTCGGAGAGCAGATGAAAGGAGCCGGGCAGGTCGAAGCCTTCCGCACGGCGGGCGCCGAGTTCGAGAACATGCAGGCGGCCTGGGACTGGCTGCTGCAGGCCGGACGGCTGGATGTCCTTGCCGGGCAGATGCTCCACGGGCTGCTGCTGTACTACGAGACGCGTATGCGCCTCTTCGACCTGCCGGAGATGATCGCCCGGGCGTGCGCACGCCTGGAAGCACTGGGGTGGGACGGGGCACAGCCCGTGAGCCGCCGGGCGAGGACGATCCTGCTCACCGCCGCGTCTGCTTTTTATGTCGACGGCTATTCTGTGCGCCTGGAATCCTACGGGATCATGATCAGCCTGAACCGGGAGGCCGTCGCCCGGGCGTGGGAATCCGCCGGCTCCGGGGCGGAGATGGACGGCCTGGGCGCCTGGGCCAGTCTGCTGGCGTACCTGTACGGCCGCCTGCTGGACCTGGACGCCGGCATCCGGCACCTGCAGCGCCTGGCGCAGGCAGGGGAGCACGGAGCCACCGCCTGGGAGCATGCCCGCACCCTGGCCTTCCTGGGCGCGCTGTATGAAGTGCGCCTGTACAGCGCCGGCAGCCCGGACCTGCGGGATGAAACCCGCCGTGCGCTGGACACCGCCCTGGGAATCTTCGAACAGCTGGGCGACCGGCGCGAGGTCGCCGCCACGCGCCGGCTGACAGGCAACCTGCTGCTGATCGAAGGACGCATCCCGGAGGCGGTGCAGGAGTGGCAGCGCGCCCGCAGCATCTTCCTGGAAGTGGGCGACTGGGCCATCGCCGCCGACATCCACTGGCAGATCGGCGATGCCTACCTGCGCCAAGGAGGATTCGAGAGCGCCCTGGAGGCCTACCGTTTTATGCGCCAGGCCTTTCTCGAGCACGGCGACCTGCGCCGGTCATCGTATGCCCTTTCGAAAGAAAGCCTGGAGACCCTGCGCTACGGCGATACGGAGCGCGCCGTCGAACTGCGCCGCCAGGGCATGGCGCTGTCGGAGAGCGTCGGGGATCCGCTGGGCTTCATGTGGCATGTCTGGGAGATGGGGGAGATCTACCGGGTGCTGGGCGACGCAGACGAAGCGCGCCGCTGGTACGAGCGCAGCCGGCTGCTGTTCGCGGAACAGAACGACCCCATTGGCGAAGGGTATTACCAGCGCGGCATGGGTGACCTGGCGCACATGCAGGGCGATTATAAAGCCGCGTGCACTCATTTCAATACCAGCCTCGAGCTGGCTCGCCAGGTGCGGCACGACTGGGGCGCTGCATACGCTCTCACGGGGTTAGGCCGGGCGGAGGTCGCCCTGGAAATGTTCGACGCCGGCCGGGAGCATCTGCTGGAAGGGCTGCGCACCGCCCGCTTCTGCGAGAGCAGCGGGCTGATGCTGCTGGCGCTGGCGCGTCTGGCAGCCCTGCACACCGCGCTAGGCGACCCGCAGTCCGCGGCGCGCTGCGCCGTGCTGGCCGCAGAGCACCCCCAGACCTGGCGCGAGATCCGCCTCCAGGCCGCCGGCCTGCTGGAGGGCATCCGGGTGATGCCAGGCGGCGAGGCAGCCCTGCAGCAGTCCCGCACCGCCCCCCTGGACCTGGAGGCTTATGTATCCGCAGTCCTGAACGCTGCGTGAAAGGCGGAAAACCAAGCGTTTTCCACCGCACACTTCCCCTCTCATCCGATCTGGGAAGATTTGCGTTCGAGAACCGTTTAAGAAACATCTGGAATAACCCGTGTCCTCGACGAGTGAATGGTTCAGGGATGGGTGAACGGCAGAGCGCGTTGAATGGCTATGGATACAGAATCAAACAGGTGAAAGGCCTTGATCGCCTTTCACCTGTTTGTTGAAGGACGCTGTTCTGTCGGGATGCGCTGAAATCAGCGCATGGGGATCACGGGCAGGATCAGGCGGTTCACCTCCGAGACCACTTCCCCGGCCGGCATCCAGCCAGTGAATTTTTCATCTCCGCTGCCGCTCACTGCGATCCATTCGCCCCCGGCATCCCGCCCCAGCAGGTCAAAGGAATGGTCGGGTGTGATGACCGTCACCACGGGGCTGGCGGCGTCCGCACGGCGGTACACCCTGCCCACCGAACGGCTGCGGCCGCGGCTGCTTTCCATCTGCAGGTCGCCGGCGGCCACATAGCCGCTGACCGGTTCGCTCACGTCTGTGCCGGCCAGAGCGTAGTACTCACCGTCCGGCGTGCTGCCCAGGATTCCCACCGGCTCGCCGGGGAAGATCATGTCGACCACCGTGCTGTGCACATCGGGAGACTGGTAGACCAGGGTCATCGCCCGCGGGGTGCCGCTCACCGTCTCCACGCTGATCTCGCCCAGCGGCGCCCAGCCGCGCACCTGTCCGTCGTGGGCGCTCAGGGCGTAATAAGCCCCGCTGCGTCCCACCAGGGTGACCTGCTGCCCGGGGGTGAGGATATCGATCACCCGGCTGCCTTCCCGGGGAGCCTGCAGCACCTTCACCAGGCTGCGCGTGGTCCCTGCAGGGCGGGCGGACATGGAGACCAGCTCGACGCGCTGGTCGGGGATCAGGTTCATGCTGACCGGGACCGGAGCGCTTCTGCCGAGCCGTCCACTCAACAGGGCGAAGAGGGCGACGGTGCCGAGCAGCAGGGGCATGAGCAGAAGGAAGCGGCGCAGAAAGCCAGCAGGCAGGCTGTGCTCACTGCGGTGAGTTGAGGTTTGGAAGGTTTTTTGTCCGTTCATTTCAGTTCTCCTTTCGCGGACCATACCGATTTGTTTGAACTGTCCACAGTATAGGGAGAACCCATCCCACCAGTGTCCCGCCGGGCGTCTCAGAAAGAGTCCCAAAGA
>Ga0134095_1000933_pt1 | contig 23659 bp, 18 predicted proteins | sample 6_2taG_FD_94449 | JGI IMG/M metagenome (GOLD analysis project Ga0134095, IMG submission 94449) | Switchgrass degrading microbial communities from high solid loading bioreactors in New Hampshire, USA - 6_20_20_110_A2 metaG | ecosystem: Engineered > Bioreactor > Semi-continuous > Anaerobic >... | reverse complement strand
AAACGCAGGGAAGTTGGAGAATTCGCAGCATCTCCTTGAAGGCATCGTTGCGGAGTGCAGCCTGGAGCCTGTGACTCCGGGCGAGGAAAAGCAAGCCGACTGTTTGAGCAAAAATGCTTCCTGTAAAATTAAAACAGAAGCATTTTTGCGAGTTTCGGCTTGCCCGAGCAGAATCTACAGGCTCCGGCAAACGAAGCACAGATGCTGAAAGGAAGATGCTGCGAATATCACCATTATGTCGCATTATTTATATTATGCAACTTAATAGTATGAAAAAACGCAATAAAGTTGAAGAATTTCGTAGTGCCGGTTAAAATGTAAAGGGGGTTTTATTGTGATAATAGTTGATGCCCATTGCGATTCACTTACAAGGGCGGTTAATTATAATAAGAGTTTAATAAGTAATTCGTTTCACTGGGATATAAAAAGGGCACTGGAATATGACGGCTTTGTACAGGTTCTGGCTGTATTTCAGAATCCCGACAGCGGAAAGCCCACTTTCAACAATGCGTTGAGATATATTCAGGAAGCTTATAAAATTGAAAGCCGGAATTCATTCTTTAAAATATGCAAAACTTATAGTGATATAAATGAAGGAATTAAAAATAAAAAGGTATGCGGCATATTATCCCTGGAAGGCGGGGAAGCCCTTGAAGGAAAGATTGAAAACCTGGATGAATTCTATAATGCCGGGGTGAGATTGATTACCCTTACCTGGAATTATCCGAACGAATTGGGGGATGGCGCAAATACGCAGCATAACTGCGGTCTTACGGCTTTTGGCAAAAAGGTCGTAAAATTGATGCAGGAAAAAGGGATGATAGTGGATATATCCCATGCTGATGTGAGAACATTTGAGGATTGCATGGCAATAAGCACGAAACCGGTAATAGCTTCACATTCGAATGCGAGAAGCATATGTGACCATCCAAGGAACCTGTATGACTGGCAGATAAACGAGGTTAAGAAGTCAGGAGGAGTGGTGGGGGTAAACTTATATACGCAATTTATCAATAATGGTTTGAAAGCGGATATATCAGAACTGGTACGCCATATTGAACACATTTGTGAAGTAGCGGGTGAAGATACCGTCGGTATTGGGGCCGATTTTGACGGAATGGCTTCACTTCCCGAACCGATAAACGGAATCCAGGATTTGCACCTGTTGTTTAATGAACTGGCCAAATTAAATTACCCGGACAGGGTTATTGAAAAAATTGCCGGTGGAAATTTTCTCAGGGTTTTTCATGATGTGTTGGCTAAATAGAAGGGAATAATTTATTATAGGGATGATTAGGAGTTATAATATACAACTGAATGAGAGGAAAAAATGGACAAGGCAAGAGAAACAGCATTAAAAGCTTTATATGAAACCGAAGTAAAAGGCGCATATTCCAATCTTGCGCTTAAAAAACTGTTAACGGATAAACAGTTTGATTCAAGGGACAGGGCCTTTATAACAGAACTGGTATACGGCACTGTGACCAGAAAGCTTACCCTGGACTGGATAATCTCACGGTTTTCAAAGGTTCAGCTGAAAAAACTGTCCCATTGGGTATTGCAAATTTTAAGAATGGGTACGTACCAGATTATATTCCTGGACAGGGTTCCATCTTCAGCAGCCTGTAATACTTCGGTTGATCTTGCGAAAAAGTATGCCGGGCAATCGGCAGGATTTGTAAACGCGGTACTCAGAAGCGTTGCCCGGAGCAAGGATAAGTTTTCCCTGGAAGATATAGATGCATCCTGTATTGCCGAAAAACTCTCGATAAAATACTCCTTTCCGGGGTACCTGGTGGAGGAATGGATTGAAGCCTTTGGTGAAGTTTTCACCGAAGCGCTTTTAGCGTCGCTCCTGGAGCGGCCTGAGTTTTCTGTTCGCGTTAACACGCTGAAAACAACGAGAGAAGCCCTTATTGAAGAGTTAAGATGTAACGGCATAGGTACAGCGCCCGGCCGTTTCCTTGAAGAAGCCCTGTACCTTGAAAATGTATCCGACGTATCCCGACTTGATGCTTTTATCGAAGGAAAAATGATTGTCCAGGATGAAAGCTCAATGCTTGTAACAAAAGTGCTTGATCCCAAGCCCGGTGAAAAAGTACTGGATGTATGCGCCGCTCCCGGAGGAAAAACCACGCATATGGGACAGGTCATGGAGAACAGGGGGCATATTGACGCATGGGATATTCATGAGCACAAAATCGCGCTTATAGATGAAAATGCAAAAAGGCTTGGTATTGAAATAATTGAGGCATCACAAAAAGATGCTCTTGTTTTTTCGGAAGAAGCCAGGGATATGTATGACAGGGTCCTGGTTGACGCCCCGTGCTCGGGCACAGGGATCATCAGAAGAAAGCCCGATATTAAATGGAAAAGGGAGAAGGATGATATTGGTAATTTAGTTGAGATTCAGAAGAAAATATTATATAATTCGAGTAGATACGTAAAACCCGGAGGTGTGCTGGTATATAGTACCTGCTCAATTGATAAAAGGGAAAATGAACAGGTAGTATCAGATTTTCTGAATGAAAACAGGGACTTTTATGCAGAATCCCTGAAAACCTTTTTGCCGCAAGCGTTACAAGGTAAATCAGAAATTGTCGGGGGTATACTCAGGTTATACCCTCATATTGATGGAACGGACGGTTTTTTTATAGCGAGGATGAAAAGAAGAAAATAACTGGAATTATGGAGACTTCATTGATTAATATTTATGACTTGGAATTTGATGAACTGAAATATGAGATAAATAAACTCGGCGAACCCGATTTCAGGGTAAAGCAGGTATGGCAATGGATTTACCAGGGAGTTGAAAACTTTGACGACATGACCAATCTCCCGAAAGCTTTCCGCAGTAAACTTAAAGACCTGTTTTACATCGGGGGAGTCAAAATTGTTAACAAGCTTGTGTCCAAAAAGGACGGAACAAGAAAATACCTGATGGGTCTAAAAGACGGCAAGGTTGTAGAAAGTGTGTTAATGAAATACCATTACGGCAACAGCGTCTGCCTGTCAACCCAGATTGGATGCCGTATGGGGTGCAGCTTTTGTGCATCGTCAAAGCTAGGAATCGACAGGGACCTGTCGGTAGGCGAGATGATTGCACAGATCCTTGCGATTCAGAGGGATTCATCTGAGAAGGTAAGCCATATAGTTTTAATGGGAATTGGCGAGCCCTTTGACAACTATGATAACGTTGTCAGGTTTTTGCGAAGAATGAACCTGCCGGATACACTGAATATAAGTTACAGAAGAATGACCGTATCCACCTGCGGGCTTGTGCCCGGAATATTGAAATTTGCTGATGAAGGATTTCCGGTTAATCTGTCAATTTCACTGCATGCTCCGAACGATGAAATCAGGAAAAGTATCATGCCGATTGCCAGAAAATACTCAATAGACAATATACTTGAAGCCTGTAAAATTTATACGGGAAAGACAGGAAGAAGGATAACCTTTGAATATACATTGATCAAAGACCTGAACGACAGGAACGAGCATGCTGAAGAACTGGGAAAGAGGTTATCGGGACTTTTATGCCATATTAATCTGATTCCTGTAAATACGGTGGAAGGAACAGGATACTCGAAAAGCGAAAGAGAAAGAGTAGAATCATTTAAGAAAATAATAGAGAAATATGGATTACCGGTTACTGTTCGCAGGGAATTGGGCAGCGACATTGCTGCGTCGTGCGGCCAGTTGAGAAAAAGGTCAATTGAAAGTGACAGGATGGTGGATTAGCGGTGAAATACGCGGCTATTAGCGACAAAGGTATCATTCGGGAGCAGAACGAGGATTTTTGGAATATTATCCTTGATATGAACGGAAATCCTCAGGCATTTATTGTTGCCGACGGCATGGGAGGTCATAAAGCCGGTGACGTGGCAAGCAAGATGGCTGTTGAATCGATCTCGAAGAGTATAAGCTGCTACTTGGAGAAAAAAAATACTGACAGTACCGATGAGCAAATATTGAGGGAAGCCATCAACAAAGCGAACGAGGTAATTTTCCAATATGCCATGGAAAACCTGGATGGTTCCAATATCGGTACAACCCTTACTGCGGGATTGCTTTGCAACGGCAAGCTTACAATAGCACATATCGGGGACAGCAGTTTTTACTTGATCCGTAATGAAACCATTGTAAAAATGACAAGGGATCATTCATTTGTTGGTGAGCTGGTTGACAAGGGAATACTTGACCAGGAAGAAGCAAGGGTACATCCGTTGAGAAACCAGATTACCAGGGCTTTAGGCTATGAAAAGGAAGTGCAGGTGGACTTTTACAGTTTGGATGTGATGCCCGATGATATTTATCTTTTTTGTACCGACGGCCTTACCGTGAAGCTTTCATCCGAAGAATTACTATCCATGCTCAAAGAGGAAAAGGATTTGAATATAATCCTGAAAAATATGGTGGAACTGGCTAACGAACGCGGTGGAGATGACAATATTACTGCTATTGTTGTGAAAATATGAGTAGAGAGTATAAGTGAATTTGAGGTGCTGGAATGACAGGAAGAGTTCTGAATAATCGTTATGAACTTGTGGAGAAAATAGGCAGCGGTGGCATGGCCGATGTATATAAGGCAAAATGCCGGGTATTAAAACGATGGGTAGCAGTTAAAATATTAAAAGATGAATTCGTTAATGATGAAGAGTTTTTGGAACGCTTTGAAAGAGAGGCCTATGCGGCAGCAAGTCTCAGTCATCCGAATATAGTGTCAATTTACGACGTTGGACATGAAGGCAATATTCATTATATAGTAATGGAATATATAGACGGGATAACTTTAAAGGATTATATCAGGCAAAATGGAGCACTGCCGTGGCAGGAAGCCGCGGATATTACCATATCGGTATTAAGTGCGCTGCACAAAGCGCACAGGCACGGCATTATACACAGGGATATAAAACCCCAGAATATACTTATGACATCGGATGAAGTGCCCAAGGTTACAGATTTCGGTATAGCCAGGGCGGCATCAACATCTACTATAACAAGAAAAATTGATACCGTCGGTTCGGTTCATTATTCATCACCCGAACAGGCAAGGGGCGGGTATACAGATGAGAAATCAGACATTTATTCAATCGGTGTGACCCTGTTTGAAATGTTAACGGGGAAAGTGCCCTTTGATGCCGATAATCCCGTTACGGTAGCATTAAAACATATTGAAGAGGAACCCGTTAAACCGTCCACATATGTACCTGACATACCTGAAGCGATGGACAAGATTGTTCTTCGTGCAATGAAAAAATCAAAAACCGAGCGTTATGACAGTGCGCTGCAGATGATAGCAGAGCTTGATCACCTGAAAAAAGGTGAAATAAATGAAATGAACGGCAATGAGCCTGATCAGTTTGCCACAAAAGCTATTGGCAGTTTGGAGGAGGAAGTTTTGGCTGGTAAGAATGTTCGGAGGAAAAATAAAAAAAAGAACAAGGAGAAAGCTGAAAACAAATCATCGAAAAAAGGTTTTTTAATCGCATTTGTTTATATCATATTGATCGGTGTCATTGTAGGCGGTATTTGGCTGGCATATGACAAAATAGTCAGGGATCTTGCCGGAGCCATCCTTGCACCTAAAAAACAACCGGTGGAGGTAATCAGTTATATCGGCATGCCTATAGAAGATGCTATCAGAGATTTGGAGGAAAAGAACCTCCCATATGTAGAACCGGTATATGAATATCATGACACCGTTCCCGAAGGGATTGTTATTGATCAGAAGCCGCCGGCGGGTATTTCAATTATGCCCGGAAAGGATGCCATTACAAAGGTTGAGCTTGTCGTCAGCAAAGGCGCGGAACAGGTTAAAATACCCACCGATATAAAATTTGCAGACTATGTTGAAGTGGAAATTCACCTTAGAGATGATTTGAAACTTAAACCGAAAGTAGTTGCTGAATACAGCGATGAAGTAGCCGAGGGAAGGGTTATAAGAACAGAGCCTGAAATGGGCTCCGTAGTAGCCGCAGGCAGTGAAGTTATTGTATACAGAAGCCTTGGTCCCGATCTGAAGGATGTTATTGTACCCGACTTGACAGGCAGTACAATGGATGAAGCGAAACATAAGCTGTTATCGATGAATTTAAGTATAGGAAAGATCTTTCCCGAGGACAGGGAAGGATACAAAGGCTATATAATAGACCAGGAACCGAAAGCAGGAACATCCGTTAAGGAACTGACAGCCATAAACCTTTATTTTGGTGATGAGCAGGCACCTGCGAGCGGGGATGGAAGCGGAATCGGTCCGGAGTCAGCAGTAGGTACAAGGGTAACCAGGTATATTTATCTTCCTTCAAACAAAAACTTCGGTGATACCGTTGAACTGGTTGCATACTACACTACCGGGGATACAGGGGAGGAGATATTCCTGATAAGAATCACTCTCAGCAAATCTGAGTTTCCGTTTGCGATTACTGTACCAGTTACCCCCGGCGTGAAAACAACGTTATTCGTTTATATGGACGGCGAGTTTCAATATGAACAGGAAATTTTTATTCAGCGTTAGTGAAATGGAGGAGTATTTTTGCCAAGAGGCTTGATCCTGAAGGGCGTAGGAGGCTTTTACACGGTAGAGTGCAGCACAGGAATTTATGAATGCAGGACAAGAGGGATTTTCAGAAAAAAGGGAATAACACCCGTTGCCGGTGATTTCGTTAATTTTACAATAACCGATGAAGCAGCTCGGGAAGGCTGGATTGAGGAAGTTGAAGAAAGAAAGAATCTTTTTATACGCCCACCCGTGGCCAACGTAAACCAAATGGCTGTAGTACTGACGAAGAAATTACCCGAGCCTGATTTCCTGCTTGTGGACAAACTTCTTGTTACTGCCGAAAAGAATGGTATAACACCTCTTATAATAATAAACAAGATAGATTTGATAACAAAACAGGAACTTGCTGAAATAACGGATATATATAAAGGTACTGGGTATCATGTCGTTCCGATTAGTAAAATCGGAAAGCAGGGTTATGAAGTGCTTCATGAAAAACTTAAAGGCTATCGTACCGTATTCGCAGGCCAGTCAGGTGTTGGTAAATCCACTATTTTGAACAATATCATGGATTCCTGGGTAATGGAAACAGGGGATATGAGCAAAATTGAAAGAGGCCGGCATACAACCAGGCATGTTCAGCTGCTGTGCCTCGACAATGACGGCTATGTGGTTGATACTCCCGGATTCAGTTCAATGCTGTTGGAAGGTATTGAATACAGCGAATTATCTTCCATGTACCCTGAATTCAACAAACTGGAGGGAAGTTGCAAATTCAACCGGTGCAGCCACATAAAAGAGCCCGGCTGTGAAGTAAAGGAAGCAGTCCGATCGGGCGAAATATCAGCAGTAAGGTACGAATGTTACCAAAGATTGTATGAGGAGTTGAAATTACAATATGAAAACAGGTACAGGTAGGAATGAAATAATAATTGCACCATCAATACTGTCTGCAGATTTCACGCGTTTAAAGGAAGCCTTGGATATAATAAAGGATTCCGGGGCTGACTGGGTTCACGCAGATGTTATGGACGGGCATTTCGTTCCGAATATTACAATAGGTCCTCCTGTAATAAAATCAATACGCAAGCAAACCGACATGTTTATTGATGCCCACCTGATGATTGAAAAGCCCGAGCTACTGCTGAAGGATTTTATTGAAGCAGGTGCAGACATGATAACTGTGCATGCCGAAGCCTGCACCCATTTGGACCGTACATTACAGGTGATCAGGGAAGCAGGGGTTAAAGCAGGTGTTGCACTGAATCCGACGACTCCGCTGAATTTCCTGGACTATTGCCTGGAGAGCGTGGACATGGTGCTTATAATGACAGTAAACCCGGGATTCGGTGGACAGAAATACATACCTCAGATGTCTTCCAAAATAAAAGTTTTGCGTGAAAAGATTGACGAATGTGCTCCCCATGTTTATCTCCAGATTGACGGCGGCATCAGTACAGATAATATAGCCGAAGTAACAGCGGCAGGAGCAAATGTTATTGTTGCAGGATCTGCATTTTTCAATGCTCCCGACAAGACAGTCTTTGTATCAGAACTTAGAAAAAAATCAGCTTTTGACGGAAAGATATGAATATGAATATATTGGTTATAGGTAACGGAGTGGTGGAGTCCACCGAAATTATAAAAGAATATTCCGGTATATCTGATCTGATTATATGTGCCGACGGCGGAGCGGGGTACTTATATAAAATTGGCATAAAACCTCATATCCTGGTAGGAGATTTTGATTCGATTGACCCTGAAGTAAAAAGGTTCTATAATGACAGCGGTATTGAAATTGTGCAGTTTCCCCGTCAGAAGGACTATACCGATATGGAGCTGGCTCTTGACATCGCGGTGGAAAAGGGTGCGAAAAAAATCTTTATAGCAGGTGCCACAGGCTCAAGGCTTGACCATACCCTTTCCAACATACAGCTTCTTCATAAGCTTGCTGATGCCGGTGTTGAAGGAATAATCGTAAACAGCAACAACTATATCCATCTGCTTACCGATCATATGGAGCTTACGAAAAAAGAAGGCTTTTACCTGTCGCTTGTACCCGCAACTCCGCGCGTTGAGGGAATTACAACGAAAGGACTGGCATATCCGCTGAAGGATGCTGAAATGGTAATGGGTACGGGACTGGGAATCAGCAACGAATTTATCTCCGACAAGGCCGAAGTTACAGTAAAAAAGGGACGCCTGTATGTCATCGTCTCAAGGGATTGAAATTACAAAACTCAGCAATCACCCGCGTTTCAACCCTATGAAGAGAGCAACAGAATTTCATGTTCCGTAGGGCATTGCAGGTATTGTGCAATGACGGAAACAATCGCTTCTCGGGAGATTATCAGTTAAGCTCGGAAATGCTGAGAATCGAAATATTCAAATTTAATTAAATTCTTACATCACAATAACCCGAAAAAACGCAGAGAAGTTGGAAAAATTTGGAGCATCTCCTTAAAGGCATCGTTGCGAAGTGCAGCCTGGAGCCTGTGACTCCGGGCAAGGAAAAGCAAGCCGAATCTACAGGCTCCGGCAAACGAAGCATGGATGCAGGAAAGGATGATGCTGCGAATTTTTCCAAAGAACTTTATTTGAGTCGCATTATTTATATATTGCGTGGTTTGGCAGATTATTCTGCAGGATATATCGTTACCGGCCCAAGCAGTCCCGACTTAATCCTTTTTCGGTCATACGCAGCCATATGTGCAAACCGCTTTGAATACCTTTTCTTTTCAGCTTCAATGGTACCGACGACCTCGTTCGCACCGGTATTATAAACCTTTATTTCAAGCTTATGCCGGCCTTTGCTTAATCCTCGCAGAATCAGTTCATAAGGCTTATAAGCTATTCTTCCGGCTTCCTTTCCGTCCACCGATACAATTGCATGGTAATGGAGAAACGGCATGCAAAGGATGGCGTCTGTTTCACCAAGGTCATAGTCAAAATATGCAGTGTATTTTATATATCCTGAATATTCAGGCCATCCAAGACTTGCCCAATCGGGCCATTTTTTACCGTCCAGCCTGACTTCCTTGCTGTCAGGAAGTGTAACCTGCCAGTTATACGGTTCTATACCTGTTTTTCTCCGGCGTACCGTACCCGGTTTTATGGTAATGCTGTCGGAAGGTGCATTTCCTGAGACCATTGTATCAGCAATAAATACTTTCAGCTCGCAGCCATAAAACCCTGTTAAAAACCTGAACGGTCGTTCAGCAGAAATCAGTGTCAGGCTGCCGTCAATAAGATTGGCCTCATATATCATGCCTTTGCTGTTGATGCAAATATCAACTTCCGTATCTTCAGGTGACTCATTTAAAAGCATATAGACGGTTTTGCCTTCACCAATTCTTGTACAAAGGGATATCATACTTCCCGGGGAAACCGAAACCGGAGGATTAACCAGGCCCTTTAGCGAAGAAAGTTCGCTGCACAGTATTGCTTCCTTTTCCAGCATCGGGTTGTACCTGAATACCGATATAATTCTTCCTCCTGACCTGCAGAACAGTTTTAGTTTTCTGGCTATATCATCCTTAATGGTGCAATTCGGGGGAAGAATAATTGTATCTATAATATGCCCTGATTTGGTCAAAAGCCCTCCGTCAACCAATTCCAGCATAAGAATTGCTTCATCCCAGATGTAATCGAAATCGCATGGCATATACGTTAATTCCCGGGAAATATCCTCAACCCATTCCCAGATAAACCTCTCTGCATTGTTAACGGTGAGCTGGCCAATGCTGAGCTGCCCCCTGTATAAATCATAACATGGCATATAAATACAGGTCTTCACGGCTGGTTTGCCGTAGTTTGATATTGCCGAAGCTGTTGCAATCCGGTCATAAATAAGTTTCCCGAAAGGCTCCTGGAGCATGTGATTAGGCATTTGCGGGCTTTCAGCAGGAGTATCGGGGTTGTTGTTCGAATACATCAGGTGAAAGTCATCAATTCCGCGAATAACCTGGTGATCTGTTATATATCTCATTAAATCACCATGGAGCCCCTGCCCCATACCTGCAAATGTTTCAGATACCGCATGCCTTAAGCCTAATATTCTTTTAACCGAACCCGCGTATCTTGGAAAGTCGGTAAACACGCCGGGTTCAATTTGTGCCCAGATTACATCAATCGCAGGCCTGTTGTTATATTTCATGTTCTTGAAAAAGTGCCCGCTTATGGTATTAAGTGTATTAAGGTGATGATCCAGGTCCATATGTCCGGATAGTTCAACATTATGTTCACTGCACCATTGGCCCAGAATCTTATAAAAGCTGTCTGCAACCATGTCCGTATATACATCGAAAAAATCATCAATGTATTTTTGCATTGGTACAGGGTAATTGCCTTTTATATGCATCATGAGATACGGTAATACTTCCAGGAGATCATACCCTTTCCTGTTCCGGAACACTTCAAAAAGCTTCTGACTATACGGGTATTCAAAGCGAAGATAAGGTTCATCATAGAAAAAACCTTTTATAACGTTACCGAAATAATCCGAAAATCTTTGATAATACCTGTCATGCATAACGCTCAGAAACTTCCTGGTTGCATCCGGATTGAGCAAATCAATGCATGACATTGCCGGATCTCCCGGATAGGATTTGCATGAGGACTTTGACTGGTGTTCGTCATAATCCCATGAAACCACAACAATATGGGCATAGTCGTCTTCACAGGTGTATTCAAAGTGTTCCCCCGGTTTGGCATTGATCCGTTCGAATGTATTGTTTTTTAATATACCCGCGGAAATGACATTTTCTGGCATTGCAACAGAGATATGATCACCTTTTTTTAATATACAGTTATGAGAAATGACAAGCTTTTTAGCCCTGTATGAATCATCTGTACAGACCAGTCCACCTGCCGTACCACTGGGGTATCCCCAGTCATCGAATATCCAAACTTCAAGGTCTTCTTCCCTGGCGGTTTTTAAAGCAACTTCATAGGAATCCAGTACCATGTTAATCCATGAATCATTAGCCCGCCCGGCACAATCTGATGCTATTATCATGTTAAATCCACGAAAACCTTGCTTCTTGCACCATTTCACCCATTCCTGCACACTTTCATGGCTTTCATGGGCCTTAACCCCAAAGAAGGCCAATGGCCTGTGCCTGTCGGGAACAATATGAAGCAATTCGACTAATTTCGTGGATTTCATACGATCACCTTAAAATAAAATTATAATATTTTAGGATTTTATTATATCACTTTTGTTTTAGGCTTTAAATACAAGAAGATATGGTTTTGTTTCAAATAAAATAACCAGGCATGAATATGAGATAAAAACATAGGATTGAATAGAAAAACAATTGTGGTGGTTACTGTGAGAAGGTTTATACTTTCCGTGGATGGTGGGGGAATTCGAGGCATTATACCTGCTGTTTTCCTGTCAGAGCTGAAAAGAAACATAGAAAAAAACGGTGTAAAAAAACCATATCATCAAATCTTCGATATTATCGCGGGAACATCTACAGGTGGACTGATAACACTTGCATTAACCGTTCCTCTTTACAAAAAAACCGATGGAGATTTGTACGATAACGAAGGAGGAATATCTGCCGAACAATTGCCTGAACTTTACAAAATGTTCGGCAACAGGGTATTTCCCGGAAATCGTAATCGGATGAGAAAACTGATAAGGCAGATATTTACAAGCAAGTACAGTTCCGAGCCTTTCAGGGCGGTTTTGAAAGATATTTTCAGGGACAGGACCGTTAAAGAAGCGTTGACAAATGTACTTATAACATCGTTTGACATGAAAACGATGGAACCGCTTTTTATCAAAAAGAGGCCTCTGCATGCCGGTGGTGACACCGATCGGGATTTTTACATGGTGGATGCTGCATTGTCAACAGCGGCAGTTCCCACATACTTTCCGCCCGTATATACCCACACGGTCGGTGATTCAAAAGCTTCCTTTTGCCTTGTTGATGGCGGCATTTTCTGTATAAATCCTGCAATGAGCGCATTTGTAGAAGCCAGGAAGATTTATCCCGACAGCAATGAATATATCATTTTATCACTTGGCACAGGGACTCAAAAAGAGGAATATAAAACAGAAAATATGCAAAACTGGGGCTTTTTCAACTGGATTGCGCCATGGCTTGGTGTACCGCTTATTACTGCAGTGGGAGAGGGACAGAGGATCAGTACAAATCATATGTTAAAGAAGCTGCCCCAGGTCAGCCTTTTCCGTTTTGATGTTGAACTTGACAGGGGCAAGGGGGGCATTGATGACGGGAGTACTGAAAATATTGAATACCTGGTTGGAAAAGGCAAGGAAATGTGGAAAGATAACATAAAAGAGATTAATAAATTTATCGGGCTGATAACAGAGCGAAGACCAGGAGGCAAATAATGATCCACCAGGCAGTGCACTCCATCTTTTCGAGAGCGTGCTGCATATTTTTGTTTCTAGGAAAGAATGCTGCTTAAAGGAAAGTTGTAAAATTAAAAGCCGTAATATATAGAAAACTCATGGTAATTCATTGTAAAAATGTTTAACGACCAAGTAAAACATTAGCAAAGAAGAACCATGAATAACACAGTGACGCGAAAAATGAAACACCTGAATGAAAGAAAAAAATGTTTAAATTGCAGCATTAAATACCGTCTGAATAAAAAATCTTATTGACAAAATCTAAAATATTGAATAGTATATATATAATTTAATATATAAACCTGTGATTGAGAGTAGTAGCATAAGTTATTTACCTATAGAGAGCCGCGTACGGTGGAATAGCGGTGGTAAAGCTTATTGTGAATGGACTCATGAGGGCGATGCTGAAATGGAAACAGAGTATGCAAGCCGGGAACTTCACCCGTTATCAAGGAAGCATGTATGTTGGTACATGAAAACGAGGGGCGCGTTATGCGCAATTTAGGTGGCACCGCAGAGATAATAGTCTTTGTCCTATAGTTGGATAAAGGCTTTTTTTATTAGCTTTTTTATGGTTCCTGTTTTGACACTGACTAAAGGTGATGCGTAAGCTTAATGAATTATAAAGAAAATTTAAAATAGAAAGGATGTGCATTATGACAAAGGTACCGTACAAAATTTATCTTAACGAGAAGGAGCTTCCCGGATTTTGGTATAATGTGAAAGCAGTAATGAAAGAACTGCCACCTCCGATGCTGCACCCTGGTACATTAAAACCCTGTACAAAAGACGATCTGCTGCCTTTATTCTGCAAAGAACTGGTGGATCAGGAATTCAACACAAAAGACAAATATATAGAAATCCCTGAAGGACTTATGAGTTTTTACAGGATGATTCGGCCTTCACCGCTAATAAGGGCATATAACCTTGAAAAAGCATTGGACACTCCTGCCGAGATTTACTATAAGTTTGAGGGTACGAACACTTCAGGTTCACACAAACTTAATTCAGCTGCAGCGCAAGTTTATTATGCAAAGGAACAGGGAATTACTACAGTGACGACCGAAACAGGCGCAGGACAATGGGGAACTGCCCTTGCCATGGCATGCGCATATTACGGCATTAATCTTATCGTATACATGGTAAAGATTTCATCCGAGCAAAAACCGTACAGAAAAGCAGTTATTGAAACCTATGGCGGTAAGGTTATACCGTCTCCTTCAAATACCACCGAGGTGGGCAGAAAAATCCTCGAAGAAAATCCAGGAACCGGAGGTTCGCTTGGCTGTGCCATTTCTGAGGCAATTGAAACAGCAATGAAGACCGAAAATTGCCGTTATGTTTTGGGAAGCGTATTGGATCATGTACTGCTTCACCAATCCATTATTGGTATGGAAACAAAAACAGCATGTGACAAATATGGGATTGAGCCCGACATCATCATAGGCTGCGTGGGAGGTGGCTCAAACTTTGGCGGACTTATTGCTCCGTTTATCGGGGATAAGATTGAGGGCAAGAACAATATTCATTTTATAGGCGTAGAACCTGCATCATGTCCGTCATTTACAAGAGGTCGCTACGCTTATGATTTTGGAGATACAGGAAAAACAACACCGCTTATGAAAATGTATACCCTTGGCTCAGGATTTATACCTTCGCCGAACCATGCAGGCGGCCTGAGATATCATGGTATGAGTCCTATCCTTTCAAAGCTGTATAGTGACGGTTACTTTGAAGTACGCAGTGTTGAACAGACAAAGGTATTTGAAGCAGCAGTTGAATTTGCACGTTGCGAAGGAATTCTCCCGGCGCCTGAGTCATCCCATGCAATCCGCGTTGCGTTTGATGAAGCCATCAAGTGCAGGGAATCGGGCGAGAAGAAGACAATCATATTTGGCTTGTCGGGTACCGGATATTTCGATATGACTGCTTACATGAGCTACAACAATGGAACCATGACAGATTATATTCCTACCGATGAAGACCTGGAAAAGGGATTTGCAACACTGCCGAAAGTTGACTAAAACTGTAAAGCGGAAGGTTGGAATTTCATTCGCCTTCCGCTTCCTTCCATACGAATATTTTCTCTTCAGGCATGTATTTCCCAACAATATCGCAAGCCATTGCAATCATTGAGTCCGACAGTTTCCTGCCATAATGGTAAACACCGTTGTCATATTCATAGGGGTACTGGGTTATTGCCGAATCGGGCCTGTTTTTCCTCATTCTTTTCAAATAGTCGCGGGAAATCCTGAATACCCCAATCCCCACATCTATTATGCCGTCCGGCGGAATTTCGGAAAAAATTGTTTCCACCGTTGCTCTGAAAGATGAAAGCCAGTCTTTTGAATAGATTATGGGATCAAAGCAGATTCTTGCCCTGAAGCCTTTGTTCAATGCGTTGTTTATACAGGAGATTCTTTGCATTAAGGGTGGAGTGTTGTGTTCATGATTTTTCTGAACAGTTTCGGGTGACAATGTCCAGGCCAGGATAACATTCTGCAAAGGCACCAGATTCTCAATAGCTTTAATGTTGGCACTTTTTGTGCGCACTTCAATGGTAAGGTTCGGATGTTGTCCGGCGAACGAGAACCATTCCCTGACGAAGCCCAATTTTTGTTCCAATGCCAATAAATCGGTATCATATGAAATGCATAAGTAAACAGGATGGTTTTCAAGCATTTTTTCCACTTGCTGAAAATAATCCTCCAGGTTAACAAATACCACTATATTGGCCGATGAGTACATGCCTTGCAGGAAACAGTACTCACAGTCGTAAATGCAGTTCATGACCAATGTTGTATAGTAAAAATGCAGGTTGCCGAAATCCTGGCAGACCGGAGCTCCCTTGTATAAAAAATTATCCTGCTTTTTTGCAAGGATCAGTGCAGGAGATCTTTTCTGCATTAAAAAATTCTGGCTGCTCCTTGAAAAAACATCCTTGTAATGCTTTATTTCTATTACCCGGGCTTTTGGAAACCGGGATAAAATCCTTTCTGTACCCGGATGGTTTTTTATTTCTTTCTCAACGTATATATGAGAAAAAGCCGGATTATACAAATTCCCTTTTAAGCAGGTCAAAGTATTTCTTCCCTTCATTTTTTGATATGCATGGCTCTTTCAGGTTTTCACCGATAAAATTTATCAGCTTGTCAGCAAAGCCGCCATGCTGTATTTTATAATACCGCATAAGGTGATTAAGCTGGTGCTGCATTGAAACCGTCAGCTTCATCGCATCCGATATTTGATTCAACAATGCTTTCTCTTCTTCGGAAAAATCACTTGGCTTTCCGGGCAGACCGTCGTGGATTTGAGTTAGCCAGCCGGCGACATGTTCAACATTAACAGATACCAGTTCTGTTACCATATCGCTGCTTATTTCCTCACCGGCCAGGTAATCAGATACTATTTTGAAAAAGAACATCTGATGGGGTTGGAAAAACCTTTCCCCTGCCAGGAATATTCCCGATGCCTCCATGTCTGTTACAACAATATCCGAATTCTCATCATGTTTTTCAGACCTGCATGTTACCGGCACAGGACTTGTTTCAACAGTACCTTCAATGAATGAATGCTTAAAGAGCATGTCCGGATAATATGTTTTATATGTACACAGGTCAATTATTTTATTGCATAAAACGGGAGTACCCTTTTTAAGGCTTGAATTCCCGGTCCCGCAAATGCCGGCATTAACAAGGATATCTCCTGAATCCGGGGTATGTAAGGAGCACAGGGAAGCAACGCCAACCGCGGCATTGATGCTCCCCGTTCCTGTAATAACCAGGTTTACCGAATCATTTGCAAAGTATTGAAATCCGTTTATATCGGGCTGCCTTTTAAGCCCGGAGTATTGGATTATTGGTTTGGCTTCACAGTAAAGTGCGGTAAATACATAAATCATTTTTATACCACCACGTTTTTGCCCACTATTAAAGGCCAGTTTTTATCTCCTTTCAATTGCTTTCCTGCTGTTATTATAACACTTTTGTCCAGGATACAGCTATCAAGCAATGTATTTTCACAGACCACCGAGTCCTGCATAATGATACTGTTTCTTATTACAGCCCCCCTTTTAACTTTAACGCCCCTGAACAATATGCTGTTTTCCACCTGCCCTTCAATAATGCAGCCATCCGCAATAATTGCGTTTTTCACCACTGCCTCATCGTTGTATTTGGCTGGCGGCTCATCCTTAACCTTTGTAAAAATTTTGCCGTTTTTCTCGAAAAGTTCATAACGCACAGCAGGATCCAACAATTCCATGTTGGTCCTGTAGTAAAGCTGTATATTGCATAAAGGCCTCCAGTACCCGGTGAATTCATATGCATAAAGCCGCAGCTCATTAACCTTTTTAACGAGAATATCCCTGACAAACTCGTAATATCCATGGGCTGCGCTTTCTTCAAGAAGGGATATCAAAAGCTTGCGCTTGATGATGTAAACTCCCATTGATGCAAAATCGCTTTTTGGGTTCAAAGGTTTTTCCTGCATGTCAATAATCCGCTGATCGCTGTCTTTCTCGACTATCCCGAGATTGCAAAGGTATTCCTGCGGAAAATCCTTCATATACCGGCAGGCGATTGTGACATCGGCATCCTTGTCTACATGCTGTTTCAGCATATCGGTATAGTTCATATTGTAAATGGCATATCCCTGGTTTATAAGTACGAACTCTTCATTGCTCCGGTTCAAAAATGTGAGATTGCTGTACATTGCGTGTGCATTGCCCTTGTACCAGCCTGTTCCGTATTCCGACAGGTAGGGGGGAAGTATGAACAGTCCATCGTTTTTCCTGTCCAAATCCCATTCCTTGCCCGAACCCAGGTGATCCATCAGTGAATGGAAATTATACTGGGTTGGTATTCCCACATTGCGTATTCCTGAATTTATCATGTTTGAAAGGGCAAAGTCTATGGCACGGTATTTTCCCCCGAAGGGCACTGCAGAAATAGAGCGTTCGGCTGATAGCTCTTTAAGCCGGTTGTTCTTTCCTCCGGTTAAAATAATACCCATCATGCTATACATGGCCATCATCCCCTTTCAATAAAGCATACCCTGACGGTATATCGGTAAACGGGAAGTCGCCCGGGTGTATTTGATTATCAATAACAACATTGCAGCCTATGGTTGCATTGTCGGGAACAACTGTGTTGGAGCCGATTACTGTTATCTTTGACTGGTATATCTTGCAGTTGAAAATGTTGTCGGCATATTCACCGGTGCCTGTCTTTACACCTGAGCCAATGGTTGTTTTTTCACCGACAATTGTGCAATTGAGGGATGCCCCGTATTTAACGGTACTGTTTGACATGATTATGCAGTTTTCAACAACAGCATTTTCCTCAATGGTAACACCGGGAAAGATAACCGAATTTTTTACCCTGCCGAAAACCATGCAGCCTTCAGCTACAATGGATCTTGATACATAACCGTTTATACCTATATAATGCGCGGGTTTTACCGGGTTAGGAGTGTAGATTCTCCATTTCGGGTCAAAAAGATTGAATTCAGGTACCCTGGTAATCAGGTCCATGTTGGATTCATAATATGCCTGTATCGTACCTACATCCCGCCAATATCCCGAAAAAACATAAGCCCACAGGTTCTTGCCATCTTTAAGGAGTTTTGGAATTACATTTTTCCCGAAATCATGATCAGACTTGTCATCGTGATGGTCTTCGATCAGGCATTCTTTCAGAACGTTCAGGTTGAATATATACACACCCATTGATGCAAGGTTGCTCTTCGGCTCTTGCGGCTTTTCCTCAAATCCGAATATTTTACCTTCGTCGGTTGCATTTATTATCCCATACCGGTGGGCTTCTTCAAAAGAAACCTGGATGGCTGAAATTGTCACGTCAGCATTGTTTTTTTTGTGAAAGTCCAGCATCATGGAGTAATTCATTTTGTAAACATGATCGCCGGAAAGTATTATTACATACTTCGGATTTTGTTCATCTATATAGTGCATATTCTGAAATACCGCATCTGCAGTTCCCGAATACCACTCTCCCTTTAGTTGCTTTGTGAAAGGGGACAGAATGGTAACGCCGCCGTTCATCCTGTCCATATCCCAGGGTTTGCCGATACCGATATGGTGATTAAGCTGCAGCGGCCTGTATTGGGTGAGCACACCTACAGTATCGATACCGGAATTAATGCAATTGCTTAATGAAAAATCTATGATGCGGTATTTTCCACCATACATCACTGCAGGTTTGGCTATAAGCTTTGTTAAAACACCAAGCCTGCTGCCTGTTCCACCTGCAAGAATAAGGGCGATAATTTCCTTTGACATCAGTTCCTCCTGTATATTGCTATATTTTGCATATTCACCATAAATAATTAGCAGTCCACTTAATAATAATGCCCTTCTTTTCATAAAAATAAAAATGTCACTCCATTGATTTGTAAAAATGTTGTTCCTGATATGATCCCTTACAGAAAACTGCAAGCTGCCGTGTATCAGGGGATAAACTGTTGTTTATGCAAGAAAACCCGCCATTAACCGTTCCTGATGCATACATTTATGAATTTTGCTGTATCATATCGATGGGTACAGCAGATGAAATAAAAACGCCCGACGGAAGAAGCGATACGTTCATTAATTTTTCAGTTTAAGAGCGATTGCTTGGTATAAAAGCTTCTTTTTTCTAAACAGCTGCTTTTCTGATCGCAAATATAAATATATGGAGGACATTATAATAACATTGTAACTTGGACAAAAGACTTGTTTCAGTAAGAATTTTTTTATTTTTTTGAAAAACTGAAAAGGATGGGATTAAATATACAAATGCATACCCGGAATAAGTGCAAAAAATTTAATTTTCCGTTGATTTTACTGGATATTATTTGTATAATTATAATAGTCAAAGAAAGTCAAAGTCGGAGGTTGAGCTATGCAATATAAGGACTATTATAAGATCCTGGGTGTTGACAAAAATGCTTCCCAGGATGAGATTAAGAAGGCCTACAGGAAGCTCGCAAAGAAGTATCATCCTGATGCCAACCCCGGTGATAAGAGAGCCGAAGAAAGGTTCAAAGAGATTAGTGAGGCCTATGAGGTATTAGGTGATAAAGATAAAAGAAAAAAATATGACCAGTTTGGATCGATGTATTTTCAAAACGGGATGAATTTTGATCCGTCCCAGTTTGGAAATTTCGAATTCAGAAGAAGTCATAACGGGTTCAGTGACTTCTTTAACATGTTTTTTGGTGATTACGGTATTGACTTGAATGATATATTTGGTGGAAGATTCAAAGGGTTTAATACCGGGTTTTCAGGCACGCATTCAATGCGTGGCGATGATGTGGAAGCAGAAATGGTTATAACTCCCGAAGAGGGCCTGGAAGGGGTTGAGAAGACATTTACAATCAGAACGGGAAGCGGCACTAAAACCCTTTCGGTAAGAATACCCAGGGGAATTCCTGAAGGCGGTAAAATAAAGCTGGCCGGACAGGGCAACCCGGGTATTGGCGGAGGTCCTAACGGGGATTTATACATTGCTGTCAAGTTTAAAGAAGGAAAATACAAACTGGAGGGGAATAACCTTGTTAAAAAGGCTGAAATTTACCCGTGGACGGCAGCTCTCGGCGGAGAAGTGACCATAGAAGCACCTGACGGCATGATACAGGTTAAGATACCTGCGGGTATACAGACAGACCAGAAGATCAGGATACCCAGGCAGGGATACGGTAAAACAAAAGAGAGCCGGGGTGATCTGTTTATACTTATTAAGATTGTTAACCCGCGATATCTTACAGCCGAGCAGAGAAAACTGTATGAAAAGCTAAAGGCAACCGAAACAGCTTATTAAACTTAAAGGTATACTCCAGGAGTATTATGCACCCCGGGCATTACAAAATCCGGTATGCACAAAATGCCCGGTGATATGTTATGTAAAATACAGGGTGAATTGCACGGGATGATACGATAAAGCCAAAATTTAAGCGCATAATATGCAAATGCATTCTGTTGAATCAACTATAGGTTCTGAAAGGAGAAAAAAGGGATGAAATTTGAGAAGTTTACCGATAAAGCACAGGAAGCTGTAGTAGAAGCCCAGCAACTGGCTCTTAAGCTTGATCACCAGCAGGTTGATGTAGAACACCTGCACTTGGCGCTTCTTGAACAGGAGGATGGTCTTATACCAAGATTGCTTGAAATAATTGGTGCTGACACATCCAAACTGAAACTGGAACTTGAATCGGAGCTGGACAGGCTTCCAAAGGTTTATGGAACAAATGTGGAACAGGTTTATGCAACAAGACGTTTCAACCAGATACTTATAAAAGCTGAAGATGAAGCGAAGAAATTTAAAGACGAATTCATCAGTGTGGAACATATTTACCTTGTGATAATTGACGAGAAGAATTCACCCTCAGGCCGGCTTCTTGCAAAACATGGAGTTGACAGGGGAAAACTGCTTTCAGCGCTGTCCAGGGTAAGGGGAAATGAAAAAGTCACGAGCAAGAATCCAGAAGAAAGCTACCAGGCTTTGGAGAAATATGGCAGGGATCTTGTCGAGCTTGCAAGGCTTGGGAAATTGGATCCGGTTATCGGAAGGGATCAGGAAATCAGGAGAGTAATCAGGATTCTTTCCCGAAGAACCAAAAACAACCCGGTTCTGATTGGAGAACCCGGAGTCGGTAAAACAGCGGTTGTTGAAGGCCTTGCTCAGAGAATATTAAAAGGTGATGTTCCTGAAGGGTTGAAAGATAAAACCATTTTTGCCCTTGACATGGGTGCATTGATAGCAGGTGCAAAATTCCGCGGTGAATTCGAGGAGAGATTGAAGGCAGTACTTAAGGAAATAACAAAATCAGAAGGCAGGATAATTCTTTTTATCGATGAGCTGCACACAATAGTAGGAGCGGGAAGGACCGACGGTGCGATGGATGCCGGAAACATCCTGAAACCCATGCTCGCAAGGGGTGAACTCCATTGCATAGGGGCAACAACCCTTGATGAATACAGGAAGTATATAGAAAAGGACGCAGCATTGGAAAGAAGGTTCCAGACAGTACTTGTGGATCAGCCCACCGTTGAAGATACAATATCCATTTTAAGAGGGCTTAAGGAAAGGTTTGAAATTCACCATGGAGTACGTATAACCGACAGTGCAATCATTGCCTGTGCTGTTTTGTCCGACCGGTATATTTCGGACAGGTTCCTCCCCGATAAGGCAATTGATTTGATGGATGAAGCCGCTTCAATGCTGAGAATGGAAATTGACAGCATGCCTTATGAGCTCGATGAAATAAACAGGAAAATGATGCAGTATGAAATTGAGCAGCAGGTGCTTAGTAAAGAAACCGACAGAAATTCAATTGAAAGAAAGAACCTTTTGAGTCAGGAAATACAGCGGTTGAAGCAGGAAGCCGACGCGATGAAAGCCCAATGGGAGATGGAAAAAAGCTTTATCAAGAGAGAAAAGGAATTAAAAGAAGAGATTGAAAAAGTAAAACATGAGATAGAGAACGCTGAAAGGGTTTATGATCTTGAAACCCTTGCAAAACTGAAGTATGGGCGGTTACCCGAGCTTGAAAAGGAAATGGAGGAATACAAAAAGCGTCAGAGCTCGCTGGACAGGCAGCTTTTAAAAGAGGAAGTAACAGAACAGGAAATAGCCGAAATTGTTGCAAAATGGACGGGAATTCCGGTTGCAAAGCTTGTTGAGGAGGAAAAACAAAAACTCTTAAATCTTGAGAACATACTTAAAAAACGTGTAATTGGACAGGATGAAGCAGTCAAGGCGGTATCCGATGCAGTACTTCGTGCAAGAGCGGGTCTTAAGGATCTTAACAGGCCCATTGGCTCATTTATATTCCTGGGACCTACGGGAGTGGGAAAAACAGAGCTTGCAAAAGCATTATCCGATGCATTGTTTGACAGTGAAGAAAATCTTGTCAGGATTGATATGAGCGAGTACATGGAAAAACACTCGGTTGCAAGGTTAATAGGTGCACCTCCCGGATACGTGGGATATGAAGAGGGCGGCCAATTAACTGAAGCTGTAAGAAGGAAACCTTATTCCGTGGTTTTGTTTGACGAAATTGAAAAAGCCCATCCCGATGTATTCAACGTGCTTCTCCAGCTCCTGGATGACGGGCGCCTGACCGACAGCCAGGGCAGAACAGTGAATTTTAAAAATGCAGTCATTATTATGACAAGCAATATCGGAAGCGAAATACTGCTGGAAAGCATAGCAGAGAGCGGTGAACTTTCAGATAAAGTGAAGGATATGGTAATGGACAGCCTTAGGAATTATTTCAGGCCTGAGTTTTTAAACCGCATCGATGATATAGTATTGTTTAAACCGTTGGGCAGAAAGGAAATATACGGCATTATTGACCTGATCCTTAACGAACTGCGCGAAAGGCTTAAGGACAGGAATATCAGGCTGGATATAACCGATGACGCCAAAGATGTAATTTTGGACAAGGCATATTCACCGTCCTACGGTGCCCGACCGCTGAGAAGGTTTATCCAGAAGGTAATTGAAACCGATTTGGGCAGGAGAATTATAGCAGGCGAAATTCATGACGGTTCGGTTGCGGTAATTGATGCGGACAAAGCCAAATCAGAGCTCTTCGTGAGGGTGTCATAAGCAGCTTCCTGCATTTTTCGCATAGTTACTGAATATCATATAAATAATGCGACATAATGGTGATATTCGCAGCATCTTCCTTTCAGCATCTGTGCTTCGTTTGCCGGAGCCTGTAGATTCGGCTCGGGCAAGCCGAAACTCGCAAAAATGCTTCTGTTT
>Ga0134095_1000926_pt1 | contig 23754 bp, 16 predicted proteins | sample 6_2taG_FD_94449 | JGI IMG/M metagenome (GOLD analysis project Ga0134095, IMG submission 94449) | Switchgrass degrading microbial communities from high solid loading bioreactors in New Hampshire, USA - 6_20_20_110_A2 metaG | ecosystem: Engineered > Bioreactor > Semi-continuous > Anaerobic >... | reverse complement strand
TCGCCGAGGCGCTCAACGCGGCCGGGCTGGCGATCGCACGCGATACGTGGACGCTGCCAGATGAAGCGCTCACCGCGCCGCAGGTCGAGATCGAGACCGAGCGAATGGAAGCGCCTGTGGAAGAAATCACGACAGAAGGAACAACAGAAGAAACAGAAGAAGCGCAGCCCACCGCCGAGCGGCAGAGCGTCGCCGAGACGGACGAGGCGCCCGCCGCCGAGACAGACGACGACTCGACCAGCGCGTAGAGCGGGAAAACTGGCAATAAGTAGGGGTGGAGCTTGCTCCGCCCGTTATTTACCCTCTAGATGCTTGCAGGCGCATCACGCAGCGCCCCGACGAGAAAAACCACGCGCCGCGAAGGGTACATCCTCGCGGCGCGTTTGTTCTATCGAGATAGTGCGGTCCGCTCAGCCGGGGATCTCCTCGGCGGACGCTTGATCCTGCTTGACCTCGGTGATCGGCATGTACTCGTCGGTCGCGCCGCGCTGCCAGGTGATGCGCGGGACGATCGAGTCGTAGATGATGCGATCCTTGTACTGGATCACGCGCCGGATCACGCTCTCGATCAGCGAGTCCGAAAGATAGTGCGGCTGCAGCCCCAGGTCGAACAGTTCCTTGTGCGCCGGGTTGTAGTAATGCTCCTCGGCCTCGACGCGCGGATTCTCGTAGTGGGCGATGGTCACGTCGATCCCGACCTGCCGCGCCGCCTGCTGGACGATCTGCGCCAGCTCCGACACCGAAAACCGCTCGACCCACTGGTTGAACACGCGCAGCTTGCCCGGCGGCGGGGGATTGAGCGCGGTTAGCTCGACGCATTGCAGCGTGTCGCGGATGTTGAGGTAGCCGCGCGTCTGCTGGCCCTTGCCGAACAGCGTCAGCGGGATGCCCGCCACCGCCTGCACGCAGAAGCGGTTGAGCGCCGTCCCAAACGACTCGTCGTAGTCGAAGCGGTTGATCAGCCGGTCGTCGAGGTTCGCCTCGTCCGTCTCAATGCCGTACACCACGCCCTGATTCAGATCGGTCGCGCGCAGCCCCCAGATCTTGCAGGCAAACATGATGTTGTGGCTGTCGTGGACTTTCGTCAGGTGATAGAACGACCCGGCCTGCTTGGGGAAGGGCAGCACGTCTTTGCGGCCGTTGTACTCGACCTCAAAATAGCCTTCGGGGATGTCGATATTCGGCGTGCCATACTCGCCCATCGTGCCGAGCTTGATCAGGTGCGCTTCGGGCGCGAACTGGTGAATCGCCCACAGCACGTTGAGCGTCCCGTTGACGTTGTTTTCGTGCACGCGCACGGCGTGGTGCACGTCGATCATCGAGTACGGCGCGCTCGGGATTTCGCCGTAGTGCACGATGGCGTCGGGCTGGAAGTCCCGGATCACCCCGCTGATGAAGTGCCAGTCTTGAATGTCGCCGATGAACGCTTCGATCGTGCGGCCGGTGACTTCTTTCCATGCGGAAATCCGCACCGGAAGCGTCTGGATCGGCGTCAGGCTATCGGTGCCGCGCTCCAGGTGCATCAAGCGCCGCGTAAAATTATCGACCACTGCAACGGTATGATCGCGCCGGCTGAAATACATGGCGCTAGCCCAGCCCAGGTAACCATCGCCACCCAGGATCAGAATCCGCATCAGGTCACTCTCCTCAGGTCGCTGAACAGAGGCGGCACACCCTCGCCGCCCCACCTGCCAGGGTCCGCCGATTATACCTTGCGCCTGCCGCCCCGCGAGGGCTTATTCGCGCCCCGCCGCCGGACTATTCCGCACCTTACACTCTATTTAATTGTCCGATATAATTCTAGGCCATCAGTACGGGGCACCCCCGAATTTCTAGCCCGTCCTAGTAATCCAATCATCTGGATTAATCTGTTTAAGGACTTCCGTCAATGAGTACAACCACCGAAGCACGGCATCCCCCGGCACGTCCTCGTCCGGTGTTCCTTTTCGCGCCGCGCCTGCTCTCCGCCGTGCAGGGCCTCTTGATCCCGACGCTCTCCGTCTTCACCGCGATCCTGGTCGGCTCGATCCTGATTTTGCTGAATGGCCGGGACCCGATCACCGCGTTTGAAGGGCTGTTTGAGGGCGCGTTTCTGGAGCCGCGCGGCCTGCTGGCGACCTTCCGCAACATGACGCCCCTGGTCCTGTCGGGCTTGTCGGTGGCGTTCGCGTTCAAGAGCGGATTGTTCAACATCGGCGCGCAGGGGCAGTTGATTATTGCGTCGGTCGTCGCGGCGTGGATCGGCTTCTCGGTTGAGGGCTTGCCGCCCGTGCTGCACGTGACGCTGGCGATGGTCGCGGCGGCGCTGGCCGGTGCGCTGTGGGGCGCAATTCCCGGTGCGCTGAAAGCCTACGCTGACGCGCATGAGGTGATCACCACCATCATGCTTAACTACATCGCCATGCAGTTCGCCGGGTGGCTGATCTCGACCGGCAGCGCGGACGGCACCATCAAGCCCGGCCCGCTCTCCAACCCCGACTCGATGGACGCTATCCCGCGCACGCCTTACATTTTGCCGAGCGCCGAGTTGCCGGTGGTGTACACCGTCCCGCCGAACTTCGACCTGCACATCGGCATCTTCATTGCCATCCTGACGACGGTCGCGATCTGGTTCCTGCTGTACAAGACGACTTTCGGCTTCCAGCTTCGCATGGTGGGGCTGAGCGCGACGGCGGCCAAATATGCGGGCGTCAACGTCAAGCGCAACATGATCCTGACCATGGCAATCGCCGGGATGCTGGCCGGAATGGCCGGGGGAATCCAGACGCTCGGCGTGAACCACGGCTATGAGGGCAACCAGAGCCTCGCGCTCGGCTTCGACGGCATCACCGTCGCCTTCCTGGCTGGGAACAACCCGATCGGCGTCAACTTCTCGGCGTTCCTGTTCGGCGCGATGGACGCCGGAACCACCCGCATGTCGCGCGTCGCGGATGTCGCCAAAGAGCTGATCCAGGTGATTCAGGCATTAATCCTGATGTTCGTCGCCGCCGATCAGATCATCCGCCGCCTGTACCGGCTGCGCGGGCTGGGCGGCCAGCCGATTATCCGGCGCGATACGCAATAACGGAGCGGAGAGCGAGCCATGAGTGAAGTCCAATTTGGCCTGGCGATCGTCGCCACGATCAACGCCGCGATCCGCTTCTCCGTCCCGATCACCCTGGGGTCGCTGTGCGGCCTGCTCGGCGAGCGCTCCGGCATCGTCAACATCGGGATCGAAGGCATGATGCTGATGTCCGCGTTCACCGGCTTTATGACGAACGTGCTGCTCAGCCGCCCGGAGATCGACCCCGCGCTGCAAGCCGGGCCGGTCCGCCTGACACTTGCGCTGGCGGTTGCGCTGCTGACCGGCGCGGCGATGGGCCTGCTGCACGGCCTGCTGTCGATCCAGTACAAGATCAACCAGATCATCAGCGGCACGGTGCTGAACATCCTCGCGCTCGGGCTGACGGGCTACTTCTACCAGCGCGAGGCGCCGACCCTCGGCAAGCTGCCGAACCTGATCAACAACCCCTGGTCACGCGCCGACTCGATTGAGCTCAGTCTGGCAGATAACTTCACCTTCTATCTGCCGTACGACATCGGGCGCATCCTGTTCGATAAAGACCTGATCACGTACCTGTCGTTTGTGCTGGTCTTCGTGATTGGGTGGGCGCTGTATCACACCACCTGGGGCTTGCGCACCCGCTCGATCGGGGAGAATCCGCGCGCCGCAGACACGCTCGGCATCGACGTCTACCGCCTGCAATACACCAACCTGATCCTCGGTGGGATGCTGGCGGGCATGGCGGGCGCGTTCCTCACGCTGGCGGCGGTCGGCCTGTTCGAGCAGGGGATGACCACCGGGCGCGGCTTTATCGCGCTGGCAGTGATGATCTTCGGCAACTGGAAGCCGTCCGGCGCGCTGAAAGGCTCGCTGCTGTTCGGCTTTGCGATGGCGCTGCAAAACCAGCTTCAACTTTTCGGTATCAACTTCCCGCACCAGCTTGTCGGGATGCTGCCATACATCCTGACGATCGTGGTGCTGGCCGGGTTCGTAGGCCGCGCGCAACCCCCTGCGTTTGCCGGCAAAGCGTACGAGCAGGAGTAATGGCGCATGGCCGGACAGCCTGAACCAGAGTTTGTTCTCGAAGCTGAAAATATCACCAAAGAATTCCCCGGCGTACGGGCGAATGACGGCGTCACCCTGCGCCTGCGGCGTGGCGAGATCCTTGCGCTGCTCGGCGAAAACGGCGCGGGCAAGAGCACGCTGATGAACATCATCTACGGGCTCTATCACCCGGACGAGGGCACGCTCCGCATCAAGGGACAGGAAGTGCGCTTCGCCAGCCCGCGCGAGGCGATCCAGCACGGCATCGGCATGGTGCACCAGCACTTCCAACTGGTCAATGTGATGACCGTGGCGGAGAACGTCATCCTGGGCGAAGAAGACACCGTCGCCATTAAGGGGCGCGGCAATCCGCTGCTGGCGGCGATCCTGAAGTGGCTGCCGAGCATCGTGATCTTCGCCTTCTGCGTGATCATCGGCTTCTCGCTTGGCGCGTGGAAATACGTCGCCGGGGGAGCGGTCGTCGGCGTTGCCCTGGGGCTCGGCACGGCGTATCCGCCGGGCGCGCGGCTGGTCTGGGGTGCGCTGTGGCGCGTCGGGCTGGCGTTCTTAGCGGTGTGGATCGCGGTGCGCATCGAGTTCATCTCCAAAGTCGCGCTGATCGACTTCGCGCTGCGCCAGGAAATCCCCATTGTGGAAGAGCAAACCACCGAAGACGGCAGCAAGCTCGCCGTGATCGGGCGCGAGCGGATCAGTTTCAACTGGCGCAGCGAAGCGCGCAACGCCGCCAGCGTCGAAGACCTGATGGCGAGCGCCCGCGCCACCGCCGAGGAATATCGCGGGCGGGGCGTTCCCGGCTGGCTGCTCGACTCCATCGACATCTGGCCGCCGAGAATTCGCGCCATCAGTCTGACGCTGCTTCTGCTGGCGTTCGGCTGGCATAGCATCCGCTCGTGGCGCGGCATGGCGACCCGTCCGGAGATGCTGCGCACGCTCGACCAGGGGCTGCTGGGTGCGCTGATCCTGTTCTACGCCGTGATGGCGTGGAACGACCTCGACTACGTCCCCACCTGGCAGGGCGTCGTGCTGACCGCGCTGCTCGTCGCCGGGCTGGCGTACGCCGTCTGGCGCACAATGCAGCAGCGCGAGCGCCGGACCGCCAGCGACGTAGCCGCCGTGTCGCCGTTTGACGCCGCGCAGGATGCGCTCAACAGCTTCCTGCACAACGTCACCGAGCTAGGCAACCAGCGGGCCGCCGCGCAGCGCGTGCGGGAGCTTTCGCAGCAGTACGGGCTGGAAGTCGATCCCGACGCCGTGATCGAGCGGCTGCCGGTCGGCGTGCAGCAGCGCGTGGAGATCATCAAAGCGCTCTACCGCGACGCCGACATCCTGATTTTGGACGAGCCGACCGCCGTTCTGACGCCGCAAGAAAGCCGCGAGCTGTTCAAGATCATGCGCGAGCTGGCGTCGCAGGGCGTGTCAATCATCTTCATCACGCACAAGCTGAAGGAAGTCTTCGAGGTCGCCACGAACATCGTCGTGATGCGCAATGGCCGCGTCGTCGGTACGACCACGCCCGAAGAAGCCACCGAGGCGTCGCTGGCGGCGATGATGGTCGGGCGCGAAGTCATCCTCGAAATCGACAAGGACGAAGCGCACCCTGCCGAGCCGGTGCTCGAAGTGAGCAACCTCAACGCCTACGACGATCGCGGCGCGCAGGCGTTGAACGACGTGAGCTTCACGGTGCACGCGGGCGAAGTGCTGGGGATCGCGGGCGTGCAGGGCAACGGGCAGACCGAGCTGGTCGAAGTCCTCACCGGCTTGCGCGAGGCGACCAGCGGATCGGTCCGCCTGCTCGGCGTGGAGTTGCAGCCGGACGTCCAGCCAGCCGGCGGGATCCGGCAGCGCGCCGCCGCGTTCCTGATCGATATGGGCATCGTAGGCGTGCTGGCTTATCTGTTCGGCTACTTCGTGGCGTACTTCGGCGAAAGCACGTTCGCCAACGCCTCGACCGCGACGCGCGTCTTCGGCGCGCTGGTAGTGCTGATCCTGGTGGATGCGCTGTACTTCTTCGGAAGCTGGAAGGCGGCCGCGCGGACGATCGGCATGTCGTTCTTCTCGCTGGAGATCGCCAACGAGCAAGACAAGCACCCCGGCACGTTGCGGCTGGCGCTGCGCTATCTGATCTGGTTGGCGCTGCGGCTCCCGGCCTTCGTTCCGGCGCTAATTTCGTTCGCGCTCGCCACGCGCGATCCTGAGCGGCGCAACTGGTTCGACCGCCAGCTTGAGCTGCGCGTCATCCGCCGCGCACGCCTCACCGCACGCGACATCAAGGACACCGGCTCCAGCCACATCCCCGAAGACCGCCAGCGGCACGGGCTGGTGTCGCTGTTCACCGTGTCCGACAACCTGATCCTCAACGACTATTACACCCGGCCATTCGCGTCCGAGCCGACCCCGCTGATCGCGCCGCTGTCGCTGGTCCGCTACTCGCTCGTCTTCGGGCTGGTGCTGGCCGGGCTGCTGGCGCTCGGCATGTGGGCGTGGGACACGTGGCTGTGGGACGCGCTGCTCGACGCGTACGACGTCCCGGTAGAGATGCGCGAGTTCGACACCACCACAGCGCTCGGCAGCGACCGCGCCGCTGCGCTCCAGTGGCCGATAATCATCAGCATCCTGCTCATGCTCGGCTCGGTGATCGTCGGCGGCATCATCGCGCATGGCGTGACGATGCTCGTCTTCGGCGTGGCGCCGGTTCGTGCGCTGGTCGAGCGCGGACGGTCGGCGATCCGCCGGGCGGTTGGGCGCGAGCAGGACGAGGAAGACGGCGGGCTGCTCCGCAACGAGCAGGCCATCGACGCGAATGCGCGCAATCTGATCAAAGAGTACGACATCCGCACGCCGTCGACGCAGACGGCAGGCGGCAGCCTGTCCGGCGGCAACCAGCAAAAGATGATCGTCGCCCGCGAGCTGAGCCGCCAGCCGCGCCTGTTGATCGCGGCGCAGCCCACGCGCGGGATCGACGTCGGCTCGATCGAGTTCATCCACCGGCGCCTGATCGACCAGCGCGACGAGGGCGCGGCGGTGCTGCTCGTCTCGGCGGAGCTAGACGAGATCATGGCGCTGTCGGACCGGATCGCGGTCATGTACAAGGGCCAGATCATCGACACAGTCGATCCGCGCCAGGTCACGCGCGAGGAAATCGGCCTGCTGATGGCGGGCATCCGCCCCGATCAGCGCACCGGGGAGCCTGCCCTCGCCGGAGCGTAAGATAGCTCTGTGATCTCTCGAAAGCAGTAAGCGCATGCCGCCGGCACGCAGAACCTCACCCCTGGCCCCTCTCCGTTCACGGAGAGGGGAAAAGGGGCGGGGGTTAAGGGGTGAGGTTTCCCCAGCGAGCGCCGCACATGCCAAATCACGTCGAGAGATTGCTTAACAGCAACCTGCGAGTAATCACGCGGGAGCGGCCAGACGGCGGCTCCCGCGCTTTTGTTTGCGGCGGGTGCGATCTTCCCCCGCTTCAGGCTCAGGGCGCTGTGGTATAATTTCGGCGCACACGGACGAATGCCCCTCATTGGCAGAAGGAATCGCAGACCCATGGCGGATTTGCTATTGGACAAGCTGGCCGGGATCGAGGCGCGCTATGACGAGCTGGAGAGGATGATCAGCGACCCGGTCAACGTCAACGACTACGAGAAAATTGCGGAACTGGCGCAAGAACGCGCCGAGATCGCGGATATTGTCGCGGCCACGCGCGAATACCGCCAGGCGCTCGACGAGCTGGAGCAGGCGCAGGCGTTGATCGACGACCCGGACATGGCTGAGCTGGCGCGCGAAGAAGTCGCCGAGCAGGAAAAGCGCATCGCGGAACTGGAAAACTCGCTCCGCCGCATGCTGCTCCCCCGCGACCCGCGCGATGAGAAAAACGTGATTATGGAGATCCGCGCCGGGACGGGCGGCGATGAGGCCGGGCTGTTCGCGGCGGTGCTGTTCCGCATGTACTCGCGCTACGCGGAGAATCACGGCTGGAAGATCGATGTGCTCAGCGCGAACGAAACCGGCGTCGGCGGCTACAAGGAAATCGTCTTCGCGATCAAGGGCCGGGGCGCCTACTCTCGCCTGAAGTTCGAGAGCGGAGTGCACCGCGTCCAGCGCGTCCCTGTGACCGAGAGCCAGGGCCGCATCCACACCTCAACCGCGACGGTCGCCGTGCTGGCCGAAATGGAAGAGGTGGACATCGAGATCGACCCGAAGGACCTGCAGATCGACACCTATCGCTCAGCGGGCGCGGGCGGGCAGAACGTCCAGAAGAACGAGACGGCGATCCGCATCACCCACCTGCCGACCGGCATTGTGGTGTCGTGCCAGGACGAGCGCAGCCAGCTTCAAAACAAGATGCGCGCCATGAGCATCCTGCGCGCCAAGCTGTACGACATGGAGCAGGAACGTGTGCGCGGCGAGCAGGATGCCGCCCGTCGCAGCCAGATCGGCACCGGCGAGCGCAGCGAGAAGATCCGCACCTACAACTATCCGCAGAGCCGCGTGACCGATCACCGCATCGGCATGACGACGCACAACCTCGCCGCCGTGCTCGAAGGCGAGCTGGACGAGTTCATCGACGAGCTGGCGACGCGCGAAGAGTCGGAACGGCTGCAAGCCATCGAGGCGTAATGGACGCTCCGTGGCGCGTCGATCAGGCGCTGGCGTGGGCGCGCGATCAGTGGCGCGACACGCCTGGAACGGAGCCGCTGGACGCCGGGGTGCTGCTGGCGCACGTGCTCGACCGGCCGCGCACCGCGCTGCTGGCACATCCTGAAATGCCGCTCACGGACGAGCAGGCCGCACAATTCGCCACGCTGGTGAAGCGCCGCGCCGCCGGAACGCCCATCGCCTACCTGATCGGGCGCCACCCGTTCTACGACCGCGATTTCCTGGTCACGCCAGACGTGCTCATTCCCCGACCCGAAACCGAGCATTTGATCGACGCGGCGCTCGCCTGGGCGCGCGGGCGTGGCGTGTTGCGCGTGGCGGACATCGGCACTGGCAGCGGCGCGATCGCGGTGACGCTGGCAGCGCACCTGCCGGATGCACACGTTCACGCGGTCGATTGCTCGCCTGCGGCGCTGGACGTCGCGCGCCAGAACGCGGAGCGCGCAGGCGTCGGTGGGCGCATAACCTTCCACCAGGGCGATCTGCTGGCGCCGCTGCTGGCGCAAGGCGAGCCGCTCGACCTGATTGCCGCCAATCTGCCGTACATCCCGACCGCCGATCTCGCCGCGCTGGACGTCGCACGGCACGAGCCGGTCCTCGCGCTGGATGGCGGGCCGGACGGGCTTGACGCCATCCGCCGCCTGCTGACCCAGGCACCACGCGTGTTGGCAGCGAACGGGCTGATTCTGCTGGAGATCGGCGCGGGGCAGGGTGAGGCAGCCGCAGGTTTGGCGCGGGAACAGTTCCCTGGCGCGGAGATCGCGGTGCTGCACGACTACGCCGGGCACGATCGCGTGTTGCGCGTCGAAAGGAGCGGGGCATGACGGTCCGCGTGCTGGCGGTGGACGATCCCCACGCCGCCGCCGAAGCCGCCGAGGTGTTACGCGCCGGGAGGTTGGTCGTCCTGCCAACCGACACGGTTTACGGGGTCGCCGCCGCGCTGGACGAGCGCGCGATCGAGCGCATCTTCGCCGCCAAGCAGCGCCCGGCGGAGCGCGCCGTCCCGGTGCTGCTGTCCAGCGCTGACGCCGCGCCGCTGGTCACGCGCGACTTCCCCGAAGCTGCCCGCAAGCTAGCCGCCGCCTTCTGGCCGGGGCCGCTGACGATCGCGGTGCCGCGCCGCGACGACCTGCCGCGCAACCTGACACAGCAATCCACTGTCGCGGTCCGCGTGCCGGATCACGCAGCGGCGCGCGCAGTGATCGCGGCGGCGGGGGGAGCCCTGGCCGTCACCAGCGCGAATCGTAGCGACGAGCCGCCCGCCTGCACGGTCGAAGACGCGATCGCGGCGCTGGGCGAGCACGTGGCGCTCTACCTCGACGGGGGCCCGTGCTCCGGCGGCGTCCCTTCGACTGTCATCACGCTCGAAGCAGGCGAGCCGCATGTGCTGCGTCGCGGCCCGATCCATGAAAGCGCGCTGCGCGCTGCGCTCGGCCTGCGCGGCTGAGCGTGTTTTCAACCGGCTGTTTCACTCAAAACGGCGATTCAGGCGGAAAATCCCGGGTGTCTAATGCACAATTACCGGATGATCTTTTGCACTGTTAACATCTAGGCGCGCCGATTATAGTGTCTGAATAAGTAGGGCAACGATGGACGTTACGCCTTACGAGCAGTTGGAAGCCTTGCTCACGTTGCTGGTTGCGGCGACGTTGGGCGCGGTGCTTGGCCTGAACCGCGAATGGTCCAGGCGGCCCGCCGGACTGCGAACCCACATGCTGGTCGCGGTTGGCGCGGCGCTGGTCATGGTGCTGTCAAGGCTGCAATTCTCGCCGGACACGGTTGGCCGGATGGCGACCGGCGTTCTGACCGGGATTGGCTTTCTGGGCGGTGGGGTGATTATCCACCGCCAGTCGCAGGTGCAGGGCCTCACGACGGCGGCCTCGATCTGGCTCGTCGCCGTGATCGGACTGACAGCCGGTGCCCAGCTTTACGTGCTGGCGGTAGGCGCGACGGTGATAAGCTGGTTTGTGCTCGCGGTTCTGCTGCGCGTCAGTCGCGCAATCGACCCGCGGCAAACCGCAGAGGACGAGGAGATCGACTGACCGGGGCCGGGCGCGCGTTATTCGTCATCAGCGGGCAGATGGCGCTCGATGTGGTTCTTGACGGCGAACACAGCGGCTTCCGCCCGGTTGGACACCTGCAGCTTGCTGAGGATGTTGCCGACGTAGTTGCGGACGGTCCCCTCGCCGAGGAAGAGTTGCGCCGCGATTTCGCGGTTGGTCAGCCCTTCGACCATGAGCGCCAGGATGCGCATTTCCTGCGGCGTCAGCTCGGAAAAGGCCGAGGCTTCCTTGACCTGGGCGGCTTGGCGGACTTCTTCGAGCAGGGCCTTGGTCATCGAAGGGTCGATCAGGGCATCACCGGCGGCGACCGTGCGGATCGCATCGACCAGGTCGGCGCTGCCAACCCGCTTGAGGACATACCCGACCGCACCGGCGCGCACGGCGTCCATCACCAGCTCGTCCTCGGCGTACGACGTCAGCATAATGACTTTGACGCCGGGCATCTCGCTGACGATCTGCTCACAGGCTTCAATGCCGGACAGACCGCCGGGCATGCGAATGTCCATCACGACGATATCGGGCTGGTGCGCCACAGCCTGTCGGACAGCATCCAGGCCGCTTTCGGCCTCGGCGACGACCTGAAAGTCTGGCTGCTGCTCTAGCAGCGCTTTCAGCCCGGCGCGAACAACAGCGTGGTCGTCGGCGATCAGAATTCTCAATGGCGTCACTGGCTTACTCCGGCATGTCGGATGTGTTTCAACGGCATGATCGATGGCGCAGCGAAAACTCCAGACGAGCATCAGGCGCTCGGCCGGGGGCGCGGTCTGGATTACTTTTCGGCGCACTGATTATACAAGGTGACCGGTGAAATTCCACCTATAGCCTGCCGATGGACAGGCCATTCGGCTGATTTCTTTCGATTTTATTGGTAAATATTCGAGCCGCATAGTAAACCGAAAACGAGCAGAGGTCAAATTGGCCGTGACGATGAACAACACTTCCAACCAGACCAATAAACCAGACCGCCATCTGCACATGGTCGATGCGTTGAGCCGGGCGGTAGCCGCTGTCACCAGCGAGCTAAGCCTGCCCCGCACGCTGCAAGCGATCGTCGACATCGCACGCGAGCTAGTCGATGCGCGTTACGCTGCGCTCGGCGTGCCCAACGAAGATGGCACGCTCAAGGCATTCATCACCAGCGGCATTGACTCGGCCACTGCAAGCTCGATCGGCCACGAGCCGCGCGGGCGCGGCCTGCTGGGCGCGATCCTGGAAAGCGACGAGCCGATCCGTCTGGATAACCTGTTGGAAGACCCGCGCTCGGCCGGATTCTGCGCCAACCATCCGATCATGACCCGCTTCCTCGGCGTGCCGATCATCAGCCGGGGCGAGCGGCTGGGCAACCTCTACCTGACCGATCCGCTCGACGGCGAGCCGTTCAGCGAAGACGACGAACGCCTGATCGTGCTGCTCGCCAAGCACGCCGCGATCGCCATCGAGAACGCGCGCCTGTCCGAACAGCTTCAGAAGCTGGCGCAGAGCCGCGAGCGCGACCGGATCGGCATGGAGCTGCACGATGGTGTGATCCAATCGGTCTACGCGGTCGGCATGAAGCTGGAGATCATGCGTGGCCAGTTCCCGATGACGCCCGAACAGGAAAAGCAGTATCAGGGCATCATCGAAGACCTCAACCAGATCATCGAGGACATCCGTCTCTACATCCGCAATCTGCGGACCGCGCGCGACGAGCAGGCCACGTTCGGCCAGCGGCTCGACAACCTGGCGCGTCACTTCAAGGATTTCTCGCAGGTGGATGTGATCCTTGACGTGCCGTCGTCGCTGCGCACGCTCAACGAAAAGCAGCGGCACTCGCTCTCGCAGATCGCACGCGAAGCGCTGTCGAACGTCGCGCGGCACGCCGAAGCGACGCAGGTGAAGGTCAAAGTGCGCGAGGTCGGCAACAACCTCGTCATGACGATCGCCGACAACGGCAAGGGGTTCGACCCGGACAAGATCGACAACCCGAACAGCTTTGGCCTGCGCAACATGGATCAGCGGGCGCGCCGCCTGGGTGGGACGCTTCTGATCGAGAGCAACAGCAACGGCACGACCGTTTCGGTGCAGGTGCCGTTCCGGCCGTAAAGCAGCGACGAACAGCGAAATACAGCAGAAGACAGCAGAAAAGCAGCGGTGTGAGTCTGGCGCTCTCCCGCTGCTTTTCTGCTGCTTTATCGCTGCACTTAGCTGTTTTTGGCTGCTTTTAGCTCAAACAACCCTCTCCGGCGCCACACGCTGCCCCGTTTCCGCCGAGCGCAACATCGCCTCGATGATTGCGACGTCCTGCACAGCTTCGGCGGGCGTGTTGAAATGCGGCTCTCCGCGCCGGATTGCAGCGGCGAACGCGGCCATCTGGTCCTGAATGCCACTCCGCCCGTCGAACTCGATCTGCCGCGTCTGCCCGTCCGCGCCGGTGAGCTCAATCCCGCTGTGGTGCACGCGCAGCGCGCCCGTGTCGCCCACGACGCGCAACGACGCAGGCCACGGCGATCCGCTGGCGTAGGTTACGGCGTAGGTCCCGACCGCGCCATTCTCAAACGCCAGCGCCGCGCTGAGCGTATCCGCTGGGGGAAGGTCCGGCCGGTGCTGCGTCACCACTGCGCTGACCGACGCGATCTCTCCGGCGACCAGGCGCAGCGCCGCGATCTGGTGCACGCCGCCGTCGAGCAGGAAACCGCCCATGAACGAGTTGTCGCGCCGCCAGGGGGTGCCGTAATAGCGGTTCTGGGGACTCATATCGTTGTGCGCCACCCAGTCGACCGTCAGCAGCCGCCCGATCGCACCCTCGGCGATCAGGTCCGCCGCCTGCCGATAGGCCGCCTCGTAACGCCAGTTTTCCGCTACCATCCACACCAGATCGGGATGCGCGGCGTACACGTCCAGCAAATGACGCCCGACCGCAACGCTCGGCGCGGCCGGTTTCTCGCTGATGACGTGTTTTCCGGCGGTTAGCGCACGCTCGATGCCTTCGGGCAGCCGGTGGATCGGCCACACAATGTCCACCGCTTCGATGTCATCGCGCGCCAGCAGCCCGTCGAGATCGTCCGTAACCGTCACCTCGCCGGAGATCAGGCGTGCGGCTTCCGCAGCCGACGATGAGGACGGATCGCGCGTGTAAATCGCCACGATCTCAAACTCGTCTTGCAGAGCGTTCAGGGCGGGGATGTGCGCGTCCCGCGCGAACAGCCCTGTGCCGAGCAGCGCCAACCGGATCGGTCGTTCAGCGGCCATAGTCGTCTCTCCTGTGAGGAAGTGGAAAGCAGGCATCGGGACTAGGGGAACTGCCTATTCCCCACTCCCCATTCCCTATTCCCGCGCTTAAAGAATCCGGCGGATGCGCAGCGCCAAATGCACCGCCAGCCGCGTGTCGGGATTGTCAAGCTCCAGCCCGCTGATCTCGCGGATGCGCTCCATCCGGTAGAGCAGCGTGTTGCGGTGGACGTGCAGGCGCTTGGCGGTGCGCGTCAGATTGCCGTGCTCCTCGAAAAACGCTTCGAGGGTGGTGAGAAATTCGGCGCTGTTCGGGTTGTCGTTCGCCAGCTCGCCGAGCGTCTCGTTATAGAACTTGCTCAGCTCCGGCGACCCGGCCAGCAACGACAGCAGCCGGTACACGCCCATATCCGAGAACGCAAGCGGCGTGGTCAGCCGCCACTGTTGCGCGGTGCGATAGGCGGCGACGGCCTGGTGGAAGCTATCCCGCCACGCAGGCAGATCGACCGCCGGACGGCCCATCCCCACCGCGACCTGCGCGTTATAGCGCTCCATCACGCGGCCCTGCACCGCCAGCGCCAGATCGCGCGCGTTCGCCTCGTCGCCCTCACAGAAGACGATCACCTCGCTGCCGTACGGCTGCACCAGGGCGCCAAAGCCGAGCGCGCTCGCCTGCTCGTTGCACAGCGCCTCGATCTGGCGCGCGGTCGGCTGGTTCTCGCGCATGCCACCGATGTAAAGCGTGCTGTAGACCTGATCCGGCTGGTAGCCGAGGCGCGTCAGGCGGAGCAGCGCCTCGTTTTCGTTGATCATCCCGCCCAGGAACTGCTCAAGGACGTTCCCCTGCACCCGCTTCTGCGCCTCGCGGATCGCCTTCTCTTTCGCCATCTCCAGCGCGCAGACCGCCGCGCCATGCCGCGCAAACGCCACGTCAAACGCATCCACCGACGCGCCTTCCTCGAACACCAGCGACAGGAAGCCGCGTCCCATTTTGCCCGCCACAATCGGCGCGACCAGACGGCGAAGCTCCATGCGCGGCAGCGGGATCGCAACCGGATCGGGGCTGGCCTGCGCCACCTCCATCCGGTCGCGGAACAGCGCGGGCAGCGGGTTGACGTCGTACAGGGCATCTTCGATCGCCGGCCACATGGAAGACCCGGTCAACGGACCGGCCGCGGCGAGCGTGTGCAACCGCTTGTCCTGCACGACCACCGTCTTGCCGACCAGGTCCGCCAGCGCCGCCGTCAGCGCTTGCAGGCCACGGTTTTCGGTTGAAAGCTGCAAAAGCTGCTCGCGCACCTCGCGGCCGCGTTCTTCCGGCGCGACAGGGTTGCCGATCAGAAGCTGGCCGACCTGCTTTTCGATGGCGCGCAGTTGGGCGGTGTCTGGCAGGTGCAGCAGGGGGATCTCTCGCTCGTTGGCCGCGTCAATCGCCGGGGTGCCGATCTCGCCCGCCACGGCGATCGCGGCGACTTCCATTTCGCTCAGGTCGTGGATCAAGCTTGCCAGGGTGAGCTTATCGCTAAGCAGGCGCATCGCATCCAGCGAGATCAGCGCCAGCTCGCCGCCCGCCAGGTCGGGGAACGCGGGCGGTCGCGTGTTCAGGACACTCACCCACTTGACGCGGCGCCCCATCCCGGCCTGCCCGGCGACGACCGTCGTGCCGACCGGCAGAGCCATCCGCAGCAAGTCTTGGACGCTGTAGCGTGACTGCTGGTTCACCGCTGCTCCCCTCACACGACTCTATTCGACCCGCTTTAAAAGTATGTTACGAACGTTCGCTGTGCGGCCCTGGCGTGGAGCCGGTTTTCCGGTAAGGGCGCGACGTATTGCTCCCGCCGTTAGAAAATCAGGCCAGCCACAGGAAATGCAGATTCCGTCCTACCCCCCAACGCCAGAGTTCCCACGCGAAAAGTCCATAACAGCCCTTTAGTAAATCCCCAAATATCGCTCCAACTCCCACGGGCTGACCACCAGCAGATAGTCTTGCCACTCCAGGCGCTTGGCTTCGAGGAAACGCTCGTAGAGGTGCAGGCCGAGCGCTTCGCGCGCCAGCTCGCTCCCCTCGAATTCCTCGAGTGCGATATCCAGCGAGGTCGGTAGGGTGGTCAGGTGGCGACGGCGATTGGAGACCTCGTACAGTTCTTCGTCGGCGGCGGGCGGCAGCGCAAGCTCGTCGCGCATCCCGCGCAACCCGGCTTGCAGCAACACCGCGAACGCCAGATAAGGGTTGCAGCTTGGGTCAGGCGCGCGCATCTCGATCCGCGTGCCGAACTGGTGCCCTTCCGCCAGACGCGGCACGCGCACCAGCGCGCCCCGGTTAAGCTGCGCCCACGTCACGTAAATCGGCGCTTCCTGGCCGGACATCAACCGCCGGTAGCTGTTGACCAGCGGCGCGAGAACCGCGCACATCTCGCGGGCGTGGGCAAGCTGCCCGGCGAGGAAGTGCCGCCCCGCTTCGGACAGGCCGTATTCATCCGAGAGATCGGTGAAGATGTTGTCGCCCGTCTCGCACGAGGCGAGCCACTGGTGGACGTGCATCCCGCTACCCGGGGCGTTCGTTATCGGCTTCGGCATGAAGCTGGCGAAGCGGCCTTCCTGCTGCGCGATAGTGCGCACCGCCGTGCGCGCCGTGACGATCGCGTCTGCCGCTTCCAGCGCATCGAGCGGCGCAAGGTCCAGTTCGTGCTGCCCGCCGCCGACCTCGTGATGGCTCGACTCGACCACAATGCCCATCGCCCGCAGCGCATCGCCGACCCGCTTGCGGATCACGCGCGCCGCGCCGTCCGACGCGTCGAAATAGCTCGACTGATCGTCTGGAACGAGCGGGCCCTCTCCCGGCGGATCGCGGAAAATGTAATATTCCAGCTCCGGCGCGACCCGATAGCGCACGCCCTGCTCGGCGGCCGCCTCGACCGCACGCCGCAGCGCCCCGCGCGGATCTCCGGCGAAGGGCTGGGCGTTCGGCGTGTAGACATCGCAGAAGACGCGCGCCGTTCGCCCCACGTCCGGCCGGTGCGGCTCCCAGGGCACGATCGCCAGCGTGCCGAGGTCCGGCAGCAGGTACATATCGGACTCGGCAACCCGCGCGAAGCTCTCCACTGCCGAGCCGTCGAACCACACGCCCGACTCAACCGCTGCGGGCAGCACGTCTATGTCGATGGCGACCGACTTGACGATACCCATCACATCGGTGAACTGAAGCTCGATGGTGCGGACGCCGCGCTGCTGCAGATCCGCGCGGGCTTCTTCGGCGGACGTGTACTTGGGAAGGGACTCTTCGAGCATGCTCTCCATCCAGCCACCGGACGATCGGCCCGGCATTCGCTATGCATTATAACCAATGATTCGGCGGCGGGGGCGCGCCCGGCCTTTCAGCTAGAGCCTACCGGACGAGCGGGCGCGCGCCAATTCTTTAGTGCGAATTGCCGAAACATCGCCCTTTCCATCGGGCAAACACGCCACCCCAATCCGCGACGCCTGACCGGCGTTTGATCAACGGCATACCCGCGCCGCACGCAAAGAACAACTTTCGTGCTAAGATTACCAATAAGGCGCTATGAGTCATGCTCGCCTGTGGATCAGCTCCCGGCGGGCTGTTTCCAATTAGTTTGAGTGAGGACATCCGACTATGAATCGCTTGGTACGCTGGCTCACCATATTAACTGTCACGGTGGCCGCACTGGGCGTGGCTGTCGTTGACACGCCGCCCACGGCGTCGGCCCAGGGTATTTGGACTGTGCAGGTCTGGAATAATCGCGATTTTTCCGGGGCGCCGGTCTGGACCGGGACAACTGGCGCGATCAACTTCACCTGGGGCAGTGGCCCGCCCGTCATTAACGGCGTCACCACGACCGGCCTGACCGACAATTTCTCGGTGCGCTTCACCACCGGCGCATTCTTCACCGCGGGGACCTACCGCTTCACCGTGACGGTGGACGACGGCGTGCGGCTGTACGTGGATGGCGCGCTGCTGATCAACGACTGGCGCGAGGCGGCGCAGCGCACGCTGCAGGCCGAGCACACCTTCGCCACAGATGGGACGCACACCATCATCGTCGAAATGTTCGACGCGCAGTACGACGCGGCGATCCACGCCAACTGGGCGCTCACGACGGGCGGTGGTGGCACGGTTCCACCCCCAGGCACCGGCGGCACGAGCCTGTGGTTCGCCGATTACTTCAACGGCCCGGATCTGGCTGGCCCGGTCCTGTTCTCGACCTCGTACCCCGCCAGCGGGCTGAACCTCAACTGGGGCATGGCCGCGCCGGGCGGGCCGGTCCCGGCGGATAACTTCTCGGCCCGCTTCATCCGCTATCTGACCGTTCCGAACGACCTGCCCGAAGGCATCTACACCTTCTACGCTTATGCAGACGATGCGTACCGCTTCTATGTCGACGGCACGCTGATCATCGACCGCTGGAATACGCTGGCGACCGAGCTCACCACCGCCGAAGTGACGTTGCTCAACGGTCCGCATACGCTGCGCTTCGAATATCGTGAGGTGTCGCAGAACGCGTACCTGTTCCTAACGTGGACGCCGCCCGCCGCGCAGAACCCAGTTCTCGCGCCGACTGGTGGCTCCGTCCCGCCGTCTGCTGTGCCGCCCGCGGCTCCGACTGGGATCACCGCGACAGTGAACGCCTCGCGCCTGAATGTCCGCTCCGCGCCAACGGTGGGCGACAACGTGCTGACCACCATCGGGCGCGGGCAGTCGTTCCCGGCGACCGGCCGCACCGGCGACAACGCCTGGATTCAGATCACCGTCAACGGGCAAAATGGCTGGTCCTCGGCGCGCTATCTGGCGCTGAGCGGGGACATCAACGCGCTGCCGGTGATCGAGGGACAGGGTGGCGGACCGGCTCCTGCGCCACAGCCGCAGCCGACCGGCGTCCGGGGCGTGGTGCGGACCAACCTGCGCCTGCGTGCGGAGCCATCCACCCGTAGCGCGCAAGTCGGCGGGCTGCCCTTCGGCGAGACGGTGGACATCCTGGGCCGCAGCCAGAACCACGCGTGGTACCAGGTCGCCCGCTCGAACGGTCAAACGGGTTGGGCGTTCGCCACGTGGATTCGCATCACCGAGGGTAGCTTCGACTCGCTGCCATACACCGACGGATCGCGGCCGGTCCAGCCCACGCCGCCCACCACGGGCCTGATCGCGCAGGCATTCGGCAACATGCGCATCCGCAGCGGCCCCGGCACGAACTTCCCACAAATCAGTCTGGCCCAGTGGGGCACGCGCGTCCAGGTGCTTGGCATCAGCCCGGATGGTCAGTGGCTGAAGATCCAGCACGGGGACGTTGTCGGCTGGTCGTCGGCGCCCTGGTTCCGGTTTGTCCAGGGCAGTCTGGCGGAAGTCCCGGTGACCAGCCAGTAAACGCCGCAATCTCGCAAACCCACAACGCTACGCGCCCCGGGACCGGTCGGGGCGCGTGCGTTTTGCGGCCGGGAAACCTCACCCCTTAACCCCCGGCCCCTTTTCCCCTCTCCGCGCGCGGAGAGGGGCCAGGGGTGAGGTTCTGCGTGCCCGACCTGCCGTGTTACGTTAGGACCGTTGTCGTATCGCGTCACACCGAATGGATCGGTATACTCAACATAGAGCAATTAGTGGTTAGTCAGAAGCGATACTCCGGTGGCGCGTTGGTTTTCGCTGACAGCTAACGGCTAATCGCTATCCGCTTATGTAATGGTGTGCTGTTCGGCATGACGGCCTTACATCCTCTGAACCAGCCCCAGCAGATCGCCAGCGCGGCGGAACAGTTCGTGCGCGCGCTGACGCGGCTGTTTCCCAACGGGACATTCGAGCAGTTCTTCCACGCCGATACGGTCCGCCATGCCTATTGGATCGCGCTCCAGCAGGCGATCGAGCAATATTCCGCGCGGGAAGACGCCACGCTGCTCAAGAACGGCGGCGGAAAAGCGGCGCTGCTGGAGCGGCCCGCCGTCGCCAACGAGCTACTCAAGCTGTTCCTGCCGGGCCAGCAGCCGGACTACGACCTCGTGGCGGACGAGTGGGCCGCCGCGCTCAGCCGCACCACCCCAGACCGCGCCGACCTCGTCATCCAGGCGCGGACGCTGTTTGGGCTGATCGTGGATGCGGTCGATCGGTCGCCGGAGCTGCGCCTGGTGCTCCGCCAGGTGGGGCAGGCGCGCCCATCCGGCGCGCTCGAAACCGGCGGCGCGGACCTCGACCGGCTGCTCGACGCGGCGCTCGCCGAAGGGCCCGGCGCGCTGCATCGTCAGGTCCGGCACCTGCTGGCGCTGTCCGCCGAGCGCAAAGACGCCGCCAAACTGGATCGCACCGCCGACTTGTTCGCCCTGGCGCAGATCGCCGGAGAGCTAAGCGCGGACGAGCTGCGCGCCGCGTGGAACGGCCTCGCGCGCCTGCGAGATGCGTCCGCCCGCGTGCGCCTGACCGCCCAGTTCGCGCCACACATGGCCCGCGCCGGTGAGAAGACCGATCCGCTGGACCTCGTTCGCCGCGCCATCGAGCAGGCGACTCCCCCGATTTCCCCGGCCGAGCGTGTCGACGCGCTGCTGGAAGTGCTGCCGCACCTCACCGCCAGCGAGCCGGGCGTCTTGCTGCCCTCTCTGCAACAGCGGGTGCTTGACGCCGCGAGCGCGATCCAGGACCCGGCGTCGCGGGTGCGCGCTCTCAGCGCGATCATCGAGAAGCTGGCGCCGGAAGTGCAGCACGAAGCGGTCGCACAGGCGTTTGACGCGGCGTCGAGCATCCCCAGCGGGTTTGCCCGCGCCACTGCACTGAGCGATCTGCCGCCACATCTCCCGCCCGAATTCCATAGTCGCCTGCTGGCGCTCGCCCGCGCGCTGGACACGCCCGACGCCCGCGCCTACTTGCTGACGCGGATGCTGGCGTTCCTGCCGGTGGAGCAGCAACAGCCGGTCCTCAACGAAACGCTCGACACCATCGCGGCGATCAACGGGGATGACGCGCGCGCCCAGGCGTTGATCGCGCTGGCGCAGCCGATCGAAGCGGCGGGGCTGCTGCGCAACAATCCCGACGGCGTGCAACACGCGATCACTGTGACGTTCTCGATCGCCCGGCCAGACGCGCGCGCCCGCGCCTTCGCGGTGCTGGCGCCGTACCTCTCCGCCGAGCTGCTGACCGAAGCGCTCCAGATGCTCAAGAGCATCCACGACGACCGCGACCGCGCGCGAACTCTCGCGCAGCTTGCGCCGCACCTGACGCCCGATTTGAACGTCGCCGCGTACAACACCGCGCAGGAGCTTGGCCCGTCCGAGGCGAGGGCGGCGGCGCTTTCCGCGATCGCGCCGTACCTCTCGGCGGCGGCGCGGGCCAGGGCGCTCGCCGATGCGTTGGCTGCGGCGCTGGCAATCGAGGAGCGTTACGAGCGCGCGACGGCCCTGGTAGACCTTGCGCCGCACCTGCCCGACGCGTTGCGCGTCCGCGCGCTGAATGAAGCGCTCAACGCAGCGCGCTCGATCACCAACGAGGACGAGCGCGGCCGGGCGCTGGTCTTCCTGGCGCCGCACCTGCCCGCTGATCGCCTGCCGGATGCCCTCGCGGACGCTTACACCATCACCGATCCGGTCACGCGGACGCCCGCGCTCAGCGCGCTGATGAGCTTCCTGCCCGCCGAGCCGCGCGAGCGGGTGGCGCTCGACGTGATCCAGACCGCGCGCGAGATGGACTCCCCGCGCCGCACGGCGTCGATCCTGGCGGCGATTGCGCCCGCGCTGCCGGAGAGTGCGCTCGACACGGCGATTGAGGTCGCGCTGGCGATTGCGTCCCCTTACGACCGGCTGCACGTCCTGACCGCGCTGCTGCCGCGCCGTCCGGAGCAGCTACGCGACGCCGCGCTGGTTGCCGCGCGGGCCGTGCCGAGCGCCGTGGAACGCGTAAACGCGCTGCTGGAGCTGGTTCCCTACCACCGTCCTGCCCTGCGCGACGCGCTGCTCGACGAGGCGCTGGACGCGGCCATTCAGCTCTCCGACAGCTACGACCGGGCAAGCGCGCTGGCGACGATCGCGCCCGCGATTGACGTGCAGGGCTACGTGCAGGATCGACAGCAGGATGCGCTCGTGCTGGCGTTGGATGCGGCGCTCGCGGTCGAGCAGCCGGTCACGCGCGCGCAGTGCCTCAGCCGCGTCGCCGAGGCGATCGCCACCCGGCTGACCCCGGCGCAGTCGTATACGTTGTGGCGCCACGCGATCGGCGCCATCCGCGCGCAGCCTTTCGCGGCAACACGGCGCGATCTGGCCGCGCTCAGCCCCTTGATCGGGCACATGGGCGGCGCCAGCGCGCTCGCCGAGATTGCGGCGGCGCTTCAGCAGGCGGGCAGCCAGGATTAACCGGTACGTGTCAGATCAGCGGGTAGAACCAGAACAACGCCACCTCGCGCCGTGCGAGGTCATCGTTGGAGTAGTGTGCGGTGCGGATTCCCTCAAGCGTGCAGCCCATCGCGGCGTAGAATTTGCACGCGGGCACGTTGTTGGTCTGCGTCTCGAAGACCAGCCCGCGATAGCCCTGGTAGCGCGCCCACTCTGCGGCGCGGGTAAACAGCTCTCGCCCCAGGCCGCGCCCACGCACGTCGCAATCGAGCATCAGGTTCCACACCCAGGCGGTGTTATTCCATTCTTCGGGGACCATATCCAGTACGCCGACCAGCCGCCCGTCCTGCTCTGCGACGAGGTGCAGGCCGTCGCCGCGCCGCAAGCGTCCGAGGATGTTGCGCTGCTCTGTCGCGTCGAAATCGTACGCGCGCCCCTTGTCGAACGGTCGCTCCAGCGGGCGCTCGACCAGCCGCCACCCGACTTCGATCCCCGTGCCGGTGCGCTCCACGTCGAGCACCGTTGCGCTGGTAAAACCGGGGCGAATCTCCGCCAGCCGGGGAATGTCCGCCTCGGTCATCGGGCGAATCGTCGGGGCAAAGGGGGAGCGGGTCGGTTTCATGAGGCGAGCCACCTCCTGATGAGAAGCATGAAATCGCCGCAATTGTACGGCGCAGCGGCGGATTTTCAAGGCATGCACGCCGGACGCCCGCAGGAGCCGCCATGCGCGACGCAGTAGACCGGGGCGCCGCCCCGTGGACCACGCGGCTGAGCTTCGCGGCGCTGCTGGTGGCGTTTTCGGAGCTCGTCGTCTGGCAGCAGCCCGCCGAGTACGCCGCGCTGCGGATTCTCGGTTCCCTCGTGGTGTACGGGGCGCTGGCAGTGATCGCGCTCGATCTGGTCGTCCGCCTGCGCGCGTCCGACGTGGCGAGCCTGCTGATGATCGCGGGCGCATACGGGCTGGCGAACGGCACGCTGATCAGCCAGGTCGCCACGCGCGATCTGCCGGTCAGCCTGCTGGCGCGACCACTCGGCGCGCAACCGCTGGCGTTTCTCGGCGCGCTGGGCGCGTTCCGGCTGCTGCTTTCCGGGCGCGGTGCGAGTCCGCTGCACCTGCTCGTCGCGGCAGTCGCCGGGCTGGCATGGGGCGTGTGGACCCGTTGGGCGCCAGGCGCGTCGGACGGCACGATCGCGCTCGTTTCCGCTGAGACGGCGCTCGTCGCGACCGGCGGCGCGCTGGCTGTGTGTTTGCTGCTCGCTTACCTCGCAGCGCGGGAGCCGGTCACGCGCGCGGACGGCTGGCTGCTGACCCCGGTCGAGTGGATCGGCTCGGCGGCTGTGCTGGTCGCAGCGCTGGCGATCGGGCTGTCGCGAAACGAGATCGGCGGAATGGGTGCGGGCATTGTTTTGACGCTG
>Ga0134095_1000913_pt1 | contig 23928 bp, 21 predicted proteins | sample 6_2taG_FD_94449 | JGI IMG/M metagenome (GOLD analysis project Ga0134095, IMG submission 94449) | Switchgrass degrading microbial communities from high solid loading bioreactors in New Hampshire, USA - 6_20_20_110_A2 metaG | ecosystem: Engineered > Bioreactor > Semi-continuous > Anaerobic >... | reverse complement strand
GCCTGGCTCGTCCGAATGGCCGTTTGTCTGGCATATCAACCGTAAGGCATACGACGAACTGGCAGGGAGCTACCAGGAAAATTATTTTTCTAACCCACTCCTGGCCGGTGCTTTCGAAGCCTGGCTGGCCCAACTGCCAGCCGGCGGGCAGGTGCTGGATGACGGCTGCGGGCATGGCAGTCCGGTAATCGCGAGGCTCATGGAAAGCGGCTTTCAGGTAACCGGTGTGGATTCAGCCCGGAAATGCTCAGAAGAGCCAGAGAGCAGTTTCCACAGGCGAACTTCGTACAGCAGGCCGTCACGCAGCTGGACTTTGAGGCCGCCTTTGATGGCGCCTGTTCGTTCTCTTCTCTGCTCCACCTGGATCCGGTCGATTTTTATCATGCCGTTTACCGCTTGATACCCTACATGCCCGCCCTGGTTGAGCGACCACCTTTTATGGCTATGTCATCACTGCCCGGCGGGCTGAGTAGGTAATAAAGGGGGAGTCCAGACATAAGCGGCAGCGCGGAGCCTGAACTCCCTTGCTTCTCGCTGTGGTTCAGTATCTACACTGGCGCAGCAGTGGAGTAGGGACGGAGAAAGGCACAGGTCAGGATCACCTGGAGTTGTGGCCCGGCTTGCCGCCAATAGATGCCAGGGTCGCGGCTCTGGCGGCGGTGAGTCACCAGGTATTAATAATGAAGTAGAGGGGTCTCTAAGCAATAACGGTGCACTGACAGACGATATGAATTCCTTACTGCTCAATTGACAGCCGCTGAGTAAGTCTGCTATATTAGTAGTGTTAATGTAATTGGCCTGCAATCGAATCTGCGAGAGGGGTCATGGCCGGCACGCTTCCCGGTATCATGACAACTGGGGAAGCAGCGCGCTATCTTCGAATATCTCATCCTGACTGGCCCAGGTCAGGAGCTGCCTTCTCAGAAGGCTGGCAGGCATTGGGGGTTCAACAAGGCTGAATAAAGGAGTTCTCTTATGAGAACAGGGATGTGCGCAGTCCTTGAGGGGGAACAACTCATAAGTCACTGGACAACGATCCATAATAACCAACCGCGATAGACAGAAAGGAGATATCCATGCCAGCCCAATACAAATTACGTAAGTCGAGTAACGGTCAGTTTTATTTCTCCCTGACTGCTGAGAATAATGAGCCGATCTTAGCCAGTGAGATGTACAAGAGCAAAGACGGGGCCCTGAAAGGCATCGAATCCGTACGGGTGAATTCGCCGGAGGATTCTCGTTATGTCAGGAACACCTCGTCAGATGGCAAGTATTACTTTGTCCTGAGAGCTGCCAACAACGAGCCCATTGGAAGGAGCGAGATGTACAGCTCGAAGCAGGGGATGGAAAATGGGATCCAGGCTGTGAAACGGGTGGGACCGAATGCTCCGGTTTCGGATGAGACATCCTGAGAAAACCGCAGCAGGGCGAGCTTAACTGCACCCTTCCCAGGGGCAGGGCTCTGCTCACCCGGCAGGAACACTCCAGCCCAGCTGCGCCCGGGGCCATTCGCTCTGTACGGCGTTAATCCCTGCTCGTGTGCAGCCGGGTCGGGACGCACTCCGGTGAGTTGAACCCGGTGTTTTGCCTGGTGAGAAGCAAACAGCCGGCATGCAAGCGGTACCGCTTGCATGCCGGCGATCGTTTAAACAACAGACGCCTCCAGCGGAAGGCCGTCCGGTGAAACTAAACGGGCGGCGTATTTCACTGCAGGGCGGAATCCGCTTACGTATTCTCCGGCTGCAGCGGCAGGGAAAGGAATACCTTTCACATTATGCAAAAAGCCGCTCTGCCAGATCTGTTTAAACCGGCGCTTGAAGAGCGGGTGCGTCAGGGAGAGATTACGATGTCGAAAACGAGAGTAACTGCGCTGGCCGGTCCTCTGATGGTCCTGGTTGGAGCGATCTGGTTACTGGAGATGGCTGGGAGCCTGCTGCTGCGAATCCTCCAGGTTGGAGAAGAAAGGTTCTGGGATCTGTTCCTGACGGCCTGGGCCACTGCCTTCGTGCTGTCCTTTATCCCGCTGCTGTTCGCCCTTGTGGGGAACTCGACTGCGTTTCCATTCATCCGCCGGCATACCGGGCAGACTGGGCCTCGCGCTGAGCGTGCTCGGTGGAGCGGGTGTAATTGTCAGCATGATGAGGTGCCTTGTGCTGGATATGGCAGCACCCGGGCCGCAGGCCGGGGCGGTCCCCTGGGCAGGCTGCGCGGCTGCGGCCTCGTTCTGGAACCTGATCCCCGTGCTGGAGGGCGGGACGATTGTGCTCAGCCTCGGGTTCGAATGGTTTGGAGTCCCTGCACTCCTGCCTTCGCTGGGGCTGTCCTCCACGCTGTTTATCTCCGTCAGCGGCCTCTGCCTGGTGCTGCTGGGGATAACGATGGTGGATCAGGGGGAAGGGCGGTCAACAGCGGTGGTGTGATCTCTGGTGGAATTTGATAGATACGTGTCGTAACTATAAATTGAGCTTTGTAGAAACGAATCGTGACTTAATCGTTTATAAAGTGTCTGGTTTTGATCACCCAAGGGCATTTTATGCTTGGATTGGGTTTCAGTTTTTACTAGATGCGTAAAACTGAATAGGCAAAAAAATATATTGGAAATTAATATAAGCAAAAATTACAACAAATGAGAGTGCTATAATGATAAACATATTTCAGATGGCCACTGGCCCATCTCACCACATCCTGCATTGTCAGGACATTCCGAGTATTTCACGGACCCGATGGTGAGCAAGTACACTGGAAAATCTTCTTCTTGTCCCCCTTGATATTATTTATATATGAAGAATATAAGGCCGGAACTCGATTGAGTTCAGATGATGCTTGCTGCTATAAACACTGTTGATTAGGTTACATGTTGTTAAGAGTGCAAGCATCTTCATCGCATGTAGCAAGAGAGATTATTTCCTTGCAGGTCCGCTCGAAACATGAACACAGCCTTCCTGCAGGCTCTCCCTTATGCGAAATTAAGTAAAATGTCTCTGCCCCTGGTATAAAGACGAGTATTCTAAAGATCCTCTTTCTTGAAGACCATCATATTGCGATGGGGGTGAATTACTCACTCGCACAAGGGTGCTCAACTAGAGCAATCACAAAGCCTCCACCCGCTGAAGCACGCCGCTGGTCATGCGGTAGACCACGTCCATCCGGGGCAGTATGCTCAGATCGTGGGTGGCGATGATCACGCAGTAACCCAGGTTGTGGGCGAGGTCGACCAGGATGTCGATGATGTTGGCGCTGTTCTCCTCGTCCAGGTTGCCCGTCGGTTCGTCAGCGAGCAGCAGCCGGCTGTCCATCGACATGGCGCGGGCGATGCCCACGCGCTGCTGTTCGCCGCCCGATAGCATGCCGGGGAAGCGGTCGAGTGCGGACTCGGGCAGTGCGACGCGGGCGGCCAGTTCGCGCGCCCGCTGGCGCGCCTTCTCGCCCCTGATCCCCCGCAGTTCCATCGGGAAGGTGATGTTTTCGGACACCGTCAGCAGCGGGAACAGGCGGAAGCTCTGGTAGATCATGGCTGCGCATTCACGCCGGTACTTCGCCAGGTCCATGGTCGAGGTCGGTTTGCCCTCGTACAGGACCTGCCCGGATTTGGGCACATCGAGCCCGGCGAGCAGCGAGAGCAGTGTGCTCTTGCCGCTGCCCGACTTGCCAACGATGGCGTACACCTTCCCCAGCTCGAAGGAGCAGTTGATCTGCCTGATGGCGTCGACCTGCTGGTATTTGCTGTTGTAGCTGTAGGAGACGTCGATGAGCTCGAGTATTTTCAATTCTCCTCCTCAGTCCTTATCCAGCAGAAGAGTGAGCACGCTGGAATAATTCATGATCGTGATGGAAGCGGCGGAGCCGGTGAAGAAGCAGATGAGGAACCCCGCGATGAGCGTCAGGTGCAGCGCAGCCGGCGCGCCCCAGACCAGCTGCCAGATGAGCAGGCCTGCCGCAGTGCCGAGCAGGCACAGGATGCTCTGTTCGTAAAAGAAGCTGAAGAAAGCGCCGGTGCGCGTGGCGCCCAGGCCGCGCATGGTGGCCAGCTCCAATTTCCGGCTGACGATCAGTAAATACGATACGACAACCGCGATGATCCCCACCAGCACATACAGGCAGGGGTACAGTGTGTTGATGTAGCCAATCTGCTGCCGGAGGCTGGCGACGCTGTTATTAAAGGCAACATCCTTGAGCACAATAAACTCGCGCACGCTGCTGACCTGCTGCACCTGCGAATAACCATAATCGGAAAGGTAGTCCTTCAGTTCGACGAGCCTGCGCGCGTCTGCGAGGGTGAAGCTCGCGCTGTGGAACACGGTCGACTGAAGGTAGTCCTTTTTCTGTTCCGGAGATACCGTCATCCCCCAGCCGGGCAGCTCGGACTCTGATTCCAGATCATCCCACAGCAGGGCGGGGTTGAAAAAGACTGCCAGCGGGGCGTAGATCGTATCCCCGACGCCCTGCTTTTCGTAGCTGCCAACCACGCGCAGATCCAGATGCTGAAAGACCTGCGCCTGGTCACCGGGGTTTAAGGTGGTATGGTTAAACGCCACCCGCACTGTGTCTCCCAGGGCGATGCCCTTTTCGGCCATGAGCGAGCTGGGGAGGATGGCGCTGTACAGCCTTTCGTCGTCCGCCGGCACAGCCAGGATGGATTCGTCGTAGCCTTCCATGAAGGTCATCAGGATGGTGTCGGCGTAGTAAAACTCAGGGGCTGTGCGGATGTTGTTCGTGGCCGTGAAATCGGACCCGCGCAGGATCTCCGCCTCCAGCGACTCGCGAGCGAAATGGCTGGAGGGCACATACAGCGGGGGGATATCCTGTTCGCCGCCGCCGGCGCGTTTGCTGACTCCCATGTAGTAATAGGGTTCGCTGATGGAGACGGACAGATCGCGGATCATCCCTGTATGATAGAGACCGGCCACGTCGTATGCGTTCAGCAACTGATTTCCGATCTGCTTTCCGTTGATGTCCGTATAGTATCCTTCGATGGTGGTGTCGTCGTAAACCGCCTCGAGCTGTTCCTCATAACGCCGGGCCGTAGTAGCCAGCTGTCCGAAGAAGATCACCACCGACACGGCAAGGATTGGGACCACCAAGGTGCGCATTCCGCCGCGCAGGATGGACAGGAACGCATACTTCATGCTCCCGCCGCTGAGGGACGACGTTTTGTGCTGACCTCTGGGACCCCCGGGTTTGCGCTGGCTCGGGCGGCTGTACAGAAACGTGCTGACGCAGAAAGCCGTGCAGGCGAGAACCGCAGCCAGAAAGACAGCTGCACCGGTAAACAGGAATAGCTCCCGCCCGAGCTGCGGCGCGAATTCCAGCGTCCGTGAGATGGTCAGGTTCCCGCTGCTGTAGCGGGAGTCGATCAGGGAAAAGTTTTCAGCAGCCCGGGCAACCAGGTCAATGATGCCCTCGTGCAGTCTGTATCCTGCGGCCGCGCCTGCCGCCGCGGCGGCCAGCGAGATGATCCCCGAACTGTAGAGGAAATACCGGGTCACCCGCCGCCTGCCTGCGCCGAGCATCAGCATCGTCTCGCTCGTCTCTCGCTGCCGGTATACGAACAGGTAGCCGAAGAGGATCACGGCCGCCAGCACCATCAGCACACAGACTGCGGTCACGATCTGCGCAATCCGTAGAATGATCTGGTAAGGGACGGCCACCGTGGAATAGCCCTGGTCGTAGATGGTGAACTGGAAGCGGTCACCCAGGGCAGGTTCGATGCGCGCGGCAGCAGCGCCGGCATCCCGGTTGCGGATGACTGCCTGCCCGACGGTGTAACCGATCGGGTGCTGCGAATACGGCACGCCTGCGGCCTCCGGCACGTAAACATACCAGCTTTTGTCCCCGACCGTGTTCATGATGCCCGCAACCGTGAAGGTTTCGTGATAGGAGAAGCCATCGGGCGCCCAGTAGCTGTTGTACACGCCCGGCCGGTCGGCCACGGCAGCCGAAAGCTCGATCGTATCCCCAACGCCCACATCCAGTCGTGCGGCCATCAGCTCCGAGATCACAGCGACGCGGCTGCCGTTTTCATATTCGTCCCTGGTGAACGGGCGCCCGTCGATGATGTACAGTTCCTGCTGGTGGAACGGCAGCAGCGACATGAGGTCGCCGGTGCCGTTGACCAGCACACTGTTGTTCGTTACAGGCAGCGTCTCAGCAAGCTGCAGGAGCACCGAATCTTCAGGGAGCACATAGTAGCGCCCATCCGCCCCATGCGCCGTAATGTCGATCTTGCCGGGTACGTCCGCGCCGCGTACGAGTGCTTCCACCCTGTCGGGCGGAACGGTGCGCAGGTGCAGCAGCGGCGTTTTACCGCGATACACCTCGCCAAATACGAGATAGTAATGCCCTGGCTCGAAGGCGCCATAATCATCGTCGATGAGGATGATGGAATCGGTCTCGCTTTTGGACGAGTACAGCGCGTTCATCACAATGGCGCGGTAAAGGTGATTCTCCTCGTCGTAGCTGGCATTGCCCACCACCAGAACAGACAGCATCTGGTAGGGCATGTAGCTGTCGGTGCGCCAGAAGCCTTCAACATATCCAAATGAACGTGCGGGCGTATCCCACGACAGCGCCGCCTCGTCCTCTGCAATCACCCCGGCATCAAAGGTTTCGAGTGCGCTCGCCAGGGCTGCGTCATAGCCCGTATCGTCCGGGTACCCGGTTCCCATGTACTCGACCAGGCCGATGGTGGTGTAAAAGTCATCACAGTCTTCCAGGAACTGTGCAGCGGAGGCCCAGACGCTGACACCCAGCGCCAGCGCCAGCGTGAGGGCAAAGATCAGCAGCGTGAAGAGCGCGGTTTTTCCTCTGGAGCGAATGATGCTGAGAAGGCTGTTGCGAAAGATCATCGATGCCCGCTTCCCTGTGCGAAAGCTTGTAGTATGGTGAACGGCGGCTGCCGTCTCTGAGTCGACCGGATTGTGCCGGATGTGTCTCTATACGTGCTCTGTCGAATCAACCCGCGGCCGCCGGCATAACGCCGGCGAGCAGTTTTCTAAAGGCAGTGCAGCAGTGCGCGCATTTCTGTCTTCCCCATCCGGTCGCGGAAACGGGCGCAAACCCCCCTCCGGACGCGCTGCAGGAAAGGTCCGGCAGGCGATGGCAGATGGAATGGCGGCAGGTCTCACTGCTGGTGCGGCCGCGATGTGTTCTTCAATGTTCTGGCCTGTGTTCGCTGTGATATCCGGTAAGGGATGGGAACATGCCTGGGGCCATATTGGCGGGATTATAGCAAATCTCGATAGTTTCCTGGATACAGATCCGGATGGAATCCCTGATTGGTTAACATGTTAACCAAATGCATTATAATGCAGCGGTTGTACCCGCCGCCTAACCGGTACCGGTTAGGCGGATTGGAACCGGAGCTGATTATGGCAGCGATGCTGCACGCAGCGGCAGCATCAAAGGAAGGTTGCTTATATGACAAACATTCGCGATATCTGGCTGCATGCCCACCACATGCTGCGTTCTGCCAGGCAGATCGTCAACAACAATCTGCGCCCGCTCAACCTGAGCAGCGCCGAAGGGAACATTCTGCTCCACCTGCTGACGCAGGGAAAGGAGCTGCGGCAGGAGGATCTGGTGGCGCAGCTGGATATCAGTAAGCCGGCCGTCTCGCGCGCCCTGAATTCGCTGGAGAAAAAAGGTTTTGTCACCCGCGAGCCGGATCCTGGCGACCGGCGCGCACACCGGGTCCGGCTCACGGACCGGGCGCTGGAGATCAGCCCGGCAGTTGAGCAGGCGTATAACGAGATGTACGCTCTTGCGGTTCAGGGCATCTCGCAGGATGAGCTGGCGGAATTCCTGCGCCTGTTCAACCGGATCTCTGAAAACTTTTCCCGTGCTGAGGATCGATATGCCGCACATTGACCTGGCCGGCCTGGGCCTGTATCTGGCTTATTTTATTGTCACAGGGGCGCCGGCTGTGCTGCTTAAAGTGTTTTTTGATATCCCTTTCGAGTTGATCCGCAAGATATACCACTTCGTGATCACGCTCTCGATCTTCCCCCTGGTGACGTTTTTCAGCACCTGGCAGGACGCTGTACTGGCCGTCATCTTATTTACATTGATTGCCTACCCGATTCTGGCGCGATTGGAACACGCGGCGCTCTACAGGCGAATTGCCGTTGAGCGCAAAGGCGGTGAGTTTAAAAGTAGTCTCCTGGTTGTTCAGATGTCGATGGCGCTGCTGCTCTTTGTCTTCTGGGGGCTGCTGGGGGAGAAGTGGAAGTATATTGCCGTTGTGGCGGTGATGGCCTGGGGGTTTGGCGACGCAGCCGCTGCCCTTGTGGGCAAGGCCGTGGGGCGGCACCGGATCCGGAACCCGCACATCCAGGGGCCGAAAACGTATGAAGGGACTTTCGCGATGTTCTTCATCTCCGGCCTGGCGGTTTTTCTGACACTGCTGCTTTATGCCCACCAGCCCTGGTATGTGAGCCTGGCGATCGCGCTGCTCGTCGCTCCCGTGTGCGCTGCGGTTGAACTGTTCACCAACGGCGGCATGGACACCCTGACCGTGCCCATCTCGACCGGCCTGGTTGTGCTGTTCTTCCTGTCGCTGTTCCGCGTCCTGGGTGCATAGCCCATGAATGGACTTACGAAAGAACAGTCCTCCAGCCGTGAAAAGGTGCTGCTGACCTCACTGTTGTTGAGCGCGCCCGGGGTCGTGGTGACGGGGATCGCCCTGATGAGCAGCCATTCCACGACCCAGCTCGCCGACTTCCTGCGCCGCCTCGTGGAGGTTGTGGCAGTCTTTATTTCCTGGTGGGTCTTCCGCCAGCTGCAGCGGAATGAGGCGATGAGTGAGACGCAGCAGGCCCGGTTGGAGCAGTCGGCCGGGTTGAGCGCCGGCGGGGCGATGCTCTGCTCGGGGATCGTCCTGCTGGTTGTGGCCCTGTCGCGATGGTCCATATTTGAGCCGGGCGGCAACGTTACCATGGGCCTGGTGATCGCGGTGCTGGGTGCGCTTACGAACGGCTGGTTCTGGTGGCGCTACAGTGCATTAACACGGGAGCAGTACAGCGCCGTGACTGCGGCCCAGCAGCAGCTGTACCGGGCGAAAACCTCGGTGGACCTGTGCGTGGTCGCTGCGCTGACCGCTGTGGCCATTGCGCCGGCCCATCCGCCGACCCGCTGTGTGGACCTTCTGGGCTCGATCATTGTGGCGATCTATCTGCTGTGGAGCGGGCTGCGAACGGCGCAGAAGCATCTGGGCGAGGTGAGAGCCGGCCTTTCAACCGGGAGAAACTGAGCCTGTTGATCGTTTTTTGTCTGGATGGACGTCAGCCGGAAGGGCGCTGCACCAGAGATAAGACAGCTCAGCCTGCCTGGCCTCCTGCCCGTGCATCTTTACGGAGATTGGTGCTGACAGGGGTATAATTTCCCGGTATTTGCAATTTCAGCCAAAACTCATTCAGCCTGTGCTTTCGTGCAGGCAGCCGTACAGGTATTTTATCGGGGGATGATCCATGCACGCCTATCGTTTTCTGGCTCTTGTTGTTATCATTGCCTGGTTGTTTCCGGCCGCTCAGGACCCGCCGCCCACACCCGCTTCCGCAGAGGTCGAGGTTGAACTGGCGGAAGCTTTCTCCCGGCGTTTGAGCGCTGCCCCAGGAGCCAGATCGCTGGCTTTCGAGCTGTTTTCACCCGAAGTCGATACAGCCTTTGTCAGCCCGGATGGAGAGACGGCCGTTTTGTGGCTGGCGCTGCGCGACGACAGCGGCCGCATACTGGCCACAGAACCCGGACTGGCGCTGGCACGGCGCACGGATGCCGGCTGGCAGGTGCTGCTGCCCGGCGACCCCGCCTGGGACGAGGCCTTTGCCGCCGTGCCGGAGAATTTGCTGCCGCTCGAACACAGGCCGGCGCCGCAGTCGCTCGAACTCAGCCCCAGCAGCGCAGCCGCCCTGACCGGTTACTACCTCCCCTGGGCGGCCGGCACCGCCCACTGGCTGGAGGGATCGATCAGCCACTTCCAGTCGGTCCCCGAGCTGGGCTACCCGTCCTGCGGCATCGATACCTGCCGCTACGCGTACGATTTCACGGACCAGGCCCCCTTTCCGCTGCTGGCATCGAAGGATGGGATCGTGCATGCCTCGCGAGACATCTGTGCTGACGGCAGCACAACCTGCACCAACTACATCGTGCTGCGCGATACCAGCGGGGCAACGTACCAGATCTATCTGCACCTGGCGCAGGGCACCATCCCCGATAAGCTGAAACCCGGGACGTTTGTCAGGCGCGGCCAGTACATCGGTGACAGCGACGACACCGGCTACTCCACCTCGCAGCACGTGCACTTCATGGTTGTGGACAGTCTCTGGCCGGGTGGAGACGGGTATTACTGGGGCCGGTCGGTCGATATCCGCTTTGTCGACGTGCCGGTCAACAACGGTATCCCGCGCAACTGCTATGAGGTCACCCGCTTCCCGATTTACGACGGCGCCCGCGACTGCCTGGGCGACAAATCCGATCCGCGCAATCCGGCTAACGACTGGTACGTTTCGGGTAATGTGGGCGCTTTCCCGCCAGAAGGAGAGCTTACCCGCCCGATCTCAGGTGCGGTGGTGACGGTCGGTTCCGGGACGGTGCTCGATGTCACGGCCCAGGCAAGCGATGACGTGCGCGTTACGGCCCTGCGTCTGGTGGCGCGGGTCAACGGCCAGTGGGTTGAGATCGGCCCGAAAGTCAGCGGGAAGACGGGATCTACCCAGTACGATTGGGACGTGGACCTGTGCGCCGCCGGGGCGTTCCACGGTCCGCTGGAGGTGGCGCTGCGCGTCTGGGACTACGAGGGCAACGTGTCCTCCGCCCTGTCCCCGCGCACCATCCGGGTCGATCACGCCTGCCCGCCGCCCAGCAGCGAGCTCCGGCCGGCCGCGACGTTTGATTCCACCGCTGTACGTCTGAACTGGACTGCCTCCAGCCGGGCCGGGTTTAACCGCTTTGAACTGCAGTGGCGCGCGGCGGGCGAAGCCTGGAAAGATTCCCAGATGATCTCAATTCCGGGCGGCAGGCGCTCGACCTGGTTCACCGGCGAGCCGGGCAAGCGCTACGAGTACCGCCTGCGTGCCGTGGATATCAATGGACAGACGGAAGCCTGGCCGGCCGGCGTGGAGACCAGCGCCTCACTCCCCTCCACCTGTACGGCGGATGCCTTCGAGCCCGACGACAGCCCTGCACAGGCTTTCACCCTGCCTGTTAGCGTACCGGCGCAGCGCAGCCTGTGCGGCCGGGGCAACAGCGACTGGTTTAAGGTTAACATTGAAGAGGGGGGAGATTACCTGGTGCGCGCCGTATCCCATAACGGCGGTGCAGCCGTAAAGATCAGCGTGTTTGGGCCGGATGGGAAGACCGTCATCGCCAGTGGACAGGCCGGCGGCACAGGTCAGCACGCCAGCGTGTCCTTCCGGGCTGTTTCAGGACGCAGTTATTTCATCCGGATCGACCCGCTGCTAGCGGACCTGTTCGGCACACAGGCGGAGTACATCCTGTCCGTGAGTCAAAGAGCGATTTATCTGCCGCTGGTGGAGCGTTGATCCGCTTGCCCAATTTTTAGGCCTGGAAGTTGCCGGGCGCTGCAGGGTATGCGGCTGCTGCCGCAGCTGTACCGCCTGATGGAACTTGATCACGATCTCTAAGGGAGGAAATATGCGCAAAATAATTGTTGCCGAGTTTATTACGCTGGACGGGGTAATTCAGGCGCCGGGCAGTCTGGACGAAGACACCGAGGGCGGCTTCACCCACGGCGGGTGGACCGGGCCGTACTGGCATGATGAGATCGGCAGGCACTTCTTTGAGGCGGTGGAGCAGGCGGATACCTTCCTGCTGGGCCGCAAGACCTGGCAGATCCACGCGGCGGCATTCGAGCCTATGCCCGCAGGTGACCCATTTGGGGACGTGATGAACGGCATGCGCAAGGTGGTTGTCTCCACCACGCTGAAATCAACGGACGCCTGGCGCAATTCAACCCTGATCAGTGGGAATGTCGTTGAAGAGGTGCGCAGGCTGAAAGATGGGCCCGGAAAGAACATCCTGACCGACGGCAGCAGCGTGCTGGTGCACACCCTGATTGAAAACGACCTGGTCGATGAGTTTGCCCTGCACGTCTACCCGCTCGTGCTGGGGAGCGGCAAGCGCCTGTTCCCGGATGGAAGGCGCATTGACCTGAAGCTGATCGAATCACAGGCGCTGCCGACGGGTGTGGTGTTCCAGCGCTTCCAGCCAGCCTGATCAGGAATGGGATCAACGTCTGGCTGTAGTGGATGACCTGTGTACGCCACGCCGCGTATGTATAAAAAACTGAGGAGGCCGCTGGCGACCAGAGCATTGAGCCGTAAGGCTGCTGGCCGGTCCCAAAAAAACCTGTATCTGGCAGTTTGAACGCTTCGTCAGTCTCATTGAAGCCTGACGAAGCGGATCTTGAGCAGCACAGACCCGGCGCGCGCCGGGTCTGTGCTGTATTTTATTCTCCCCAGATCTGGCGGACGAGATCCGCAACTTCCTCCTGCTGCGAGAGGTTGAGCGGGATCTTCGGTGAGTTAGCTGCGGTGGTGTCCCGGTTTTCCACAATCAGCACTTTCGCATCTGCCGACAGCACACGCGCGTGCCAGGTGCCGCGGCGGACGTTGTACAGGCGGAAGGGCTGCATCTCCTGAGCGTAGATGCGCGTGACCCGCTCTGCTCCCTCGCCCAGCAGCAGAATGCAGCGGCCCTGTAAGAGGACAAAGACCTCGTCTGTTTCATCATGGCGCTGGAATTCGAGCACCTGTTCGCCAGGGGTGAAATTCAGCCGGGCGACACGCCATTCGCCTGAATCGATCAGCGGCTGGTAGCCGTGGCCGCTGTGGTCATAGGTTTCGAGTAAGGAGGAAGGTGGATTAATCATCTGTGTTCCTGTACGCATTGGGATGGGTTGCCGGGAGTAATTCTAGTATGAAATTGAGGGGATTCATGTACGGGATTTGCCGCTGAGAGCGCTGCGGAGGCGGACAGCGGAAAGTGACAGGGCGCCGGGAGTTCAACCCGGCGCCCTGCCCTGGGATAGAGACACTTATACTGGAAAGGTAATTATGCTGGACGGCTGTTATATGTGACCAGACGGCTCAGGCAGTGCTCAGATCCGGCTGATGCGCACGCGCCATTTCTCGGGGCCGGACTCCAGATACTCCCAGTCAAATGTCCCGCTTCGTTCTGCCTGGAACTGATAATAGAGTGGTTTGGGATCGTGGTCGTTGATCAGTACAAACCCTTCTCCGGGCTGCAGTTTTTCGAACGTTTCAAAGATCAATGGATGCCGGTTGACAGGGGGAATGCTGCGAATATCCAGTTCTTTATCTGTGCTCATCGAGTTTCTCCTTCGAACGAAATGATCCTACCTGGTCTGATTATAGGAGCAGGGACGATAATGATCCTTGATTAAGATCAAATTACTCCAAAAACCCTGGAAGTCATTTGGTCAGGTTGATTTGATTATCAGGGCTGTACGGTACAATTGGATTGATTAACTCCGGATAGGCCGTTTAGTGCTGCGGCACCGGTCGATTTACGTCTTAGAGGGGAGTCAGAAAAATGGACGCAGCAGCAATTTTGAACTCGCAGTATCAGGCATCGCTCGAAATGCTCAAACAGACCATCATCGCCTGCCCGCAGGAGCTCTGGAATGCAGACAACGCCAGGAACCGGTTCTGGCACACCGCTTACCACGCGCTTTTCTTTACCCACCTCTACGTGGAGGAATCCGAAGAGGCCTTCAGGCCCTGGAGCAAACACCGGACCGGTTATGAAGATTTCGATGGGGGGCAGGACTTTGAACCGTACGAGAAGGATGATCTGTTAGAGTACCTGGCGTTCTGTCAGCAGCACGTTGCTGAAAGAGTGCCGCAGTTGGACCTGGAAGCGCTGGAAGGATTTGGAGACCGGACTTTGATAACGCTTGAACTGCAGCTCTACTCCATTCGCCACCTGATGCAGCACGTCGGCGAGCTGATGGACCGGCTCAGCACGCAGACTGGTACAGAGATCGAATGGGTAGGCTGGGTTCACACGAAAAAGGCGTGATCGTGTACGACACCGCGCGCACCACCGGGGAGATCCTGACCATGCTCGCAGACGCGCCCGCGGCCATCGCGGCCATCACCGGGGATCTATCCCCGGCACAGCTGGTAACCCCTCCCGCGCCCGGCGAATGGTCCGCCAGAGATGTGCTGGCCCATTTGCGCGCCTGCTCTGACATGTGGGGCATGTATATCTTGCGCCTCATTAATGAAGACAGGCCGGTGTACAGGGCGGTCAGCCCCAGGACCTGGATCCGGCAGACGGACTACTGCGAGCAGGAATTTCAACCCCTGCTGCAGGCTTATACGGCCCAGCGAACTGAACTGCTCGCTGTTTTGAAGCCGCTGGCGCCCGAGCAGTGGTCCCGCTCCGGGACGGCGAAGGGAGTGGGAAAGCCGCGCGAACGGACCGTGTACACGTATACCATGTGGCTGGCAAACCACGAGCTTTCCCATCTGCGGCAGATGGAGCGCACCGCCAGCGCCGCCCGCAGTAGGCTGTGACGGGCGCTCCCGGTTACGGGCCAGTCTCCATCTTCACCCCTGTTCACTTCATGCCTTACACGGGAATAACTTATCAGTTGAGCGGGTGAGCTGCCCTGATCGGCGGGCTGTATGAGTTCCGGCTGACCGGCACAGCAGCGGAGCAGCCGGCTGTCTACAGCTGGATCTCTGGCGATACACCGGTTTTCTCGTCGGTCACTGCAGTGAGATGAACGTCTGGTCGAACACTTCACCATCGATATCGATGGCGGAGAGATCAATACGCCCGGGAGTAATCTCCAGCAGGACAAAATGCGTGCGGCGCGCATAGATCTGGCTTTCTGGCAGGATCTCCCCCGCAGCATACAGGATCCCCGACCCGCCGCCCGAGACGATGTACGTAATCCCGTCAACCTGCAGGCGCTCGTAGTGGTGGCTGTGCCCGGAGATGGCCAGGGGGACCCGTGCAGCAGCGAAGTCCGGGTGCCAGGACGCACGCACCGGGAGCTGGTCGTTGGGATGGACCGAACCGCTGAAAAAAGGCGGGACGTGGAAAACCGGGATGGTGTGATGGAAGCGCTCATCGGCCAGCCGCTCCGCCATCCAGGCCTCCTGGGCCTCACGGCCCGGCTGTCCGAAGATCACCTGCGTATCGAGCATCATGAACTGGATCCCCTGGACGGCGAAGGCATAATACTGTTGCTTACCCTCCTGGGGAGATTCGGGAAACAGCGGGTCTGTGAAGGGAGGAAAGGCGTAATAGTAAAAGATGCTGTCCTGCCAGCGCGCGGCCGCGTCGTAGTCGTGATTGCCGGGGACGGTGTAAACCGGAAGCTGGTGCAGTAGGGGTGCGAGGGTCTGGTAAAACTTGATGGCGTAGGCTTCCACCGGATCGCGGTTATCCTGGATCTCGGCCACCACGTCTCCGGTGTGGATCACGAAATCCAGATCCAGACCGGCCATCAGCCTGACGAGCGCCTCTGTAGCCGGGTCGCCAAAACTGGCATCTCCGATGACACCTACCCGGACGGTTTCCTGGCCCGACAGGGTGCGCAGACGCACAGGCCCCCAGTGCTCGCCGCGGAAAGCTGGCTGCTGCAGAGCATCCTCATCTCCCAGCCCGACGGCCACCATATACACGGCCCCGGGCTGCAGGTCCTCCAGTAGGATCTGCTGGCGCGCCTCGCCGGGGGATAAGGGCACCGTCCGGGTCTGCGCGGTCTCAGGCTGGATCTTCTGGTAGAGTAAATACCCGCTGCCCGGTTCGGCCAGCTCGAAGAACAGGACAGCCCGGTCCTCTCCCAGGTGGCGGACCGTCAGGGGGAGCAGGAATTCCTGCGACCCCACCGGGAGCTCCCCCTCCACCAGGGATGGGAATGGAGGCGCAGTCGGTTCAACCGCCGCCTGGTCAGCCGGCTGTGGGGTTTGTCCAGTTGTCGGTTCCAGCGGCCCGGCTGTGGTGGGCGCAGTGGTCGGTACGGGCAGCGTCTGGTTCTGTGGGCTCCCGGTCACCTGCCCCGGCGCGGCGGTTTCGCTCAGCGGTATGCAGGCCGTGACCAGCGCCAGCAGCAGAAGGACCTGTACGGCATATCTGCTCACACGGTGCAGTTTATAAAAAGAAATTGCCAGTCTGCGCATCATACCTCTAACTTCTGCGCCCGTTTTTTCGTGGGCGAAGGCCTATCATTCTACCATTTCAGCTCTGTTCCAGACCTGGGCCATTCTGCATCCAGAAGACCTGTGCTGCGCGCTTCTCTCACCCGGTGAGGCTGGTCTAACTATTCGGAGGTTAAAGATGAAAGCAGTGGTTTACGAGCAGTATGGTCCGCCCGAGGTGCTCCAGATTCGCACCGTGTCCACACCTTCCCCGGCAGATAACGAGATATTGATCAGGGTTTACGCCACCACCGTGACCGCAGCAGACTTTCGGGCGCGCAGTTTCACCGTTCCCCCGGCGTTCTGGCTGCCGGCACGCATATCCCTCGGTCTTCGCATACCCAAAAAAGCTGTCCTGGGTGCGGAGCTGGCCGGAGAAGTGGAAGCAGCTGGTAAAAATGTGACGCGCTTCAAACCGGGTGACCCGGTATTTGCCGCCACGCTGCAGACCTTTGGCGCGTATGCCGAATACAAATGCCTGCCTGAGGATGCGGCTGTGGCTCTCAAACCGGGGAATCTCACCTACGAGCAGGCTGCAGCTCTGCCGATTGGGGCGCGCACCGCACTGCATTTTCTCAGGAAAGCGAACATCCAGCCCGGTCAGAAGGTCCTGGTCTACGGCGCTTCGGGCAGCGTCGGCACCTACGCCGTACAGCTTGCCCGGCATTTTGGAGCGGATGTCACCGGGGTGTGCAGCACAGCGAATGTCGATCTGGTGAATTCCCTGGGAGCCGTTGGGGTGATTGACTACACGCGTGAAGATTTTTCGAAAACCGGTGAAACCTACGACGTGATTTTTGAAGCGGTGGGCAAGAGCTCATTTGAAGATGGTATGCGTGTGCTGGATGAAGACGGGATCTATATCAACATCACGGTGCCGTTTCCCGATCTGCGCATGCTGCTGGCCCGGTCAGCCAGCCGCAGGAAAATCCTCCTGGGGGAAAACGCCCCCGAGAGCGCTGAGGATCTGGCCTTCATTAAAAGCCTTGTGGAAGCCGGGGAGCTCAGGCCGGTGATCGACCGGGTGTATCCGCTGGAGGAAATTGTCGAAGCCCACCGCTACGTGGATCAGGGACATAAAAAGGGGAATGTGGTCATCACTGTGGCGCAGATGGATACCGAAATGTCAGTATAAATACTGGATCCTCCTTCTCAGGAGGCAGCGTCCTCTCTCCGAATCTGGCGCGTCCGAACAGTGTTTTTCTGCCAGGCATTCAGCCCTGAACTCGAAAGAGAACGCCGGACGCCCTCCCCAGGAACTTACCGCTTCTCTCCAGCGTCTTAACCACACAGGCAGCGCCCTTTTGCTCTGTCTGCAGATCAGCGTCACCATCGTATTTTCATCGTTAAGACCAGGAGAAGAAATCCATGCGCCCTATTTCCCGTTTGCCGGTTATTCTGCTGCTGGCTGCCCTGGCAGTGTCCTGTGCTGCGCCGCTGGTCTCCACCGGAGGCAGGGCCGGTCAGCTGCTCCAGTCAGATAAACCCCGCGAGCAGACTCAGCAGGCGCCAGAGGCCGACCTCGCCGAACTGGCGGCGGGGAACACAGCTTTCGCCGCAGACCTTTACCGCCAGCTTATCTCAGCGGAAGACGGCAATCTCTTCTATTCGCCCTACAGCATTTCGCTGGCCCTGGCGATGACGTATGCCGGGGCGCGAGGGGAGACTCAGCAGCAGATGGCCGCAGCGCTTAACTTCACCCTGCCGCCCGAGCGCCTGCACCCGGCCTTCAACGCCATTGCGCAGCAGATCGCCTCGCGTGCTGCAGAAGGCGGGCAGGGCAGCGACGGTGAGGGCTTCCAGCTCCACGTGGTCAACGACCTGTGGGGCCAGCAGGATTACGCCTTCCTGCCCGAATACCTGGATGTGATTTCCCAGTACTACGGCGCAGGCGTGCGCCTGGTAGATTTCATCAACAACCCTGGCGGCTCTCGCCAGCAGATCAACGACTACATCGCCGAGAAAACCGAACAGCGCATTCAAGATCTGCTCCCCGCCAATTCAGTCACGCCAGACACCCGCCTGATCCTGACCAATGCCATCTACTTCGATGCCGCCTGGGCTTATCCGTTTGACGCGGGCTCCACTCGCAGGGATGCCTTCACGCTGCTGGATGGGACAAGCGTGGATGTCGATATGATGACTCTGCCCATGGCCAGCTCACTGCGCTACACGGCCGGCGATGGTTACGAGGCGGTGGAGCTGCCGTACGATAACCGCAGCATCTCGATGCTGCTGATCGTTCCGGATGCAGGGCAGTTCTCCGATTTTGAGGCCCGGCTGGACGCGGAACGGCTGGCCGGTATCGTTGGCGCACTCGACACTCAAAAAGTGCATGTGGTCATGCCAAAGTTCACCTTCGAGTCAGCCTTCTCACTGGCAGACCCGCTTTCCGCGCTGGGTATGGCCCCCGCGTTTACATCCGATGCCGATTTCTCGGGCATCAACGGCAGACGCGACCTGTATATCAGCGACGTGATGCACAAAGCCTTTGTTAAAGTGGATGAAGCCGGTACGGAAGCTGCTGCTGCCACTGCTGTGGTGATGACCGCGGGTATGCCCATGGATGAACCGGTTCTGCTCCGGGTCGACCGCCCGTTTATCTTCCTCATCCGCGACGAACCGACGAACACCATCCTGTTCCTTGGCCGCATGCTTGACCCGCGCTAGCCGCCAGTCATAACCGGCACTCATTTATTACATCTTGATCCACCAGAAGAAAAATTCCCCTGGGCACTGCTCAGGGGAATTTGATATCTGCAGAGGGAAACCGGATCACCCGCCCGGACCTTTGGCCGAGACCTGACCGCATATCTCCCCTCCGGGGAAGTCGCCCGGACCGGTGTTGGGGGGATCGATGCCGTCATTGGTGTGCACGTTCACATAGGCATCGCCGCTGCGCATGGCTTCCGCGACGTCCTCAATGGATGTCCATCCACAGGCGTTGCCGGCGTCCGGCGCGCTGACGGTACCACTGGAGAGGACGCCGTTTACACGGCCCGAACCAGGCGTGCCCATGAAGAGCGTAACGCCGATCGGACCGTTAACACCAGCCGGCGCACAGTGAATGTGCGCGGCAAAGACGTTCTCGATATTGGCCACAATAAGTTTGAATTCCAGCGATGATCCATCTTTGCTGAGGTGAATGATCACGTTTCCCCGGGCGCGGGTGTCGCGCGCCGGGACTTCGTCGCCTCCGCTCAAATGAGCCACAAAGTTCTTCGCATCCGGCGGGCTGGCAGATACCGTGCTGGCAAAGATCAGCAGTGCCAGCATGACCAGTAAAATTCCGAGTTTTCGCATGATCCGCTCCTTTCCAGACTCACAACCTGCCCGTTAATCAAATGTTACGCAGTCACGGGCGCGTTGGATTGATCGAGACGGAAAGGGAGAGCCGTATGTGACTCCGGTGACGGACCGCTCACCCTGCAGTGAAAACATCCTGTTAAAAAGGATTTACCAGCACGGACAATCCGCTCGGCCCGGGTGTGCTCGAGCCCGGCGGCAGCGTGGTCGATGGGGCTACTCTCCGATCACCGCCGGCAGATAGGTAAAGCCCATGGGGAGATGTTCTTTAACGATCAGGACGTCGCTGCTCCAGCAGCCCGGATCTACCATCGCCTGATTTCCGGCACCGCTGTTCGACGAACGCACCCACATACTGGCTGTGTGATTTCCGGGTTCCAGGCCGCTGAAAAAACCGGTGATCGATGCCTGGACACCGCCACCGCCGGCTTCGGCCGTGCGCATGTTCGCGCGTGCTCTGCCGGTCGTAGAAGGCTGATCATCCACTCGAAGCTCAAACAGTGCACCGGTACCGGCGGAGAAGCTGCCGACAAAGATGCGGCCGTTGAATGTTACTTCAACGATGGAATCAGGTGACTGGACGGCAAAGGTCGCCATGTCAAGCAGCTTCGCGTAGGTGGGCGTGATCGCTGCCAGCGAGGTGCAGTTGACATTAAATACCTGTGGAACCAGTACAGGCTGCATGACGGCATTCGGGGCTGCCCTGCCTGTGGTAACCCGGTCTCCCAGCACCAGCACAAGCGCCAGCAGAACGACCACCAGCAGCCCGTTCGCCTGTTTGAAAAATTGAGTACCCATTACACCGCTCCTTCAGGGGTAAAAACGGACGACAATAGTCTGATTATGAGCGCTTTCTCTTCTCCAGTTGATTCAACTGGCCGCGCGACAGGAAAGCATGTAGAATGAATGTGTAGGGTGGAAAATTACCGGGCAGCCCTGCAGAAATGACACACTCGGGGACGACAGAACTACCGCTTCTGAACACCAGACTTCTGGTACCACCGCTGCGCGCGAATCTCATTGCGCGGCCGCGCCTGACCGCGCGCCTGGATGAGGCCCTGAAGCTGGGGCAGCGCCTGTCGCTTGTCTGCGCCCGGGCAGGGGCAGGGAAGTCCACACTGGTCAGTGAGTGGCTGCACGGTCAGAGCCAGCCTGGTGCCTGGCTCACTCTGGACCGTTACATTGATAAACCCTCGCAGTTCTGCCGCTATCTGGCTGCAGCCGTGGAGCAGGCGGGTGTACCGGCCAGCCTGCAGGTCATGCTGGATGAGCAGCCCTTTCCCCCGGCTGAAACGCTGCTGACCGACTGGATTAACGCCTTGAACGCCAGTGGTTTCCCCTTTGTTCTCGTCCTGGATGATTATCACCTCATTCAAAATGAGTGGATCCATCAGGCGGTTGGTTTCCTGATCGAATACGGCCCGCCTCACATGCACCTGGTGCTGATATCGCGGGTGGAGCCCCCGCTGCCGCTGGCCCATCTGCGCGGGCACGGCCTGCTGACCGAGATTCGCGATCAGGATCTGCGCTTTACAGAGACGGAAGCCGCGGAATATCTTAATGAAATCATGGGGCTGGACCTGCCTGCAGATGCACTGGCTGCAGTCGATCAGCGCATCGAGGGCTGGGCTGCCGGGCTGCAGATGGCGGCCCTATCAGCCCGCGGACGCCGGCAGTCAGGGGAACTGGAAGCTTTCCTGACTGCCTTCTCGAGCACCAACCGGTTTATTCTCGATTATTTGATGGAAGAAGTCCTCAGGCAGCAGTCGCCTGATATCCAGAATTTTCTTTTGGAGACATCCATCCTGGAGAGCCTCAGCGCTGACCTGTGTGATGCCGTATGTACTTCTGGCAGAGCCGCGGGCGGCAGCCGGAAGATGCTCGCAGACCTGGAGCGCGCCAATTTATTCGTCATCCCGCTGGATGATGAGCGGCGCTGGTACCGCTATCACCACCTGTTCGCCGATCTGCTGCAAAAGGCGCTGCATGAGCTCAGGTCACCTGGCCTGGTCTGCGATCTGCACCGCCGGGCTGCCGGCTGGTACCTGAATCACGGGCTGCCGGGCGAAGCAATGGACCACCTCCTGGTTGCCCGGGATTTCGATCGCGCCGCCGGCATCATTGAGGAGAATTTTGCCGGCCTGATGCACCTGACGTCTCGCAGTATGGGATCGTTCCTGCTGAACTGGATCGAAGCGCTGCCCGGGGAAGTTCGCTCTCGCCGGCCGCGGCTGGATGTGATTCGCGCCAACCTGCTGGCGCTCGATCTGCGCCTGGATGCGGTCGAGCCGGTTCTGGCGGAGTTAGAAAACCAGGAACAGGCTGCACAGGTGCACGCGCATATTGCCGCGGTGCGTGCCTATTGTGCGAACCTGCGCGGCGATGCGTCCCGGGCGCTGGAGCTGGCTGCAGAAGCCCGCGCTCACCCCGATGCGCAGGACGACCCGGCGATCCAGGGGATGGCAGCGCTGACCCTGGCCGACACCTGGCTGGCTCTGGATAACCTGGACGGCGCCGGTCAGGCCTACGGGGACCTGGTGAGCATTGGTGAAAAGACCGGGCAGTTGATGATCATCGTACCGGCTCTGTGCAGCCTGGCTCAGATCAAGATGATACGCGGGCAGCTGCAGCAGGCTGAGGAGCTGTATGCGCGTGCCTACGAATGGATGCTGGAACGGGACGGCCTGAATACGCGCGTGCGCTGCTCTTATGAATTCGGTATGGCCGAACTGCTGCTGGCGAGAAATGAGCTGGATGCGGCCCGCTCGCATGTAGAAACCGGCCTCGAGTTCCGCCGGCGGCTGGGAGGATACGCCCTGATCGGTGAGCTTGCGCAGATGCGAGTGATGCAGGCGCTTGGTGAAGTGGATGCAGCACTGGAAGCGCTGCGTACGGCCGAGCAGGTTGTCAGCAGGCTCCCTTTCCAACTGTCACTGCTGACAGAGTTCAGGGCCGCGCGTGTCATCCAGTGGCTGCAGGCAGGCGATGTGATTACCGCCTCCCGCCTGGCCAGAGACTGCCGCGGCGGCAGCGAGCTGGAACAGCTTGCGCTGGCCCGTTTGATGCTGGCCCAGGGGAACTTTTCTGGTGCGCTGGATCTGCTGGAGCGGCTGCGTGAGCTGGCGGAAAAAGGCGGGCGAACCGGCCGGTTAATTGAGATCCTGGGCCTGCAGGTGCCGGTTCTTCAGGCGCTGGGCAGGCAGGCTGAGGCGCAGGATGTTTTGCTGCAGGCGCTGCTTCTGGCCCGTCCGGAAGGTTTTGTGCGCAGCTTTCTGGACCTGGGGCGGCCAGTGCGCAGCCTGCTGGAGACTCTGAGGTCACAGGGAATCGACCCCGGGGGTGAAGTGACCGCCCTTCTGGCCGCTTTTGCACATGACAGAGGCGCAGAACGGCTGGCGCTGCCACCCTCTCCAGACGGAACGATCCCTCTGACAGCGCGTGAACTGGAAGTGCTGCGCCTGATCGCCGAAGGGATGTCGAATAAAGAAGCGGCCGAAAAATTGTTCGTCTCTCCCGGCACCATCAAGCAGCACCTGAAGAACATCTGTCGAAAGCTCGATGCGCGCGGCCGCATGCAGGCCGTCCGGCGTGCACGTGAGCTGCACCTGCTGTAACTGTACTTTACAAACCCTCCCCCCGGCGTTTCAGAAATATCCCCCATAGATTCCCCATTTGGGGAATGACGCGCTGTGTGCTGCTCCGTAGAATCAGCGCCACGATTATCCGTTCAGGGGATTACCGGTACACAGACTCCATCCGGCTTGCCTGCGCATCGATATGGGAAAGCGTGTGGCAGCCAGGATTGGAGCCTGAGCAGTCCGGGGGAGGTAAATATGCGACCCTTCGAATTTTTGCTGGTCCTCGTCAACCTGTTTACATTTCTATCCCTGTCCGGGATACTGCCGGCAGGGCGGTTTGTATCGGGGATCCCTGTGCTGGCCGGCCTGCTGGTGGCCGGCGTGCAGGCGCTGGTTGAAGGTCCACGCTGGCAGATGGCCCCAGCCGCGGTGCTCAGTGCGCTGTTTTTGCCTGTCTGGATCGTCAAGTACGCCGCTTCTGTGCGTTTGACTGCGGAGACGTTTCGGCTGCCCTGGCTGGTCGTCCTGCCGGTTGCGCTGGTCCTGGTGGTTTCGGTCGTCCTGCCGCTCAGCCTGCCTGTGTTTCAATTCCCCACGCCGGGCGGCCCCTATGCTGTGGGGACGGTCACCTACCACTGGGTGGACACGAAGCGGAGTGAGTTTTTCACGCCGGATCCCGATGACCGGCGGGAAATCATGGTGCAGGTCTGGTATCCGGCAGCAGGGGATGTGGGCGGACGGTACGCTCCTTATGTGGAAGAAGGTAGACTGCTGGGCCCCATCGCGCGCCTGCTGGGCCTGCCGGAATTTTTCCTCTCGCACCTGAAATACATCACCACAAATGCCATCCCTTT
>Ga0134095_1000905_pt1 | contig 24163 bp, 19 predicted proteins | sample 6_2taG_FD_94449 | JGI IMG/M metagenome (GOLD analysis project Ga0134095, IMG submission 94449) | Switchgrass degrading microbial communities from high solid loading bioreactors in New Hampshire, USA - 6_20_20_110_A2 metaG | ecosystem: Engineered > Bioreactor > Semi-continuous > Anaerobic >... | reverse complement strand
GCCAGCCAGATGGAGTGGCGCTGGCTGAGGCTGTCGACCACCGGACCGCTGTCCAGGTGGACCTGGTAATTCCAGTGCATTTTCTTCGCCCGCCCGTCCCACAGGGCCAGCATATGGTCGTCGTGGTTAAGCAGGTACAGCGCAGCCGCCTGGGAGCGGAAGATGGTCTGCAGCTCGGCGAGCATCCATTCCAGGGTCTCGGAGCTGCTGAGGTCCTGCCGGGCCAGGCTGGCGATGAGCTCCAGGCAGCGGCTGCCTGGCTCAGAAGAGCGGGGAGAGGGGGCTGGGGCGGGGCGGTTCATGCGTGCGGCGGATGTGCCTTTCAGGCGTTGGGGTTGATGGTGTAGCCGTACCCGGGAACCGTGCGGATGAACTTTGGCTCCTTGGGGTTGACCTCAATGCGCTCGCGCAGGTTCTTGACATGCACGCGCACCAGGTCGGAGCTGCCTGAGTTGGTGGGATAGTTCCACACCTCATCCAGCAGGCGGGCGGGGGAGAAGATCTGCCCCGGATGGCTCATTAAATGGTAGAGCAGGTCATACTGCACGGGGGTGAGCAGGATCTTGCCCAGGTGCTCGGCGTACAGCTCGTGTGAGCGGGTGTCCAGGATGTAATCGCCAACGATCAGACACTGGTTGGATTCCATCACCACCGAATTTTCGTGGATCTTCTTGAGCATCTTCTGGACGTGCTCGGGGAGGCTGGCCTCGATCTGGGGCTCGGCCTCGCTGGTGTTCTGGGCGGCCAGGCGGGCGCGGCGCAGGATAGCGTTGATGCGCAGGATCAACTCATCGATGTTGAAGGGCTTGCACAGGTAGTCGTCGGCGCCGGCGTTGAAGCCTGTGATCTTGTCGTCGTCTTTGATTTTTGCAGTGAGGAAGAGGATGGGGATGTCGCGCAGGATGGGGTCGTTGCGCATCTCCCGGCAGACGGTGAAGCCGTCCATACCGGGCATGATGACGTCCAGGATCACCAGAGCGGGCTGCAGGTGACGGGCGACCTTGAGCCCCTCCACGCCGCTGTTTACCCGGGTGAGCTGAAAACCCTTCCCGCGCAGACTGCGCTCGATCGTGCGAGATACGATTTCATCGTCGTCGATGAGCAGTATCTTGGTTTCTTTCATGCGTGACAACCTCCTCGCTGTTCTTGATGGCGGTAATGCTCAGAGAAGTCCCTTGCAATATTTGTTCCAGTTTTACGTTTTGGGGCAGGAAAAGGGACAAATCTTTAAATTTCGTAAAGGTCAGGTTAAGCAGAGCTTAAGGTCTCGGTATTATACGGATAAATACGACATAAAACGCATAAAGGAAGTGTTAACTTGGCCTAAAGAATATGTAAGGTGGGGGATGGCCGTTTAGAGGGCGTAAAAACCTGCAGGGCTTCCTGTGGTTCTGCCGGGCGAAGGCCGGAGAGATGCCGCCGGGATGCCGGTTCGCACGGGCATGGGGCCAGCACGGTTCCGCGCGCCCCGGGTGACCGGTGTTAGCGGACACGGCTGCGGGTTTACAGGATCCCCGGTAAAGCCGGCTGCTGATCCGCCGTGCGGCACCTTGCAAAGGCTGCCGTGCTGCTGCAGGCGGTCTGCGATTAAGGCCTTGAAGGTTTATTCATTTCAGCAATTTATTAATCAAATAAAAAAATAAATCTCGTATAACTCCCTATAACTGTCCCAAAAAATTCATATTAGCAGCCATATTGACAGAAAAAAGGCCTTTTTGTATAATCGGCAGGGATAATAAATCAAGATGAAAAAATAAATATTGCTATTATCGAGGCGCCTTATGCCAAAGAAAAACCTTCGCGGCAGCAACATCAACCTGGTGAAACTGCACAACCTGCAGGTTGTGCTCCTCAGCCTGCTGTACGAGCCAGGGCTCTCCCGCATCCAGCTCGCCGAACGGACGAATCTGTCCAGCACCACGATCACCAACCTGATCGCCGAGTTGAAAGCCCAGGGAGTGATTTCGGAGCATGATAACGGCGCTGAGGAACCCAACCCGCGCTCGGTGGGCCGGCCGCGGGTTGGCATACGCCTGATTCCGGACTCACGCTTCGCCGTCGGCGTGCACATCGGCATCGGGATCTTCCGCATCGCCGTGGCGAACTTAGAAGACCACATCCTCCATAATAAAGTTTTTGAATACGATACCCAGCTTCCGGCACAGGCCGTCCTCGAGCAGATCCGGGACGGAATCGAAACCGTGATCCAGGAGAGCGGTGTCGACCGTGCGCGCATTGTGGGCGTGGGCATCGGCGCTTCGGGCCTGGTCGATTTTGCGAGCGGTGTGAACCTGCTGGCGCCCAACCTGAACTGGCGCGATGTGCCCATGCGCGGCTTCTTTCAGGACGCCCTAAAACTGCCTGTGGTGGTGGACAACAACGTGCGCGCCATGGCGATCGGCGAGGCTTTCTTCGGGGCCGGGCGCGGCGTCAACTCCCTGGCGTTTGTCTACGGGCGCACCGGCGTCGGCGCGGGCCTGGTGTTCAACGGCCGTGTCTTCCGCGGCAGCAGCACAGGCGCTGGTGAAATCGGCCACACGGTGATGCTGCTGCACGGCGGCGATCCGTGCCACTGCGGCAACACCGGCTGCCTGGAGACCCTGGTCTCCGAACCGGCCATCCTGCGCCAGGCGGAAGCACTGGCCCGCCTGCACCCCGGAGGCATCCTGGCCGCCACCATCCGGACGCGCCAGGATGTGCCCATGCTGGAACGCGTTTTCACTGCTGCTCGCGAAGGGGACGAAGATGTGCGCCGCATGCTCAACGAACGCGCCTATTACCTGGGGCTGGCGCTCGCTAACGTGGTCAACCTGTTTAACCCCGAGCTGATCCTGCTAGGAGGCATCTTCTCCCAGGGGCAGGATCTGTTCATCGAACCCACGCTTGCCACCGTGCGCAGCATGTCCTTCGGCGGACTGGGTACCAAAGTGCGCCTGCAGGCCACCACCTTTGGCTGGAAAGCGGGCGTGACCGGTGCCGCCGCCCTGGCGTTGATGCATTTCTTTTACCAGCCCGAAGAGGGAGCCAGTTCGTGAACGACCTGAAGATTGCTTTTATTCCGCTCATCCGCACCACATTCGATGTTGAGCTCGCCCGGCAGATGGTTGAGGCAGCGCGCCAGGCACTGGCGGCCGCGGGAATCCAGCTCAGCGGGCCGGCGGAACCCGTCACCAGCCTGGAGGATGCAGCGAACGCCGCCCGGGAACTGGCCGGTGAAACGCCGGATCTGCTGCTGATCTTCCAGGCCACCTTTGCCGACAGCACCATGGTGTGCGAGCTGACCGCCGGGACTCAGGCCCCGGTGTTCCTCTGGGCAGTACCCGAACCGTGGACGGGCGAACGCCTGCGCCTCAACTCGCTGTGTGGGATCAACCTGGCGGCCCATGCCCTGACCCTGCGCGGGCAGAAATACCACTATGCTTACGCAGATCCCGGTGATCCCGTAGTGCTGCGCCAGATTCAAACCCTGGCCGCCGCGGGACGGCTGCGCCGCCGGCTGCAGTCCGCCCGGCTGGGCGTGGTTGGCCACCACCCGGACGGCCTGGACACCTGCCGCCTGGATGCCCCCGGGCTGCGCAGCACGTTCGGCGTGCAGGTCGAGCAGATCGACCTGCAGGATGTCTTCGCCCGTGTCCGCCAGGCGCCTGCCGCAGCGCTCCAGTCTACGGGGGAGGCGCTGGACGCTCGCCTGGACAACCTGGACGAACTCGAGCAGGAGCCGCTCAACCGCTCGCTGGGCGTGTACCACGCGCTGAAAGAGGTCGCTGCAGAGCTCCGTCTGGACGGCCTTGCGGTGCGCTGCTGGCCGGAGTTCTTCACTGAGCTGGGCTGCGCTGCCTGCGGCGCCATGTCCATGCTCAGCGACGGGTTCGGAGGGGATGCACCGCTGCCCTGCTCCTGCGAGGCAGATATCAACGGCACGCTCACCCAGCTCATGCTCGCCTGGCTGGCGGACAGTCCATCCTTTGGCACCGACATCGTCGGAGTCGATCTGCAGGAAGACCGGGTCGCTCTGTGGCACTGCGGGCTGGCTCCGCTCTCGATGGCCGACCCGGCAGTCCGGCCGCAGGGCACGATCCACTCCAACCGGCGCAAACCGCTGCTGATGGACTTCCCGCTCAAGCCCGGGACCGTCACCCTGGCACGCATCAGCCAGTCCACCGGACGCCTGCGCCTGGTTGTGGGGAAGGGTGAAATGATCGCCGGCCCCAAACCTTTCAGCGGGACTGCCGGCATTCTGAAACCCGCGGCCTCCGCGCAGTCGTTCCTGGATGTGATTATGCGCGAAGGCCTCGAACATCACATCTCGCTGGTTTACGGCGACTTCACGGCAGAGCTGAAGGCTTTCGCCAGCCTGATCGAACTACCCGTTTTGGAACTGTGAGAAGAGGAGGTGATCGCTTTCAGGAAGATCTGCTCTGGAAAACGAAAAACGAACTGTACGAAGCCAATTACCCCCGATCTATTCCGCAACTCTTCATCCGCTATCCTATCCTAGCTCAGACCCGGGTAACCGGGGCAGGAGAAGAAGGAAGATGAAAAGCAAACTACACCTCACCATCCTGATCATCGCAGCACTGCTCCTGGGAGGCTGCGCATCCCCGACCCAGGCGCCTCCGGAGCCTACTGCCGTCCCGACCGAGGCCCCTGCGGAGCCTGAGCCTACCGAAGCCCCGGCTCCCACCGAGGCTCCAGCCGAACCAGTAGAGACCGAACCCGCAGCGGAAGAGCCGGCCGAAGTCGTCGAGCTGCGCTTCACTTATTATGCCGACGGTGTTGAGGCGGACGTGATCAAACCCCTGCTGGACAAGTTCATGGCCGCCAACCCGGACATCAAAGTGGTGCTCGACGTGGTGCCCTACCAGACCATCGACGAACAGCTGCCGGTCCAGGTAGAAACCGGCGAAGGACCTGATCTGGCCCGCATCACCAACTTCGGCGCCTTCAAAGGCAAGCTGCTTGACCTCAGGGAGTACCTCACCGATCCTGATAGTTATGTAGCAGCCTTCCAGGCTCCCATCCTCGAAGCACTGGGCTACGGCGGGTTCCCGGACGCAATGACCGTCACCGGGCCGTTCGTCAACAAGACCCTCTTTGACCAGGCTGGCATCGAAGTCCCCGGTGAAGGCACCACCTGGGAAGAGTGGACGGAGCTGACCAAAGAAGTGGCCGGGGCCACCGGCGTGCAGTATGCCATCGCCATTGACCGCACCGGTCACCGCTTCGCCGGTCCGGCGTTGAGCATGGGCGCGCAGCTCATCAATGAAGATAACACCTTCACGGTGGACACTCCCGGCTTCAGGGCCTTTGCCGAGATCGTCAAGAGCTGGCACGATGAAGGGATCACCCCGGCAGATGTCTGGCTGGGCGCCGAACCCGTTGGCAGCTGCATCAACGCCTTCAAGTCCGGCCAGCTGGTTTTCTGCTACTCCGGTTCCTGGCAGATCAACGGCGTGGCGAATGACGTCGGCGACGCTTTCGACTGGGTGGTCGTGCCCAATCCTACCGGTGAGGGAGGCTCGACCGGTATCGCCGGCGGCTCGGCTGTCGTGGCTTTTGCCGACACCGAGTACCCCGAGCAGGTCGCCCGCCTGATGGAGTTCCTGATCGCGCCGGAGAACTACGCAGAATTCTCGGCCGGCACCCTGTCGCTGCCCGCTCATGCGACTGTTGCCAAACAGGGTGTGGACTTCAAGACCGACAACGAGTTCGTCCTCGGCGCTCTGGATGCCTTCACCGCCGAGATCCCCAAGCTGTCGGAACAGGGCGTGGCGCTGAACGTCCACCCGTACTCCTTCGCTTACTACCGCAACAGCGCGAACCGCATTTCGCAGTACCTGACAGGCGAGCTGACTCTCGACGAGATGCTCGTCAGCCTGCAGGAAGATATCGACCTGGCGATCGCCGAAGCTCAGCAGTAAACCATCTGCTGCCAACCGCGGGGGTGCAGGGCGCCCTTACAGCACTGCACCCCCGCTCATCCTGTCGTTTCGATCCATCATACGAATTATCGTCCATTAATCCAGAGGCAAGAAGATCAGTCCGGGCCTTTGATCAGAAAGGAACATGCTATGCTGGTGCAGCCAGGGATCAGCCCGAAAGAAAAAGTAAACCGGGGCGCTATCGCTACCCTGCGTGAGATATCCGGCACTGCCGTTAATGCCGTATACGAGCTGGTAATCTCTCTCACCGACCTGGTCTTTTCGTTGATTCAGCGCATCATCGGCATCCGCGGCATGCCGTATATCTTCGTCCTGCCGAACCTGCTCATCTTTGGCATTTTTATTCTTTTTCCGATGCTGTTGAACTTCGTGTACGCCTTCACGGGCGGCGCCTCGTTCATGCCGTTCGATCGTCCCTGGGCTGGCACACGCAACTTTGAGCGGCTGCTCACCTGCGAGAATTATTTTGAGCCGCGCACCTGCAGCGAAGACCTGTTCTGGCGGGCGGTCTGGAACACCGCCAGCTATGTGGTGATCCAGGTGTCCCTGATGGTGCTGTTCTCGCTGATCACCGCCCTGGTGCTGAACCGCAGCATCAAAGGCCGGGGTTTCTTCCGCAGCGTCTATTTCTACCCGGTAATGCTCTCTCCCATCGTCGTGGCGCTGATCTGGAAGTGGATCCTGCAGTCCGACGGGCTGTTGAACGGTATCCTGGTCAGCCTGGGTTTCAATAAACTGCCATTTCTGACCAACGCTGCCTGGGCGCAGTTCTGGGTGGTCGTGATCAGCGTGTGGGCCTATATGGGTTTTTACACCCTCATCCTGCTGGCCGGGCTGCAGTCGATCCCCACGGAAATGTACGAGGCGGCTGCGATCGACGGGGCGAATAAATGGCAGTCGTTCTGGAAAATTACCATGCCCCTGCTGCGGCCGACCATGCTGGTGGTGACGGTGCTCTCTGTGATCCGGGCGGTGCAGATCTTTGAACTGGTGTTTGCCTTCACCAGCGGCGGGCCGGGCACGGCCACCCTGTATCTGGTGCAGTACATCTACAACTACGGCTTCGCCAGCCCGAACAAGCAATACGGCCTGGCTGCGGCCGCATCACTGCTCATGGCCGGCGCTCTGGTGATCCTGACCTTGCTGCAGTTGATCTTCCAGCGGCAGGAGGAATGAAATGAGTGCGCTGAAAGCTCTGCGGTTGAGAAAAGGCAGGACCCGCCTCGACATCACGGACGTGCTCTCGTACCTGTACCTGTTCGCGGGCGTGATTGTCATGTTTGGCCCCGTGGTGTGGCTGGTGCTCTCCTCCTTTAAGAGTTCGGGAGAAATTAACAAGTTCCCGCCGCGGCTGCTGCCGTATAAACAGGAGACTGTTCAGGTCGAGGGCTATGAAGAACCCCTGCCGCTGTTTGAAGTGACCTTCGAGGACGGCAGCAGGCAGATCCTTGCGCAGGTGCGTCGTGTGGGCCTGGAATCCCAGATGGTAGATCCAGCCAACCCGGGTGAGATCATCAAGGTGCACATCGACCAGCGCCAGCCCGTCGAGCAAGTCTATTTCGGCCTGGAAAATTACATCGAAGGCGTAAAGAGCTTCGATTTTGGCCGCTATCTGTGGAACAGCATTGTGGTCACTGTGGTCGCCACTGCCCTCACGCTGCTGGTGAACAGCATGGCGGCCTTTTCGCTGAGCAAATACAGGTACCGCGGGCGCGAAGCTATTTTCCTGGTGATGATCAGCACGCTGATGATCCCGCTTTCGGTCGTGATGGTGCCCGTGTTTCTGGTGGTTACCAGAGTCGGGTGGACGAATAACCTGCTGGGTGTGATTGTCCCTGCCGCAGCCACACCGACCGGCGTCTTCCTGCTGCGCCAGTATATGCTCACCATCCCCGACGAGCTCATCGACGCGGCACGCATTGACGGCGCCAGCGAGTGGCGCATTTACTCTCAGGTGGTCGTGCCGCTGGCGAAACCGGCAATGGCTGTGCTGACCATCTTCTCGGTCATGTGGCGCTGGAACGATTTCCTGTGGCCGCTGATCGTGCTCAGCCGCAGCGAGTACTTCACCCTGCAGGTCGGGCTGGCTTCATTTCAGGGTGAGCTCAACGTGCAGTGGAACCTGATCCTGGCCATGACCGTGCTGACCCTGCTGCCCATTTCGCTGGTGTTCGCATTTCTGCAGCGCCACATCACCACCGGTATCGCCACCACCGGGATGAAGTAAATCAAAATACCTGGAGCGAATCCATGATCCTGCATCACGAAGGCATCATCCTGCAAAAAGGATACGAAGCGCTGGAGGCGGTATCGCTGAAGGAGCAAACCTCCACGCGGGCCTTGTTCCGCACGCTCGCCGGCGACCTGGAGGTCACAGGCCATACCCGGGGCGTCCTGCGGATGCGCTTCCTGCCCGCGCAGCAGCAGCCCGATTACGGCATCCTGCAGGCGCAGACAGAGGACCTCCCACTGTCCGTGACCGGAACAGCAGAGGGCTGGCGGGTGCGGTCGGGAGACGTAGCGCTCGAGATATTGAGCGGGCCGCTGCGCGTGCGTTTTTATCACGGGGACCGGCTGCTGCTGCAGTCGTCCACCGACCGCACCATCGAAGGGCACCTGCGCTTCTCTCCTTTTGCCAGGCGGCAGGATTCCTGGCTGGTGGCCCTGGCGCTGGGGGTAGAAGAACCGGTCTACGGCCTGGGTGAAAAGTGGGCGGCGCTGAACCGCCGCGGGCAGCTTATCCACAGCTGGAATGAGGACGCCACCACGGTCAACTCGGAGCTGTCGTATAAAAACACCCCATTCGCCTGGAGCCCGAACGGCTGGGGCCTGTTTGTCCATACGCCCTCGAAGGTTACGCACGGCGTGGGGTACCCGCAGTGGTCGCACCGCAGCTATATCCTGCAGGTGTTCGACGCGGAGCTGGACCTCTTCTGGATTGCTGCCCACAGCCCGGCGGAGATCATCGAACGCTACACTCACCTGACCGGCCGGGCTGCCCTGCCGCCGCGCTGGAGCTATGGGATGTGGATGTCGCGCGCCTACTATAAAACCGCAGAGGAGGCCTTAACTGTGGCAGAAACCCTGCGCCGGCGCCAGATCCCCAGTGATGTGATCCTGCTGGACGGGCGCGCCTGGCACAGGATGGAGACGCGCTTCGACTTCACCTGGGACCCCGAGCGCTATCCCGACCCGGCTGCATTTGTGCAGAAGCTGCGCAGCATGGGTTTCCGGCTGAACCTGTGGGAGTATTCGTACATCTCGACCCGCAACCCGCTGTTCAACGAACTGGCGGAAAAAGGCTACCTGCTCAAACTGCCCACCGGCGAGCCGTACGTACACCGCTGGTTCCCCTGGCCGTATGATAAGAGCTGGCCGCACCTGATGCCCAGCGGGATCATCGATTTCACCAACCCCGAGGCATACAACTGGTTCCGCGACCAGCACAAAGCGCTCTTTGATCTGGGCGTCAGTGTGATGAAGACCGACTACGGCGAAGCCGTCCCCGAGGAAGTGGTTGCATACAACGGAGACAGCGGCCGGCGGCTGCACAACGTATACACCCATTTATACAACCGCTGCGTGTACGAGGCTGCCGGGCTGTACAGTCAGGACGAACCGCTGGTGTGGGGGCGTGCGGCCTGGGCGGGCGGCCAGCGCTACCCGGTGCAGTGGGGCGGCGACCCTCAGGCCGATTGGGACGGGCTGGCGGCTTCTATTCGCGGCGGGCAGGCCTGGGGCATGAGCGGCGGGCCGTTCTACGCCCACGATATCGGCGGCTTTGCCATTGGCAATCCAGATCCCGAGCTGTATGTGCGCTGGGCGCAGGCCGGCATCATGGCTTCGCACACCCGCTTCCACGGGCAGGGCGAGCGTGAGCCCTGGGTTTACGGCGAGCAGGCCGAACGGGTCGTGCGCGAATGGCTGCAGTGGCGCTACCGGTTGATCCCCTATCTGCAGGCCTGTGCGCTGGAGGCTCACCGGACTGGCATGCCGGTGATGCGCTCCATGGTCCTGGCCTTCCCCGAAGACCGCATCGCCTGGACGTTTGAGAACCAGTATATGCTGGGCGGCTCGCTGCTGGTGGCCCCGGTGGTTGAGCCGGGAGGCAAAGCGCGCTTTTACCTCCCCGCCGGCCGCTGGTTCGACCTGTGCAGGCAGTGCTGGATCGAAGGCCCGGGTTACTTCGAACGCCAGGAGCCTCTGGAGCAAATCCCGGTGTTCGGGCGAGAGGGGAGCCTGCTGCCCCTCGGTCCGGCCGTGCAGCACACCGGCGAGCTAAAGGCGGACCTGGACCTGAATCAGGTGTGGGTGTTCGGCACACCCCGCCAGGGGATGGCCCTCCCGGGTCTGGACATCGAGATTGCAGCGGACGGCAGCCTCACCGGGCTGCCCCCGCACGTGAAGGTTCGTCATTATTCATAAACAGGAGACGGAAATGAAATTCTTTCTCGATAGTGCACATGTGCATGAAATCGAATACGCCCTGAAGATGTGGGACCTGGACGGTGTAACCACCAACCCGAGACATATACAGGCCTCCGGCAAGCCCTTCCTCACGGTGATCCGCGAGATCGGGAGCCTGTTCGCCGGGACGGATAAAACCGTTTCGGTGGAAGTCAACCCGCACTACACGGATTATGAAAAAATGGTGGCCGAGGGTGAAAAACTGGCCGCTATCAGCCCGAATTTTGTCATCAAACTGCCGGCAACAGAGGCGGGATTTAAAGCAGTTGCCGAGCTCAAAAAGCGTAACATCCGCTCGAACCTGACCCTGGTCTTTTCAGCGGTCCAGGCGCTGCAGGCCATGCGCATGGGCGCGTATTACATCTCGCCTTTTGTGGGCTGGAAAGAGGCGAACGCCGAGGAGACTTTATCCTTTATTCAGGACGTGCTTGCGATCCGCGATAACTACGGCTATGAGAGCGAGATCATCGTCGCCGCCGTGCGCAACGGCCGGCAGATCGCCGATGCGGCAGTCGCCGGGGCCGATATCGTCACCGCCGGGCTGGCCGTCTATAAGGAGGCCTTCGATCACCCCTACACCGGCGTCGGACTGAGCAAATTCCAGGGGTTCTGGGACCAGACCCCCTACGAATAGAACTCTGGTAGACGAATCATTCTTTCAGGGAGAACCACGATGAAAAAAGGCATTCTCATCCACGAAAAGAACGATGACGTTGGCGTCGCCGTGCTGGATCTGCAAACCGGGGAGGAGGTAGGCGTCTACACACTGGAAGGCGAGTTTGTGCGTTTGGTGCGCCTGCACAGCGACGTCCCCCTGGGACATAAGGTCGCCATGCGAGATCTGGAGACCGGCAGGCACGTCATCGAATACGGGCGCGAAATCGGGTATGCAGTCAGCGCTATCGCTGAGGGGGAGCATGTTCACGTCCACAACCTGAAGAGCCTGCGCTGGGCTGCAAGCAAAACCAAAGTCCTCGAAAACCAGGAGAGCTGAACATGGCGAATTATCTGGACCTCCCTCTCACCGGCTACCGCCGGGATAACGGCCGCGTGGGCATCCGCAACCACGTGGTCATCATGTCGGTAGATGATATTTCCAATGCCGCTGTGGAAGGTGTTGCCCGCCTGATTCGCGGCACGATGGCACTGACGCACCCCTATGGGCGTTTGCAGTTCGGTGAAGACCTGAAGCTGACCTTTAAGACCCTGATCGGCACCGGTTGCAACCCAAATGTGGCCGCTGTGGTCGTGATCGGCATCGAGCCGGAGTGGACGGATTACATCGTCAGGGGCATTGAGAAGACGGGCAAGCCCGTCGCCGGGTTCAGCATCGAGCGCTACGGGGATTTGAAAACCATCGAGATGGCCTCCCGCAAGGCGAAGGAGTTCGTGCACTACGCCAGCGAACTGCCGCGTGTGCCGGTGCAGTGGAACGAGATCTGGGTCTCGACCAAATGCGGAGAATCGGACACCACCAGCGGGCTGGCATCGAACCCCACCGTGGGCCGGGTTTTCGAGCGCCTGGAGAAGAACGGCAACACCCTGATCTTTGGCGAGACGACCGAGGTGACCGGCGCAGAAGATAAGATTATCGAGCAGTGCGCCACCCCCGAGATCGCGGCGCAGTTCAAAGCAGCCTTCGATAACTACCAGGAACTGGTGGCTTCGCAGGGCGTCAGCCTGCTGGGCACGCAGCCGACAGAGGGCAACATCCGCGGCGGGCTGACCACCATCGAGGAGAAAGCGCTGGGCAATGTGGAGAAGATGGGCCGCTGCACGGTGGCTGGTTTCCTGGAGCCTGCCGAAGAGCCGAAAGGCCCCGGCCTGCACTTTATGGACTCATCCAGCGCGGCGGCGGAGATGGTGACCCTGTGCTGCGCTGCCGGCGCCGTGCTGCACCTGTTCACCACCGGGCAGGGAAATATCATCGGCAACCCGATCGAGCCGGTGATCAAGATCTCCGCCAACCCGGTCACGGCAGCGACCATGGCGGAGCATATCGATGTGGATATCAGCGGACTGCTGCGCTTCGAGTACAACCTGGACGGCGCCGCTGACCGGGTGATGGAGATGATGGCGCGCACCATCAACGGCCGTCTGACCAGCGCAGAGGCCCTGCGGCACGACGAGTTCGTGCTGACCAAACTCCACCGCAGCGCATGACGCTGACTGCGCGTAGTCAACAACAGGGGTGTGCGGGTAGTTCTAGCACACCCCTGATTCCCGGCTGTAAAACGCACAGGCCGGTTGTGGACTGTCTTTTCTTGCAAGGGATCACAGGTGCAGGCAGGGGATGACTCACTCCGCCTGCGCAGGCCGGGCGCCAGAGTTTACCTGCCCGGTCGAGAACCGAACTGCTGACCTGCCAGCTTGCAGCAGTAATAAACCTTTCATAGAACCGATTCGATGATCATTCATCTGCCCTACGGGCGCGCAGCACTCACAGCCAGCATCCCGGATGAATATCCGGTCGATATCATTGAGGCACCGGCTGCACCCCCCGCCGCAGACCCGGCAGGGGCGGTGCGGTATGCCCTGGATCATCTGCTGGGAAATACCAGCTGGGCGAACTTTTCCGGAGCCCGGTCGGCGGCTGTCGCGATCAACGATAAGACCCGCCCGGTTCCCCACGATCTGCTGCTGCCCCCATTGCTGGAGCGGCTGAACGCACTGGGGATCCCCGACCGGGAAATCACCTTTTACATTGCAGTTGGTACCCACCCGCCGATGGATCCGGCTGAATTCTCCTCCATCCTGCCCGCGGAGATTCTTGACCGCTGCCGCGTGGTCTCACACGACAGCGAAGACGATAAACAGATGGTTTACCTGGGTGAGACAGGCCGCGGCACGCCGGTGTGGTCGAACCGGTCGTACGTGCAGGCTGATTTGAAGATCGTGGTGGGCAACATCGAGCCGCACCAGTTCGCAGGATTTTCGGGCGGCGTAAAGACAGCTGCCATCGGGCTGTCTTCGATCAAAACCATCAACCGCAGCCACGCGCTCATGACCCACCCCGATTCACGCATCGGCGGGTATGAGAGCAACCCGGCCCGCCAGGACATCGAGGAGATCGGCGCGAAAATCGGAGTCCACCTGGCGCTGAACGCCATCCTGAACCACGACCGGCGGATCGTATACGTCCTGGCGGGCGAACCGCGCGCGGTGATGGCTGCCGGGCTGGAACGCTGCCGGCAGGTCAGCCAGGTGGCGGTGCAGCAGCCCTATCGACTGGTGATCTCCTCGCCGGGCGGGCATCCCAAAGACATCAACCTCTACCAGGCCCAGAAAGGGCTGGCGCACGCAGCCCTGATCACGCAAACGGGCGGCACGGTGATCCTGGCCGCCGCATGCCCGGAGGGCACGGGCAGCCCGCATTACGAAGACTGGATGCGGGACAAACATTCTTACGCTGAAATCATGCAGCGCTTTCATGAGGAAGGGTTTCGCATCGGCCCGCACAAAGCCTACCAGATCGCTCGTGACGCATCCCGGGTGCGCCTGCTGTTCTGCTCAGAGCTGGATCACGATCTGGCGCAGCGGCTGCTGCTCAACCCACAGTCCGGCCTTCAGCAGGCGATCGACCGGGCACTGGCCGGCCTGCCGCCCGGCGAGCGCATCGCGGTGCTGCCGCATGCCGCCAGCACCATCCCTTACCTGATGAAGTGAGAGGCTTCTATGGAGGCCGTTGAGGGATCATCCCAGAACGAATTTAACGCCAAAATCAGCGCGCTGCGCCGCCTGCTGGACCATCACGGGGTGGACGCCGTGCTGCTGCGCCGGGCCAGCAGTTTCGCCTGGGCCACATGCGGCGGGGCGTCGTATGTAAACACGGCGGCCAGCGAAGGGGCGGCCTCGCTGCTGGTGACGCGTGAGCAGTTGTTTCTGGCCGCCAGTGTGATTGAAGCGCCCCGCCTCGAACAGGAAGAAAAGCTGGTTGATCAGGGCTGGACATTCCAGATCGCCCCCTGGCATACACCCACGGCAGCACTGGAGAAATTGACAGCCGGGCGCACCCTGATCTCCGATGTGCCTTATCAGGGCGCTGCTGTGGCCGCGGCTGAGATCGCCCGGCTGCGCGCCCACCTGACCCCGGAAGAAGCCGGACGCTTTCGGGTGCTCGGCCGCCTGTGTGCCGAGAGCATGACCGCTGCCGTCCAGCAGGTCCGGCCCGGGATGAGCGAGTATGAACTGGCTGCCCTCCTCAGTGGGGAGGCACAGAAGCGCGGGGTGCTGCCGGTCGTCAATTTAGTCGCGACCGATGAGCGCGCCTTCCTCTACCGCCACCCGCTGCCGACCGGGAAAAAGCTGCAGAAGTATGCCATGCTGGTGCTCAGCGGGCGGCGCTGGGGGCTGGTGTGTTCGATCACCCGCCTGCTGCACTTTGGCCCGCCGCCTGCGGACCTGCAGCGCCGCATAGAAGCAGCCGCCCGGGTGAACGCTGCCCTGGTCGCCAGTACGCGCCCGGGCGTTACCCTGGGAGAGGTTTTGAACACGGGCATACAGGCGTATGCAGCCGGCGGGTACCCGGATGAGTGGCGCCGCCATCATCAGGGCGGCATCGCCGGGTACGAGCCGCGCGAGCTGCTCGCCACCCCCGGCAGCCCGGAACGGCTGAGCGCCAACCAGGCCCTGGCCTGGAACCCCTCGATTGCCGGGGCGAAAATGGAAGATACCATCCTGACGGATGAACAGGGTTTTGAAAACCTGACGCCCACTCCCCTGTGGCCGGTGCTGCCGGTGGAAGTGAACGGGCAGACGGTCCCCTGTTCGCTGGCCCTGGAGCTGTAACCCGGGGCCAGGAGGCTGAGAAGAAGGGAGAACGGTGATGTACGGAACGAGTGCGAGAATATTACGGGTGAACCTGACCAGCAGCGAGATTCAGGTGCAGACGCTGAGCGAAGACTTCTACCGCCTCTACCCGGGCGGCAAGGCGCTGGCCGGATATTTCCTGCTGACCGAGATGCCCGCCCACGTCGACCCCTTTGCGCCCGAGAATTTGCTGGTGTTCGCCTGCGGGCTGCTCACCGGCGCCCCGGTTTCCACGGCGACACGCTACATCGTGTCGGCCCGTTCGCCCCTGACGGGCGCCTACGGCGAGTCCGAGGCTGGCGGCTTCTGGGGCCCAGAGCTCAAGATGGCCGGATACGAAGCCATCCTGGTCACCGGGCGGGCTCCGCAGCCGGTCTATCTGTGGATCCATGACGACCAGGTCGAGATCCGCCCGGCGGAGCACTTATGGGGCCGTACTACGGCAGATGTCCAGCAGGCGATTCGCAGCGAGCTCGGCGACGAGCGCATCCGCGTGCTGCAGACCGGCATCGCCGGAGAAAACCGGGTGCGCTTTGCCGGGATCACCAACGACCTGCGCCATTTCAACGGCCGCAACGGCATGGGCGCCGTGATGGGCTCGAAAAACCTGCGCGCCATCGCCGTGCGCGGCAGCCAGCGCTACCAGTCGCTGGCGTACGATGCACAGGCGCTTTTGGCCCTCGGGCGCAGCCTGGCGAAGCGCGTGCGCGAACACCCGGCAAGCTGGGACCTGCAGCAGCGCGGCACCCCGGGCCTTGTCGAAGCGCTCAACGCCGGCGGTATCCTGCCCACGCGCAACTTTCGCCAGGGCGCATTTGAAAATGTGGACGAAGTCAAGTGGGAGGCTTATGAGAAGCAGCTGCTCACCGCACGGCGGAGCTGCTACGCCTGTGCGGTGCGCTGCAAGCGCGAAGTCACCATCGATGGTAAGATGTCGCCGTACGGCGGGCCTGAATACGAATCCGTGGGCGCCTTCGGACCCAACCTGGGGATCAGCGACCTGCGTGCCATCGCTAAGGCCAATGAACTGTGCAACGCCTACATGCTCGACAGCATCTCCACCGGCGCGACGATCGCGTTTTCGATGGAATGTTTCGAGCACGGCCTGATCGGTCCGGAGGACACCGGCGGGATCGAGCTGCGCTTCGGTAATGCGGAAGCCATGCTGGCGTTGATCGAAATGATCGCCCGGCGCGAGGGGATCGGCGACGTGCTGGCCGAGGGGAGCGCACGCGCCGCCGAACAGATCGGCGGAGACGCCCGCTATTTTGCCATGCACGTCAAAGGCCAGGAGCTGGCCATGCACGAACCGCGCGGTAAATATAATGTTGGCATCGGGTATGCCATCTCCGAGATCGGTGCCGATCATCTGGTCGTCACCCACGACCCCACGATGGTGAACCCGGAATCGGCCACGTTCAAAAGCGTGAGGCCGCTGGGCATCACGGTGCCCCAACCGGCGATGACGTTCAGCGCGGAGAAGATGAAGCACTTCTTTATCCTGGAGAGCTGGAACAGCCTGGAGAAGGTGATCGGCTACTGTTTCTTCGGGCCGGTGCCGCGCGCCTTCATCGAGGTCGACGAAGTGCTGGAATCGATCCGGGCTGCTTCCGGCTGGGAGCTGAGCGCCGCAGAAGCCCTGCAGATCGGGGAGCGGGCCATCAATATGGCGCGGGTGTTCAACCTGCGCGAGGGTTTCAGCCGCAGGGACGATACCCTGCCCGAGCGTCTGTTCCAGAGCCTTGAGAACGGGCTGCTGGAGGGCCAGGTGATGTCGCGTCAGGAGTTCGAGCAGGCGCTGTCGATCCTGTATGAATTAAAGGGCTGGGATGTGCAGACCGGTATGCCCACGCGCGAACGCCTCGAGGCGCTCTCGCTGGGTTGGGCGGCGGACCTGGCGGGGATTGCATGAAACTGCGGGTGAGCGGACAGTTATCGTTTTACATGCCCGGGCGCGTAACGGAGATCGAGGTCCCGCTGGACCAGCCCGCCCGGCTGCAGGATGTGCTCTCCGGACTGGGTATCCCGGCGGATGAGGTGTACATCACGGCCTTAAACGGCGAGGTGGTGGACGTGAGGGAGGTGATCGTCAGGGATGAGGACGAGGTGCGTTTGTTCCCGCCGGTGAGCGGGGGGTGAGATGAACCGGCAAGTAAAAACCTTTGGTCCTTATGCGGTCAAGATGCTGGTGGATGCCGGCAGCCTGTTCCGGTAGAAGCACACGGAAGACCCTGAAGGTTACCTTTATCACCCTTCCGGCGGGACGACCTTGCTCACCCGCGATTTGCCGCGCGGTGCGCCGCGCAGCTGCTCGGTAACCGGGGCGCGCAGGGCCCGGCCGGGCAGCAGCCTGGAGCGCTCCAGCATGGTATCCAGCAGTTCCGTATTCACCGTGCCATCCGGCGCGTAGCCGACATACACGTAGGGGTTGTTGAGCAGCTCGGCCAGCGGGCGGCGGCGCAGACCAATTTCCCCGGTCTCGAAGGTGAGCACCCAGGGTTTTCCGTCGGCCATCTCGGCCACTTCCACGACGATGGCTTCATGCGTCCAGCGCAGCCACTGCTTGACCTTCGCCGGGCGGGGCCGGCGGTGGCTCCCCCCGCCCGGTCCGGCGACCGCTGCCTGGCGGAAGCGCGTATACACGCCCCCGGCGGAAGAGTAGACCCAACCGCCGTGCGTGTCCACGGGCGGCAGGGTGGTCAATTCGGGGAGGGCACGCGTGATCTGCCACATGTTGGGCGGCCTGTCTACCCAGCCCAGCCACAGGATGCTCGCGCCGGACTTGAAGTCTGCGGCGGTGCGCTGGCCGGGCAGGCGCAGGTAGGGCGGGTCCGGAAATGCGGCCGGGTTTACGGCGGCCTTCTTCTGCAGGCGCAGGTACCAGGCCGGCTTGGCTGTCAGCCCGGCCCCCGGCTGCAGGCCGCGCAGGTGCAGGATGTGTTCGGCGATCTCGTTGCACACGGCGCGCGTGACCACCAGCGCCAGGGTCAGCTCGTGCTTTTTGCGCCAGGCGGTGATGTCTTTACGCGTCCAGTAATTCATGATATCGCGCCAGCGGGCGCTCTCGGCCGAGTAGCGTTCTCTGAGCTCTTCAGGCGTGAGCGTATCCCAGTTCTCATCCTGGGTCTCCAGGCGCAGGCGGGTGCGGCTGACGATCTCTTTCCAGGCCCAGCCGGGGATCTGCTCGCGCAGGTCTTTGAGCCCCTCCAGGGCCTGGTCGTCGCTGAGGGCCTGCACCTGGGCGGGGATGATCTCGCTGTAGTAATTCTTCAGGGCGGTCTTGCGTGTCAGGGGGTTGTTCAGGCTGGTGATGCGGGCCTGGATGCGCCGGGCAGGGCCAGGCTGTGCCCCGGCGAGGCGGGTCTGCAGTTCGGCGACAGCCTGCTGTGCGGCGGCTTCCAGTTCTTCGGGGGCAGCGTGCTGCAGCCAGTCTTTCTTCTCCTGCAGGCGCAGCTCCTGCAGCAGGTCCTGGGGCGAGGCCCAGGACCCGTGAGCGCTTTTGTAACGCATACCGGAGAAGTGCAGCACCATGTACTGCAGCCAGCGCGGGAAGCGGCCGGGTTCGGCGTCGAAGCGCTCCAGCACAGCCCGCACCAGGCCGGTGTGGTCCAGCTCGAGCAGCTCGCGTTCGTAAGCCAGCAGCATCCAGCGCACACAGACGCCGGGGGGCACCTCACCAGCGGGGCCCAGTTCGGGAAGGCGGCCCAGCCCGGTCTGCAGTTCGGCGATATGCTTTTCCTGTTCCCGGATGGCCTCCAGCAGCGCCTGGCGGTCGGCATCGTAGGTCCCCAGCCCGGCCTGGTCGCGCAGGGCCTGTTCTTCCGCTGCGATCTGCGCCAGCCCATCCTCCAGGGGCCTGCAGGCTGCCTCCACTTCGGCGAGCTGCGCCAGGCGGTGCAGATAGGCCGGGCTTTCGAGCACTTCCGGATGCTGCTCAGCGCGCTTCTGGTACCATGCGACGCTGCTGCGCAGCGGGCGCAGCTCTTTGGTTTTGCGGGCCAGTTTTTCTTTCAGGGCGGCGCGGCGCGCGGCGAGCTGTCGCACTTCGGGCCTCTGCGTGAAGCTGCGCTGCATGCTGTCCAGGTTCTTCAGGCGCTGCTTCGTGTCGGGGAGCAGCTTTCTGGCGGTCTCCAGGCGGTCCTGCAGGTCCTGCCGGGCGCGGCGGATTGCCTCTCCAACCTGCGGGTCGACGGGCTGCGAGCGCAGTTCACGCCACAGATCGATCTCGCGGTAGAAAAGCAGGAAGTCGCGCAGCTTTTCCAGCCGGAAGGGATAGATCGTTTTGCACAACCTGGGGTTCTGCCACTGGTAGTGGAAAGGGGGAGTAAACGGCATCCTGGCCTCCGGTGGAAATTGGACTGAATCGCTCTAATAATATTCTCTTACTATAGCGGTTTTTCCGGCTTCCGGCAACTATTTCCCTGACATTCCCGCCTTCTGAAAGTATACTTAAGCGAGCCAGAGGAAGACAATTGGAGGGCCGTCATGTGTGATACTGTGGTCGCTACCCGCGAAGCCACCGCCGACGGCGTGGCTGTGTTCGGGAAGAATTCGGACCGCGAGCCGAACGAGGCTCACCATCTGCTGTACATCCCGGCGGCAGAGCATCCGGCCGGGGCGCGTGTGCAGTGCACCTATCTCGACATCCCCCAGGTGGAGCGCACCTATGCCGTGCTGCTGGCGAAACCGTTCTGGATCTGGGGGGCGGAAATGGGCGCCAACGAGCACGGGGTCGTGATCGGCAACGAAGCGGTGTTCACGCGCGTGCCGTACGAGAAGGGCCGGGCCCTGATCGGCATGGACCTGCTGCGCCTGGCGCTGGAGCGCGCCGCCACAGCCCGGGAAGCCGTGACGGTGATCACGGATCTGCTTGCCGAGTACGGGCAGGGGGGCAACTGCGGCTTTGCCCACGAGTTCTACTATCACAACAGCTTCCTGATCGCCGACCCGCAGGACGCCTGGGTGCTGGAGACGGCCGGCCGGGAATGGGCGGCCAAACAGGTGCGCGGGGTATACGCCATCTCCAACGGGCTGACGCTCACCAGCGAATGGGACCTGGCCTCGCCGGGCCTGGTGGACTACGCCGTGGAGCGCGGCTGGTGTAAAGGGCGGGACGATTTCAACTTTGCACGCTGTTATTCCGATCATCTGTACACGCGCTTCAGCGACTGCGCCAGCCGCTGCGCGCGCACCACGGAACTGCTGCAGGCACAGGCCGGGCGGATCGACGTGCCGGCGGTGATCGCCGCGCTGCGCGACCACGGGAGAGACCCTGCCTGGCGGCCTGACAGCGGGCTGATCGGGGCGAAGGTGTGCATGCACGCCGGGTTCGGGCCGGTGCGCGGCCACCAGACCACCGGGTCGATGGTGTCGCATCTGCACCCCGAACACCCCACGCACTTCTTCACCGCCACCGCGGCGCCCTGCACCAGCCTGTTCAAGCCGGTGTGGATCGATGCGGCGCTGCCCGACACCGGTCCGGCGCCGGCCGGGCGGTACGACGAAGCCTCGCTGTTCTGGCGGCACGAGGCGCTGCACCGGGCCGTGCTGCGCGATTTCGACCTGCGCCTGAGTACGTTTGCTGAGGAGCGCGACGAACTGGAGCGCGAATTTGTGCAGCAGGCGCTGGAGATGGCGCACTGCCCGGTCGAGGAGCGGGAGGCCTTTGTGCAGGAGTGCTTCGAGCGGGCGGAGTCCGCCGAGCGGCGCTGGCTGGAGCGCGTGCAGGCGCAGCCGGCCGGCAGGCGGTTGAACTGGCTGTACGAGCGCGCCTGGGAGGGCTTTAACCGCCAGGCAGGCATGCCCGGGTGAATGAAAGTGGACGCGGACAAAAGCGGAAAAAGCGGAAGACGCTGATTGATATTAAATCTCGCTTCGGGTTATGCCGCGCCTGCTGCAGCTTTATTATTTCAATCTGCGTCCACTGCGTTTTCCGCGTTCATCCGTGTCTGCTATCTCCGACATCTCCATCATTGGGATCATGGCACGGATGGGATCGTAGTCGCGTTCGGAGACGGGGGAAAAGCGCCTCAGGCGGGCGCGGGAGAGGATGTCCCGGCCTTCAGGGGTGGCATGCATATTTACCAGCAATCTGCGCATAGCCAATATCACATCGTCAGGAAGACCGGCTTCCTGGTGAACTACCCAGGGCGGGATGGGGCTGGGGCCGAGCGTGGCGATCACCCGGATCTGCTCTGCCAGCTGCGGTTCGTCCGCTAATACCTGCTCCAGCACGGTGCTGTCGATCGCCGAGGCGTCCACCTCGCCCCTGACGATCATCTGCAGCGAGGCCTGGTGAGCGCCTGATTCCACGATGCGGCCGAAGAAGTTGAGGTTTTTGCCGCGCTGCGCCAGGCTGTACAGCACGATTCCGTAACCGGACTGCGAGCCGGGCTCGTTATAGGTCCACACGGCGCCGCGCAGGTCATCGAAGGTATGAAAGGGGCTGTCGCGGCGCACAACCACGTCGGAGAAATACACAGGCCGGCCCTGGTAGCGCGGCGCCTGCATGACCGGGGCGGCCAGGGGCGAGAAGCGGCCGGGGAAGCGCTCCGCCAGGCGCACGTAGGGAAGCCCGCACACCCAGCACAGGTGAACCTCCCCCTCCTGAAACAAACGAAATCGCTCCTGCCAGGGGACGTCCAGGCGCGCCTCCACCGGGATGGACAGGCGGCTGCTGAGGTAGTGCGCCAGATCTCCGGCGAGGAAATCCATACACGGCGCCTGGATCGAGGAGATGTAAATCGTTCCCGGCTGCATTGGATTCAGGCTGCCCCATTCGTGCAGGTCAGCGCCCACTGCCGGCCGGGGAAATCGAACCACCAGTCGGCATGGCGCATGGTGCTGTAGCCCAGGATCATGTCGAACGGGTCGCTGGCCTGGGAGATCATCGGCCCCAGGTTCACCCCGGCCACCTGGTGCGGCGGGAAGCTGCAGCCGCCGGCGGTCAGGCCGTGCAGGGTATACATGGGCGTCTCCATTGTGGCGCCGGTCGCGTCGGTGCCTTCCGACATCCCGGCCGGCCGGAAGTGCTCCGGGTGGCGTTCGATAAAGCCCAGGTTCACCACGGTGACGCCGGCTCCGGTATCCCACACGGCGCGGGTTGTGCTCCCGCCCAGCGACAGCGAGATGTAGGGGTGAAAGCGCTTCCCCAGGGTCAGCTCCTGCAGGGCGGCACCTGGCGGGGGGCCGGCGGGGTCGACGAGCAGGCGGTCTTCGGAGAAGATGAAGTGGAAGCTGTGATCCTTGAGCAGGTCCATGCCGATCAGGCTGCGGCGTCCCCTGGCGCCGGCCGGCATGCGCGCGGCGGTGAAATCCGCCCGTTCGATGGGACCCAGGGCGATGGAGGGCAGCCGGATGAGGTCATCGCTGCCGCCGGCGAAGACGCCCGAGGAAGTCTTCTCGCCCACCTGCGGGAGGGAGGCGGTGAATTCGTCGCCGGTCAGGCAGGTGGTGGCGGCGCCGGTGTCGAGCATGAAGCGGTACGGCCGCCCGGCAACGGAACCGTCGACGAGTACTTCCGCCGCTTCGGGGTCGTGTTCGTCGGGGAGGATGATCAGGGGGATGGTTTGCACGGGTATCTCCTTTAAACTGGGGTGCGTTTATAGACGGTGATGGATACGGAGGATGCTGATGGCGCGGATTCCTCCCTCCCCTGTGAGCGGCGTGATACGCATGGCGAAACGGGGGAGGGCTGGGGTGGGGGGCGAACAGCTACGTACATGGGCACCCCCACACGGAGCGGAATGGTTCCCATGCCCTGGAGCGAGATAAATATTTCTTTACTGGCTCCCACGGCTCCCGTGGGAGCCGGGAAGGCACTGCTCTGCGGGGCTCGCTGTTAATTCCGGCAGTCCGGATCGCTGCCCGGGGCAGGGATATTTTAACTCTTCGGTGTACGGGCGCGGAGCGCCCGGGTTTAGCGGTAGAGGATCATGGACTTTCAATGGTAGGTTTTAATTTCATCATGGATACCAGAAATCCAGAGCGACAGCAGAAGATTGACTACCCGGCACCCAGACGCCCTTCGACCGGGCTCGCTAAGCAGACGCTCTGGGTGCCTGGGTGCGGAAGTATCTGCCCGCAGGCCGCTTCGACTAAGCATGCATGCATGCCCGGGCCTAACGCCCCCAGGCATGCGAAGCATGCCGCTCCGCGCGCCTGCAGGGGACGTTCAGCGAGCAGGCAGTTGCACCGCCGCGAGGCATCCGGAGCGGTATGCAAGCATACTCAGCGGGCGAGCGCCAGCGAGCCAGCGCAGTCGAAGGGCGCCTGGCGGCTGGTTGATTCGCCCGCAGGCCGCTTCGACTAAGCATGCATGCATGCCGCTCCGCGCGCCTGCAGGGGACGTTCAGCGAGCAGGCAGTTGCACCGCCGCCAGGCATCCGGAGCGGTATGCAAGCATACTCAGCGGGCGAGCGCCAGCGAGCCAGCGCAGTCGAAGGGCGGCTGGCGGCTGGTTGATTCGCCCGCAGGCCGCTTCGACTAAGCATGCATGCATGCCGCTCCGCGCGCCTGCAGGGGACGTTCAGCGAGCAGGCAGTTGCACCGCCGCCAGGCATCCTGAGTGGAGCGAGCGCCAGCGAGCCAGCGCAGTCGAAGGGCGGCTGGTTGATTCGCCCGCAGGCCGCTTCGACTAAGCATGCATGCCCGGGCCTAACGCCCCCAGGCATGCGAAGCATGCCGCTCCGCGCGCCTGCGGGGGATCGGAGTGAATTTCTTGATCCCGCATCATAAACCTACCTCTTTGAGAGGGCCTGGGTGGGCGTCGATTAGATGCGACATGTGGGCGCTCCCACGCGGGCGGCCTGGTTCCCATGCTCAGGAGCGAGATTACAGACTTCCGCTTGCAGGCGCGCTGAGCGGAGGGGCCGACAGGCCCCGCAGTCGAAGCGGCCTGCAAGCAGAAGTTCGTGCCGCCAGGTCCTCTGGAAAACCGGACTACG
>Ga0134095_1000904_pt1 | contig 24165 bp, 23 predicted proteins | sample 6_2taG_FD_94449 | JGI IMG/M metagenome (GOLD analysis project Ga0134095, IMG submission 94449) | Switchgrass degrading microbial communities from high solid loading bioreactors in New Hampshire, USA - 6_20_20_110_A2 metaG | ecosystem: Engineered > Bioreactor > Semi-continuous > Anaerobic >... | reverse complement strand
GTGTAGCATAGCGCTTCCGATTCGTCAACCAAAAAAACGGCAAAGAACAGCCGGGAATAGCTAAAGACAGCAAGAAGCGGCTAAGGACAGCAAAGAGCAGTTGCTTTCGCCGCGTTATCGCTGCTTGTCGCTCAAATCGTGAATGACTGGTGCATCTCCGGAACTATCACGTCCTCAAAGCCCGCTTCGTCGCGCAGGCCCTGCGCCAGAGACGCTGCGGACTCTTCTTCGCCGTGCACCAGGAACGTATGACGCGGCCGCTTGGCGATGGCGCGCGCCCACGCCAGCAGTTCGCTGCGGTCGGCGTGGCCCGAAAAGCCGTTGATCACCTCGATCTTCGCGCGAACGGTGTGCTCCTCGCCGAAGATCCGCACCGGCGACACGCCCTCCACCAGGCGACGACCCAGCGTATCCGGCGCCTGCCAGCCGACGATCAGGATCGTGTTCGACGGGTCTTCGATCCGGTTGTGCAGGTGGTGCAGCACGCGCCCGGTTTCCATCATGCCGCTCGCGCTGATCACGATGAACGGCTCCCGCAGGAAGTTAAGCTCTTTGCTCTGCTCAACCGAGCGCGCATACACAAGCTGGTCAAAGCCGAACGGGTCACCCTCGGCCAGCATGAAGGCGCGCGTTTCCTCGTCGTACGATTCCGGGTGCAGCCGGAAGACCGAGGTGGCGTTGATCGCCAGCGGGCTGTCGACGTACACCCTGATCGGCGGGATGTCGCGGCGGACCATCATGCGATTCAGCGTGTAGACGATCTGCTGCGTGCGCCCCACCGCAAACGCCGGAATGATCAGCGCCCCGCCCCGGCGGTACGTGTCTTTGACGATCTCCTCAAGCCGCTTCTCCGAGTCGAAAAACGGCTCGTGCTCGCGGCTGCCGTAGGTGCTTTCGAGCAGCAGAACGTCGGCGTGCTCGACTGTTTCGGGATCGCGCAGAATCGGCGTATTGGCGCGGCCCAGGTCTCCACTGAACACCACACGCACATCCCGCCCCGCGTCGCGATCCTCGATGTCGAGCACGACGATCGCGCTGCCGAGCATGTGCCCCGCGTCGAGGAAGGTCACGGTGACGCCAGACGCGATCTCGCGCGGGCGGTGATAGCCCACCGCGGCGAAATATTCGAGGCTGCGGACCGCATCTTCTACCGTATAGAGCGGGTCGATCGGCGGCTCGCCCCGGCGCGCGCGCTTCTTGTTGAGGTATTCGGCGTCGCGCTCGTGGATGTTGCCGCTGTCCATCAGCATGGTCGAGCACAGGTCGCGCGTGGCAAAGGTGCAATAGATGTCGCCGTTAAAGCCGCTCTTGACCAGGTTGGGGATGTTGCCGCTGTGATCGATATGGGCGTGGCTGAGCACCATCGCGTCGATCGACGCCGCGTCAAATGGCAGGTTGCGGTTGCGCTCAAACGACTCGCTGCGCTTGCCCTGGTACAGCCCGCAGTCGAGCAGAATCCGCTGGTCGTTGACCTCGATCAGGTGCTGCGAGCCGGTTACCGTCCGGGCCGCCCCGTGAAATGTGATCTTCATCGCGCTCTCCTTCGAGTCAAACCAGGCACCGATCCCACCCGCCCAGCACGCTTACGTCTCGTCAGACATACCTCTCAGCAACTCGATCAGCTCGGCGCCATATTCCGCGCGCCGCCAGGGGCCCAGCCCGGGAATGTCGTCGAGGTCTTCCAGGCGTTGCGGCGCCTGCCGGGCCAGGATCCACAGCGTCTCGCGTGGCAGAATCACGTCCGACTCAACGCCGCGATCGAGCGCGCGCTGCTTGCGCCAGGCGCGCAGCACGTCATAGCGCGCCAGCACCGCCTGGTCTGGCGTGCGGCGGCGCGGGGGTTGCGGCGGCGGCGCGTCCTTCCCGCGTGCGACCGCCTGCAAGATCGCATCCCCATAGCGGCGCGCCTTACGGCCGGTCAGCGAGCGCGCCGTGTCCAGATCCGCCAGGTGGCGCGGCTGGAGCATCGCCAGCTCGACCAGCGCTTTATCGGTGAAAATCTTGAAAGCCGGCTGGTCGCGGCGCCGGGCAATTTCGTCCCGCGTCAGATACAGCTCCCGCGCAATCGCGACAAGGTGGCGCGGCATCTTCTGCACGCCGCCGATGTTCCAGTAGCCTTCGGGGTCGAACTCGTAATGCGCGGCGGGAAGGTCTGGCAGCGCAGCGAAAATCTCCTGCGCCTCTTCGGTGCGGCCCAACGCGGCGAGCTCGTCGGACAGAATGTCGCGCAGCGCGGGCAGGTAGTGGGTGTCCATCTGCGCGTAGAGAAGCTGGTCCGGCGGCAGCGGGCGAATTGCCCAGTTCGCGCGCTGGAAGTGCTTGGCAGCCCGCACGCCGAACTGCGACTCGAGGATCGACCCCAGGCCGACCTGCTCCCACCCGCAGATGCGCGCCGCCATCATCGTGTCAAACACGCGCCCGAAGTGGAAGCCGAAATCCCGCTTGAGCGAGACAATATCATACTCCGCCGCGTGGAACACGATCTCAGTCGCCGGATCCCCCAGCACATCACCGAGCGGGCTGAGGTCATCCAGCGCCAGTGGATCGACGATCCAGTCCTTTTCGCGCGTCGAAAGCTGGATCAGGCAAACCTGCTCGTAATACGCGTAGAGGCTGTTGGACTCGGTATCGACCGCCAGCAGCGGCGTGCCGCGTAGCTGATCGACCAGGGCGCGAAGCTGGCGCGCGTGCCGGATGAACTCGGCGGGCTGCAAGTCGTCGGGTAGAGACGTCACAGCCACCCCCGGCGACGGAAGAACGTCAGCATCGCAGCCGCAATCGCAAACATCGTCCCGATCACCAGCATGAACGCGCCGTCCCAATCGGCCAGCGGCAGCAGGACGTTCATGCCGTAAATCCCGCTGATCAGTGTCAGCGGCAGCATGATGACCGAGATCACCGTGAGGATGCGCATCACTTCGTTCAGCCGGTAGCTGACGAGCGTGTTGGCGGTGTCGGAAAGACCGCGAATCACTTCCAGATCTTCTTCGATGATTTCATACCCCTTTACCAAGTGGTCGAGGATGTCGCCAAAATACACGTCGAGATCCTCGCGGATGTAGGGCCGGTCGACCTTCTCAAGATTCTCTACGATCAAAAGCTGCGGGCGGATGATACGGCGCAGCGCGATAATGTCCCGCCGGATGAACGACAGGTCCTGGATGATCTGGCGCGAGTCTTCGGTGAAAATCTCTTCCTCGATGGCGCGGATGTTGGCATCCACTTTGTACAGGATCGGGAAGATGTAGTCCACCAGCCGGTCGATCACGGTGTAGAAAATACGGCTGGCGCCACGCCCCATGTACTGCGCGCGCAATTCCTCATTCGTCTGGCACTGCTCGAACAGGTGGCGCAGCGGCTTGAGCGTCCCGTCGTGCACCGTGATCAGGTAGCCGCTGCCGACGAACATATCCACCTCGGCCGCCCGGCTGACGCGCTGCACAGGGTCCCACAGCGGGAAGTGCATCACGACGAACATATAGTCGTCGTACTCGTCCATCTTGGGGCGCTCGATGCGGCTTTGCAGGTCTTCCAGATCCAGCGGGTGAAAATGAGGATAGGTCTCCCGCAAGTCCTGCACGTCTTGGGGGGTGATCCGCTCAATATTGGTCCAGGTTACCCGGCCGTATTGGATCGTTTCAGTCGCCATGCGTTTCATTATCGCGTGACGGCCTCATTCGGGCAAACGGAACCGCCCCCGCGCCAAAGTCTGCTACAATCCGCGTGGATTGCGTGCCGTTTCGCCGTCAGAATCCCGCCCCGATGTCCAGGCCATTTCTCGAAAACAACGGGCTTTGTGGTTGGCGCGCAGAACCTCACCCCTGGCCCCTCTCCGTAAACGGAGAGGGGCCAGGGGCCGGGGGTTAAGGGGGGAGGTTTCCCCGGCGAGCACTGAATATGCCAGTTCATTTCGATAGACACCTCAGGATCCTGTCTCCATTATTTCACGTCGCCCGTCGCGTGCTGCGCGCGGTGTGGCGCGCCGCGCTGACCGTCGCGCTGGTCGCGCTGCTCGGCGACGGCGTGGTGCGCGACATCACGCTGCGCGATCACGTCGTCACCCTGGCGCAGGATGCGCTGTTCGACTATGTCGGGTGGGAGATCGACGCCCTGTGGAAAAAGGCGCGCCAGGAGTTATTCGGCGTGCATCCCTATCTGGACGAGGACGCACGGCGCGAGATCGCAATCGACTATCTGGAAACGCTGCGCCGGGCGCGGGAACTGGAACGGCGGATTGAAGCGATCTACACCGATCCCGATGAGCCCGATCCCATTGCGGCGAGCGCCGAGTTGGTCGCGGAGCGCGATCGCCTGCGCGCGACGCTGGACGCCGATCGGGCGCTGGCCGAGGGGATCATCGAGGGGCAGGTGTCCGCCGTGCTGGTCGACGCGGGGTTTGGCGCGCTGGGGCAGGTGCTTCCACCGGTGTCGATGCACTTCTCGCAGTCGCCCACCTTCCTGATTGTCTCCCCGCGCGACCGGATCGAGATGGTGGTCGACATCGGGCTGGAGCCGCTGACGGTTGAAGCGCGCGAAGCGTTGGAGAACACCATCGACACCGCGCTCGATGTGTCCTCGCTGATTGAGCCAATCGGCGGGATCAGCCTCTACCCGAGCATGGTCGTGGAAACCGATACGCTGGCGCGCGCCTTCGAGGTCACCGCGCACGAGTGGGCGCACCATTACCTGATGGGCTTCCCGCTCGGGCTGGAGTACACGCTCCGCCCGGAAACGCGCATCATCAACGAGACGGTCGCGCAGTTTTTCGGGCGGGCGGTCGCGCAGGAGGTGATGGCGCGCTACTATCCAGACCTGCCCGCGCCGCAGTATTCGAGTTTTCTGACGGAGACTGCGTCCGACTCCGAGCCCAACGACCCCACCACGTTCGACTTTGGGCGCGAGATGCACGAGACGCGCGCCACAGTCGACGCGATGCTGGCGCGCGGCGAGATCGAGGCGGCGGAGCAGTACATGGAGCAGCGGCGACAGGTCTTCGTGGACAACGGCTACGCGATCCGCAAGCTCAACCAGGCGTATTTCGCGTTTTACGGTGGCTATCAGAGCGGGCCGGGCGCTGGTGGCGAGGACCCGATCGGCCCGGCGGTCGAAGAACTGCTCGCGCTCAGCCCTGGCCTGGAAGAGTTTCTCGTCACGGTGCGGACGATCACCACTCGCGCCGATCTGCTCGCCGCGCTGGACGAAGCCCGCGCCGCCCGTTCGCCCACGCCCGAAACAGCGCCCCCATCGTAAATCGAACCTGCCGCGAGGAGCCTGCCATGTCCCTACCCGTTGACGCCATCCTCACCCACCTCGGCCTGCTGCACGAGCCGCCCAGCGCCGCCTATCTCGACCGGCTGCTGGCTGCGTGGGCCGCACGCATCCCGTGGGAGTCCGCCTCGCGGATCGCCGTTCACCAACAGCCGGGCGCTGCGCACGATTACGCCCGCCCGCCGGAGCGGTTCTTCGCGGATGCCCTGCGCCTGGGCACCGGGGGAACGTGCTTCGAGAGCAATCTCGCGCTGCGGGCGCTGCTTGAGGCGCTCGGCTTCGAGGTGACGCTGCACTTCTGCGACATGCGGACCGCGACCGTCAATCCCCACTGCGCGGCGATCGTCCCGCTCGACGGCGCGCTGTATCTGGCGGACGTAGGCTATCCGGTCGCCGGGGCGCTGCCGCTCGACCCCGCTGCCACTACTGAACTCGAAACGCCCTCGTATCTGTTCCGCGCCATCCCGCAGGACGACCAGTGCTGGCAGGTGCGCCGCACCGCGCGCAACGGGTACGACGATCAGGCGTTTGTGGTGAAGGGGGAGCCGGTCGGCGGGGAAACGTTCTTCGCCCGGCTGCTGCGCGATCACGAGCCGGACGGGCTGTTTCTGGACGAGGTGATCGTCTCGCGCACCGGGCCAGATGGAATGCTGCGCTACAGTGAGGGCGTGGGGCTGGTGCGCCGCACGCCGGATGGGGAGTTCCCGATCCCGCTCTCGGACGCCGAGGCCGCCGATCTGCCACGCACGCTGGCGCGCCTTTTCGCGCTGGACGAGGGGGTTCTGCGCCGCGCGTTAGGGCGCTCTAACCGCCCTGGCTAGAACGTTACGAACGTGTATACCGGATGACCGAATGGGGCTGTAGGGGTGGAGCTTGCTGCACCCGTAGTTATCCGTTGATTCGGCAGCGGGCGCAGCTTGCTGCGCCCCTACAAAATGCGCTGAGGCCATCGCCTCAGCAGCCTCATCAGATGCCCTAGACGCGCGGCGGGCCCTGGCGGATGCGCTTGCGCAGGGCGTCGAGCGGCCACTCGCCACCCCAATCTACGCCGAAACGCTGCGGATGGATCGCCTCGGCCCACCACGTCGCGCCCGCCTCGGCGAATGGCGCGACGATCTCCGCCGCGCGTGCCGGATCGTCACCGGGCGTAACACCCCGGTGCAGGACGTCGAACGGAGCGGGGTTGTCGCCGCGCTGCTCGCGCACAAACGCGACCGCATCCCGAAACAGCGGCAGGATATCGGCATCATCCGCCTCGGGGAACAGTGGAAACAACCCATCCCACCGGGCAGCGCGCCGGAAAGGCGGCTTGTTCGGCCAATAGCCCGCTACCCACACCGGGATACGCGGCTGCTGTACAGGCGGCGGTAGAAACTCCGCATGCTCGACCGTGTAGTGCGCGCCATGAAACTCAAACGGCCGCCCCGACCACAGCCCGGTGAGGATCGCCAGCGCCTCGTCGAGCATCGCCCCGCGCCGCCGGACGTCCGTCTCTTCGTGGAAGCTGTCCCACTCTGTCGTGCGCCCGCTGCCCACGCCCACACCGAGGATCAACCGCCCGCCGGACAGCCGGTCGAGCGATACCGTCTCCCGCGCGACCTTCCACGGGCGGCGGCGCGGCAGCGGCGTGACCATCGTCCCCAGGCGGATACGCTCAGTGGTCATCGCGCAGGCAGCCAGCGCAATCCAGGGGTCGGACAGCCACAAATTCTCCTGGCGCGCCCCAACGTGGTCCCACAAAAAGAAGCCGTCCCACCCGGCCTGCTCGGCGTCACGCGCCAGCTCGGCCAGCAAGCGCGGCTCCGAAAACGGCCCCATGTTCGGCAAATCGAGCGCGTAACGCATGGAAAACCCGTTCCCTTCCCAAACAGCCGCCAGTCATCCCGTAGGGGCGATCTCGCATCGACCGGGATTGTAAGTCCACGGGCGGAGCAAGCTCCGCCCCTACGAGTCGGCGGGGAACTCCCAGTCCGTCAAAATCCGCGCCAGCAGCGCCGCGCGCCTCGGCAGCGAGCGGATGATCACCTGCTCGTGCGCGGCGTGCAATCCGGTGCCTGCCGCGCCCAGCCCGTCGAGCGTGGGCACGCCCAGTGCTGCCGTGAAATTGCCGTCACTCGCGCCACCGCTGCCGTCCCCGTGAAGCTCCAGGCCAATCGACGCCGCGATCGCCCGCGCTTGCGCGACGGTGCGCGCCATCTGCTCGTTGTGCTCCATCGGGCCGCGATCGATCCCGCCGGTGACCGTGACTTCCGCGCCGGGCAGCGTCGGCTCCAGGCTGCGGATCGACGCATCCACCCGCTGCGCTTCGGACATCTTCAGGAAGCGCACGTCCACGAACAGCGACGCTTCGGGCGGGATGACGTTCCCCGCAATGCCGCCCGAAATACGCGTGACGGAGACGGACGTCCCGTTTGGCAGGTCGTTAAGCGCGTGCAGCGCCAGCGCCTGATGCGCCGCCTCGATGATCGCGTTGATTCCGGCTTCGGGCGCGTTCCCGGCGTGAGAGGCGCGGCCAGTCACCGTGACGGTGTAGCGCGCGATCCCCTTGCGCCAGATCTTGAGTGCCTCTTCCTCGGTGCCTGGCTCCATCACCAGCACCAGCCCGACCTGCCGCGCCAGTTCCTCGATCAGCCCGCGCGAGTGGACGCTGCCCGTCTCCTCGTCGCTGTTCAGAAACAGCCAGATCGGGCGGTAGGGAAACTCGCCCCGGTCGATCAAGCCCCGGATCGCTTCCAGCGCGACGACCACGCCGCCCTTCATATCGACCGCGCCGGGACCGTAGAATCGCCCGCTCTCGCGGCGGATAGGCATCGTCTCCAACGTGCCGACCGGCCAAACCGTATCCAGGTGCGCCAGCAGCAGGATCGGGCGACCGGGCGCGTCCCGGTTCCACATCGCCACGCGCAGATCGCCTGTCTCCGCACGCGGATAGACGGTCACTTCCGCGCCCAACGCCTCGCACAGCGCGGCGACGTGCGCGCTCAGCCGGTCGACGTGCGGCTTGCTGGTGGTAGGCGACTCCATCTGGACAAGCTGCTCCAGCAGCGCGACCATCGACTCGGTGCGCTCTGTGAAGAACGCGAGCAACTCGTTCATGCGCCGGACTGCTCCGTTGTGGAGTGATCGCGCACAAACGGGGATGCGATCGGCGCGCCGCCCAACGCCTGCTGCCAGCTAAGCTGCACGCGCCCTTCGAGGAACGACAGCATGTAATCGCGCGCGGGATGGTCGCTCTGCCGGATAGCATCAAGCGCAGCGTTAAAGTCGTATTCGACGCGCCGGAACTCGACCTTATAGCCCGACTCGCTCGCTTCGAGCCGCGCGTAGCTGGCGCGCGTATCCCCGACCGGGGGATTGCTGACGCTGCCAGGGTTGATCACCCGCACGCCGCCCAGCCGGTGATCCTGCGGCCAATGCGTGTGCCCGACGATGATCAGATCGGCGTCGGCGCCCTCAAGCAGCCCGACAAGCTGCTCGGTGCTGGTAGCCGGAGTCACACCGGGGCCGTCGTCCATGCCCGGAGAGGCGTGGACCGCCAGCACGCGCGTGCCGTCCGGCAGGGTGAAGCGGTAGTCCAGCGGCAGATCGCGCAGCCAGTCCATCCAGCCAAACGCGCTGAGGTAGCCCTGCGTCCACGCGAAGCTGCGCGCCATGCGAAGCACCTGCGCGACCGTCGCCGGATCGCCCGCCACATCCGCCAGATCGCGCTCGTCAAAGTCGAACGACACAATCGCGCGGTCCGTGTTGCCGCGCACGCACACGGCGTTGGAAAGCTCGTCGATACGGTCCAGCGGCCCGACCGGGTCCGGCCCGATGGCGCTGAAATCGCCCATCAGCAGATAGCCGTCTGCGCCGCCCCACGCCTCGACGTCGTCCAGCACGGCATCGAGCGCCAGCGGGTTGCCATGAATATCGCCCAAAATCGCCAATCGCATGCGACTCTCCTTTCACTGCTGACTCACTTCGCCCAGCGGATACCGCGCCAGCAGGCGAACCCGATCATGAGACATAAACCAGTTGTTGACCACAAACTCGACGTGCGTAACGCAAGACGTGCCAAAATCCGTGTCGCGGTGCGCGGCGACGTAGTCCGCCAGCGCATCGAGGCGGGCAGGTTGCGTCTGGAAGCGCAGGGCCGTCGCGTGCGCCGCCGTGATCCGGTAGCGCAGTTCGAGGCCGCCGTCCAGCCCAGCCGAGCACAACGCCGCGCGCAGCCGGTCCCGCAACGCGTTAAGCGCCCCGTCCGGCGAGTAGCCGCAGATTAGGATGCAGCAGCGGCTCGCCGTCAGGCCGCGCAGGTGGAGCGTCAATGGCCGCGCATTGGTGAATACATCGGCGAACAGCGCGCGGTACGTGTCGATGGGCGCGGTTGCCGGGTCGAAGCCAGAGACGGTCGTGACGACGGACAGCACCGTGATATGCAACTCGTCGGGGCGGTAAATGTGCTGCTCAGGCGCCAGAGCGCGCAGGTCGTCCAGCAGGCCGCCGAGCCGTTCCAGCGCGGGGCCGTCGAAGCGCGCCGCCAGTGTCAGGCCAAGCCGGTCGTCCGACGCAGGATCGGTGAGGAGCGGGTCGATCTCGACATCCCCGGCGCGAAAGCTCACCTGCGCATCCGCCCACAGACGGTCATAGACCGCGCGCTCCTGCATTGGCGAACGCTCCACGCTTATTCGGCATCTTCGCGCAGCGCCAGCACGTAATCGGTGCCGGACCAGTCCCAGGTATCCACCACGCGCGCCGGAGCGGAGAGCGCGCTGGTGCGCGGCGGGTTGATTTGCGCGGTCAGTTCCAGCACGCCGTCGCCGTCCACATCCGCAATCCCGATCCGCCCGTTGATCGCCACGATCTGCCCGTTGTTAAGCTCCTTGAAGGCCCCGGTCTGCGCGTTCCAGGTCAGGATTTTGCCCTCTTTATAGCAGCTTGAGCGACCGCACGTTTCGGTGAAAAAGACCAATTCGCTGCGAACGTCGGCGTTCATGTCGCCCACGCGCAGAAGCTCTGGCAGGGCGACCAGCGGGTTGAACGGCGTTTCGTAGAGGACGCGATAGCCGCCGCCATCACAGCCGAGGACAAGCATCTGCCCAGCGTTGAGCAACGCTTCCTCGTTGAAGGTTTGCGGGTTGAAGAACGTCACGATGATCTCGCGCACGCCGTCGCCGGTCAGGTCGGTGTCCGCCTGGACGACGCCGCCCCTGTCGTTGATCGCGCCCCACTCGCGGAGCGTCGCTTCCAGCACGGTCGGGGAGCCGCCCGCCGACAGATACCCGGCTATGCGGTCCTTATAGTCGTTGAAGTTCCCCGGCTGCGCGGGCGGCGTGGGCGCGGCAGGAAGCGGGCACTCGTCCGGCTGGTAGTACGGCGCGGGCGGGGGTGCGGCGGCAATGGCCGTTGCGGCTTCGATCGTGGCGAAGGCGGCAGTTGCGGTGGCAGCAGGTCCGACCGGGCGACTGCCGGGGACCGTCGCGTTTGGCGTGGCGTTGTCGGATCGCGGCGCGCTGCCATCAGGCGGCGTAACGACCCACACCGACAGCATCCCGCCGGGGGTCGCCGTGCGCGCGACGTTCGGCGGCTGCTCGATGCCTTCGGGAGTCGGCGTGTCGCGCCGCCCGATCACATCACTGACCGGGCCGCACGCGGAAAGCGCCAGCAGCGCGACAGCCAGCAGAACCACCCACGCCGGGCGCCAGAAGGGTGAGAGTTTGCGCGTCGTCATGGGTCGAAGTATAGCGTAGCGGGCAGGGGCCGCCAATCGGAGAGGCAGCAGTCAGCAGTTAGCGGTTAGCGATTAGCAAAAGCTAACTGCTAACCACTAAAAGCTAATCGCTGTTTTTTACGTATTTCTGAGAGGCTGCCCCTCAACACGCGTGCCGGATGTGGTATAATATGGCCAGCAGGGGGTGACAGGCTTCGACAGGGGAGGCTGCGCCCAGACTGCAAGCCGAGGCGCTCTAACCTCGTAAATCCAGAGCAAAACAACAAGTGCCAACGAAAGCACACCCCGTCTCGCTCTGGCCGCGTAAAGCAGCCAGACAGACACAGGTCACCCGAGGGTGACCCGTCTGCCCCGACCGTCCCTGCTCGGGCGGCAAGCAGGCGTCACAAATAGCAGGGTGCCCCGCTGCGATGTCGATAAGCAGTGGCTAAGCGTCTATCGACTAGCCCGTGGCACGCCCTGGTTGGCTTGGGTTCCCACGGCGCGAAATTAAAGAGCCAACTAAGCTTGTAGAGGTCTGTTCGCGAATCCTTTGGACCCGGGTTCGATTCCCGGCACCTCCACTGGAGCAAGAAAAGAGCAGGGTACGCACCCTGCTCTTTGCGTTTCTCAAGCAGCATCACAATCCGTCAGGCGCACGACGAGCAGCCCCGCCGCCCAGTTTTGCTAACCGCTAACGGCTAATCGCTAACTGCTACGCCTCACCCCGCCCGCGTGCGATCGGTCGTCGGGTTCGCCATGCCGGTCATGCCGGGCGTGGCCTGGTCCGGCTGAGCGTCGCTTTCCAGCGCGCCGACCGCCGCATGGACCCGGTCACCCCCTTCTTCCGCCGCCACCTGCTCGACGATCGCCGCTTCGCGCTGCAACGCCCGATAGCGCAGGTACAGCCACGCAATCATCGCGCCGAGGATCAGCGCCATTGCGCCATAGCCCAGGAACGCGTATTCCGCATATTTACCCATTGTCTCGCCCTCTCTCGCTACAGGTCAGCCAGCACTTCCATCTTCCGCCGCGCGACCCACTCGGAGAGGTTCTCCAGGCGGATGCGGTGCCAGATTAAAACGACCGTGATCACCGCGAAGGTGAACAGGTTGAAAAACAGCGTGTCGCGGATGCGGCCGCTCACCTCGAACGCCCCTTCGGGATCGGCCTGCGTGGGGCCGACCACAACCGGGTGAATCGTGTCGGGCCGGACGCGAATGATGATCACCGTATACAACACGCTCGCGAACGCGACAATTCCGTACACCGCCGCGAAGCGCCGCCGCCGTTCCGGGTCTTCGATCCCGGTGCGCAGCATCAGGTAGGCCGCATATGCCAGCCACATGATCGTCACGCTCGTCAGGCGCGGGTCCCATGTCCACCACGTATTCCAGATCGGGCGCGCCCAGGCCATGCCGGTCACGATGGTGATCGTCGCAAAGCCCAGCCCAATCTCGACCGACGACAGGCCGAGCGTGTCCCACTTGGTGTTGCGCGTCCGCAGGTAGGCGATGCCCCCGATGACCGCCGCAGTGAACGACAGGAACGACCCCAGGAACGACCCCAGATGCACGTAAAAGATGCGCTGCGCCTCGCCCTGCGTCCGCTCTGGACCCACGTAAAAGAAGTCCATCAGCATCGCCAGCACGAACAGCGCGAGCGCCGCGTAGGTCAGCCCCTTCAAAATGCGCGTGCGCTTATCCGAATAAGCCATCCTTTTCCCACTCCTGAATCTGCCTCGTACCGGCGAGCCGGCCGACTGGGTACGCTATGCGACAATTTTATCAGAGTTCTCTACTTTATTCTGCCGGAAAGCGGCTATTCTTCCACCACGAAATCAAACAACGCATAACTCGCCGCGATAAAGATCACGTCCGCCAGCGCCAGAAGCTGAAGCCACGGCATCCAGTCGGCGGACGGCATCTCGTTGAGGATCGCCGTGCTAGCGCGCACGGCGCTGATCACGATCGGCAGCACGACCGGCATCAGCAGGATCGGCAGCAACGTCTCGCGGCTGCGTGCGTGCACGCTCATGCTGGAGAGCAGCGTCCCGACCGTCGTGAAGCCCACGCTCCCCAGCACCACCAGCAGAAGCAGCAGCGGGTGAACGAGCGTGATGTTAAACATAACGGTGAGCAACACTATCAGCACGAGCGCGATCACCAGCACAAACAGCAGGTTCCCGAACATCTTGCCGAAGAACAGCGCGCTCCGGGCAATCGGCGCGAGCAGCAGAGCGTCCAAGCTGCCCTTGTCTTTCTCGCCCGCCAGGCTGCGGCTCAGGCCAAGCTGCCCCGCAAACACGATCGTCACCCACAGCACGCCGGTCACGATCGTTTCGCGTGCGTTGGCATCGAGCTCCAGCGCCAGGCTGAAGACCATCACGGTCATCAGCGTGAACAGCAGCATCGAGTTGATCAGCTCGCGGCTGCGGAACTCGGCGCGCAGGTCCTTCCAGGCGATCGCGCCAACCGCCCGCCAGTACGGCGTCACCGGGCGGCGGACCGTCACGAGGCGCCCCGGAGCCGCCTGCACCTCAACCGGCTTGGTCGTGGAGTCGCTGCGCGTGCTCATCGGACGGACGCCGCCCCCGTCACGTCGGCGTAGATGCCCGGCAACTCGGCGGGATCGATTTCGCTGCTCGGCCGGTCGAAGGCGATCTTGCCCCGGCTCAGGATCGCGACACGGTCCGCCAAGTCTCGCCCGCGCCGCAGATCGTGCGTCGTCATCAGAACGGTCCGCCCGCTGACGGCCACCTCGCGCAGCAGATCGTCCAGCAGCGCCGCCGCGTCCTGATCTAGCCCGGTGTACGGCTCGTCAAGCAGCAGGATCGCCGGATCGTGCAGGATCGCCCGCGCGATCGCCAGCCGCTGAAGCATCCCCCGGCTGTACGTGCGGACGAGATCCCGTGCCCGCCGCCACAGCCCGACGCGCTCCAACACCGTGCGAACGCGCTCGGCGCGCTGCTCGGTGGGGATGTCGTACATCCGCGCGAAGAAGATCATGTTCTCCTCGGCGGTCAGGTTGTCATACAGCAGCGGTAAGTGGCTGACAATCCCCAACTGGCGGCGCACGAAGTCCGCCTCTTTGGGCAGGTCCCACCCGCCGATCTGCACGCTGCCGCTCGTCGGGCGAGACAGCGCGCCCAGAATCCGCAGAAACGTGCTTTTGCCGGAGCCATTCGGCCCCAGCAGCGTCACGAACTCGCCGCGCGACACGGCCAAATCCAGGCCGCGCAGCACCGGGTTCACTCCGAAGACCTTCGTCAGCCCTCGGACCGAAATCATAGCGTCCGCCGCTTCGCGATCAGGCATCCGAGTCCTCGTTCAGCAGCGGAACCAGCCGGTCCATCAGGATCGCCCGGCGCTCCTGGTAGGTGTGCTCGTCGATCTCACCCGCCTCGTAGCGATCTTCGAGCGCCGCGAGCATCTGCAGCAGTTCGTCCTTCGTGGCGCGAGCCGAGGGCGGGCGCCAGTTATCCACCACGCGCGGACGCGGCGCACCGGCGGTCACCAGAGCGGGCGCGGCGCTCCGTTGCCGCCACCACATCACCGCCGCCACGCCGACAATCGCGACGCCCAGCCCGGCCAGGAAGTAGGGCAGCATATCTAGCAGATCGTCGTCATCAGCTCTGGAGGTCTGCGCCGTGGCGCCGCTGCTTCCCGTCCGGGTGACGGTGCGCGTGGGGCGGCCTTCGAGCGTGAAGGTCATGCGCTGGTCGCGGCGCAGCGGCGCGACGAGCTCGTGCGCGCTCAGCAGTGACCCGTCGTCCGGCCGGATCTCCGCGCCCGGCTCTAGTTCCGTCACCCGCAGGCCACCGGTCAGCGCGCGATAGCGGATCGTGCCCTTGTTGTCGAACTGATCGCTGCTGAACGTCACCGTATCGTTCGGGACCAGCACAGCCGCATCCATCACCGGGAAGTCGAAGGCGTGCTCGATCACCGCGCCGTTCTCGTATGGCAGATAGTAGAGAACGGTGATCTTGTGCGCCTGGTTGGGGCGCAGCGGCCACGTATCCTTCACAACCGGCACGCCGTCAACCATCTCGACGCGATAGCGCGGGTTCTCCTGCATCTGCATCGGCTGGATGCCGAACGCGCCGACCGGAAGCTCGATCTCGACTGACACCGGCAGCGGGCCCTCGCCGTCGTTTTCGTTGGCGACGATGCGATCGCCGGTGTTGAGCAGCTCAACGTCCAGCCGCACCTCAAGGCCGAACTCGTTCATCGGCGCGTAGTTCAACAGCACCTGCGCCCACGTCACGCCGACCGTGTCGTGCGAGTCAGTCCGCTCGTAGAGCGTGACATCGGTCGCGATCTCGTCCTCGTCGCCCTGGATGGGATGGATCTGCGCGCCCTGCGGGATCCCATCGTAGTTGACCCACACAATGTAGATGTAGCTGCGCGAGCGCGGCACGTCCTCAAAGCGGAAGGTGTGATCGGCGTCGGCGGTCGTCTCCATGCTGACCAGCTCCGCGCCGGTTCCGTCCAGCACGAACAGCGACACGGGCTGATCGGCCGGGATCGGATCGCCGTTGCTGGTTCCCTGGATCAGCCGCCCCGTCACGGCCAGCACCTCGCCCGGTTCAGCCACCGACGGCGGCTCGCTCTCCGGGTCGGGCGCGTCCGCACCGCCACCACCGCTGACCATCGCGGGCGGGACGAACTCGAAAATGAAGCGCACCAGCCCGTTGATCTGCTCGTCGCTCAGGCGCTCGCCATAGTCTTTGGGCATGATGTCCTCATACCCCGGCACAACGTACGCGCCCGGATCGACGATCGACTGGTGGACGTATTCCTCGGCGGACAACCCCTCGACGCGCTGTCCCGCTTCGTTCTTGATCACGGTCAGCGAAGGCCCCGCGCCGCTCTCCGCGCCGTGGCACGGCGCGCACTCGGCCAGATACGTCTGCATCCCCAGGTCGTAATCGGCGCTCGCAACCTCATCGCTCAACACCACATCAGCGGGCTCGGGCGCTGCGTCGGTGGCGTCTTCGCCAGGCCCGGACGCGCCATCGAGATTGAGCATGGGGGTCGGCAGGGTAACAGCAGTGGGCGCGGCTGGACCGATCTCGCGCTCCATGATAATTTCCGGCTCGCCTGAGGTGTTGATTCCGCAGGCGGTCAACAAGAATAAGAGCGCAAGGCTCACGATCAACACGCGATTTGCCACAGGTTTCACCATAGGGTTTAGACCGCAGAGAATGATGGCTGACTTGACTTCCCGACAGTAATCATAATTTTTCAGCGCGACGCGACCCGCTCGGCGGTGTTGGACGCCTGACGCAGCGCCTGGACGGCTGCCTCAACTTTCGCTTCCTGCTCGGCGATCTCGCTTTCCAGCGCGTCGATCCGCTGCACGATCGCAGCAGCGAGGCGCATCAAATACACCCGCTGCTCTTCGTAGGCACGGTCGCCAAGCTTGCCCATATCGTAATCAAAGTCCAGATCGCGGATTTCGCGCAGCACGCGTAATTTCTCGCTCCATAATAGCTCTAGCGCCTGCGCCTGACGCGCCGTCCCCCTGCGGATTGCGGGGCTGTCTTTTGCCCCCGCCTTCAGCAGCGGCCCCGCTACAAACACCAACGTTCCGCCCCCCACCAGCAGGGCTATAAGAATTAACGTCGTCGACATGCCTGCCCCTTCAATGACAGCGGTTCGCCGTTAGCAGCCAGCCGCGAGCCGTAGCCCCCCGCTTGGCGCTTGCTCGTCGCTAACCGCTAACGGCTACCGCCCATTGCCTCGCCACTAGCTATTCAGCGCGCGCTCGATCTCCTCGCGCAGTTCCCGCTCGCGCGGGGTCGAGAGGAAGTGCCGCACGATCTCGCCTTCGGTGTTGATCACGAACGTCTCCGGGATGCCGGTGATCCGGTAATCGTCCTCGATCTTCCCCTTCACATCCGGCGCGTTGTAGTACGTGATCCCAAACTCATCCATATAGGCGCGCGCATTCCGCTCAATATCGTCGGTGTTGATGCCGACGAACACCACGCCCCGATCGCGATATTCCTGCCACAGACGCTCCAGCATCGGCGCTTCATCGCGGCACGGCGCGCAATAGCTCGCCCAGAAATTCACGACGACCGCATTCCCGCGCCAGCCATCAAGCGAGATCGGCTCGCCGTCAAACGTCACCGCGCTGAACGCGGGCGCCGGACCCTCGGTCGGCGTGGTCAGATTTGCCTTGTACAGCGCATAGCCGATTACCACTATCGCCGCGATCACACCCAGCAGCGCCAGCACGCCAAACGTCGAAAAACGCTGCTTCACCGGCTCGTCCGGCTGCGGCTCGGCCTTCGTGATCTGATCCAGCCACTCCGGCAGGTCATCTTGCCCGGCGGGCGACACAAGGTTCGTCTGCTCGGTCATCGATCAAGCCCCTCTAACTCCTGCTCCAACCGTTCGATGAGATCGTGACTCACGTCTGCCGGGACCGGCCGCTGCTGCAGCCGCGTCCCTGAACGCCGCACCACCTGTCCGGCCTGCTGGCCGCGCTGGCGCAAGCGGCGAACCTCGAAAATCCCAATCAGGCTGAACACCGCGATCAGCCCGGCAGGCACCGCGAACGCGAGAAAGCGGTCCATCGGGTCGCGCGGGATAGCCGCGACCTCGTCCCCATACCGCTCGACGAAATAGTCGATGATCTCGTCATCCGTGCGGCCCTCGCCCAACTGCCGCGCGATTTCCTCGCGCCACTGCACGCACGCGATACTCTCGCACTCGTCCAGCGGAATGCCCTCGCACACGTCGCAGAACATCTGGCTGGCGACGCGGTTCACATCGTCCCACGTCACCCCCGGCGGCAGGCTATCGCCGCCCTGCGCGCCCACCGGCGCGATCCCGCCCAGCAGCGCGACCACAACCAATACCAGCGCCAGCCCTCGCATCACTGTCGTCCGAAACATCTGGCTCCCCATCTAGCGATCTCCCGACGTCGAAGGCACCGGGACCGCCGCGTATTGCTGGCGGGTCGCCGGCTGGCGCGACGGCCACAGCGCGACCACCGTGCCCAGGATCAGCACCACACCGCCCAGCCACACGAAGTTGATCAGCGGATTCAGATACACGCGGAAGGTGGTCGTGTTGCCTTCCCAGAACGTGATAATCGCGTAGAAGTCCGCCGCCAGTGTGCTGTGCGAGCCGGGGATGCTCATGTTCGTGGTCGGCGTCATCACGCCGGTGGTCGAGTCAACGGTGTAGAACGTGTCGCGGCGCGGGCGGATCTGGTCCACCACTTTGCCATCACGATAGACGGTGGCGCGGGCGATCGTCATGCGGCGCCCATCTTCCGCGGTCGCGTCATACAGCCCGTTATATTCCATCGTATAGTCGCCGAGCGTCAGGCGATCGCCAGGGTTCAGCGTTCGCTGTGTGATCTCCTGGAACGACGTGCTGCCGATGACACCCAGGCCCATCACCACGATCCCCAGGTGGATGAAGTAGCCGCCGTAGCGTGGGCGGTCGCGCGCGATCAGGTTGGAGAACGCCGACCAATAGCCCTCGCCGCGCCGGTGACGCGCCGCCACGCCCTTGCCGATCTCGTAGATCGTCGCGAAGCCCGCGAACGCCACCAGCAAGAAGCCGAACAGCGCCAGGATGTTATCCGTGCCGGTCGCATACAGCACGATCACCACGACCACCGACAGCACAAACGGGATCAGGCTAGAGCGACCCAAACGCTGCGCGGTGGAGCGACGCCACGCGGCCAGCGGTGCAAGCCCCATCAGGATGAAAATGCCGACCAGGAACGGGCGCACGACCGGCGGGAAGTAGTCCGGCCCCAGGTTGATGACCGTGTCTCGCAAGCCGAGGTCGACCAGGATGGTCGTGATCGCTTCGGCCCAAGTTCCCCACAGCACGACGACCGTCAGGCCCAGGAACATCCAGTTATTGAGCAGGAACAGGCTCTCGCGGCTGAAGATCGAGTCGAGATGGTCCGCGCCGCGCAAATCGCCGCGCTCCTGCCGCCAGACGAGCAGCACCACGCTGACGATCGCCGCGCCCGCCAGGAAGCTGAACATCGGCACGCCGATCTCCGACTCCGCGAAGGCGTGCACGCTGCTGACCACGCCGCTGCGCGTGGCGAACGTGCCGAGGATCACCAGCAGGAACGTCAGGATGATCAGCAGCATGTTCCAGAATTTAAGCATGCCGCGCTTTTCCTGCACGACCGCGCTATGCAAAAACGCCGTACCGGTCAGCCAGGGGAGCAACGCCGCATTCTCGACCGGGTCCCAGCCCCAATAGCCGCCCCAGCCCAGCACGTCATACGCCCAGCGCCCGCCGAGCAGCAGCCCCAGGCTGAGGAACAGCCACGCCACCAGCGCCCACGAACGCGTCGCGCGGATCCATCCTGCGCCAAGCTGCCCGGTTGCCAGCGCCGCGAACGCAAACGCAAACGGAATCACGAAGCCGGTAAAGCCGAGATACAGCATCGGCGGGTGGATGACCATCCCCAGGTGGCGCAGCAGCGGGTTAAGGCCGGTGCCGTCCGCTGGAGTGAACACTTCCGCGTTGCCCGCCGGGCGGAACAACGCCGACACCGGCTGCGTCTGGCCGGGCACCAGCCAGTAACGCTCGAACGGGTTCTCGATGAAGACGTTGAGGATCAGGAAGAACCCGAGGGTCGCCATCGTCGCGACGATCACGTACGGCATCAGCCGCCGCTCGCTGCGCCAGTTGAGCAGCAGCGCCGCGAACGTGAACGCGCTCATCAGCCACGACCAAAACAGCAGCGACCCCGCCTGGCTGCCCCACAACGCGGTATACAGGTAAAACGTCGGGGTTGCGTTGTCGGTCGTCTGCCAGACGTAGGAGATGCTGTACTCATGGTTGAGCAGGGCGTAGATCAGTGTCAGGCACGCGATTGTCAGCAGCGGGAAGGTCGCCAGCGCAGCGTTGCGGGCGCTCATGATCCAGGCGTCGCTGCGCGTGCGCACACCTACCAGCGCCGCAATCAACGCGTATGCCGCCGCGACGAACGCCACGCCGGTCGTGACAATGCCAATTTCTGCAATCATGGCCTTCGATGGCTCCTCGAATAATTTACTGTGAGCGATTAGCAGCAACCGAGACAGGCACTCACGACATTGCCGCGCTTGTAGAACGAGAAGGCGGCACGGGGCCGGTCGGCTTCTCTGGCGGGCTGCTTCCTGTTAACGATCAATTCCTTAAGACAGCACGAAGCAGCGGCGCCGGTCAGAACATAGGCGGCCGTCCCCCCCTCTTGCTAGGACCGGCCGGCAATCACTGCCGCGCTCGCTGCTGCGTCTAACAATGGCCCGCCGAATAACAGCCGTGAGTAATCTGGAAATATCATACATAAAATCCAGACTCCCCGCTAGCCGAACCCGCAGGAGCATTGGGCTCTTTTTCGGCGCAGAAACACACATCTAGCGCGCGGCGCGTGCTTCATCCCAGATAGAGAACGCCGCGCGAGGCGGCGTTCAGGCATGGCAAAGCAAATTCAGCGCACAAGACTAGCCCACAACCTGCTCGGGCACGTCCTCTTCATACTTGGTCGGGCACTTCAGCGTGATTTCGTCGGCAATGAACACCATCTCGCCGTTCTGCTCGACCAGCGTGCCAGACATAATCGCCTGCGCTTCGTGCTGCAGCAGGTCCGGGATCTCCTTCTCGTAGGCGACGACCTTCATGCGCGTGGCGTTGGGGTCTTCGACTGCCTTGTGCAAAACCATTGCCAGCCCGCCCTGCTCGCGGATCTCGTCGTTGCTGTTGGGAATATTGGCGACGACGAAGCTCAGTTCCTGCGTTTCAGGGTTGAACGTGGGATCGCCATCCACCGCGCCGGAGACGCGCACCTTTTTGCCGTGCATCGCCTCATCGCCGAGCAGATCGTCCACCGTCACATAATACCGGGCGCCGATCAGCGTGCTGGAAAACAACAGATATGCCATCGCACCCAGAATCACCACGCCAATAATCATAAACTTCCAGCGCCCGGCAGGCTTCGCCTTGCTCTGGGCGGGCAGTAGCTGACTCTTTTCCCACTGAAGCTCAGTCATGTTTGCTTAATCCTCAATTCAAGCTGGCTCCGACGAATGCCCGCACGTGTATCGAGATTGTAACAGTTTTTCCCCGCATGGTCTACGCCGTAGCGAGTTCTAATCATTTGTTAAGCTAATGACTCAGATAAGCATGCGCTCTAGCTCCAGCTCATCGCGGAGCGGGATGCCGTCCATCCCGATCTCGGGGATGCCGGGCTTGAGGCGGCGCGCCTCGTCGAGCGCGCCGGGACGCAGCGCCGTCAACCGGTACCCCCTTCGCTGGTAAAAGCGCAAAGCGTGCGTGTTATCGTTGGTCGTGATCAGGAACAACCGGCGACAGCCCGCCGCACGCGCCGTCTCTTCGACCGCTCGCAACAGCGCCGTGCCTACCCCGCTATCTTCGATCAGGCTGTTGATCGACATCAGCTCGCACGCGTCCCCGTCGATCCGGTACGTTGCCAGGCCGACGGGCATGCCATCCCGCCACGCGATAACGCCGGGAAACTGACGCATATCGTACAGCACGCCCCGGGTGACCATCGTGATTCCGCCCCAGTGTTCCGCGATCAGCGTGTGCGCCCACTCCCGATCGTCGGATGTCATCTCGCGGATGGTGACCCGTCCTGCCATGGCTACTCCTTTGCGTTTGCGCCCGGATCGCCGCGATCCGCCGGGTCGGGCTGCTCCGTCTGCGTGTCGTCGTCTTCATCGTCGCTAAGCTGCGCGAACCCGCCGCCGTAGTATCCGCCGACAGCCAGGATCGCCAGCACGCCGAGGATGACCATGAAGGTCGCCCATCCGGCCGGGCTGGGCTGCGACTCCTGCGTCTGCACGTCCCACGAGGCGACGTAGGTTTCGAGGTCTTCGAGATCGGTTTCCGTCAGCGGTCCGCCCACCTCAACCGAGAAGCCGGGCATCAGAGGGTGATCGGTCCCGCTGGCGACGACGGTGCGGAACGTGTCGGGATCATACGCAAAGCCGGGGAAGTTCGGCGGCACGCGCCCGCGCCCTTCCGCGCCATGACAGCCGTAGCACGAGGTAGCGTAGACGGTCGCACCGTGCTGCACGTCACCGAAATGATCGGGCACCAGCTCGACCTCAGCGCGAAGGTTCGGTGCGGGCAGCGAGGGCACGTCGCCCGACTCCCACGTCGCCATGTACGCCATCACCTGGTCGATCTGAGCCTCGCTCAGCGGGCCGCCGGACGTCTGCGCGTAGGCGGGCATCGCAGCCCCATCGTCCGGGTCGGAGTCGCGGCCCTGGGCGATCACCTCGCGCGCCATCTCCGCATCGAACGCGATCGCCTGGAACGCAGCGCCTTCCGCGATTGCCTCGCCGCGCGGGCCGTGGCACGTCTGGCAGAACTCAGCGTACACCGCCGCGCCGAAGCGAGCCGCCTGCCCGTCGTCCTGTGCCAGCGTGGGCGCTCCCCCTGCCAGCAGAGCCAGTAAAAGCGTCACACTCACAAGGGCTAACAGGCGTTTCATGAGTTTCCTCACCTCCCGTGGAGCCTGCGTGAAGGTATTATACTGTATCGCCCTTGCCCGGCGAAACGCGCCGCTTGCGCTGTTGCCGGCGGTGTCAAAATCACCTCTCGGCTTTGGGTTGTGCTCATCGCTACCACTCTTGATCAAAATCGCCACGTCAGGCGGCGTGGCGATGATCTTGATCTTCTTTCCATTCGACCGGCGCGCTTTATGCGCCGCCGATCTCGATGTAGCGTTTCCACGAGTCGGGCCCGCTGCCCATCTCCAACACCAGATAGCTGGTGCGAGGTGTCTTCGGCTCCCACAACAGGCGCAGCCCTGCCTCACCGGGCAGGCGACTCCCCTTGCGGTGGTTGCAGGCGAAGCACGCGCAGGCCGTGTTCGACCACGTATTCTTCCCCCCGCGTGACAGCGGCAGGATGTGATCGACCGTCAGGTCGCGGCGCGTGAGCGTCTTGCCGCGCACCACGTCGCCGACCGTCGCACCACAGTAGATGCAGGTGTAGTGGTCGCGGGCGAGCACTCCCTGACGGCTCCAATGTGCGTGGCGTCGCGGGACGTTAATGAACTGCCGCAGCGCGATCACCGACGGGATGGGGAACTGGGAGCGCACCGTCCGCAAGAAGCGCCCTGTTTCTTCCACCATGATCGCTTTCCCGCCGAGAAGCAGGTTGATAGCGCGCGGGATACTGATGACGGTCAGGGGTTCCCATGTGCCGCCATTAAGAAGTAGTACGTGCCCTTCGACCATCGGTCTAATCCTGGTACAACTCACTCGAACCGCCGATTACCTGACGGCCCGCTCTTAATTATATCTTTTTTCACGCACTTTTTCACCTCTTTTCGGCCTTACATTTGGTGCACATTTTCCATACCTCCAAAGATCATCACGGGCACAAAAACGCCGCCTAGTCGGCGGCGCTGAGAGTGAGCTCGTACTCAAGATTCTCCGTGTCGAGGCTGCGCGGCCGCTGCACCGTGACGCGATACGTCCCGTCTTCCGGCAGTTCAAAATCGACCAGGGCCGCCTCGCCTGCCTCGGACGGCTCGCTGATCACCAGACGCCGCTGGTCCGGCCCCTTCAACTCTATCTGCAACGCCACATCGCCCGGCTCGTGGGTGACGTGTAAGGTGACCACATCCCCAGCTTCGCCCTCGAACGCGTAGATCTCGCGCCGGTTCATGCCGCTGACCCGCCCGGCGATCACGTCGCCATAGCCGACGAATCCGTCGCGCGGCGCCTGCGCCGTGTCGCGAATCATCAGCCGGTAATCGCCGCCCCCGAAGCCCTCGGCCTCGAGGAAGCGGGTCGCCACCAGCAGATACGTTCCATCGTCCGGCAGGGTGACTTCAAGCGCCGAGTCGGTGCTGGCGCCGGAGTCGTCGTTTTCCGCCAGCCGCTCGCCGGACTCGGTCATCAGCACGAGGTATGCGTCCAGTGCCGAGCCGTCCGCCGCCATCTCGGCGCGGATGCGCTGACCGGCGCGCCCCTCAAAGCGGTAGGCGTGCTGGAAGTCGTCATCGGTCAGCGTGCCGAGCGCCCGCTCGCCCAATTTGATTGCGCGCGCCGTCGCCGGATCGACCGGCAGCAGGTCGGCGCCCGGTCTCACGCCCGCATGCTCCGATGCGTCGAACGCGCCCACGCCCGGGTTCGCCGCCACCGCGTCGAGGAATTCGGTCACAGTCGGCGTGACGACGCCGATATGCAC
>Ga0134095_1000902_pt1 | contig 24222 bp, 18 predicted proteins | sample 6_2taG_FD_94449 | JGI IMG/M metagenome (GOLD analysis project Ga0134095, IMG submission 94449) | Switchgrass degrading microbial communities from high solid loading bioreactors in New Hampshire, USA - 6_20_20_110_A2 metaG | ecosystem: Engineered > Bioreactor > Semi-continuous > Anaerobic >... | reverse complement strand
TTGTATGCTATGGCTTAAATTTATACATAAAAAGGCAGACGACCAAACATGATCGCCTGCCAATAATTCATATGCTACTCCATTTTACTTGGTTCAACCCCAACATTTGACGTTGAGCCATAATTATTCCAAATTCCCCTGCCTTTATTGTATTGTATTCCAGATATATTAATCCTTAATTCCCCGTTATTCCCATACCGCTTTCAAGTTCATTCAGACGTGCAGCGGCATATGAACTGTAATTGCTGTTCGGGAATTCTTCAATTATGTATTCAAACAACTCCACCGCTTTTTCGCGTTCATTGCAGCGTGCCGCCGCTTTACCCGCCTGGTAATAAAGCGCAGCTTTATATGATACGTTGTCCGTATCAATTAACGCAATGGCCGTTTCATATTGTTCAAGCGCATTCCTGTATATATCTGCGTCTCTTGACGAATTTCCGTTGTATATTTTGTTACCCTCGTTATAATACTGATTTGCCGCTTTCAAGCGTATTTTATCCCATACGCTGTCATACATGCCCTGTAAATCATCGGGCACAGCGGTCCCCTGCCGGTTCATCATAAGCTCGGCCGCTTCGGTATACTTGCCTTCATTATAAATCTCTTCCGCCTCTCTTATCCGGGCGACCCAATCCTTATATACGCGGAAGTTGTCCATCAGCTTTAAATTTTCATCTTTCCTGCTTTCCAAATCCTGCTCGAGTTTTTCAATTCTGGCGTTTAGTTGTATTATCTGGTTTTCGAGTTCAGGATCTTTAATAATTTTTTCTTCTTTCTTAATTGTAAATAATGATTTATTCGTTGGGACCATAAACCATATGAAACCCATTATTGCAGCCCCGATTAATATACCAACGATATATTTCAACCCGTAAATGTTATTGTCTTCGGCTTTAAGACCGTCGGCAATAAATTCGGAAAAATTTTTGCCGTCTTTTTGAGGTGATTTCATGTCTTTTTGAGCTTTATTGCTTTTGGTTTTCTTTTTGCTGTAAACAGCGGTATCCGTTTGATCATCGATGCCATCCAATTTATTGATGTACTGCATGGCTTTTATGCCGCTGTCATCGGCGTCGATGACCTGTTTAAACGCGTTTCTTGCAGCATCCGTCTTTCCTGCTGCGTAATAGCATATGCCTAAAAGATTCATTGCCTCAAAAAAGGAAGGGTAAAGCGAAATCGCTTTTTTAAGCTGGATTATTGCTATATCTTCATTTCCGAATTTTATATCCTCAAGGGCTTTATTGAACAATTGAATTGCCTTAACGGTATCTTCCGGCAAACTACCGGCTTCTTTTTCAATTTCTTCAAGATCTATCGGCTGAAAACTCTCCAGTTCAGTTGACACATTCAACATACCCAACACCCCTGCTTTCAGGTTATCTGATTATTTAAGCAGCGTGACGTTATTTGACCCACAATTTCACGCACCTGTCCGATGTAAAAAAGAGAACCGAGAGCCGCGATGACATGAGATTTTGCTGCTTTTAAATATGACTTTGCCACTGCCTCTTCTATTGTATCACTAAATTCAACATTTTTACAATACTTTCGCATTTCATTTGAAAGCGTTTTTACCGGCAGGGCGCGGGGTGTATCCGCGGCTACCGCAATAAACCATTCCGCAATTGACGAAAGTTCACGGAGCATTGTATCATAATCCTTATCTTTTGATACTCCGAAAATTATAACCGCCTTTTTATCCGGATAAATCTTTCTGTATGTTTCGATAAAGGCCCTCACCCCGTCAGGATTATGTGCCCCGTCGATATAAAAATCCGGTTTGCGTCCTATCAGTTCAAACCGTCCCGGCCATGACGCCTTCAAAAATCCTGTACGTATTTCTTTTGCGCCGAGAGCAAAAACCGACGATCTCAGCACATCTATAACCTTCAGCGCCACTGCCGCATTGTATTTCTGGTATATTCCGACAATTCCCGTTTTCATTATGCCGTAGTCCCGGTGGTTAAAAATCATTTTCCCCGGTTTCAGCGCGATCATTTTTATGTCATCGGCATCGGCAGTTATAAGACGGGCATTCCTCCGTTCACATACCGCTTTGATTGTTTCTGCCGCAGGTTTTTCCTGCGGATATGACACCACAATCCCGCCGGGTTTTATAATGCCCGCTTTCTCAAACGCTATGCTGTCCAACGTGGTTCCGAGAATCTGGGTGTGATCAAGCGATATCTTCGTTATAACTGACACAAGCGGTGATTTAATTATGTTTGTCGCGTCAAAGCGTCCTCCCATGCCTGTTTCAAGAACAACCACATCACACTTTTTTTCGTAATAATATAAAAAAGCAAGCGCGGTTATTGTTTCAAATTCGGTCGGATGCTCATACCCTTCTTCAACCATTTTATCAATCACTTTTTTAACCCTGCATGTGTACTCGGCAAGATCGGAGTCGGGTATTTCTTCGCCGTTTATCCGTATCCTTTCATTGAAACGGATTAAAAACGGCGATGTATACAATCCGGTCGAATACCCGGCACAGGTAAGAACACTTGATATGAAAGCCGCTGTCGAGCCTTTTCCGTTTGTTCCCGCGATATGAATAAATTTTAGTTTATCCTGGGGATTTCCCAGACGCTCCACAAGAGCTCCAATCCTTTCCAAACCAGGCTTGCTTCCAAACCGTTCAAGGCTGTGAATGTATGAAACTGCTTCTTTATAGTCCATTGCAATCCTTCTTTAAAATTATATGGGTAAACCGGAGGGCATGAATCCGGTATCACGCCCCGCAGCATTTTTTGTATTTTTTGCCGCTCCCGCACGGGCACGGATCGTTACGACCAACCTTTTCGAATTCGCGTTTTTTCGGTTTTCTTACCGTATCTCCTCCGTGTGACGCCGTTACGGGTTTTGCAACCTGCGTTCTCTGTACCGTAACGTTTTCCTTTCTTATGCGCATTATTTCGCGTATCGAGTCCTGCTGTATGCTGCGTATCATTTCATCAAACATGTCAAAGCCTTCCATACGGTATTCAACGATAGGATCACGCTGACCGTACGCTCTGAGCCCAATGCCATGCTTGAGCTGTTCCATTGCGTCGATATGGTCCATCCATTTTTCATCGACGTTTTTCAAAAGTATACGCCGTTCCAGTTCCCTCATTATTTCGCTGCCAAAAGTTTCTTCCTGTTCATCGTATTTCTTGAACGCAATTTTAACGATATCTTCTTTGAGTTTATCGGCAGTAAGGGTTTCCATATCATACTTTTCGGGTTGTATCGAACCCTGCGGCACAACGTAGGTTTCGGCATAAGCCTTAAGCGCTTTCCAGTCCCATTCTTCGGGATGAGGGCTTTCTTTGCAGTACAGGCTGATAATGTAATCAACCGTTGTTTCAATCATCCTCAGGAAGTTCTCTTTAAGGTTCTCTCCGTTAAGCACCTTAAAGCGCTCCTTGTATATTACTTCGCGCTGCTGGTTCATAACGTCGTCGTACTGGAGCACGTTTTTACGGCGGTTGAAATTTATCCCTTCGATCTTCTTCTGCGCGTTTTCAATGGCGTTCGTAAGCATACGGTGTTCGATTGGCTGGTCCTCTTCAAGGCCCAGCATGTCTACCATTCCCTGGAGCCTATCCGAACCGAAAAGCCTCATGAGATCATCTTCAAGGGAAATATAGAACCGTGACTCTCCGGGGTCGCCCTGTCTGCCGGCACGACCGCGGAGCTGGTTGTCTATACGCCTTGACTCATGTCTTTCAGTACCTATTATCTTCAAGCCGCCGGCTTCAATAACCTTTTGTTTTTCAGCGTCGGTTTGTTTCTTGAATTCCTCGTACAGCTTTTTATATAAAGCCCTTGCTTTCAATATTTCTTCGTCATTTGTTTCGTTAAAGCTCGTGGCCATGTTGATGTAATACTCGTCTATGCCTTGTTTACGCATTTCCTGTTTCGCAAGAAATTCAGGATTGCCTCCGAGCATTATATCGGTTCCGCGCCCGGCCATGTTTGTCGCGATTGTAACAGCGCCGAGCTTGCCTGCCTGGGCGACTATTTCGGCTTCCTTGTCGTGGTATTTTGCGTTTAAAACATTATGTTTAATTCCTCGTTTTTTCAAAAGCCTGCTTAAATGCTCGGAAGTCTCAATTGAAATCGTTCCGACAAGCACGGGCTGCCCTTTCTTATGACTTTCTTCTATATCGTTCAATACGGCCTCAAATTTCCCGTTAATGCTCTTATATACCACATCGGGATGATCAACGCGGATAACGGGAAGGTTTGTAGGTATCGCGATAACATCAAGCTTATAGATAGCCTGGAATTCCTGCTCTTCGGTAAGCGCCGTGCCGGTCATGCCCGCAAGCTTTTTGTACAGCCTGAAATAATTCTGGAATGTTATTGTTGCAAGAGTTTTGCTCTCTCTTTCAACAGTCACGCCCTCTTTTGCCTCGATAGCCTGATGAAGTCCCTCGCTGTACCTTCTTCCGTACATCAGGCGCCCGGTAAACTCGTCGACTATGATTACTTCGCCGTCTTTTACGACATAGTCCACATCCCTTTTCATAAGACCGTGAGCCTTCAGGGCCTGGTTTATATGATGTGAAAGCGTGAGGTTTTCAATATCAGACAGGTTTTCGACTCCGAAATATCTTTCGGCCTTGGTTACGCCTCTGGCGGTGAGCGTCGCGGTATGCGCCTTTTCGTCAACAATATAATCGGCGTCAATATCGTCATCATGGGTTTTATCGTCGGTTTCGGTAAACACCTTTTTCCTTAACGTACGCACAAAGCTGTCGGCCTGCTGGTACAAGTCGGTGGATTTTTCCCCCTGGCCGGATATGATAAGAGGCGTCCGGGCCTCGTCAATCAAAATCGAATCAACTTCGTCAACAATGGCGTAGTTATGTCCGCGCTGTACCATCTGCTCGCGGTAAACAACCATATTGTCCCTGAGGTAGTCAAACCCGAACTCATTGTTTGTTCCATAGGTAATGTCGCAGTTATATGCTTTCCTGCGCTGGTCGCTGTCAAGTCCGTGCACAATAACACCGACGCTTAAGCCTAAGAACTGGTATACTTTCCCCATCCATTCCGCGTCACGGCGTGCAAGGTAATCATTTACGGTAACAACATGGACTCCTTTTCCTTCCAGAGCATTAAGGTATACGGGAAGAGTCGCAACGAGGGTTTTCCCTTCCCCTGTTTTCATTTCAGCTATACGGCCTTGATGCAGAACAATGCCCCCGATTAGCTGAACACGAAAATGCCGCATCCCGAGCACACGTTTTGATGCTTCCCTCACAACGGCAAAAGCTTCGGGCAAAATATCGTCAAGCGTTTCGCCTTCGTTAAGCCTTTTTTTGAACAAATCGGTTTTAGCCCTTAATTCGCTGTCCGAAAGCTTTTCCATATCGCTTTCAAGCGCTTCTATTCTATCCACAAGCGGTTCAAGGCGTTTTAATTCCCTGTCGCTGTATGTGCCGAATATTCTTTCCAGTAATTTCAATCTATTCCCTCTTTTCTTCCCGTTCCTTCAACCTTTCGAGTATCAGGCGATAGCCGTCGGCACCGTAATTAAGGCAACGGTTTACCCTGCTGATTGTAGCTTCGCTCGCCCCGGTCTTTTGGTGAATCTCACGGTATGTTTTACCTTCGTTAAGCATTTTGGCCACCTCTAACCGCTGGGCAAACGCTTTTATTTCGGCTACGGTACCGATATCTTCAAAAAAGCTGTAGCACTCTTCCTTGTTCCTGAGGAGGAGAATCGCTTCAAACAACTTATCGGTAGCTTCATCCCGCAGTTTTTTATTCAAAAAAACCACTCCATAAAAAAATACTGTTTTTCGGAGAAAAAGTTTGATGGATTACGGGTATTTTTAAAAATCTTCTCCTGACATTTCATATTCTATCCGACAGATATAATAAAGTCAAACGATTGAACCACTTAAATTTATGAGCGGGGACTATGGAACATTCGTTAAATTGAACTACTATTGCTGAATTATTTGCAATTTTATAATTATGTAAAAGCGGGTAAGAATATAGTATAATATGTCGAATGGAGAGTTAATTGTGAATGGAAACATTTTATCTAAAATCAAAGTTCCATTATTGTTAATTGTTATATTAACTCTGCTTCTTGTCATTTCCGTACTTTGCCTGTTAAAAATTGTCGCCGGACAAACTGACATATTTATCATTATAATTACACTTTTTTCAGTCGCTTCATTTTTTGCTTGTTATCTCGTATTGATTAATTTCAGAGCTACAAAAAAAATAAACGGACAATTAGCCGATTATCTTCAGTCGGCAGCACAAAACGGTATACATGAAGAAATACCGGAAGTTCTTAAGTCGAGGGATGATGAAATAGGAAAAGCCGCAAATGCGCTGGAATATATTCTGAAAACATATAGTGAAAAAAACAGGCAGGAGAACGAAAACGAAATTCGTGACAAAATTTTAAACAGTCTGGATATCCTCGGATCAGAAATTAAAAACGCAATTGAAATAACGGATAATTTTGCTAAAATTATGGGCAATACTACGGAAACTTCAGAAAATATAGCCGCTTCCACACTGGACATCGCCGGTTCGGTTCAATTTATCACCGAGAAAACATCACAGGGTGTTATAACTGCCGAAGAAATCGAAAAACGGGCGGAAGAGCTTAAAAACCGGGTAATAGAATCAAAACAGAAGGCACAAATGATCTTTGACGGAACAAAGGCCGAACTTGAAAAGGCAATAGAAAACGCTAAAGTAGTTGAACAGATTTCAATTTTATCCGAATCTATTGTACATATAACATCGCAAACCAACCTTCTTGCGCTCAACGCGTCAATTGAAGCGGCAAGGGCAGGAGAGGCGGGAAGAGGTTTTACGGTTGTAGCCGAAGAAATACGAAAACTCGCAGAACAGTCTAAAGGTGTTGTTACAAAAATCCAGGATTTTACAGTCCAGGTTAACGATTCAGTAAATCATCTCGCAGACAGTTCAAACAAGTTGTTGGAGTTTATGCCACGAGAAAGCCTCCCAGGCAGACAAGATTGCCACCCAGTATTTTAAAACGAGGGAAGAAGCTCTTAAGTGGCTTGAAGAACTCGGCTTATAATTAACTTACACGAAGACAGTTTGTTTTTATATCAAAATGAACGGTGTACCGATTTAAGTACATTGCTTTAAGTTCAGCCTTTCAATTCTATCGGTATCTGTATCATAAGGCATAAAATGTTTTTATGTTTTATTGATATAGGTGTTTTTTTTGCATTTTTACAGGTTTCTTATCCGGATTGACAAGCATACGTAAAATTAAAGGTTATAAGAAGCATAACTGGTTGCTTTGCTGCATTCCGTCCAGGCAGCCGTGATTGTCGAGTATTTCTATAACCGCCTTGCTCACGCCCGCTCTGATTTTTAAATCGTCAACCGAAAGGAAAGGACCGTTTTTTCTCGCGTCGGCTATACGGCGCGCCGCAGCCTCGCCAAGCCCCTGGAGCGTGTTAAGCGGCGGAAGTATTCCTTTGTCAGTGATAATAAATCGCGTCGCGTCCGATTCATACAAATCCACAGGGAGGCAGTTTATACCTCGCGCATACATCTCATTTGCAACTTCCAGAATAGTAAGAAGATTCTTTTCCTTTTGCGTCGCTTCATTGCCTTTCTTCTCGAGTTCGCTTATCGCCCTTAACACCGCGTCGCGCCCCTTTGAGACTATATCCGCGTCAAACTCATCGGCTCTTACGGTAAAATACGCCGCGTAAAACGCATGCGGGTAATACACCTTAAACCAGGCAATGCGGAAAGCCATCATTACATAGGCGGCGGCATGAGCTTTCGGGAACATGTACTTAATTTTTTTACACGAATCTATATACCAGCCCGGGACACCCGCTTTTTTCATCATTTCCTCATACTCTTCGGTAAGACCTTTTCCTTTTCTTACGTCTTCCATTATTTTAAACGCGCTCAGCGGTTGTATTCCATAATTAATCAGCGATATCATAATATCATCACGGGTCGTAATAACGTTTGACAGGGTTGCTATATTATTTTTTATCAGGTCCTGGGCATTGTTCGTCCATACATCGGTTCCGTGGGACAATCCCGAAATACGTACCAGTTCGGAAAAAGACGACGGCCTCGTTTCGACGAGCATTTGACGCACAAATCTTGTACCGAATTCAGGTATCCCGATTGTCCCGACTTCGCTGCCTATATCCTGCGGCGTAACCCCGAGCGGCTCTGTGCTCCTGAAAATCTCCATCGTCGTTTTTTCTCCTATCGGTATCGTTTTCGGATCAATATCCGTAATATCCTGGAGCATCTTAATCATCGTCGGATCATCATGGCCGAGGATATCAAGCTTCAAAATCCTTCCGCTTATCGCGTTATAGTCGAAATGTGTGGTTATTACGCTGGAATCCACATCATCGGCAGGCCTTTGAACCGGCGAAAAATCGTATATCTCCATATTATACGGCACAATCATGACGCCTCCGGGGTGCTGCCCGGTAGTGCGCTTAACGCCCGTACACCCTGCGACCAGACGGTTTATTTCCGCGTTCGTAGCCGTTATCCCTTTCTCGCTGAGATACCCTTTTACAAAACCGAACGCAGTTTTTTCGGCTATTGTCGCAATTGTACCGGCCCTGAACACATGCTGTTTCCCGAACAATTCTTCCGTATGTTTATGCGCTTTAAGCTGGTACTCCCCTGAAAAATTCAAGTCTATATCGGGCTCTTTATCGCCGTTGAAACCGAGAAAAGTTTCGAAAGGAATGTCATAACCATCTTTTATCAGAGGCCGCCCGCATTTCGGACATTCCTTATCGGGAAGGTCAAAACCGCATCCGGTGTCAAAAAATTCGGAATAAAGGCAATTCTCGCACCTGTAATGCGCGGGAAGTGAATTAACCTCGGTTATTCCGATTAAATACGCGACAAGCGAAGAACCTACCGAACCGCGCGAGCCTACGAGGTAACCGTCTTCAATTGATTTTGACACAAGCTTGCGCGCTATTATATACATAACCGAAAATCCGTTTTTGATAATCGAATCAAGCTCCTTGTCAAGTCTTTTCCGGACCAGTTCGGGAAGCGGGTTTCCGTACAACGACGCAGCTTTCTCTTCCGAAACGTTTTTTATCTCCTCTTCTGCCCCGTCTATGCAGGGCGGGTAAGTCCCATCGGGAATAGGACAGATATTGCCTATCCTGTCCGATATCAACTGCGTGTTTTTCACAACGACCTCAAAAGCGGTTTCTTCACCCAGATATGAAAATTCCTGAAGCATTTCTTCGGTTGTCCTGAAAAAGAGCGGCGCCTGGCTCTCCGCATCTTCATAACCCTGACCGGCCTGAAGTATGCGCCTGAATACTTCGTCCTCGGGATCGAGAAAATGAACGTCGCAGGTAGCTACGACAGGCTTGTTCAGAATTCTGCCGATTTCAACGATTTTACGGTTGTATTCCCTTAACTGTTCATACCCGGAAACCTCGCCCGAATCAACCATAAAACCGTTATTCTCAAGCGGCTGTATTTCGAGATAATCGTACAATTCGGCTATTTTGATTATCTCTTCGTCACTTTTGCCCGCCGCGACAGCCCTGTATACCTCACCGGATTCACACGCGCTTCCGAGGATTAGGCCTTCCCTGTACTTTGCAAGTACGGACTTCGGAACTCTTGGCCTTTTATAGAAATAATTCAGATGGCTTTCCGATATCAAGCGGTACAGATTCTTAAGCCCTGTTTGATTTTCCACAAGCAGTATCGCATGATAAGTATCAGTGTTTTTGTAATCGATTTGACCTTTTTTTCCTGTTTTCTCTTCTCCGAGCAGGTATATTTCAACGCCGTAGATTATTTTTATACCGTGCTTTTTCGCCGCCGAATGCGCATCCGGGAATGCCTGAACGACACCGTGGTCCGTAATCGCGATAGCTTTATGACCCCACTTAGCAGCCCTCTCTATGACTGCCTCAACGGGAGTTATCGCGTCCATCTGGCTCATTTTTGTATGAAGATGAAGTTCCACCCTCTTCTGCCCGGCATTGTCGGTTCTTTCCGCAACGCTTGTTTCCATGATAGCTTTTGCCCTAACGGTAAGTTCCCTGCCGAATGTATCATACTGGGCGTCCCCGTTAACCAGCAGCCATACTCCGGGGTGAATTCTTTCATTCAGCGTTTCGAGCTGCTTTTCGGTTAAAAAGCACTTTACGGTTAATGTATGAGTATAGTCCGTTATATCGAAAGAAAACAATGACCGTCCGTTTTTAAGGGGGCGCGTTTCAATCCGGATAACCTTGCCTTTTACCGTTATCCTCCCGGAATCGATTGTGACCTCGGACATCGGCACCGCTTCATCAGTAAAAGACTTGCCGTATATCACTGAACCGTTTTTACCCTTATATGCCGATGTACTTTCGGTTATTTTCCTGTTCCTGTCTTTTCCGTTCGTTTCCGTGTCATATATTATTTTTTTTACCGCTTCCGCTTCCTTAACGGCTTTATTCCGGATATAGCTGTTCATGTCATCCTCATCAAACGGCGGATCGACAAAAGACACGCAAATGCTTACGCCAAAACAATCCCTGAAATATTTTTCCAACTGTCTGTGGCAGTTGCCCGCCTGCAGGATCTTTCCGCTGTTTGTGGACAAATGAACGCTTAAGTTCGCGCCTTCAAGCTTGAACTCCGCGTTTTCAAGCAAGCACGCAAAATGCCCCGATTGTCCGGCCATAATACGGATGAAATCTTCCTTATGGTTGCCAATAAAATCAGAGTCTATCTTGTTCTCCCTGTAATGCGGAATTACCGATACAGGCACATTGAAATAGCCGCTAAGCGATTCCCCGAGTTCAAATACCCTGTCAACCGGGACAATGTAAGGCATTTCGAGATGTATTTCCATCCTGCCTGAACTTTTATTAAACTTTACTTTTGAAACGAAACCATGACTAAAAGATTCCAGAAGTTCTTCATCTGCAGTAATTTCATAAAACACATCCCTGAAAAGACGCTTTTTGTCCATCGTGTTTTGCATTACGTAATCCCCTTTGCCGTATACAATAAAAACGAAAGGTAAAAAATGTTCTATCGATATCCGGCTGTTTCTATTTTATCATAATGACGATTGTGTGCAAGCATGATCAAACCATATACTTTTATTTTTGTTGACACCGGCAACAATTTTTCATATAATATTAAGCGTTTAATTATCAAACGCTTAACTAAAATAGCAGCGTATTTTAAGGAGTTAAAAAATGCAGATTAAAAAAGCTGTCATATCCCTGGAAAAACTTCATATTGTCCGGCGAATACTCCGCCGTAAGGGAACGATGAACTTTCCCCTTCATCCCGGGCAGCTTTATATTCTGGAATATGTCAAAACACACAGCGGCTGTACACAGTCGGAAGTTGCGCAGAACTTAATGGTTACACCCGCTTCGGTAGCGTTATCGACAAAGAGAATGGAAAAATCGGGTTTGCTTAAAAAGCAGCCGGATAATGAAAATTTAAGGTGCAACCGTCTTTATATAACCGAGAAGGGGGAAGAATTATCTCTGCAATGCAGGAAAGTATTCGATGAGATAGACAGCGTCATGCTTGAAGGTTTCTCGGAAGACGAACTTGAGATTTTTAACGGCTTTGTTGAAAGATTTTTGGCCAACCTTACGAACAAATACTCTTTGGACACGGATGATATGGATTTCTTTTCGTTATATGCGATGAACAATATGATCAAATACAACAGAAAGAGGAATGCTTTGCATGATTAGAAAACTGTTTCGATACATCGGGAAATATAAAATATACGCAGTCCTTGCTCCTGCTGCAGTCATAATAGAAGTATTTCTTGAAGTAAATATACCGCGCATAATGGCAAAAATAGTCGATATCGGAATATCAAACCGCGATTTGGACTATATTCTCAAAATGGGCACATTGATGATTATAATGGCTGTCACTTCGCTTGTTATGGGAGCCCTTGCCGCTCGCTTCTCATCGATTGCCGGCACCGGGTTTGCAAAGGAAATACGGAAAAACATGTTTTATAAAATCCAGGATTACTCTTTTGCAAACATGGATAAGTTCTCCACGGCATCACTGATAACAAGGCTTACATCTGACGTAACGAATGCCCAGATGACCTTTATGATGATGATCCGCATGATGATCAGAGCCCCTATCATGCTGATTATGGCAACATTTATGGCAGTTTCGTTGAATGCAAGATTGTCGGCGGTTTTCATGGTAGCGATACCTTTTATGGGTATTGCCCTGTATTTCATTGCCACAAGAGCTTACCCGAAATTCAGGACGATGTTCAAAAAACTGGACCGGCTGAATGCCGTTATCCAGGAAAACCTGATTGGGATACGCGTTGTAAAGGCTTTCGTAAGAGGCGAATATGAAGAGGAGAAATTCAGGGATATTGCCGACCAGGTACGTGAGACCCAACTGCGCGCCGAGCAAATTGTAATATGGAATATGCCTGTCATGCAGTTTGCGATGTACGGCTGTATGCTCGCGATTTCCTGGTTTGGAGGAAATTTAATTATTTCGGGAGACATGCTCGAAGGTGAATTGATGGGATTTATAAGTTATGTAACTCAAATATTGATGTCTCTTATGATGATTTCAATGGTATTTGTAATGCTCATTATTTCAAAAGCTTCCGTGACTCGCATAGCCGAAGTTCTTGACGAAAAACCGGACATAACGGAAAAGCCGGGCTCGGAAGGAATTCCCGTGAAAGACGGCTCGATAAGATTTGAAAACGTTTCGTTCGGCTACGGGGGACCTGAAGGGAATAAAGTCCTTGAAAACATTAATTTGAACATAGAATCCGGAGAAGTCGTAGGTATTATCGGCGGGACGGGCTCGGCAAAAACAACCCTTGTCCAGTTGATCCCGAGGCTTTATGACGTTATTGACGGTAAAGTTTACGTTTCAGGCCGCGATGTAAGGGATTATTCACTGAAAACACTGCGAAACGCGGTAGCGATGGTTCTTCAGAAGAATGTGCTTTTTTCCGGAACAATAAAAGAAAATTTGAAATGGGGAAACGAAAACGCCTCGGATGAAGAGATAATAGAGGCATGCAAAGCGGCCCAGGCCCATGATTTTATCATGTCTTTCCCGAATGGTTACGATACCGTTCTCGGACAGGGCGGAGTAAACGTATCCGGCGGGCAGAAGCAGCGCCTGTGCATAGCAAGGGCTCTTCTAAAGAAACCGAAAATAATAATACTCGATGACAGCACAAGCGCGGTGGATACCGTCACAGACGCGAAAATCCGCAAAGCGCTGAAAAAATATCTTGCAGGGACTACTGTGATTATTATAGCCCAGAGAATCGCTTCCGTCATCGATGCCGACAAAATTATCGTAATGGACGACGGAAAGATAAACGCGGTCGGGTCACACGAAACCCTTCTTGAAACAAACCCGATTTACAGGGAAGTATATGAATCGCAGCATCAAGGAGTTGTTGAATATGCGGGGGCATGAACGTTCAATGCGGAATATGAATATTATGAAGCCGAAAAATGCGCTTAAAACAATTAAACGCATAATCTCATACATGAAACCTTACCGTGCCCACATGGTACTGGTTGTCATATGCGTGTTAATCAGCGTCGCATCCAATATTGCGGCGACATACTTTCTGAAACCATTGTTCAACCGGTATATAATTCCTTATATCGGCCAGCAGAACCCGGACCTGTCGGAGTTTATCAAGACGATCCTCGTAATGGGCATTATATACACAATCGGAGTTCTTGCGACATACACATATAACCGCCTTATGGTCACGGTAACAACGGGCACTTTATACAGAATCCGGATCGAACTTTTTTCGCATATGCAGACACTGCCGATACGCTTTTTTGACACGCATACACACGGCGAACTAATGAGCAGGTACACAAACGATACTGATGCGCTGCGCAATATGCTCTCCCAGAGTTTTGTCAATATTTTTCAGTCAATGCTCACGGTAAGCGGCGTTTTCATAGCAATGCTGCTATTAAGCCCGCTCCTTACAGGAATTGTCGTGTTAATGCTTGTTATCATGGTATTTATCATTAAAAAACTCGGTTCAAAAAGCGGTAAGTTTTTCAGGGAGCAGCAAATGGCCGTCGGAAAGGTTAACGGGTATATCGAGGAACTTATTGAAGGCCAGAAAGTCGTTAAGGTTTTCTGCCATGAAAACAAGGTGAAAGCGGACTTTGACAAGCTGAACGGCGAGCTGTTCGAAGCAGCGAAGCAGGCCAACACCTTTGCGAGCATGTTAAGGCCGATTATGGGAAATCTGTCATATATACATTATTCGATTACCGCGATAGCAGGCGCGGTTATGTCGATTACGACAGGGTTTGACATTGGTTCCCTTGCATCGTTCCTGCAGTATACCAGATCATTTTCTCAGCCCATCACAATGATGAGCGAGCAGTTCAACTCGATACTTATGGCTCTGGCGGGCGCCGAGCGCATATTCGACATGCTCGATCAGGAGCCCGAAACCGACGAAGGTTTTGTATCGCTCGTAAACGCGGAAAAAACCGAAAAGGGAGAAATTCGCGAATCATCGAAACGGACCGGGATCTGGGCATGGAAAATCCCGAAAGATGACGGCGGCGCAGAATATATAGAAGTAAAAGGAGATATAAGGTTTAATAATGTCGTATTCGGATATGAGAAAGACAAGACGGTACTTTCCGGGATAACGCTGTATGCGAAGCCGGGCCAGAAAATAGCGTTTGTAGGATCGACGGGCGCCGGAAAAACAACGGTGACGAATTTGCTGAACCGTTTTTACGATGTTCCCGAGGGCGCGATTCTTTATGACGGCATACCTATAAATAATATTAAAAAGAAGGACTTGCGCCGCTCGCTGTCGATGGTGCTGCAGGATACGCACCTGTTTTCCGGTACGGTAATGGAGAATATACGTTACGGAAGGCTCGACGCAACCGACGAAGAAGTTATTGAAGCGGCTAAACTCGCTAATGCCGATTCATTCATAAGACATCTGCCGCAGGGCTACGATACGCTTATAACCGCGGACGGCATGAATTTAAGCCAGGGGCAGAGGCAGCTTATAGCAATTGCCCGTGCGGCCGTCGCCGATTCTCCGGTCCTCATTCTTGACGAGGCCACGAGTTCGATTGACACACGAACCGAGGCATTGATTGAAAAAGGCATGGATAAGCTCATGGAAGGAAGAACGGTGTTTGTGATAGCACACAGGCTGTCGACCGTACGCAACGCGAATGCGATAATTGTTCTTGAAAACGGTTCAATTGTCGAGCGCGGCGACCATGAAGATCTCATAAAACAAGGCGGAAGGTATTACCAGTTATACACGGGCCTGCTCGAATTGGCTTAAAGTTTAATTTATTATGCCCAGTTCGCTGAACGGATAAAGCCGGAATATAACCCTGCCTTCTACCCTGCTGACCGGGACGGGGCCGAATGTTCTGCTGTCCTTGCTTTCGCCGGGCAAACGATTGTCCCCGAGAACATAAATGTATCCGTCGGGAATCGTTAAATTGTTATGAATACCTGATACCGGGCCCATCTCGACGCCGCCAGTGTAATCCTCATTCAGTTTATTCCCGTCAATCAGCACATATCCGTTTTCTATCGATATGTGCTGGCCCCCTGTCGCTATAATTCTTTTTATCGCATACGTTTTTTTGCCGTCAAGGTATTCCGGGATTTTAATTACCACTATATCCCCGTTTTTCAGCGTTCCGAACCTTCCGGTCAGCTTCTCGATAAACAGCACCGTGTTGTTTTTAAATGTCGGAAGCATCGAATCGCCTTTGACAATCGTAAACTGACCTATGTATGTTATCACAAAAAAAGTGATTATAATGGCCGGCGCAATCTGCGCCAGCCATCGCATTATTTCCCTCGCAGACGGATTTTTGATCATCAGTCTGCCTCCAGTACGCGGATATGAAGCTCTCTCAACTGTTTAATCTCAACACTGTCCGGCGCTCCGGTCATAAGGCAAGAAGCGTTTTGAACTTTCGGGAACGCAATTACATCCCTGATCGAATTCCTCTTAGCCATTAGCATTACAAGCCTGTCAAGCCCGAAAGCCAGACCGCCGTGCGGAGGAGTGCCGTACTTGAACGCTTCGAGCAGAAAACCGAACCGTTTCTGGGCTTCTTCTTCAGGAAGTCCTATAATCGAAAACATTTTTTTCTGAAGCTCCTGGTCATGTATCCTTATGCTTCCGCCGCCGATTTCCACGCCGTTCATCACTATATCGTAAGCCTTCGCCCGGACTTTTCCCGGATCCGTATCCAGCAGCCCGATATCTTCATCCATCGGCGAAGTAAACGGATGGTGTTTCGCAACCCATCTTTTTTCCTCGTCATCATATTCGAGCAGCGGGAATTCGGTCACCCAGAGCAAATTGACCTTGCTGTCGTCGATTAAATCCAGTTTCTCGGCTATTTCCAATCGCAAACGGCCCAAAACTTCAAATACTATTTCATCGGTGTCGGCTATGAAGCAAATCAGATCTCCCGGTTCCGCGTCCATACGTTTTATAATCCGATTAATTTCATCTTCGCTCATAAACTTGGTTATCGCGGATTTCAATCCGTCCTCTTCGACGGAAATCCACGCCATTCCCTTCGCCCCGTATGATTTCGCAAATTCCACAAGCGCGTCGATTTCCCTTCGTGAGAATTTATAGCCGCAGCCTTTTGCATTGACAGCCCTCACGCTTCCGCCCTTTGAAACCGCATCGGAAAATACCTTGAAGCCTGAATCCCTGACAATATCCGAAAGATTCACAAGCTCAAGACCGAAACGCGTATCAGGCTTATCGGTACCAAACCTGTCCATAGCTTCCCTGTATGTCAGGCGCGTGAACGGCGTTTCCAGCTTTATACCCAGTACCTCATCGAATGCGCGTTTTAAAAAGCCCTCATTTACCGCAATCACGTCATCAACATCGACAAAAGACATTTCAAGGTCTATCTGCGTAAATTCGGGCTGCCTGTCGGAGCGCAGGTCTTCATCCCTGAAACATCTCGCAATCTGGAAGTACCGGTCGAACCCCGAAACCATCAGAATTTGCTTGAATAGCTGAGGAGACTGGGGCAGCGCATAGAATTTGCCCGGGTGCACACGGCTAGGCACAAGATAATCCCTCGCCCCCTCCGGCGTGCTTTTCATAAGAATCGGTGTTTCTATCTCGAGAAAACCCTGTTCGTCGAAATAGTCCCTCGCTATTTTCGTTATCTTATGCCGGAGCATTATATTCCTCTGCATGTCAGGCCGACGCAAATCAAGGAACCTGTATTTGAGCCTTACCGCTTCATTCGTGTCAATATCCTCTTCTATTAGCAGCGGTGGTGTTGCGGCCTTGCTTAAAATCCTGAGTTCTTTTGCGACAAGTTCCCATTTTCCCGTCGCTATGGCGGGATTTACCGTATCTTCGGAGCGGTTCACCAAAACGCCCCTTACAGCTAGGACATATTCGCTTCGGATTTGTTCCGCCTTCGCGTGCAGCGCGCTGTCGTTTTCAATATTGAAAACAACCTGCAGAACACCGCTTCTGTCCCTCAAATCGATAAAAATAACACCGCCGAGATCCCTTCTTTTATGCGCCCAGCCCATCACGACAATTTCCTTGCCGACATCTTCCGCCGTAACCTCGGCACAGCGATGGGTTCTTTTCATTCCTGCAATGTTTTCAGCCATATATACCTCTCCTTCACTATTATGAATTTACCTGCTTAAATTTTTTCAACCGGTCTTGCAGAGTATCTATATTAATCATTCTTGTTTCCCCGGTGCTCATATCTTTCAGTTCGACCTTTCCGCTTTCAACCTCATTATCGCCTATAATAACAACAAATCTCGCATTCAGCTTGTTAGCGTATTTCATCTGCGCTGAAACGCTCCGCTCCATGATATCCTTATGGCATGTAATCCCGCCGGCGCGAAGTTTCAACGCGAGGTTTTCGGCAAAAAGGTTTGCTTTGTCCCCGATAACGCCGACAAATATATCCGGTGAAGGCGGCAGCGGAACATTTATCCCCTGGCTGTCCATTTCAAGAAGCAGCCTTTCAATTCCAAGCGCAAAGCCTATACCCGGCGTCGGACTTCCTCCGACCGACTCGATAAGGCCGTCGTACCTGCCGCCGCCGCATACGGTTCCCTGCGAACCTATATTTTTAGATACAAATTCAAAAACAGTACGGTTGTAATAATCCAAACCGCGGACTATTTTTTTATCAACAGTAAACGGTATGCCCATTGCGGTAAGTTTCTCCTTTACTTTTTCAAAGTGTTCGGCACAGTCATCACAAATATGATCGAGCAGATAAGGAATGCCCTGCAGTTCATTTATGCAGCCCTGTTCCTTGCAGTCGAGGATTCTTAACGGGTTCCTTTGATACCTGTTTTTGCAGTCCTCACATAGCCGCTCCAGTTTCGGTTCAATAAATGCTTTCAATATCCTGTTATATTCCGCCCGGCATGAAGGGCAGCCTATGCTGTTCAGGTTCAGGGAAAGACCCCTGATTCCAACCGATTCAAGAAATAAATATAAAAGAGATATCACTTCAACATCGGCATCGGGTTTTGCAGAGCCGAAAAGCTCCACTCCCAACTGGTGGAATTCACGATAACGGCCTTTCTGAACATTTTCATAACGGTATGCCGTAATATTGTAAAAAAGCTTAACCGGCTGCGGCCACGAAGCCATTCCGTTTTCAATATAACTTCTCGCAACGCCGGCCGTCCCTTCAGGCCTTAATGTGATACTCCTTCCGCCTTTATCGAAAAAAGTGTACATTTCTTTTTGGACAATATCAGTCGTATCGCCGACTCCACGCTCGAAAAGTTCGGTATGTTCGAAAACCGGTATCCGGATCTCCCGGTAACCGAATCTTTTGCATATTTCACTGAATTTCTCTTCGACGTAATGCCATTTGTGTATCTCATCAGGCAGAATATCCCTGGTTCCTTTTGGCGCTTTAATTGACATTTTCATCACTCCAATAACTATTATTCGCTTCTTCAACCCGCATAATCTTTCCTAATTAAAAAAACCTCTGTCCACAGTAAAGGGACGAGAGGCATTCCCGCGGTACCACCCTATTGGAAGATAAACTTCCGCTCTTACCGTTAACGCAGGTTTCACGTGACGGACTACAGCTTTATCGAAAGCATTCGCCCGGCCGGCTCCGGGGTGTTCTTTCACCGGCTTGTTTCCAAAAAACGCTTTCAGTCACGGCGTTTTATCCCTGTTGGGCATAACCGGCTAATCGTCCCCTTCCTTGCCTTTTCGGTATCCAACAATTGTTGATATGATTATAATGAAAAAGCCGCACGTTGTCAACTAATGGTTTATGCCGCCCGTCGTCACCGAAATCGTCCGAAACAGAACCTGCAGGAATAATGCCAGATATTTTACTTCCTGAACTATTGTAAAATAGTACTTCATTTTGTATCTGAATAAACAGCCCTCGAATTAATGCAGAAACCCAGCGGGTGGCCTGGGTGCTTTCGGTGACGACGGGCGACATGCTCCAGCGCCCTGCTGCGTACCGGTAACTGTGTAGCGTGTTAATGAGCGACCCGGGATATGGAGACCACTGTGCGAAAACAGTACAATAACAGAAGCGTGTTATTGATATGTGCTTTATCGCACGAGGAAACGAAACACCCGAGCCAGGACCCGCGGGAATAATGCATAACCAAGCAGGTGGTTTACAGGTCGAGGCATTGCTGCCGCGTTCCGGTTGGTACGCGGCTCCGGTTCAGGTGATTTCGGTAACGGCAGACAGCATATGCCTGTTTTTGCTTTACAATAATTGTGGGATACTTTAAGATAGAATAAGAAATGGGCGGTGAGAGAATGGTACGCGATAAATTCGAACAGTTCCTGCGGCACCGGCAAAGCCTGTTGTATCAATACAAAATGGGCGATTTAACAAAAAACGAATTCATTGAGGAAAGTTACAGAACCATCGAAAAATTAGGAATAAAACCGTTTCAAAAAGTGGACAACATAAAAAAATCAATATATAACTATCATTATTACAATGTGCTGGCAAAGTTCTACTACAGGCTGTCAAAGGATTATCCGGCCGGAAGCAGGCAGTGGCGCTCTTATATTTTGCAGTCGAATAACTATTATCTTGAAAAAGACAAGGCAACGATGACATTACTTAAGCTTCTGGATTACAGGAACATTGACGCTTATTTTGTCAAAGTCAGATCAAAGAAACTAAAAAATAAACTTTTTGAAATAGTAATACGCGATCCGGACGTTCTTATGGAGATTAATACGCTTTCATTACGCTACGACGGCATGGAAGCGTATGACCTGGTTCTCCATTCAAAAAACCCGGCAATATTGAAGAGTCTTCGCAGTAACGGTGTTTTTCGCGATGAAAAAATAAAATCGCTGGCAGACAGCTATATAAACCAGACATATTGATATAAGCATAATTTGTTGTATTGATTATGTTTTCCGTTAATTTAAACAATAAATGCTTGGTATTGTTATCTTGTCCCGGGGGAAAAATATTAAAAAATACAAAGAAAGAGGTGAGAAAATGTCGAGACCAAAAACTCCGCTGGTTCCTTCCAAAAGAGAACAGCTTACAAAGTTCAAAATTGAATGCGCAAAAGAAATAGGTGCCTTGCAATATATTAAGGAAAACAATGACCACTATAAAGGAGACCTGACTTCCTACGAAAATGGGAAACAGGGAGGCCCGATCGGCGGGCAGATGGTAAAACGAATGATTGAGATGGCTGAAAAACTATTATAAATAACTTAATATGAATAACAAATCCTGCGAAGCTGCCAAAATCGCAGGTTTTTTTATTTATTTTAAAGACCTGCGATAATCTGCCGGAACAGTATTAGAAAAATCCATGCATTATTACACAGCGTTGATTATGTCTGGTTCTGCGGCATTCATCACACCATTCGATTATGTAAACTTTCTTCCTGAATGCACATAAAATAGACTAAGAACAATAAAAAAGGAGGTATGCCCATATGACATACAGAGAAGCTTTGCAGGCTACCAGGGGCCGCGACAGCCACAGGTTCGATTTCCTGGAGTCAAGAAGGGAAGCATGTCCCCAGAAAAAAGGAACGATATTGCGCATTTTTATTCCGGCAGGAGCTGAAATCAACATACTGAATATTTTCGAGATATCTTCTCCAAGCGGTATTTGCATCATCATAAGGCTGCCGTTTCTTAAAAAACTGTTTAACTGTTCAGACAATGATCTCGCGGGGCTTTTTGACTCCATAAAGCAGGCTGGAGGATGTATTGAGCTGCAATAACCCTTTTCGGTGGTTCTTTTATTGAACCACCTTTTTTATTCCTTCAGCCGGCCAAGCATAATATCGCCAAAAAGAACCCATAATAAACTTATTCAATAGAGAAATGCATTATTCTTTATTATTATCTTTCATTTAGTACTGACGATTCTGAAATGAAGTTTTCAGTATAAGCTGAACCGGTAAAATATATCGAAGCGGAATATATAACCTCTCCCTGCTGAACAGCAGATATCCGCTGCGATAAATGTTTTACTTAAGCGTTAATGAATTGTATATTATAAAGCATCGGACTCGTAGGTTTCCAACTGTGTATCTCTCATCAGTTGTAAATGCTGACCAAGCATATCCACGGCTACTACTTTGTCCCTGGCTTCAATTGCTTCAACAATATGTTCATGCTGCTTCCATGACAGCGCTATTATCTCCCTTCCTCTGCTCTCTTTTCTGTATATGCGCTGCCTTGCAATCAAAAGAAGGTTTTCAATCTCCGTTATGTATTTGATCAGTTTTGAAGATTTTGATACATTCGCGATACTGACATGAAAACGGACATCATATTCATTATGAAGCCTCGATATTTCTTTGCCGACTCCATCCGAGCCGGTATTTGACGTTATCCTGCCGAATCTGCTATTAAAGTCGCTGATAATATCCTTTAATAGCTGGATATCCTTATCGGTAGCCCGTTCTATGCATTTGTCGAAGGACAACGATTCCAAAGCCATTCTTAGTTCAACAAGGTCCAGAAGTTCTTCCTCTGATAATTTCACACAATAAAGACCTTTTCTTTTCACATTCACAATAAATCCATTCTGAACCAGTTGATTTACGGCTTCACGCACGGGAGTACGGCTTATCCCGAATTTTTCGGCCAGTATATCCTCCCTGATTCTTTCACCTGGCTTTATTTCGGATGATAAAATCATACTTAATATTTCTGTATATGCATAATCGGTTAAACCATTAAGTAACATATACCAAAGCACTTCCTCATTATAAATTATTATTTTTGTTAAAAAGATAACATAAAAAACTATCTTTGTAAAGAATAGAGATTTTATTCGGTACCTTCCGCCCATAGAGGTGAAAGACATTCCGCATTTTGGTATAATTTATAATATATAATATATATTATTTTATCATTATTAGTGAAACAAAAAAATAGTCAATTTGAACAAAATTTATGTCATTAGTTAATTTCAGTTACCAATTTCCTCTTTTTACTTTTGCGCGTTGATTTTTATATGCTGAAACAATGTTACCAATTGGCATTTCAATACTTAAAAGCATTGACATATTTTTATTTATAATTTATAATTTATACGTAATAATCTTTGGTTACACCTTCGCATATATTATATAACGAATAATTTGAAGGGATACAATAAAAATAAGCGGGGTGTGTAAATGAAAGTTTTTGAAACTGATAAGTTGGGAAAAACATTTATTTTAGAATCGGAACGCGGTGACAAAATTTAGAAAGCATATGTATATAAGTTTTTCAGCAAATCATAACCAATCATATCAGAAATATACGGTTTGTGATGCAAATCACGAAGTAATCGGCTGCCTGTTGTAAAGGTCCCGTTGAATATAAAATTGCAAGCAACCGGGGGGATTGCACCCGTAATAAATAGAGCCGGAAAACTTCAGGATTGAAAAATAATACTGGAATTGGAGTGTGAAATATGAAAGCGTTACGAAAACAAAAACCTATGCCCGGAGCCGATTTAGTGGATATACAAATACCGGAACCGGGAGAGCATGAACTTCTGATTAAGGTAAAAGCGACCGCTATCTGTAAATCTGATGTTGAAGTCATTGAATGGACTCCTTTGGTTGCGTCAGCGAATTACGATCTACCGTTTACGATGGGGCATGAGTTCTCCGGTGAAGTAGAAGCCGTAGGGAAATTTGTTAAGAATTTTAAGAAAGGCGATCGGGTAGCCGGAGAGACACATATTCCATGCGGTTACTGCCGTGAGTGCAGGACGGATAACCAGCATATCTGCACTAACCATATGGGCGTATTAGGCAGGACTGTTGACGGGAGCTTTGCCGAATACATAAAGATTCCGGAAATTTCAGCGATAAAGCTTGCAGATGATGCCAACTTTGAGCATATGTCCCTGCTGGAACCGATGGGAACCGCGCTGCACGCACTTCAAAAAGCCGAACCGTCCGGAAAAATAGTAGCGGTGCTCGGTGTAGGCACGATTGGACTGATGGCCTGTGAGCTTGCAAAACTGCTTGGCGCTTTCAAAGTAATAGCGATGGATGTGAATGAAAAAAGACTGGCACACAGCCTTTCTTTAGGTGCTGATATAGCAATAAACGGTTTAAATACCGATCTGGTAAAAGCCGTAATGAATGAAACGAACGGGCAGGGCGTTGATTGTGTGCTCGATTTCACAGGAAACGTAAAGGTAATAAATCAAGCCATTGATATTTTGGCTCCCACGGGAATACTCGTTCATATCGGTATGGTTCCCGAAAGCCTTACAATTTCAAACTACATGTACAGGGTTGTGTACCGTGAACTGAAAATAACGGGCTTGTACGGCAGGCATATGTTTAAAACGTGGGAGACATTGATGCGGCTCGTAAACAGCGGAAAAATCAATATGGACGCATACGTCGGAATGGTGCTGCCAATGGATGAATACGAAAAAGCTCTTGAACAGTTCAATACGATTAACGGAAGAGCGATACTTATCCCATAGCACTACAGCTATGGTCTTTTTTTTGAACCTTATACTCTGACTTAAACTTTTTTAGTATTAGTAAGGCTCTGTTAACTAAGTATGAAAGAAATGAGACCTGAAAGACCTTTGGTAGGCAAAAAAAGAAAAAGGCCTACAAATGGAAACGACTAAGTGTAAAATAGCACGAAAAAAAGAAATGTGCAA
>Ga0134095_1000890_pt1 | contig 24555 bp, 22 predicted proteins | sample 6_2taG_FD_94449 | JGI IMG/M metagenome (GOLD analysis project Ga0134095, IMG submission 94449) | Switchgrass degrading microbial communities from high solid loading bioreactors in New Hampshire, USA - 6_20_20_110_A2 metaG | ecosystem: Engineered > Bioreactor > Semi-continuous > Anaerobic >... | reverse complement strand
GGAACAGAAAATCTCATCGCGGCTGAATCGCATCCTCGGTACGCAGACGATCGAATGGGAAGGCGAAACGCTGACGCTCCTGCAGGCCGAACGCCTACAATTTGACAACCGGCGCGAGGTGCGAGAGGCCGCGTGGCGCAAGGTATCGCAGCGCCAGCTAGCCGACCGTGACGCGATCAATGCGCTGTGGCGCGAATACCTGCCATTGCGCCAGAAGATCGCAGAAAACGCCGGCTTCAGCAGCTTCCGCGACTATCGCTGGCGCCAGCTTCTGCGCTTCAGCTACACGCCTGAAGACTGCTACACCTTCCACGCAGCGATCGAGGAAGTGGTCGTTCCGGCGGCGAAGCGGGTGTACGAGCGGCGGCGCGTGCGGCTCGGCGTGGAGTCGCTCCGCCCGTGGGATCTGGCGGTCGATCCACTGGGCCGCCCTGCCCTGAAGCCGTTCGAGACGGTGCAGGAGCTTGAGGAAAAGGGCGAGGAGATCTTCCGCCGCGTCGATCCGGCGCTTGCTGAGTACTACGCCACCATGCGCCGCGAGGGCCTGCTCGATCTGGAAAACCGCCCCGGCAAAGGCCCCGGCGCGTATTCCAGTACGCTCGAAGCCAGCAAGCGCGACTTTATTTTCATGAATGCGGTCGGGGTGCGAGACAACGTCCGCACCTTGCTCCACGAATCGGGCCACGCCTTTCACGCGTTCGAGAGCTTCAACCAGCCCCTCTACCACCAGCGCGTGATTCCGATGGAGTTCGCCGAGGTCGCGTCGATGAGCATGGAACTGCTCGCCGCGCCCTATCTGACGAAGGACGAAGGCGGGTTCTACACACCAGAAGAAGCGGCCCGCGATCGCATCGCGCACCTGGAAAAGATCATCCTTTTCTGGCCGTACATGGCTGTGGTAGACGCCTTCCAGCACTGGGTCTACGAGAACGTGGATGCCGCGCTCGACCCGGACAACTGCGACGAGCAATGGGCCGCGCTGTGGGATCGCTTCATGGTGGGCATTGACTACACCGGCCTGGAACCGGATAAGCGCAACGGCTGGCACCGCAAGCATCATATCCACCGCCTGCCGTTCTACTATGTCGAGTACGGGCTGGCGCAGTTGGGCGCGGTGCAGGTGTGGCGAAACGCGCTGTCGGATCAGGCGGGCGCGGTCGCCGCGTACCGGCGGGCGCTGGCGCTCGGCGGCACGGCGGACCTGCCCACCCTGTTCGAAACGGCAGGCGCGCGCTTCGCGTTTGACGCGGGCACGCTCGGCGAGGCGGTAGATTTGATCGAGCGGACGATCGATTCGCTGGAATCAACCGTCTGACGTCTGCTGTCGCGTAAGGGCCGGAGCAAGCTCCGCCCGGTACATCGTGGTTCTGCTGACTATCCTGGCAGCGGCTCGCGCGCGGGCCGCTGCCGCTGTAGGAGCCTGCTGCGTATGCGGGTGTTGATGCTGTCGAAAGCGTGCGTCGTCGGCGCGTACCAGCGCAAGCTGGAAGAAATGGCGCGCCTGCCCGGCGTCGACCTGCGCGTGCTCGTCCCGCCAAGCTGGCGCGACGATCGTGGGGAATTGGTGTTGGAGCGCGCCCACGTCGAAGGCTACGATCTGCGCGTCACGCCGATCCGCTTCAACGGGCATTTTCACATCCACTACTACCCACGCTTCGAGCAAGAGGTGCGCGCCTTCCGGCCAGACATCGTCCACATCGACGAGGAGCCGTACAACCTCGCCACGTGGCATGCGCTGTGGCACGCCCGGCGCAGCGGCGCGCGAACGCTGTTCTTTAGCTGGCAGAACATCCTGCGCCGCTATCCGCCGCCCATCGCGTGGTTTGAGCGGTGGGTCCTGCGGACGGTCGATCACGCCATCACGGGCACGCAGAGCGCGGCGGACGTCTGGCGCGCGAAGGGCTATCGCGGTCCGCTGACCGTCATCCCGCAGTTCGGGGTCGATCCGGTGCTGTTCGCTCCGCCCGCTGCCCCGCGCGAGCATGAACGGTTCACGGTCGGCTTCGTCGGACGCTTGCGCGAGGAAAAAGGCGGCGCCGACCTGCTCCACGCGCTGGCGCAGCTTCCCCGTGAGCGGTGGCAGTTGGCGATTGTCGGGGATGGTCCTGAGCGGGGCGCGCTGCTTGCCCTGGCGGAGCAGCTTGGCATCGGAAGCAACATCAGCATCGAGGCGCGCCCCTCGACGCAGATGCCCGCGTTTTACCAGTCGATCGACGCGCTGGCGATCCCCTCGCTGACGTGGCCCAACTGGAAGGAACAGTTCGGGCGGGTCATCATCGAGGCGATGGCGTGCGGCGTGCCAGTCGTTGGCTCGTCGAGCGGCGCGATCCCGGACGTGATCGGCGACGCCGGGCTGATCTTCCCCGAGGGCGACCGCGCGGCCCTGGCGGAGCACCTGCGCCGCCTGCTGGACGACTCCGCGCTGCGCCAAGAACTGGCCGAGCGCGGCCGGGCGCGCGTGCTCGAATGCTTCACCCAACAGCAGGTCGCCGAGCAGACCGTCGCCGTTTACCGGGCGATGCTCGGCGAGGCATCAACCGGCCATTGATCCTTCCGCGCCGGTATGCTACAGTCGCACAGGCACACATTTGAAGGAAAGATTGCACCATGCTGAAAGCGGTTCTATTCGACCTGGACAACACCCTCATCGACTGGGAAACCACCGGCCCGTGGGAAGAAGAAGTCGCGCGCCGGTTCGCGACGCTCTACCGGGTCATCGGCGAGCGCGTGCAGCCGTGGGATGGCATGACGCCCGAAGACGTGCAGGCGTGCTTCATCGAAGAAATGAACGAAGCGTGGGCCGAAGCGAATCGCACACTCGTGCCAGTCGATCACATGCGCGTGCTGCGGAGCGCGCTCGTGAAGTGCGGCGTGCCCGAGGCGCATCTGACGGCGGAACTGCTGGACGAGGCGTATGACTGGCAGCCGAACGCCAACCTGACGATCTATCCTGAAGTGCCCGAAGTGCTCGAAACGCTGCGCGCGCACGGCCTGGCGCTGGGGATCATCACGAACGCGTCGCAGTCTATGACCGTACGCGATCGCGAGTTGATTCACGTCCGCATCCTCGACTACTTCCCGGCGTGCCGTATTTCCGCGATCGACGCAGGGTATCTCAAGCCGGACCCGCGCATCTTCCAGGTCGGGCTGGATCGGCTCGGCGTGACGGCGGAGCAGGCGATCTACGTGGGCGACCACCTGCACGCAGATATCCTCGGCGCGCAAAGCGCGGGAATGCGCGCGGTGTGGCGCTCGAACGGCGGGCAGATCCCGCCGGATGTGGACATCCAGCCGGACGGGATCATCTCGGACCTGCGCGAGCTGCTGCCCCTGCTCGACCAGTGGTATCCCGGCTGGCGTAACGGACATATCGCGCGATGACGATCTACGACGGCGCCCCCTACTTCAACCTGATCCTGACTGGCCCGAAAGGGGTCGGCAAGACTACAATAGGGCGAATGATCGGCCAACGCCTGGGGGTTGAGGTCTTCGACCTTGAGACGGAGATCATGACGCGCGAGGGACAGCCTGCGGACGAAATCCGCGCGCTGTTCGGCGAGGCGCGCCTCAAAGCGCTCGAAGCAGCCGCCATCGGTGACCTCGCCCTGCGCCGCCAATCCGTCCTGATCATCCCCGGCACAGCCATGCTCGAAGAAACGAATCGCACCCGCCTGGCCGAGTCGGGCGTGATCCTGTGCCTGACGTGCCCGCTCAACGAGCAGCTTCGACGGCTGCACGCGGCGCGCGGCGCGTGGTTCCACAACCCATACAACCGCGCGACGATGCTCAGCCGTCTGAAGCGCGAGCACGCCGTCACCACGCTCGGACTCACCACGCTCGACACATCGCGCCTTACCACAGAAGAAGCGGTCAGCGCGGCGATCGAGTTCTGGCGAGAGCATTCTGCTGTCTAAGCGGTTAGCAGTTCGCGGCTAGCGGTTAGCCAACATACGAAACGAAACTCACGCCAAGACCGCCGCGTCCGTCCTCTGCTAATCGCAAATGGCCAATCGCTAACAGCTCTTTTTTGGAAGGGTCGCCCTTCCTGGAAAGGACACCGGAATGACCACACTCACCGTGTCGCTGGGGCAAATGAACGTCCGTCGGGGACAGCCGCGGATCAACTGGATGACTATGCAGGAACTCACCGAGCGCGCCGCGCAGCAAGGCGGCGAGGTGCTTGTGCTGCCGGAGTTGTGGGAGGCGGGCGACGCCTTCGAGCGCAACCAGGAGATCGCCAGCAGCCTCAGCGGCGGGTTATTCGCGCAGGTCGCGGCGCTTGCCCGCCAGCATAACCTGCACATCCTCGGCTCGAACTACGAAAAGCGCGGGATGGGCGTCTTCAACACGGTGGCGGTAGTGTCTCCGGTGAGCGGGATCCTGGGCGCGTATCGCAAAATCCACCTATTCAAGCAATCCGGTGAAGATCGGTGGATTACATCCGGACAGGCGCCGCTGGCGCTCGACATGCCCTGGGGCCGGACCGGCTTCGCGATCTGCTACGATCTGCGCTTCCCCGAGCTGTTCCGCCGCTACGCCGACGACGGCGCCGAAGTCGTGATCGTCCCGTGCGCGTGGCCGAATCCACGCCTCGAGCACTACCGCACGCTGCTGCGCGCGCGTGCCATCGAAAACCAATGCTACATGATTGCAGTCAACCGCACCGGCGAGGATGAAGAAACCGGCACGCGCTTCTTCGGCCACTCGATGATCGTGGATCCCTGGGGTGAAGTGGTGCTCGAAGTCGGCGAGCCGGAAGGCGTTTACACGGTCACAATCGATCTGGATCGTGTCAAAGAGGTGCGGCAGATGTTCCCGGTCCTCGGCGATCGCCGCCTGTAGCGTACGTCAGCGCGCCAGTGGGCCGGAATGTTGCCCCTCGGCGGTGAAGATCGCGACGACCTGGCCGTTTAGCCCCTGGAGCATTGCGCCGCGCTCGAAGTCTTGCCAGAAGCCGCTGATCAGCGTTTCGCCCATCGTGCCCCAGCCAACAGCCTCGCGGATCACCTGATTGGTCCGCCACACCAACCCAAACCCGCGAATCGGCTGCACCAGCCCGGCGGGCGCGCTGAACGCCGGATCGTCGGGCGGCATGCCCTCATTCCACGTGTCCGGCACCATCCAGAACTGCCCGCTGCTTGCCAGGGCGTAAATCTGCCGGTTCTGCCGCCAGTAGAGCGTCCCGCGCTCGAACGGCTGCGCGGCCATCTGCTCCCCCGCCCCGGCGGTTACCGGGCAACCGAGCCGCTCCTGCAGCGCCGGGTCTGCCGCGAACGCTGGCGCGAAGACCGGCGCGGGTTGGATGGGGCAATCAATCGTCGCGTCGCCGATCAAGCCGCCGACCGACGAGTTCCCCATCGGCCCAACCACAAACGGCGCGATAGTCGGGATGTCGTCGGCCAGCGCCTCGCCGCTCTCGGATGTCGGACGGCCGAGGAAGATGCCGACATAGGGCGTCAGGGTTGGCGTGGGCTGAGGCGGCGCGGGCGTTGCGGTCGGCTGCTGGAAGTCCGCCGCGCTCGGCAAACCGACCAGCACAGGGCTGGGCGTCGGCGTCATGGCGACGGTGGCGACCTGCTTGGGCAGGCTGTCGAAGCCAACCAGAATCGGGGGATCGTCCGGCGCCTGGGACGACTCGTCGGCGCAACCCGCGATCAGGACCGCGAGCACAAGCAGCACCAGCCAGCGACCGCGCCCCATCACGCTCCCCCCTCGCTTAGATACGCCCGCAGCACCCGCTCGCTCAGCAGGATCGCCAGCGCGCTCGGCCCGTCGCTGATTTCACCTGATGCAGCCATTCGCAGCGCCTCGTCCACCGGGAACAGCCGCCGCTGGATGTGCTCGGTTGCCTCGGGGCGCGGCGCGTCCAGCGTCACACCGAACGCCGCGTAAACATGCGCAACCTGATCGCAGATCCCGTTGAGGCTGTAGAATTGCCCGACGTAGCGCAACTCCCGCGCTCTGCCCCCTATTTCCTCGGAAAGCTCGCGCACGGCCATCGCTTCCAGCGATACCCCCGGCTCGACGTTCCCGGCCGGGACTTCCAGGCACCAGTCGTCAACCGGGTAGCGATATTGCTCGATCATCACAAGCTCGCCCGCGTCTGTCACCGGCACGACCCACACCGCCTGCGGCTTCTCGACCACGGTGTACACCGCTGCGCTGCCATCTGCCGCCTCAAGTTGATCCTGGCGGACGTTGTACCACGCGCTGCGCCACAGATAGCGCCGCGACACCGTGCGATAAGGGCGTTCTCGTTTCAAAATCGACGTATCCTGCCGGTGAAATGGGTTCAGTCTGCGGGGAATTGTACGGACGATCGCGGCTTTCCGCCACCCGTACAGCGCGATATACTCTAGGTAAATTCGCGATCACACCCACCGGAGCGTGCCGTGAAAATCGACCGAGCGACCGTCATGCACATCGCCGAGCTGGCCCGGCTTGAGCTGACCGAAGAGGAGATCGACCTCTACGCCGAGCAGCTTTCCCAGGTGCTCGACTATGCCGCCGAGCTACAGGCATTGGACACCGACGCCATCCCGCCGACCGCATCCGTCTTGCCGCTGAGCAACATCATGCGCGCCGACGAAGTCCGCCCCGGTCTGCCACGCGACGAAGCGCTGGCGCCCGCTGCGCGTACTGCGGAAGGCCAGTTCGCAGTCGATCCGGTAATGGACGACTCAGCGGCCAGCAGTTAGCGACTTTCTGAGCGAAAAACAAAAACAGCTTCCCCCTTCTGGCGGGAAGCTGTTTTGATTCAATGGGCTGGGTTGCGACCTAGTCGCCGTCGATCAGCGTGCCGACCTTACGGCCCATCACCGCGTCGATCAGGCTGTGGTCGTCCCAGATGTTCAGCACCACCAGCGGCAGGTGATTGTCCATGCAAAGCGTAATCGCGGTCAGATCCATCACGCGGACGCGATACTCGATCGCTTCGGAGTAGCTAAGCCGGTCAAAGCGGCGCGCGTTGGGGTTACGCTTCGGATCGTCGTCATACACGCCGTCCACCTGCGTCCCCTTGATAATCACGTCGGCGTTGATCTCCATCGCGCGGAGCGCCGCAGCAGTATCGGTCGTGAAGTATGGGTTGCCGGTTCCCCCGGCGATGATCACGACGCGGCCCTTTTCCATGTGACGGATAGCGCGCAGGCGGATGTAAGGCTCGGCAACCTGGTTCATCATCACGGCCGTCTGCACGCGCGTCGGCACGCCGATCCGTTCCAGACCATCCTGCAGCGCCAGACCGTTCATCACGGTGGCGATCATGCCCATGTGGTCGGCGGTCGCCTGCTCCATGCCGCGCTCCACGCCGCGATGCCCGCGCCACAGGTTGCCCGCGCCGATCACCAGGCCGACCTGCACGCCCAGATCGTACACACCCTTGATTTTCTCCGCGATGATCGCGACCTGGTCCGGGTCAATGCCGCACCCTTGAGGACCGGCGAGCGTCTCCCCGCTCAGCTTCAATACGATCCGGCGATAGTGTGGAACCGATTGTGAGTTCGACATCGCTGCTCGACTTGCTCCCTTCCCTCAACAGACAACCCTGCCGCCATGCGAAAAAAAGGGGATCAGGTGGTTAGCCTAATCCCCAGGATACACATCTCAGCGGATCTTATTCCGTGTCGGCGCTCTCGCCGACCGCAAAGCGCGCGAAGCGGCTGAGCGTGATGTTCTCGCCGAGGTCCGCAATCGCCTGCTGAACCATCTGGCCGATCGTGACCGTGTCGTCCTTGATGAACGGCTGCTCAAACAGGACGAGGTCCTCGTAGAACTTCTCCATCCGCCCGTCAACGATGCGGTCGACCACGTTCTCGGGCTTGCCCTCTTCGAGCGCGCGGCGGCGCTGCAGGTCGCGCTCCGCCTCGATCACCGCGCTCGGGATGTCCTCGCGGCGCACGTACTGCGCGTTGAGGTTCGCGATCTGCAGGGCGATGTCGTTCGCAAGCTGGCGGAACTGCTCGGTCCGCGCGACGAAGTCCGTCTCGCAATTCAGCTCAAGCAGCACGCCCAGGCGATTGTTGTGATGAATGTAGGCGTAAACGATGCCTTCGTTGGTCGCGCGCCCGGCCTTCTTCTCGGCCTTGGCAAGCCCCTTTTCACGCAGGTATTCGGCTGCCTTCTGCAGGTCGCCGTCAAACTGCTCGAGCGCGTTCTTGCAATCCAGCGGGCCGACGCCGGTCAGCTCACGCAGTTCCTTGACCATCTGAGCCGTAATCTGGGCCATTCGTTACTCTTCCTCGCTCTCTTCGTACTCGTCGTCGCCCAAGTCGTCATCGTCATCGTCGCCAAAGCTGAAGTCGCCGCTACGCAGCTTCGCCAGCGTCGCTTCGCCGAGGTACGCCTCGTCGGTGTCCACGTCGGACATCGCCGAAACGAAATCGACATCTTCTTCAGCCAGCTCTTCGTCGTCGATGCGAGTCTTGCGCAGCGCGATACCTTCGAGGACCGCATCCGCAATCTTGCTGGTCAGCAGACGAATAGCGCGGATCGCATCGTCGTTGGCCGGGATGACGTAATCAATCGGGTCTGGATCGCAGTTGGTGTCGACCAGCGCGATCACCGGGATCTTCAGGATATTGGCTTCCTTGACCGCGGTCACTTCGCGGCGGACATCCACCACGAACAGCGCGTCAGGCAGGCGCGTCATATTGCGCATGCCGCCAAAGCGCAGTTGCAGCTTTTCGATCTTGCGGTCGAGCAGCATCTGCTCTTTCTTCGTCAGGCGGTCAAAGGCGCCTTCTTCACGCATGCGCTCGAGCCGCTTCATCGTCTCCAGACGCTCGCGGACCGTACGCCAGTTGGTGAGCGTGCCACCCAGCCACCGCTGGTTGACATAAGGCATGCTGCAGCGCGTCGCTTCCTGCGCGATGGTTTCCTGCGCCTGGCGCTTCGTGCCGACGAACAGGACCGTGCCGCCATCGGCGACGATCTCGCGCACCAGCGCGTAGATTTCGTCGATGTAAACGATCGTCTGCTGCAGGTCGATGATGTGAATGCCGTTACGTTCGGTGAAGATGTACGGCTTCATCTTGGGGTTCCACTTGCGCGCGCGGTGGCCGAAGTGGACGCCCGTCTCCAACAGAGCCTTCATGGAGACTGCTGGCATGGTGGAATATCCTCCTGGCTGTGTTTAGACGTTCATATCGTTCAACCCTCGCCGAAATCCGGCGAACGCCGGACAACACACGCGAGGTCCCGATATGTGTTTTTCGGGCCGCCGACACCAGATATGGCGTCATCAGGCGGCGGCCCGGCGGAGCATTGTATCATAGCAACCCGGCCCGAACAAGGCCGAAGTTAGCGCGATCAGGCTTCGGGCATCACCTCGCCCAAACCCCAGGCTTCCATCTCCTGCATCACCGCATAAGCCGTCATGTCGAGGTGAATCGGCGTGATCGACACATAGCCCCGATCGGTCGCCCACAGGTCGGTGCCTTCTTCCGTCACGTCGCCGGTCGGCACCCCACCCCCGATCCAGTAGTACGGGCGGCCAGAAGGATCAACCCGCTCGACCAGCTCGTCGTTGTACTGGCGCAAGCCCTGGCGGGTGATCTTGAAGCCGCGAATCTCCTCCAGCGGCAGCGGCGGGATGTTGACATTCAGCAGCGTCAGCGGTGGCAGGCGCTCGTACAGCTTCATCTGGACGATCTGCCGGGCGATCGCTGCGGCGGCTTCGTACTCTGCATCTTCCGAGTGGTCGCACAGCGAGAACGCGATCGCCGGTTTGTGCCAGATCACCGCTTCAAACGCCGCCGATACCGTGCCGCTGTACGTCAGGTCTTGCCCCTGGTTCGGCCCCCGGTTGATACCGGACACCACCAGGTCGATCGGCTCGTCAACATAGCCAAGCAGCGCCACAGCGACCGAGTCCGACGGGGAGCCAGACGTCGCGTACGCCGTCACGCCCTCCACCGGAAACTTGACACGCTTCACGCGCAGCGGCTTGTGCATCGTCTTGCGATGACCGGTCGCGCTCTGGTTGTCCGACGGCGCGGCGACCGTGACCTTCCCCAGCGGCAGCATCGCGCGGGCCAGCGCGATAATTCCCGGCGCCATCACACCGTCATCGTTCGACACAAGAATATGCATTGGGACGTTCTCTCCTCCGCGACTGTCCAACCGGGCGCCATTCTACCGCACGGGGGAAGCGGCTCCCACCACAACCCGCGCGGGAAAACAAGCCCCCTGACAACGGTGCCAGGGGGTTTGGTTCAAAACTGAGTTAACGGGGCGAATGGTGTATCAAGTGCCGCCCAGTGTGGGGCGGCAGGTAGCCGTGGAATGAGCTTATTAGTCTTCCTCCCAATCGTCGTCGTCCCAATCGTCGTCGCCGTCCTGGCCGCTTGCGTAATCGAGCGTCGGCGGGCGAAGGTCTACGACCTCCAGCAATGCATCGCACTCGGGGCAATTGACCAGGTCCCACACCTCGATCGCGTCGCGCAGGTTTACCCACGAGCCACACGACGGGCAGCGGGAGCGCAGCTTGCTCTTGGGACTCCGCTGGCTCTCGGATTTATTGAGGAGGACATCGTCGTTCATTGTTGGCATTTGACTACAGTTAGTAGACTCCGAACATCGCAATAGCCATGATATATCACGGAATGCGATCGCTGTCAATCACGCTCGCGCCCTACCGGAACCCGGCTGGACATTGTGCACGCTAGCGATCGCCCCCGCTGACCTCGACGGTCACTACGCCGGACGGTGCGCTGTTGCCTGCCGCGTCATACGCGACAGCGTGGACGGTGTGCGTCCCCGCCGCGCCGATCGGCCAGCGCACGCTGTACGGCCATTCCTCGCTGATCTCGTATAGCTGATCGTCTACATAAAACTCGACATAACTAACTTGCAGATTATCCTCCGGTTCCGCCGCCAAAGTAATGTACAGGTCGTCCGGCGCGAATGATGCGCCGTCCTCAGGTGCGGTCAGCGTCACAGTTGGCGGCTGGTGGTCGATCGTCACTGTGACGTAAGCCGTCTCGATGCTCTTATCGTTGCGGACCGCAGTCAGGCGCAGCGTGTACACCGCGCCGTTGCTCAGGCCGCTGGTGTCCCAGGTCGCCAGCAAGAGGTCGCGCCCGGTTTCGGTCCCGGCTTCGACCAGGGCGTTCCAGACGTCCGGTTGCATGCCCGCGCCATACGAAAGCTGATAGTAGTCGAGGTCGTCCTCGAGCACCGTCCCGATCACCTCGACCGTCCCGGTGATCCGCGCCAGGTAGCCGGGTTGGCTGATCGCGACCGGGCTTTGCGGTGAAATATCGCCCTCGGTGTCGTACTCGGTTGGCGGCATAGGCTGGTTGGTGTCCCGCGCCCACTGCCGCGCCTCGGGCGGATAATCGAAATAGGGCACATTCTCGACGCAGCTCGCCGGGGAAGACGCCGTCGCCAGACGCCCGGAGCACACGTTGACCGCCACCGCGCGCCAGTAGGTATCCACCTGGATCGGCTGTGTGTCCACGCCGGTTTGCGGATCGACGTAAAACAACTCGTGCCGCTGCGGGCAATAGCGCGTCGGCAGCAGGCCGGAAATCTGGCAGACCATCCGGTCCACCACCGTTGCGGGGCGCTCCCACTGCTCCACCGGCAGATTATCGCGAGCGTGGACGTATTCCATCACCGCCTGCCAGATGTACGCCGCGCCAGTAGAGCCGGTCACGTCGTTCATGGAGTGGTTGTTGTTATTGCCAACCCACACGCCGGTCACAAGCTGCGGCGTATAGCCGACCGTCCAGCTATCGCGGTTGTCGTTGGTGGTGCCGGTTTTGACCGCTGCTGGGCGCGACAGGTTAAGCGCGCTGTCTGAACCAAACGCCGGAGCGCGCGCTTCTGCGTCTGCCAGGATGTCTGTCATGATGTAAGCGAGCGCGGGCTCCAGAATCAGCCGCCGCTGGAAGGTGCCCGTCTCCTGCCCGTACTCCCATAGCACGGTACCGTCCGGCGCCTCGATTCGCAAAAGCGCCACCGGATTCAGCGTGCGGAAGCCAGGCGCGGCCTGGTTCGCGCGGACCGGCATCCCAACCATGTAGCCGCCGGTATTGAAGACGTTGTACGCGTAGGTGATATCCAGCAGCGAGACTTCCGCGCTGCCAAGCGCCAGCGCCAGCCCATAGCGATCGGTTTCGTTCAGCGAATTGATCCCCAGCCGGTGCGCGACACGAACGATCGGCCCCAACCCGATCGTGCTGGCGATCTGGACCGGTGGGACGTTGTACGAGTTCGCCAGCGCCGACCGCACGCTGACCGGCCCGTGATACTGGCGGTCGATGTTGACCGGCGTGTACGGCTGGCCGCCGTTGTCGAACTCCATCTCGACATCGTAGGTCATCGTCGCGGCAGTGATCCCGTTCGGGTAGCCGGGCAGCCGCCCCTGCAGGAACGCAGCCATGAACACGAACGGCTTGAACACCGACGCGGGCTGGCGCAACGCCAGCGCAGAGTTGTAGTTGCCGTCGATGCCCTCGTTCCAGAAATCGGTGCTACCAAGCATCGCCAGCAATTCGCCCGTTTCGGCGCGCAGAACTACCACCGCCGCGTTCGTCACTTCGCGCTCCACGCCGACCATCTCCGGCGGAAGCTCACTCAGATAGGCCGCTGCCTCGCAGGGCGTTCCAGCGCTGGTGTTGTACGTCACGCGCGGATCGGCGCCATCCAGCCGGGCGACGTGGCTCCGCGCCACGCACTCGGCTTGAAGCTGCAAGTCCACGTCGAGCGTCGTGTAAATGCGCAGCCCGCCCCGGCTGACCAGCCGCGCGCCGTCCAGCCCCAGCTCGTTGAGGATCGCCTCGGCTTCGGCGCGCGCGAACAGCGAGAAATGCGGCGCGATAATGTCGAACCGGTCAGCGAACGGGCGTACAGCGATCAATTCGCTCGCCGCGGCGTCCGCCTGCTCCCGCGTGATGTAGCCCTGCGAGGCCATCACGTCGAGCACAATCTCTTGCCGCCGCTTGGCCGCTTCCGGGTTGTCGATCGGGTTCTGCGCGGGAAATTGCGGGATCGCGGCAAGCATCGCGGCCTCGGCCAGCGACAGGTCACGCGCGGGTTTGCTGAAATAAAGCTGCGCCGCCGCTTCGACACCATACGCCAGATTGCCGTAGAAATTGGTGTTGATATACCACTCAAGGATCTGGTTCTTGCTGTACAGGCGCGAGATTTCCGCGGCGAGGATGACTTCCTTCAGCTTGCGATCCAGCGACAGCTCGCGGCGTTCGTCCGGATCCATCAGCACGTTGCGGACAAGCTGCTGCGTGATCGTGCTGCCGCCCTGCACCTGCCCACCCGTCAGGTTGACCCACATCGCCCGCGCGATGCCTTCGAGGTCAAAGCCGGGATTGCGATAGAAGCTAGCGTCCTCGATGGCGACGGTCGCCTGTAGAAAGTATTCCGGCACGGCGTCGAAGCGCAGCCAGCGACGATCCCCGCCGAGCGGATCGATCACCTCATAGATGGCGGTCTGACCGGTGCGATCGTAGAGGACGGTGGTCAGGAAGGCGTCTTCTTCGGCGGCGATAATCGCCTCGGGCGGGGGAAGCTCGCGGGCGTAGTGCCAGTAGAGCAGCACTCCGGCGCCCGCGCCAACCAACACGAGTAAGGTGAAGATTCCTGCCAGCGCTAGGGATGCGGCAATCGCCCAACGGAGAACGCGCGGCGCGCTGACGCCGCGAGACTGGCGGCGAAGGCGGCGGTGGCGAGCAGCGCGCGGAACAAGCATTCTAGCTATCCATTCCTGACCGGTTGTGCTACACTTCTGGCCGGTATGGAACTGGCCCGTGAGCCGAAAATCGCTCGCCGGTTATCATAGCATGCGGCCGAGCAGAGTGACAAGTTCATTCGCTGCGCACGCCTGCGCCGCTGTCATAGAGAGGGACAGCTAGGCATGACGCACACCGATCCACAGAAGTTGCTGCTAGTAGACGACGACAAAGAATTACTGGACCTGCTCCGCCTCGAATTTGAGGCAGAAGGGTACGAAGTCGCCGCCTTTCAAGACGGGCTGCAGGTGCTTAAGTTTGTTCGCAAATCCGGCCTGCCGCATCTGGCGTTGATCGACCTCAAGCTCCCGTCGATGCACGGCTTTGAGCTTGCCGAGCAATTGAAAGCGCTTGGCGACGTGCCGATCGTGTTCCTGACAAGCATCAACGAGCCGGACACCGTCGTGACCGGCCTGCGAAAGTACGCCGACGATTACGTGACGAAGCCGTTTCAACTGCCGGAGCTCCAGGCCCGCGTGCAGCGCATTCTGAGCCGCATCACCGATTTCAGCTATGCGCAGGCGCCGCAGATCGAGGTGGACGAGCACCTCGCGGTCGATTTTGGCAACAGCCGCTTGCTAGTTCGCGGGCGAAGCGTCGCGCTGACGCCCACCGAGGCGAGCCTGCTCCACGTGCTGATCCGCAATGCGGGGCGCGTCGTCCCGTCGAGTACGCTGATCGCGCGGGTGTGGCCTCGCTCGGAGATTTATGAGGACACGCTGCGCGTCCACATGCACCGGCTGCGGCGAAAAATCGAGCCGGACTTCCATCACCCGACCTACATCTTCACCGAGCGTGGCGTCGGCTACCGGTTCCGCTCGCTGGAGCCAGAGGCGGACGAAGCGAACGACGAGCCGTCTTACTATCGCTCATGACAACGACGCCAGACAGGCATGATGTGATGCAGCTTTCCTCTGTGCCCGCACAACCTGAAGCCGAAACGGATGCAGATCAGCAGATATTCTACCGGCTGACCTCGCTGGCCGCGCAAACGGACGCGATCGAGCCGCTGCTATCCGCGCTGGCGAAGGAGCTAGGCGTTCCGGCGCTGAGCATCAGCGCGCCCGAAGACGCCGACGGGCAGGAGACCAGCGCGCAGGTCAGCGTGCCGCTTCGCTATTGCGGGCGGCTGCTGGGCCACTTGTGCGCCGAAGCCGCGCCCGACGCCAGCAAAGATGCGCTCGTAGCGCGCATGGCGTTCTTCAGCCCGGTGATCGCGCTCCAACTGGCTATGAGTATGCGGTGCGAGGACGAGCTGACCGTCAGCCCCAGTTCGGATGGCTTTGCGCACAATCTGCGGGACGAGTTGGATCGCCTGGAAGCCGTGCTCGACGCGACGAACGACGCGATCCTGCTGGTAGATACGCACGAAACGCTAGCGATGGCGACGCCGCAGTTCGAGACGTTCACCGGCATCTCGCGCTATGACATCCTGGGCATGCGCGTCACAGAGTCGAACAGTCGAAGCGGAAATAAGCCACAGCTCCCCCCGGCCATGCTCAACGTCATCCGCGCGCTGGCCGGGAACTACACCGAAAGCCTGGGCGGGGAGTTCGAGGTCACTGAGCCTCAACGGCGGACGCTCGTGTGGTACAGCGTGCCGGTCTATGTCCGCAGCGGCGCGCTGCTTGGCCGCATCTACGCCTTTCGCGACGCCACGCGCGAGCGCGAGCTGGACCGCATGAAGACCGAGTTCATCTCGCTCGTCTCGCACGAACTACGCACGCCGCTAACGTCCGTCAAGGGCTTCTGCGATCTGCTGCTCGAAGACAGCGCGGATCAGTTCGACCCGGAGAGCCGCGAATATCTTGAGATCATCGCGTTCAACGCCGACCGTCTGATCGCTCTGATTAACGACATTCTCGACATCACGCGGATCGACTCAGACCGCATTGAGCTCAAACCAGAGGCGTGTTCCATCGCAGATGCCGTCTCCGACGCGACCTCAGCGATCAACGTGATCTTAAAGCAACGCGGGCACACGCTGTCGGTGGACGTGCCGGATAACCTGCCGCCAGTCTGGGCAGATCGCGCGCGTCTGGCGCAGGTCATGGCGAATCTGCTCGCCAACGCCCTGAAATACACGCTCCAACCGGGCGAGATCCGCATTTCTGCCCGCGCCGCCTACTCGGCTGAGGAGCTTCCGCCCGGCGCGCCGCGCGCGCAGATTGTGCCGTGCGTGGTGATCAGCGTGCAGGATTCCGGGATTGGCATCGCGCCGGAAGATGCGGACCGGATCTTCGAGCGCTTCTTCCGCACGCAGACCGGGCCGAACAGCGGCATCAGCGGGACCGGCCTGGGCCTTGCGATCGTCAAGTCGCTGGTAGAGTTGCAGGGCGGCCGTGTGTGGTTTGAATCCGCCCCTGGCGAAGGCTCGACGTTTTTGTTCTCTATCCCCCTCGCCCACGCAGAGCAGCAGTTGGGAAGCTTTTAGGCAATTCGCAGTTTGCAATCGGCTCGAAACACGGCGAGCCCGCTCGACGCTGCCACCTGCCGCTCACGGTCTGCGCTCGCGAGGGCTATTGTAGACATGAGTACATGAAAATTCATCGGAAATTCAGGTTTCCGGCAGCCAAGCAAAGCGATCCGTCGCTATAATGAAATGGGGCGCAAGAGAAATCGTATACACAGCGCAGCGCCCGTGGTGGGGAATCGGCATCGTCTGGTTCGCGCAGGACGCGAAGACCGGGCTGCCGCAGCAGACTGACCGAAGTGATTATGCCTCGAATCCTTGTTGCCGAAGACGAACCTCATATCCTCCTGCTCATTCAGCGCAAGCTTGAAACGGCCGGTTACAGCGTCACTACCGCTACCAACGGCAGAGACGCGCTGGAGATCGCCCTGCGCGAGCGGCCTGACCTGCTGTTGCTCGATATTCTGATGCCCGAAATCGAGGGGCTCGCGATCTGCAAAGAGGTCAAGGAAACGTTCGGCGACGACGCCCCGCCCGTCATCATCATCTCCGCGCTCGGCCAGCAGATTGACGTCGAAGCAGGCATATCGGCGGGCGCCGACGACTACATCATCAAGCCCTTCTCACCGCGCGTCCTGCTGGAACGCGTCGAAGCCGCGCTGTATCGCTAGACACGCGTCTCGCGAATTGATATCAAGTTGATTAATTGATAAAAGCGTAATATGACGTGTAACGGAAACGGGCTAAGCTAGGGGCACATTTGAGTTAGATATGCTCCCGGCCCAAATCCCGCTTACCCTAGAGCATCTCTTCCCCACCCCATCTGACTCAAATGGAAGGACCGCTCGTAGCGGTCCTTAATGTTTTTATATACATATGCTATCAAATCTTATCAAATCAAAAACAAAGCCGGAAACAACCGCGCGAACCTATCCGCCGGAGCTATCGACCACCAACGACCCGATCACAGCGCGATCCCCGGCAGGCTGCTCCCCTTGCACGACCGGCAGTAGCTGCGGATCGCCGTACCAGTAAACGCGCACCGCAAGGTCGTACGTCCCTGGTGGTAGCGTGTCCGGCAGCGAGAGCCGGTGCACGTCAAGCTGTAGTGTGTCCGGCATCCACGTGCTGGTAGGCGAGTACCCATCAAGCGGGGGGCCGTCATGCTGCGCGACGACGTTCCCCTGCCCGTCCAGCGCCACGACCGAGACGCTGTAATCCAGCGGGACCGGCTGCAGCGCACTCCACCACAGAAAGACGTTGATCGTCTCCCCGGGCGCGGCCTGCTCAGGCGCGGACGCCTGCCGCAGCCCGAACAGGTCGCCAAACTGCGCAAGCTCACCTGACGGCACGCGATCGTAGCGATAGCTGTACAGCCGCTCGCCCAGGTGATCGACCGACAGCGCGGCGGTCTGCGCGAATCCGGCATCCGCAATCAGCGCGCCATACTCGGTCATCGGCGCATCGCCCCAGTAGACCAGCCAGAACGCATCGAGCGCGTGCAGCGTGTCGAGCAGGCGCGGCAGAAACTCGACGCCGTATTCCGAGCGCCATTCGCGCAGCGAGATCGCAGGCGTGCCTTCGCCCATCTGCTGCTCGACGTAGTAGCGCACCGGAAAATCCCCAACCCACACGTCCATCAGCACCGGCTCGTCGCCCTGGTGATAGCGGGTCACGTTTGCGGTGACGGTGCGCCAGTTCGGATAGTTGCGCCGCGCGTCGACCGTCGTCAGGCCGACCACCACGATCACCGCGACGAGCAGCGCGCGCCCTACCCGCTGCAAGTTCGTCAGACCATGCGCCACCAGCACCGCGATCGCGGGCGCGATCAGCACGAAATTGCGCTCGGTCAGGAACTGGCGGCGCGCGTTGATCGCCACCGTCAGCCCGACCATCAGCACGATCCACAGCGCGGGATAGGCCGTTGCCCACAATGGCCGCAGGCGGACGCGCACGCTCTCAAATCCGTTCGTGCGGCGATACGTCACATATACCAGTCCGAGCAGGAGCAGCGCAAACATCAGCCCGTAGTGACTGCCGAGCAGCGCGGTCCGTACGGCCCGATAGGTTTCCGGGCTGTTCGGCACAGAGTTTCGGAAATAGAGCGGATCGTCCCAACGGACGCTGTTCTGCACCAAGACAACCGGCACCCACGGCAGGAAGCCGAGCGCGACAGCGGCGAACAGGAACAATCCGTCGAGCACGCGCCGCCGCCCGCGCGCAAACAGCAGAAAGTGTACGCCCTGCGCTAGCAGCACGAACGCGCCGAGATAGTGCGTATAGAGCAGCGCCAGCGACGACAGCACATAGCCGATCCGCGCCGCCCGTGTGGAGCGCCGCCACACGCGCACATAGTACACGCTCGACACAATCGCAAGCGTCGCCATCAGCCCATAGTGGCGGACTTCCTGCGCCAGATCGATCGGCAGGTCCGCCAGGGCAAGCAGCAACGCCGCCAGCGCCCCCGCCAGCGGACCAAACAGCCCGCGACTCAGCGGGTAGATCGCGGCAACGCCGATCATGCTGATCAGCACGCTGAAGTAGCGTAGCGCGAACTCGCTCTCGCCGGTCAGCGTGCGCCAGATGCGAAACAACACGAAAAATAGTGGGGGGTGCTGATCGGCTGCCATCGTGCGCGTGATGTCGTCCAGGCCCGGCCCCTCGGTGAGGACGAGCGTCCAGCCTTCGTCCGCCCACAGGCTGCGATCGTCAAGCGCGTGGACGCGCAACGCCCACGCGAGCAGCAGGATGCCAACCAATGCGACCAGCAGGCGCGGCGAGATATTTCGGCGAGCGCGAGGCATGGGGATCAGTCTGCTCCGGCGCGAAAGGATACGCACCGCGATTGTACCCCGTGCAGAAAAGCAGCCCAAAACAGCGGATGCTGCTCTTTGCTGTCTTTAGCTGCTCTTTCGCTTCAGAACAACCTCGGCTGATCGATTGGGCGACGGCCATCCAGCAGGACGTACGGCGCGATCCGCTGCACGCCGCGCACGCCGATGGCACGTAGATCGGAAAGGTCCTTAAGGCGGCCATTCGCCCGCGCGGCGATGATCCGGTCCGCGCTCAATGGCCCGATGCCAGGAACGCGCAACAACTCGGCGCGCGTGGCATGGTTGAGCTCCACCGGCTGGTGCACAAGCGTCTGGTCGGCCCAGGCGCGCTTCGGATCGACCGAGAGCGGCAGATCGCCCTGCCCCTCGAACGGTAGTTCCTCAAGCTCAAAACCGTAGTCGCGCAGCAGGAAGCTCGCCTGATATAGCCTGAGCTGGCGCTGGGGATCGGTCGCGGGCGCGTCGGAGAGCGGCGTCTCGACCAGCGGGCGAAACGCCGAGTAGTACACGCGCGACAGCCGCATCTGGCGGAACAGCATGTCGGTCACGCTGAGCAGCTCGAGGTCCGACTCCCCCGCCGGACCGACGACCAACTCGGTCGTGCTGCTGGCGCGCAGGTTCGCGTCGGGATCGCGGCGAAACTCTTCCACCCAGCGCAGCGGCGTGAGAAGTTCCTCGTCAAAGCGCTTGCCGGGCGCGATCCGCTCCAGCCGGTGCGGATTGGGCGCTTCAAGGTTGATCGACACCCGGTTGGCAAGGCGCATCGCCTCACGGACTTGGTCGCGCTCTGCGCCAGGCATCAGCTTGAGATGCAAATAGCCTCGGAAGCCGTACTTCTCGCGCAGGATCGCGCCGGTATCGAGGATCGTGTCCTGACTGGTCACCCCGCCGCGAATGATGCCTGACGAGAGAAACAGCCCTTCGACCGCCCCCGCCCGGTAGAGCGCCATGAACCCGCTCGCCAATTCGTCTGGCGTGAAGCGCACCCGCTTCATCGATGTGCGACCGGCGCGGAACGGGCAATAGAAGCAGTCACGCTCGCAGGCGGTAGTAGACATCGCCTTGAGGATCGGCATCTGGCGATTGCCCGCGACGACGTTTGTGATGCAGCCGCTGAGGTCCGGCGGCACGCGGCGCGAGCGAACCGGCTTTTCCTCGGCGGGCGCGTCGCCAACCGACTCGAACTCGGTGGTGCCGTGGAGTGCGCTCAGCAGGTCGTGGCCGTCCATTGCACGCTCCTAAAAAAGCGCTGGTGTCATATCATAATTATATCGAACATAGGTTCTATCTGCAATAGAAGAAAAACGCTCCACGCCAGGCGCAGAGCGTTCATTGAGCAGGTGCTGAAGGCTGCTGACAGGCGCGGCCGCTATTCCGCTGCTTCGGCCTCGCTCGCCTCTTCGTCCGCCGCAATCGCTTCGGCGGCTTCTTCGTCTGTCGCACGCCAGATCTCCGTCGCACGATCTATATAAAGGATACCGTCAAGGTGGTCGATCTCGTGCTGGAAGACGCGCGCCAGCCAGCCCTTCGCCTTGATGCGGACCTTCTTCCCGTTCCGGTCGAGCGCCTGGACCGTCACCGCTTCGTGGCGGCTTACGTTGCCGTAATAGCCGGGGATCGACAGGCACGCCTCGATCCCGTCGACCATCTCATCCGAAACGCGGACCAGTTCGGGGTTGATCAGCGTGTAAAGCACGCCCGCCTGATCGCCGTATTCCTGTTTGCTTTCCTCGTCGTCACCCAGCCGCACGACGATCACCCGCTGGCTGACCTCGACCTGCGGCGCTGCCAGCCCCACCCCGGGCGCGGCGAGCATCGTCTCGACCATGTCGTCGATCAACGTCTGCAGCTTCGGATCGTGGACGTTCGTCACCTTGTGCGCCTTTTTGCGCAGGATCGGGTTTTCGGGCGTAATGATTTTACGCAGTGCCATTGGTGCACCTGTTCCCCGTGTTGTGCTTTGCGATAGTTGCGATTGTACCGCTTCACCGGGGCGCCGTAAAGCGTCGGATCCTTTCCTGGATGGAGGTCGCGCGAGCGCCTGCAAAGGCATTTCTACGCGAAGAAATAGCCCATTTCTCGGCTGACTTAGCCTTGACAGGCATCCGGCGGGATGCTAATATTCGCAAGCTACTCGTACGGCGCTAACCCTGCATGCCAGGGCGCTGGCGACCGAATTGGATGAAGGATCGTACGTGAGGCCATCCCGCCATTAGTTCATTCGATGGCCTCACGCTATGAAGACCGATGAAGACGGGTGAGCAATCACCCGTCATTGCGCCAGGTAAAAAGAACGCAAAAGGTTCACGTTAGGAATCGCCAGTGTACTGGCATAGCTTGGAGGCAAAGAATGCCGACGATCAATCAGCTTGTTCGTAAGGGTCGTCAAGCGAAGAAGAAGAAGAGCAAGGCGCCTGCCCTGCTTTACACCTTCAATTCTTATTCGCAGCAGCGTACCCGCCGGCCCAAGGGCGCCCCGCAGAAGCGCGGTGTCTGCACCCAGGTGAAGACCATGACCCCCAAGAAGCCGAACTCGGCCCTGCGTAAGGTGGCCCGCGTTCGTCTCAGCAACGGGATCGAGGTCAGCGCCTACATTCCGGGTGAGGGCCATGGCCTGCAGGAACACAGCATTGTGCTGGTTCGCGGTGGCCGTGTGAAGGACCTGCCCGGCGTGCGTTATCACATCGTGCGCGGCACCCTTGACTCGGATGGCGTCAACAAGCGCCAGCAGGCCCGCAGCAAGTACGGCGCCAAGAAGCCTAAGTAAAGCTCAGCTTCGGAGAGACAATAGATCATGCCGAGACGGTCAAGCCCACCCAAGCGGGAAGTTGCTCCGGACGTCAAGTACAACAACGTCCGCGTTGCTATGTTCATTAACCGCATGATGCGCGGCGGCAAGAAGAGCACCGCGCAGCGCGTTCTGTATGATGCGTTCGATATGGTCGAAGAGCGCAGCAAGCGCGATCCGATCGAGATCTTCGAGCAGGCGCTTCGCAACGCCACGCCGGTCCTCGAAGTCAAGCCGCGCCGTGTCGGCGGTTCGACGTATCAGGTTCCCGTCGAAGTCAGCCCGGATCGCGCGCTGTCGCTCGCGATGCGCTGGCTGCTGGCCTCGGCGCGCGCCCGTGGTGGCCGCAGCATGTCGGAAAAGCTGGCGGCTGAATTCATGGACGCAGCCAACGGCCAGGGTTCGGCGATCAAGAAGAAGGAAGACACCCACCGTATGGCGGAAGCCAACCGCGCTTTCGCTCACTATCGCTGGTAATCCTGCGAGTTACGGGTCAACGACACTATGGCCAAGAAAGCCGCTGACGTAACCGCCCTGGACCTGAATCTGGTCCGGAACATCGGCATCATCGCCCACATCGACGCCGGTAAGACGACGACTACCGAGCGCGTGCTTTACTATGCCGGAAGAATCCACCGGATGGGCGAGACGCACGAGGGCGCCGCGACAACTGACTACATGGAGCAAGAGCGCGAGCGCGGAATCACGATCACGGCGGCGGCGATCACGGCTAGCTGGCGCGGGCACCAGATTAACGTCATCGACACGCCCGGTCACGTCGACTTCACCGCCGAAGTGCAGCGCAGCCTGCGCGTGCTGGACGGCGGCGTCGTCGTGTTCGACGGCGTAGCAGGCGTCGAGCCGCAGTCTGAAACGGTCTGGCGCCAGGCGAATCAGTATCACGTGCCGCGCATCTGCTTCGTCAACAAGATGGACCGCATCGGTGCGGATTTCAACCGCTGCGTGCAGATGATTACGGATCGTCTGCATGGCACGCCGGTCCCGATCCAGATGCCATACGGTCAGGGTCCCGATTTCCGGGGCATCATCGACCTGATGGAATGGGAGTTGGTGACCTACGGCGACGACCTCGGGACCGCCATCGAAACCCACCCGGTGCCGGACGATGCGCTGGCGGCTGCGGAAGCGGCGCGCGCGGCGATGATCGAAGCGATCGTCGAGACGGATGAGGAGCTCACTGAGAAGTTCCTCTCGGAAGAGGAAATCACCAAGGACGAGCTAAAGCGCGCGCTGCGCCAGGCGACCATCCGCAACCAGGTTCAACCGGTGTTGCTCGGATCGGCGCTACGCAATCGGGGCGTTCAGCGCATGCTCGACGCCGTGGTAGACTACCTGCCTTCCCCGCTCGACATCCCGCCCATCGAAGGAATCAATCCCAAGACCGAGAGTGAAGAGGTCCGGCACGCGTCGGATGACGAACCTCTGGCGGCGCTGGTGTTCAAGATCGTGACCGACCCGTTCGTGGGACGGCTGGCGTTCTTCCGCGTCTACTCGGGCGTGATCCGCGCTGGCTCGATGGTGATGAACACCACGAAGGGCCGCCGGGAGCGTGTTGGGCGCGTCGTGCGGATGTTCGCCGACCGCCGCGAGGATGTCGAGGAAGTGCACGCGGGCGATATCGCCGCCACGCTTGGCCTGAAGGATACCTTCACCGGCGACACGCTGTCGGACGAGGCGCACCCGATCGTGCTTGAGACAATCCAGTTCCCCGAGCCGGTCATCGCGGTCGCCATCGAGCCGAAGACCAAGGCCGACCAGGATAAGATGGGCGTGGCGCTGGCTAAGCTGTCGGAAGAAGACCCGACCTTCACAGTCAACGTTGACAACCAGACCGGCCAGACGCTGATTCACGGGATGGGCGAGCTGCACCTTGAGGTGTTGGTCGATCGTCTGTTCCGCGAGTTCAAGGTCGATGCGCGCGTCGGCAAGCCGCGCGTATCGTACCGCGAAACAGTCACGCGCCCGGCGCAAGGGGTCGGGCGCTTTGTACGCCAGACGGGCGGCAGCGGGCAGTATGGTCATGCCGTGATCACGCTCGAACCTCTGCCGGATGATGCCGAGGCCGACCTGGTCTTCGAAAACCAGATCGTCGGCGGCGCCATCCCGAAGGAGTACATCCGTCCGGTCGAGGAAGGTGTGCGCGAGGCGGCACAAAGCGGTGTCTTCGCAGGCTATCCGCTGGTGCGCGTCAAGGCGACGCTGATCGACGGGTCGTATCACGAAGTCGACTCGTCGGAAATGGCGTTCAAGATCGCCGGTTCGATGGCGCTAAAGGACGCGGTCCAGCGCGCGGCCCCCGTCCTGCTCGAGCCGTATATGCGCGTTGAAGTGGTCGTTCCCGAGGAATACGCAGGCGACGTGATCGGCGATCTATCGAGCCGCCGCGCCAACATCACCGGGATCGACACGCGCAGCGACGGCGTCTCGGCCATTCACGCCGAAGCGCCGCTGGGCGAGATGTTTGGCTACGCGACCCACCTGCGCAACATTTCGCAGGGTCGCGGCAGCTTTACGATGGAATTCGAAAAGTATCAGCAGGTCCCCGATTCGATTGCCGAAACCATCGTTAAGGGCGGCTAGCCCGGCACGGCGCGGACGGGAGCACATTCAGGAGAGAGGCATCTCATGGCCAAGGGAAAGTTCGAGCGTTCGAAGCCCCATGTGAATGTGGGGACGATCGGGCACATTGACCACGGCAAGACGACGCTGACGGCGGCGATCACCAAGACGCTGTCGCTGAAGGGATTG
>Ga0134095_1000887_pt1 | contig 24602 bp, 22 predicted proteins | sample 6_2taG_FD_94449 | JGI IMG/M metagenome (GOLD analysis project Ga0134095, IMG submission 94449) | Switchgrass degrading microbial communities from high solid loading bioreactors in New Hampshire, USA - 6_20_20_110_A2 metaG | ecosystem: Engineered > Bioreactor > Semi-continuous > Anaerobic >... | reverse complement strand
TCTTTTGGTTTGACCTGCGTCCAAGCATGTAAAGGCCTCCTTTTGTCTGAAGTTTCTGGGTGATCTTTAAAGATCATGATAGCATAGAGCAAGGTAAAGAGAGTGAGTTTTTCAGCAGACTCAACATATAAGTTGATTACAACATATCCCGGGAAAAAGTAGCAAAGTTAATTTAATTTGGCAGTTACTGCTTTGCGGGTGCATAAAGGTATTTAGAACCGTCATGCAACCCCTCGCATTGTCTTAATTGCTAGTATAATGGCTACAATATCTTTTATAGGAAAGGAGGTTAAACAAGTATAATGGATACTGACACATTCACTGCTGGTTGGGCTACCAGGCATGAGGCCGAAAGAAAACTAAGATACAAACGAATGCGTGAAGCTTATATTGCAGCGCGTAAATGTGCGCGCATACTTTACGATAGATACAAGGTTAGCAGAGTTTATTTGATCGGCTCCCTTGCCCATCCTGAGGATTTTCACGAAAGATCCGATATTGACTTGGCAGTGGAAGGACTTCCATCGCACCTTTATTTTAAAGCACTTGCTGAGCTTTGGCGCGAGCTGCCTGCCGGCTTAGAGCTGGATTTGATTCCCTTAGAAGATGTAGACTCTGATTTTTTGAAACGAATACTAAAAGAAGGGGTACCCATAGATGGCTAAATTTGCTGCTTTAAAAGCAGATATTGATCATGAATTACGTAACCTTAAAAGATTAGCTAAGGAATTAGACGACATACTCACAACAACAAAAGAGGAGTCAATTGCAAGAACACGTGCGATTGGCAGCCTGCTTCACGATTTCTATACTGGGGTTGAAAAAATATTTAGGCAAATTGCCACAAAAGTAGACCAAGACCTACCTGCTGGCGAAGGATGGCACATTCAGCTGCTCAAAAGGATGGCAATACCCATAGAAGGGATCCGCCCTCAAGTAATTGACGATGCATTAGAAAATGACCTTGAAGAATACCTTCGCTTTAGACATCTTTTCAGAAACATATACGGTTTTGAGCTAAAATGGACTAAATGTCAGCCTTTAGTTGAAAGATTGAATTATGTTATTTGTGAATTGGAAGAACAGATAACTAAATTTGAATCTTTCTTGGATTCGATTAAATATGAAAATGAATAACTAAAACATAAATATATGTTCAACCCTCTTGTGGGAGAAAAAGCCAAGCTCGAGCCTGCCGATTTGAACCAGATCGACGGCGCCTTCGGCAGCGCGATTATCAAGGCAGCGAAGTAATTTGGTTCGCACTCATGATAGATAAACATATAAGTTGATTACAACATATCCCGGAAAAAGCGGCAAAATTGATTTAATTCGGCAGCTACTACTTAACAAATGTATAAGGGCGAGTAGGCTATACTTATCAACACTGTCATGTATAACAAATAAGCTCACTCTTCAGGAGGCTATCAAAGGAACCACGCAAGCTTTTTATTTTTCAATTAAAGCATACCCGGCCCGGCACTCCACACCGAATCAAGGGAAGTATTCCAATTGCCCTGGTTTAGCCGGCCTCGTACCCCTCGACAGCACGATCGGCCAGGATTGGATTAACATTAAAAGGTTTAAGACTATTCTTGAAACTCACTCGCTAACTGCCTGATAAATTGGCGCAGCAGTTGCGGAAGCTCGCGCAGTGCGTAATCCCTTTCCAGCCTTTCAAGCCACGTATGTGCTCCCCTCCCCAAAGGGCCCAAGTTGATTATTGGCATATTAAGCCTTTCCATCAAATCAAAGGGAAGGTCGTATATAACGCCCCAACCCGGGGTGTTTTCCTTCAAGGTCTGCCTTTCGCCTTCGTCTATCTCGCAACCTATGTAGCTTAAATCGCACAAACCTCCAAAGGCCGGGCATTCCGGCAAGTGCCTGCCAAAGGCAGTTTCGGCGTAAGAAACCGTAGCTTTGACGGCACGGTTAAATCGCAATTCCACTTCCGTCTGGCCGCGACCAGATCTATGGGGCATGAATGGGGGCAGAAATCCGATCACGACGGCAGGTCCCCTTTGGTCCCGCCATGACATCTCCCACTCCACCAGGGCAATACACTGCTCTCTTATATCCTTACCAGACGTTTTGAGCTTCAAGGCCATCTCGCGTTCTGCCCTTTCAAAGTCGCCCGGATATTTGCGTGACGCCTGGCGACGAAGCTCCGCAAAGTCAATTATTGAGACGCCATCGATGTACCGTGCTGCTCCCTCATAGCCAAACTGTCTCATTTCCCTGTAGGAGGAGCTGATGTAATCTAAGGCCTTTCTTGCTCCCTCACCGGCAGCTTGCTTGAACATTTCAAGCACGTCGCCGGGCATTCGAGTTACGGTAAAGACGTTGAAGTAGGCCATGCTTAAGTGGGGAATTGAGACCGAGTAGACTTCTTTTTGCCTGCATCCGCGGTTGAGCACAAAGGGCGGCAACGTGACGCTTGCGCCAAAGGCATCTCGAAGCTTGGGGCACGCCTCTATCTCCAGGTCGATAAAGTCCTGTAAAAGCGACGCACTAAGGCCGTTGTAGTAGCTTCCGCCGTGCGCTTCCTCCCCTATCACGTAGTTCATCACCAATGCCTTGCCCATGGTGCTTAAAAAATATCCCGGACCGGGTGCACCCGGAAGGCCTGCGTCCGTCGGTTCCGTGTTTACGGCACCGACAAAGCGCAGCCTTTCCCGCTCGGCTAAGGCCACCAAAAAGGGGAGGGCCGAAATCATCCCTTGGTTTGACCCCTCCTCGTCGAATACCAGGGCAACGACGATGTTAACGGCAAAAAGAGAAGGATCGCGGGCAAATTCTTTGAGCAAATCGAGCTCCACGGCCACACCGCACTTCATATCCATGATGCCACGGCCAAAGATCCAGTCGCCGCTTTCAAGGTCTGCCCTTGCCTGCTTTTCGGCTACACGACCCTTTAGGGCTTGCATCAAGGCTTCTGGGTCAAAGGCTTTATCCGCCAGGTCCCCGTAAACTTCCGCTCCCACAACGTCTATATGGCCGATAAAAAGCACGGTATCGGATATATTTAATGAAGAACGGACCAGGGCGACAACCGAACTGCGCCCCTCCTCGGGACCGGGCACTAAATTTAAGTGACCGGGATTTTCCGTGAAGTAGCGTTCTTTCTTCAGGCTTTCATATATGTGCCTTGCGATCTTGACTTCACCGTCGGAACCCGTGACGCTTGGAATGCGAACAAGCTCGATCAGCTCCTTGTATATGCGATCCTCTACCATCGACGCGACATCTCCTTTTGCAGTGTTATAGTCATTGAGCCCGCTCCTTCGCGGTCGCCTCCTGACGTCTCAAGGGATGCCTGCTTCGCTCGACGCCTGCGCCCGGCCTGCTTGGCATCATGAAGATCAAAGGCATGGCCGCCACAAAGGCAATGGCCAGCCCGAAGAACACGATGGCAAAGCCCTTGGACGGATCGCCAACCGTCTCGACAACCAGCGTAGCTATGGTCACACTTAACGCGCCTCCCATTTGACGAAACATGCCCCTTATGCCCGTTATGGTTGCGGCCCTGTCGGGAAGCAGCTCGATGCAGGCGTTGTTTGCCGTCGGCGACAGAACGCCCACCCCAACGCCCAGCAAAAACATTATGACGTACAAAAACAACACGCCGGCAGGCTCCAAGCCCAGCAAATAAAGCCCCGCGACGGTTGCGGTGTTGCCGATAATCAGCGGCCAGCGATAACCCCACTCCATGATATAGATGCTGGTCAAGACCGAGGCTATTATCATGCCCACAGACCTTGGCGTGAGCAGCAGTCCGCACTCTGATGGTGTCATGTTATAAAGCGCCGTAGCGTACGTGGGAATCAGCGACAGCACGCCCACCACCGCACCGCCGTAGATTAGATTATACAAATTGGCAGCCACAAAGGGCTTTCTTTTAAGGATGTCAAGGTCCAGGATTGGATCTGAGACCTTATGCTCATGCCTTAACAGCAACACGGCAAGGGCAAGGGACGTCACAAACAACGGCCACGACCAGTGTGCCGCCGAGCCATAACCCAAAAACGTCAGCCCAAGCATTAGCATTGCAAGAGACGTCCCCATCAGGCCAGCGCCTGCAAAGTCTATACTGCCCTGCTTTCTTTCGCCTGCAGGAAGCAAAAAGACGGACAATATCAAGGCAAGCAGCCCTATGGGTATGTTGATCAAAAACACGGACCTCCAGCCGAAGGAGCCAACAAGCCATCCCCCGACGTTTGGCCCTATGATCTGACCTATCGGGAAGATGCTGCTAAACAGCCCGATCATCTTCTGCCTTGACTCGGGAAACACCTCGGATATGATACCCACAGCCGAGGGCATGAACCCTCCTCCGCCAAAGGCCTGGACAAGGCGGAAAAATATCAATATCTCGATATTTTTGGCAAAAGCGCACATCGCCGAAGAGACGATGAACAGTACAAGGCAAACTATGAAGGTAGATTTTCTGCTGAACACATCGCTTATCTTGCCGATTATGGGCATCGTCACGGTAAATCCCAGCTGATAGACGCTTATGATCCAGCCTGCTATGGTCAATGGCACCATAAAATACGACGTAATTATAGGAAAAGCCACGGCAACGGAAGTGGCACTGATCGAAGAAAGCATCAAGGCCACGCTCACCGTTGCAAATATCATGTAATTCACTTTAATACGCCTCCGTCGACAAAAAGCAAACCGCCCTTTTTGGCCGAAAGCCACTTCAGGCGGTTACATAACTTAGATTATTATAACAGAAAACCGTCAAATGTCGTCCTGCATATTTATGCCGAAACCTTATGGCTTTGCCAAAATTCTACCGCGAACGCCGCAAACACCCCCACAAAAAGCCCCAGCACGCCCGCGACGGCAACCATGAGCGTCCGCTTGGGCGAAACCCGCTGGGGATCAATGACTGGCTCTTGAATCACTTTGATACCTGAAACTTTAATGTCGTCAGATTTGCCGTCCTGTTCATCGGGATTCAATTTTACGCCAAGGATTGCAAGCTTGCTTTTTAAATCAACCGCTTCAAGGTCGAGGCTTTCCAGTTTGGCTTTAAGCGCTTCCAGCTCTTGTCTGAACTCCTGGCGCTGAATATCGTTATTTTCCAACATAAGGGTCAATATAAGTTTGTCTACCGATGTCAATTTGCTGCTGCCAACATTTGGTTCAGCAATCCCTAGCTGTTTCTGCAGTCTGTCGTATTGCTGCCCAAGTACCGACAGTTTATTCTTGACCATTTCGATTTGATAATTTATGCTACGTCTTTCGCTTAAAATGCGCTTCTTTTCGTTGTTTAATAACATCACATTTGCCTCTACCTTTGGAAGATAAAAACTGTTTATTTCAGATATAAGAGCGCTTAAATATTGTTTGGCTTTCTCGGGGTCGGCAGAATCAATATTTAAAGATATATACTTCGTTCCGCCTTGGATGCTGGCTTTAACTTTAAACGAGCTCGTGGCATCTGTCGCATCAAAACCCAGATTTGTCAAGATTTTATAATGAAATGGATTTTGTGAAACGAGTGCAGCAATATTATTAGGTGTATCCACGTCGCTTTCGCTACTAACCCCATCATTATCCACCAAAATCTGCCCCGGCCCTATTACCGCCGAAACCCTGTAAACCGGTTTCATAAGGTATGAGGCCGCTATTGCCGTTATAACAGCCACCAAAAATATGCCGATGATGATTTTCTTTCTCTTCAAAAGGACCTGTATGAGCTGATAAAGGTCGATCTCGTCCTCGTAGTATGGTTCACGCTCATGATACTCGCTTACTTCCTTATCCACGCCCGTCACCTCGATGTTCCTAATATTACGTGAAAACGATGCCTAAAGTTTACAAAACTTCCCTTAAAAAGTCTACCGAGCCTGGCGACGAACCTTTTGACTTTCGGCTGTAGAATCTTTTTGCGTGCTCCACAAGCAGCGCATGAAACTCCTGATACAATGCGACGTCCCTGGGCAAATTCGACTCAAAAAATCCTTTAAGCTCCATGTAACCTGCGCCCTGATCGATTAACCCAAGTCCCGACATGATCCGCTTGGTATAGGCATCGACGACAAACTCAGGCTGCCTGCAAGCATAAAGAAGTATAGAATCGGCAGTCTCGTTTCCGACGCCTTTTACCTTAAGAAGCTCGCTTCGCGAAAACGCCCTTTTGCCGTTATCCAGGAAAAACCTCGTAATGCTTTTAAGGTAAAGCGCCTTTTGGTTAAAAAACCCCGCAGGCCTTATGGCTTCTCTTAATGTTTCGTCATTTACGGCAAGAAGATGGCCGGGTTCAAGCAAGCCGGCAGCCATTAAATTTTGTAACGCCTTTTCTGCGGACGTCCAGGACGTGTTTTGCGTGAGCACCGCTCCGACGATTACTTCAAAAGTTTGCAGCCATGTCTTTGGATATTCGTAGTCTCCGGGATGATACCTCCCCGAAAGGGGCCACCACCCCTGAGGGCCGTAATGTTCTAACAAAACCTCGTATATTGCCATTAACTTTCCATTCATGCTTCTTACGCACCATCCTAAAATCCCGTAATACCCGAATATATTTTAGCCGCATTTTGGCAAAGGGCATTTAAGTCAAGCCTACACTTCTTCCCGGCCTTGTGGCGAAACAAACTGCATAGACAAAATAAATAAATGCAGCTAAAATACGATAAACTTGCCGATATTCATGAAGGCAATCGCACAGGAGGAGGAACACGCATGAACTTTAAGGGCAACACCCTGGCTCTCATATGCGGAGGAGGGCCGGCCCCCGGGATCAACAACGTAATAGCTTCCGTCACCATAGAGGCGCGAAACAGCGGCTGGGACGTGCTTGGCATCTACGACGGGTTCTCGCATCTTGCAACAGCCAATAAAAAGGTCGTCCCCCTTACCATCGATATGGTAAGCCGCATCCACACCGAAGGAGGAAGCATACTGCGCACATCGCGCTTCAACCCTACAAAAAGCGAGCAGACATTAAAGACCGTGGTCGAAAACTTGGTCGACTTGGGCGTCACCCACATCGTCACAATAGGGGGAGACGACACGGCTTATGCCGCCTACAAATTATCGGAGTTCGCCAGGGAAAAGCTCGGCTTAAACATCCATTTCGTCCATGTGCCCAAAACAATTGACAACGACCTTCCCCTGCCGGAGGGGCTTCCCACGTTCGGTTTTGAGACGGCCCGCGCACTTGGAGCTGAACTTGTGATAAACCTCATGGAGGACGCAAAGACCATGGGCCGCTGGTTTTTGGTCGTGACAATGGGCCGGTCCAGCGGGCATCTGGCCTTAGGTATAGGCAAAAGCGCAAGCGCTACGCTCATCGTAATACCCGAGGAATTTGAGGGAGAAACCATAAGCTTAAAGCATGTTATAGACATAATGAGCGGCGCCATCATCAAGAGGCTGGCCTTAGAAAAGGATCACGGCGTTATCGTGGCAGCCGAAGGGCTGATCTCAAAGATGTCGTCTCAGGAGCTGGCTGCCATCGACTGCATAGAAAAAGACGACTACGGCCACGTCCGCTACGCCGAGATCAACTTCTCGGACGTCTTAAAAAAGCAGCTCAACGGCGAGCTTAAAAAGATGGGCATTCCCATATCGGTCCAAAACAAGGAGATAGGCTACGAGGTGAGATGTGCCCCTCCAAACCCCTTCGACGTGGAGTACACCAGAAACCTGGGTTACGGTGCCTTCGAATTTCTGGCAGGAGGCGGCACCAACGCAGTGATCACCATACAAAATAACCAGCTGACGCCCATACCGTTTGAGGAAATTGTAGACCCTGACACGGGCAAGATGAGGATCAGGCTCGTTGATACCAATTCATTGCAGTATAGAATTGCCAGGGAATACATGATTCGCCTGGAAAAGCGCGACTTTGAGTCGGAATTTCTCGTAAACAAGATGTCCCGCATCGCCAACATGACGCCGCAGCAGTTCGTCGAAAAGTACGGATATGTGGTAGGGCTGTAAATCCTAACCTTTATGTTTACACATGATAATATATTGCCATACAAAATCAATATAGCAAATCATCGCCTAAAGGTGATAATATATGAACACTTCTCGTCGAACGGACTCAAGGAAACCGACGATTGGTCGTTTGCGTGTGAAGGCCTTTTCATGGCAAGGACGCTGTTTTCCCGGTTTTTGAGCCTGGATTATGTAAAACCTGTAATGATAGTAAATGAAGGTTTGTCGTCTGCTTTCGGCCCTGCTGAGCGTCAAAGCCTGTACATCGTGTCCGACGGCAAGGGAGAGGAAGCGCTGCTTGAGCTTTGCGGCAGCAGACCGGCAGTAGTAATTATTGCCCCTGAGACAAATGGGCTTTCCGGGCGCCTTGCATCAAAGGCAATCAAAGCCGGCGGCATAATTTTGGGACCAAGCCCGCGCGCTATAAAGACTGCATCAAACAAGGCCCGCTTGCTTGAAACCCTTAAGGACAAAGGCATACCTTGTCTGCCCTTCAGGTCGGCTCAAGACCAAACAACGCTAAAAGCTGCAGCCTCCTCGTGGGGTTTTCCCCTCGTGGTTAAGCCTGCATGCGGGACTGGCGGAGAAAAAAGCGCTTTGCTTGAAGACGAACACGACCTTGATGAGTTTTTGAAATCCAAAAACAGGGCAGACTTTAAGGATCTAATAGTCCAACCCTTCGTGGAGGGAATGCCTGCCAGTTTGTCCCTTTTGGTAAGCCGAAGCGGGAAGGCACATCTCATCTCGATAAACGAGCAAAAGATCGCCCTGGATGAAAAAGGCGAAGGCAGGCCCGCAGGCTTTAGGTACATGGGAGGAAGGACAGGCCTTTCGGAAAAAGACTACGGCCGATTTGGTGCGGACAGAAACGACCTTCAAAGGCTTGCCCAGGCCGTCGCGGACGCACTGCCGGGCCTCATGGGATACGCGGGAATCGATCTGATCATGACGGCAAAGGGTCCGCAGGTGCTTGAGGTAAATCCCAGGATGACGACGCCTTTGGCCATGCTGGGAAGATACGTATCGTGGAACATAGCGTCCGCCTTGCTTGAAGCATGCATCTCAGATAACGTCCCACAGCTTCCGCACGTGCCCGAAATCGATTTCTCAAAGGAGGATATAGCTTGCAGGAACCTGTTTACAAGACGATCATCGGTTGGGATATAGGCGGGGTTCAATGCAAGTGCGCCTGCATAGATGTAAACCTTGCCCCTTTAAGCGCCAAAAGCACAAGCTTTGAAATATGGAAGAACCCTAACAAGCTTTCCGAGGTGCTGAAAGACCTTGTCTCAGATTTATCTTTGTCTGAGACAATCATGGCGGTTACCATGACCGCAGAGCTATCCGACTGTTTTACCACCAAGGCGGAAGGCGTGCATTTTATACTCGATGCCTTCGTAAAGGCATTCCCTGACGTTTCAGTGATGTGCCTCGGCACTGACGAAATATGGGTCCCGGCAAGGCAGGCAGCGTGCGATCCGATCAACTTTGCGGCGACCAACTGGATTGCGGCCGCGCGAGAGATAGCAAGGTCCGTTGGCGAAGGAATATGGATAGACGTCGGAAGCACGACAACGGACATAGTGCCCTTCAGGGAAGGGGCATTAAACGTCAGGGGAAGAAACGACACCGACAGACTGCGCTTCGGCGAGCTGGTCTATACGGGCCTGGTTCGCTCCAACCCCAATGCCCTGGCCTCGTGGGTTCCTTTTGAAGGAGAATGGCATCGTACTTCAAACGAGTATTTTGCCGTCATGGGAGATTGCTACCTGCTTTTAGGCGAGATCGATCCAAAAGATTACACCTGTACCCCGCCGGACGGAGGTCGCGTTACCGTGCAGGGAGCTGCCCGTCGCCTGGCTCGTCTTATATGTGCGGATACCTCGTTCGCAAAGCCAAAAAGTTTACTGCCCTTGGCCGGATACTTAAAGGAACGCCAGATAAGGCTGATCGTCGACGCTCTGTATCAGGTCCTCTCAAGGTCCGACGTAAAGGGGCCTGCCTGCGTTACCGGAGCAGGCTCTTTTCTGGGGATGCAGGCTGCACTGCGCGCAGGTCTGTCCGTATCGGACACCCTCGCCGTAATCCCCGAGATGTTTAAAAGACACTTTCCCGCCTATGCTGCAGCCAAGGATTTGGCCATCTATCTGTCATGCCCGTCGAAGCCGTAATAAAATTTGGAGGAAGCCTTGAAAGGCTGCCTCAATTCCTTGAGATTTGCAGCAATTTAGGTAAGTCACTACAAGGCCATAAAACCGTCATAGTGCCGGGAGGCGGAAGGTTTGCCGATGAAGTGCGCTCATGCGACAGGCGATGGGGCCTTACGGCCTTTACGTCCCACCGAATGGCTATCTTGGCGATGGAGCAGTTCGGCTACGTGCTAGCCGAAAAGATTCCCAATTCTGCGGTAACTTATGATGAAAGAGATATGCTTAAAGCCTGGACATCGGGCAAGCTCCCGGTATTTTTGCCATACGGCTGGCTTAAAACGAAAAATGAGATACCTGAAAGCTGGGACGTAACTTCCGACAGCTTGGCATGCTACATCGCCGCGGCGTTTGGCGCCTCAACGCTGATCTTACTTAAAGACAACATGCCCGAAGGCGACACGAAAGACCTTTCGGGGTCAACCTGGGTTGACCCGATGTTTGTCCAATTTCTTTCTCGTTATAACGGAGAGGTCTGGCTGTGCGACGGTAAAGACAGGCTTTCGCTTAAAAAAACCGTCACCTGCGGGGGCAGGCGCTGTTTTCGCCTGAAATGAGCGACGAAATCTCCAAGGCTTTTCGGGGTGAAAACCTGCCCAGCCTGCCGCCCTCGCAAAGCGCACCTCGAAAGCCCAGATAGTCAGGCCCCAGAGGCAGCAGCAGGGATATGTCTTTAAGTTTTAACGAACCGGCCAGAGCGGAAAACAGGCCCCTCTGCCTGCAGGATGAGACAAAGCTTCCTATTGCGTCCATGGACGCAATCTGCGTCAAACTTCTCCCCGAAGATTTATCGTAAGTATCAAGAAGACAACCTGCAGCACCGGCCTTCGCGGCCAAAGCCGGGACATCAAGGAAATTAATGCCGCCAAAGATTTGAGCATCCGCGTAAGCTCCTGCGACCAGCAAAGATTTAGGAAAGTATCTTTTTAACGCATTTGCGACCGAGCAAAGCAGATTCAAGGCCTCATCGGACGTTTTTGCACCGTAAAGGCCTATTTTAACCATATCGGCTCCTGCACAGGCTGCCCCTACGGCTGCAAGAGCTGCCGTGCCCGAAAGACAGGGCATATCACCTATTGCGGCGCTCACGGGAATTGCCTTGGGGACAATGCTTCTTATCTCGGTTATCGTCTCCGGCAAGGCTGCTCCGAGAGCTCCTTCGACGGGGTTTTTCACGTCTATCACGTCAACTTGAACCTTCAAGGCTTCGGCGGCCTCTTCCTTGGATACGACGCTTGCCAGAAAGGCTGCCCTTTTTGGATATGAACTCATGACGCCAGCTTCTCTATGTCTTTTTTGGTGATTCGCCCTTCGTGAAGGGCCGTGGCGACCAGCAGGCCTGCCATGTTTAGCTTTTTTAGGGCAAAAAGCTCGTCCCTGGAGCTAAACCCTCCGCCGCCGTAAAAACTTATTTCAGGCGCCCTTTGAATTGCCCTCTCATACATCTGCAGGGGTAATCCCCTGCCCGTTCCCACTCCGTCTAAAGTAAGAATTATGACCTTTTTCCATTCAGCTTTTTTTAACAGGTCTATCCCTTCTTCCAAGGAGACGCCCCAAAAGGGCGATCCCTCACGAGTCAGGATTTTACCATCTTTGATATCCAGGCTGAATACAACGCGATCCATAGGGCATTTTCTTGTTATCTTTTCAAATTCTTCACGGCTTTCAAGGGTCTCTGAACCGATGACGGCCTTGCAGGATGAAATTTCAGACAACAGGCAAAGCACCTCGTTTAAGCTACCTGTCCCTGCGTCTATCCAAAGGATGGCTTTAATAGCTTCCTGCACGGTCCTTAAAATATCAAAATTATTTCCCTTTCCCTGTATGGCGTCAAGATCGGCAACATAAATATGACTCCCTCCGGTGATATCAAGCAGCGCCTTTGCAACACGGACAGGATCAGGCGAATTTATCAAAGGGCTTTCTATGGGACGATATTTATCCCTTTCGCCCCTGTAGGCTCGCACCACCAGGCCACCTAAAACATCCATCACCGGTATGATTTGCAATTTTACGGCATCTCCTCTGATATTGCCTCTTTGAAGTCAGTTTCAAAAACTAAAGAAAATTGTTCTTTTACTTTTTTTACGACCTCGCGGAAATCAACGCCATCGACGTAATCATCGAGTGAGGCGACGGAAAATTCCCTAATCCCGCAAGGGTTGATTAACCCGAAATGGGATTTGTTTACCTTTACGTTGAAGGCAAAGCCGTGCATGGTAATCCATTTGTCGACGGCGATGCCGATGGCTGCTATTTTTTTGTCGCCGACCCAAACGCCCCTGTACTTGGGCTTTCTTCCTGCTCTAATATCATAATCTCTAAGCACCCGGATGACCACTTCTTCAAGACATGATACGTACCACGGGAGGTCTTTTTTCCATTTGCTCAAATTAAATATCGGGTAAGCGACGATCTGCCCGGGGCCATGATAGGTTATGTTTCCTCCCCTGTTCGTCTCATAAAGCTCTATCCCCAGCATATCAAGTGCCCTTTCGTCGACGAGAAGGTTTTCCCTTCCGCCGGATCTTCCTATGGTAAATACGGGTTTATGTTCCAAAAGCAGGAGTATGCCGTCAGCCTCACCTACATAAACTTTATTAAATGCCCTTTCCTGCAGGGCAAGGCCTTCGCCGTAACCGACAGGCTCCTTAAATTCTACGACAAAACATCTTTTGCCCACAAACTGTACCCCCAAACAAAGGCGTAGGAGAAATACCCCCTACGCCCCATGCTTTCATGTCATATCTTACTTTAAAGCAGAAATGAGCAGCAAAGGATTTTCAAGCAGCTCTCTTATGCGGCTTATGAAAATTGCCCCCTGAGCGCCGTCCACTATCCTGTGGTCGAAGGTCAAAGAAAGCGTCATCATGGGCTTGACGAGTATCTGACCATCACATACGCAAGGCCTGTCTTTCATCTCGCCAACCCCCAAAATGGCGCACTGCGGCGGATTTATGATGGGGGTGAAATCTCTAATGCCGAACATACCGAGGTTGGTGATCGTAAAGGTGCCACCGGTTACGTCATCTACGGTAAGCTCGCCCCTGCGGGCCTTTTCGATCAATGCGTCCCCGTCGGAAGCTATTTCATACAAGTTCTTGCCTGAAACATCTTTGACCACGGGAACGAGCAACGCCTCCTCCGTCGCCACTGCAAGGCCGATGTTGATTTGATCGTACATGACTATCTCATTGCCCTCCAGGTACGAGTTAAACGACGGAAATTCCTTTAGCGCTACTGCGCAAACCTTCATCAGGATGTAATTGTATGAAAGGTTAAGCCCCTTTTCCTTGAAGGAGGGTTTGAGGTCCTCCCTCAATTTTTTAAGCGAAGAGCAATCCACGTCGACGTTTAACGTGACCATGGGCGAGCTTTGCCAGCTCGTGGCCATCCTTTCGGCGATGACCTGTCTGACATCGGACAAAGCTATCCTTTTAAGTGGAGCCGCCTCAAGGGCCGGCTTTGCCTTAACTGCGGACCTTTCTCTTTCGATGAAGTCAAGCACGTCTTTTTCGACTATCCTCCCACCGGGGCCGGTGCCGGTCACCAAGGCCAAATCGATGCCGTGCTCCTTGGCTATCTTTTTGGCTATGGGAGTGGCCTTGATCAACACCTCTTCGCCTACCGGTCTCGCCGCTATTTTAGCCGGCTGGCCTTCAGCTTGGACTGCCTTTGGAGCCGCTACAGCCGGCGGGGTTTCCTTTAAAAGATCGCTGATGTCCTCATCCAAAGCGGCTATGATACAAAGTGGCGTACCGATGGGCACTTTGGTCCCGGGTTGCACCAAAATCTTTCGAAGCACCCCGCTTTCAGTGGCCTCAACCTTGTAGGTAATCTTTTCCGTGGAGACCTCAAGGATCACCTCTCCCTTTTCGACCCTGTCTCCTTCCTTTTTATGCCATTTGGCCACCGAGCCGGATGTCATGGTCAGGCCAAGCTTGGGCATCGTGATGACAGTTGCCATAAAAACCTCACCTCCCTATTTGCCGCGACTGATCATACGTTTCCTTTGAACGGCAAGCCACATCGTCCTTTCGATATCTACAACTCGCGGGCCGTTTTCGCTCAAACGTACCGACGCCTTCTTTCCGGGAAGCAGTTCGATTTCCCTCTCGCCGTCCAGGGCGATCACTGCCGGGCTCATATCGAAACATATCTCGTCTCCTATTGATATTGGGTTAAATTCCAGGACCCTGACCGGCTTTATAAGGCCCGGAGCGACAGGAGCGGTTACTAAGAAACCTTCCTCAGAATCAGAAGATCCTAAAATTATGTGCAATCCCTTATCCTGCGGCATTGGCCATTGAATGATCATGCCCCCTATGGAAGAAAGGCCTATATTGCTCGGTTTGGCCTGGGTCAACACAAGCTCTTTAACCCTATTCATATCCCATATTGCCTTTGAACCCAAAAATATATCGTCGTACAGGGCAACGTCCACGAGCGCGATGTCCGATGGCTTGCCGTCGATCATGATGTCCAGCCTTTTCGTCTTAAACGTCCCCTCCTCGGCGGAAACGGCTCCCGTTGCTATGAAGCCCGCAGCCATTCCTGCTATCGTTCCTTCCACCATGCAGGGAAAGATGTTGTTGGTCCCCGTCGAAACAGACATGAAGGGGACGGCGACGCTTCCTTTGGCAACTGCCCGGTTGGTCCCGTCCCCTCCAAGTATGATCAAGCACTTTGCACCCTCACGCTCAAGCAGCTTGGCAGCCAAAGTGGAATCATCTTGAGTGCCCTCGCAGTGCATCTTAAGCGGCTCGACTGTCATGTTTAGATGAACATGTTCAAGCGCCATCGGGACGATGCCAAAATAGTCCGGCATGTAAAGCACACGCTCGACACCCGTCGCCTCAAGCCCCAGCAATACACGCCTAACGATGTTTACCTTCTCGACGTTATCGAAGACCGATCCGTGGGCGACCAGCCTTCTTATGTCCTTGCCCGACGCGGGATTAGCTATGATCCCTACCAATGTCAAGGATATCGATTCCCCTTTCCGATCAGATTAATATGTCATTGACCCTCCATCGACATTGACCGACTGGCCCGTAACGTGATCCGAATAGATGAAAAACAATGCCAGTTTTGCCATGTCCTCGGGTGTCTGTTCAACTCCTTGAGGTATCATGGCGTTTACGTTTCTAGCGAACGATTCATCCCAACTTTCTCCCGGCATCTTCCAAACGTCTGCAAGCAACGTCCACATCTGAGTGCGGACTATACCGGGGCAGATAGCATTGACAGTGATGTTGTCTCGAGCCAACTCCTTTGCCAGTGAATTGGTAAATCCAACCACTGCAAATTTAGATGCGCAATAATGAGGAAGACCGGCAAATCCGGATTTTCCAGCAATTGAAGCAACGTTTATTATACGCCCCCATTTTCTTTGCTTCATGTAGGGGATGACTGCCTTCGAGAAAAGAAACACGCCCTTTGCATTGACATCCATCGTCAGGTCCCATGCCTCTTCCTCCATATTCTCCACGGTCGAGACCGACACAACTCCGGCGGCATTGACCAATATATCTATTGACCCCAGTTCATCGATGGTCTGTTTTACTGCTTGAGCGACTTGACCGGATTTGCTTACGTCCGCGTTTATTGCTATAGCCCGTCTGCCGATGGCCTTTATCTCCTTTGCCACCTCCTGGGCAGCGGTGTAGCCTTTGATTTCCTTGGTGCCGTAGTGATTAAAGGAGCTATCGAGAACTTCAGCCTCGACTATGGCGACATCAGCCCCCTCATTAGCAAGGGCAAGTGCAATTCCACGGCCGATTCCTCGCCCTCCACCTGTAACGATCGCAACTTTTCCCTCCAGGCTCATTGCGCTCACCTCTCTTTAGTATGACTAAAAAGGGGACGCCTTGGTAGTTGATGCCAAGGCTTCCCCTCGTTACATCACGCTACGACTTCCCTTATAGCAGCGATGATCTTTTCCTTGCTCGGGATGTATTCCTGTTCGAGCACAGGGCTAAAGGGCACGGGAGTAAAGGGAGCCGCCACGCGCTTTATCGGGGCATCCAAGTAATCAAAGGCCTCCTCGGCAATCATGGCTGCAATTTCCGCGCCAGGACCTGCAAATTTGACCGCCTCGTGAACGATGACCACCTTATGAGTCTTTTTTACCGATTCGATGATCGTCTCATTGTCCAGGGGCTGCAGCGTCCGCGGATCGACGACCTCCACGCTGATGCCTTCCTTGGACAGCTCTTCGGCCGCCTCCAATGCTTTATGGACCATTGCCATCGTGGCAATAACCGTTACATCGCTTCCCTGCCTTTTAACGTCAGCCTTTCCCAATGGGATGGTGTAAATATCCTCAGGCACTTCGCCCTCCAAGTCGTATATGAACTTATGCTCCGCAAATATGACCGGGTTGTCATCCCTTATCGAGCTTATGAGCAACCCCTTGGCATCATAAGCAGTGGAGGGAGCGACAACCTTTAAGCCGGGAACGTGCATGAACCACGCCTCGAGCGATTGGGAGTGCTGTGCCGCCGCAGATCCTCCGGCACCGCATGCCGTCCTTATGACCATCGGTATTTTTGCCTTTCCGCCGAACATATAGCGCATCTTCGCCGCCTGATTGTATATCTGGTCCATGGTAACCCCGACAAAGTCCATGAACATTATTTCGGCCACGGGCCTCAACCCGGTTGCAGCAGCGCCCAGGGCATTGCCCACTATAGCGCTTTCCGTGATCGGCGTATCTACCACGCGCTTGGGCCCGAATTCGTCTATCAACCCCGCCGTCACGCCAAAGCAGCCGCCAAATACCCCAACGTCCTCTCCAATGACGTATACATTGGGGTCGCGCCTCATCTCCTGACGTAAGGCCTCATTTATCGCTGCACGCATTGTCAATTTTCTCATCGTCTTCGCCTCCTCTCTCGCTCACGCGTACACATCTTCCAAGACTTCTTCCGGAGACGGCCATGGGCTTTCCTCGGCAAACTTCACGGCTTCCTCGATCTTGCCAGCGATCTCCGCCCGAACCTGCTTCATTTGGTCTTCTGTCATTATCCCCATCTGGACCAATTTTTCCTCAAATCGCGGGATCGGGTCCTTTTTCTTCCACTCCTGGACCTCTTCCTCCGGGCGGTAAACGGTCGGATCTCCTTCGAAATGCCCCCTGTAACGATAGGTCTTACACTCTATTAAAGTCGGCCCCTCGCCGGCCCTAGCCCTCTTTACGGCCTCTTGAACTGCCTCGTAAACGGCGAGAACGTCGTTTCCGTCGACTACGACGCCGGGAATGTTGTAAGCTGCCGCTCTGGCTGCCACATCCGGCACGTTCATCGACCGCCTTTGCGACAGGGAGATGCCATAAAAGTTGTTTTCGTTGATGAATACGACGGGCAGCTTCCAAATTGAAGCCATATTCAACGCCTCGTGGAACGTCCCCTGGTTCGATGCGCCGTCACCAAAGAAGCATGCTGCCACCTGGTCGGTGCCCTTGTACTTAGCGGTAAAGCCTGCACCCACGGCAATGGGAAATCCGCCGCCCACTATGCCGTTGGCTCCCAGAATCCCAAGTTCGACGTCAGCTATGTGCATCGATCCGCCTTTGCCCTTGCAATATCCCGTACGCCTTCCAAAGAGCTCGGCCATCATGAGCTTCAGATCCCCGCCTTTGGAAATCAGATGTCCGTGTCCCCTGTGCGTACTGGTTATATAGTCGTCTTTGCGCAGGTTTGCGCATGCCCCCGTGGCCACAGCCTCCTCGCCAACGTAAAGGTGCACAAAACCGAAGCACTTGCCCGCTGCAAACAGCTCAGCCACTCTCTCCTCGAAATATCTTATCGTGAGCATGTTTCTGTACATCCACTGCAATGTTTCCCTTTCAATGGCCATGATATCCTACCTCCTTCTCTCTTGATATTATTGTATTAACCTGATAATCCTCTGACTCCGATCCATCACCCCCCTTAAGCCAGTCGCAGTCGGGCGATGACTTGACTAATGATGATACGCACTTGCCCTGTATGAACTCCTGACCAGTGGTCCGGCAACTACGTACTTAAACCCGAGCTCGCGGGCTTTCTGCTCGTACATGAGGTATTTTTCCGGGTGAACATATTCCTTAACGGGAAGATGAGATGGGGACGGCTGTAAATACTGTCCAATTGTAAGTATATCACATCCTACTGCTATCAGATCGCTCATGACTTCGATTACCTCTTCAAATTCCTCGCCAAGGCCGACCATGATTCCTGACTTCGTCAGCACATTTGGGGCAATTGTCTTTGCCATCTCAATCACAGCCAAGCTTCGTTGGTAGTCAGCCTGAGGCCTTACGGCTGGATAAAGAGAAGGAACTGTCTCTGCGTTATGGGCTAAGACGTCCAAGGAAGCTTCAAGCAACTTTTTTAGGGCATCCCAGTTGCCGCCGAGGTCTGAGGTCAAAAGCTCCACTTTGACATCGGGGTTTAATTTTTTAACTTCCTCTACAACCGAGGCCATGTGTGATGCGCCGCCGTCGGGGAGGTCATCTCGAGTTACGCAAGTTAAAACAACGTACTTAAGGCCAAGTGCTTGGCATGCTTTAGCGATCTTTTGAGGTTCGTCGCGATCTAACGGCAAAGGAACACCGTGGCTTACGGCACAGAAGTTGCAGTTTCTGGTACATACGTTTCCCATCAGCAAAAAGGTGGCCGTGCGTGACTTAAAACACTCCCCAACGTTGGGGCAATTGGCCTCTTCGCAGACGGTATGAAGCGACAGGCCCTTTATCAACCCCTGCATTTCATATAGGCTTTTCTCGTCAGGCGCCGGTATCTTAAGCCACTCAGGAAATTTTCCGTTCATCGATCGCTACCCTTCCTTCGGGAGATGTATGGCTCTTCCTTGGACGGACAGAGCCGCCTCCTTCAACGCTTCCCCAACGGTAGGATGGGCAAAGATCAGCTGGGCTATCTCCTCGACGGTTGCTTCTAACTTCATGGCCATGCAAGCCGCAGATATGAGCTCTGTAGCATTGGGGCCCAGGATATGCACGCCCAAAACCCTTTCGTACTTTGAGTCTGCCACGATCTTCACTATTCCTTCGGCTTCGCCCAGCGTCAATGCCCTTCCGTTGCCCACCATGGGAAACCGTCCCACCTTCACGGGGATGCCTGCCTTTTGGCAATCAAGCTCGCTCCTCCCGACGGAGGCCAATTCCGGAGATGTGAATACGCAGGAAGGAACGACTGAGTAATCCATTTCCCGCTCGCCGCCGGCGACGTTTTCCGCGGCGATCTCGCCTTCTGCCATGGCGACGTGGGCAAGCATATAAGGAGATGCGCAATCGCCTACAGCGTAGATGTTGGCCACGTTCGTCCTCATAAATTTGTCGACCTTGATGCGGCCTCGTTCTGTCTCGACTCCTGCGCTGCTTAAATTTAATGCCTGCGTGTTAGGAACGCGACCTGCTGCAAGCAATACCTTTTCTGTCTCGACGGCGATTTTTTTGCCGTCTTCCTCTTGAAACGTGACGGCAAGGTAATTCCCTTTGTCATCGACTTCCGTCACCCTTGAAGCTGTGTAAATTTTTACTCCCTTTGACGATAAAACTTCATGGATATAAGATGCCATCTCCTCGTCGATGTTGGTCAATATCCTCGGCAAGAACTCCACGACCGTGACATGGCAACCCAGGCCTGAAAAAAGGGTTGCAAACTCTACCCCTATCACTCCACCGCCCACTATGAGAATCGACGAAGGAATGTCTTCGATCTGCAACGCGTCGTCGCTGGTCAAGACGCCTTTGCCCTGCAGGCCTTCAATCGGTGGCATCGAGGGCTTGGAACCCGTCGCTATGATGAAGCTGTCTGACCTTAATTTTGAAGTGCCATTGCCGTCTCTTACGACGATTTCCTTAGAATTAACAAATGAAGCCTCACCGTAAATTACCTCTACTCCCCACGACTCCAAAAGCGCACTGACGCCATCGGTGAGCTGTTTTACTGTGGCATCCTTTCGGTCCATGAGCACCTTCCAGTCTAAAGACGTCTTCTTGACGGAAAGGCCGTAATCTCGAGCTTTATCGAAGCTGCCCTTTAGCTCCGCAGCGTGAAGCAAAACCTTTGTAGGTATACAACCTCGATTGAGGCAAGTCCCGCCCACCTTTTCCCTTTCGATCAGCTTTACGTTACATCCAAGTTGGGCAGCCCGTATTGCGGCCACATATCCCCCCGGTCCGCCTCCGATGACAATGAGGTCAGTCACGATCGTTCCCCCTTACGTAAATGACATTAAATTATCCTTGACATAAAGACATGCATGGCAAGGTTTTGCTCGCCATTAAATTTAAAGAAAAAGTTTTAATATAATTTAGCGATGCAGACGATTAGCATACGTAAAAAAGTAATGCATTGCATTGCAGTGATTTGAAAGGGCAAACCGATATCAAAAACATCTTAACGAAATATAAGCATAACAAAACGCTGTGTTATTTATACTACAACGCATTCCAAAAACCTGTCAAGGTATTTGTAACACCCATAAAAAAGACGGCCGTGCAGCCTCACGGGCTTACATGGCCGTCTTGCTTAAAGTCGCAGCTTAGTTTTTACTTTCCTGCAAACTGAGGCTCCCTGGTCGATTGTTTCCCCTTTTGTTTCACAGTTTCTCTTTCCATCTTGGAGGCGATCTTATCGACTACGATGGCTATGGCGTTGTCCCCCGAGACGTTGCAGGCGGTGCCGAAGCTGTCTTGAGCGATGTAGAGGGCTATCATTAAGCCAAGCTGAGCTTCGCTAAAGCCAAGCATGCTTTGCAGCACCCCAAGGGCAGACATGATAGCGCCCCCGGGAACGCCCGGGGCTGCCACCATGGTGATGCCGAGCATCGCTATGAAGCCGACCATGGAGGCGAAGTTAAACTGCACGCCATGAAGCATCATGACGGCTATGGAACACATGGTTATCGTGATGGTAGAGCCGGCCAGGTGAATCGTGGCGCACAGCGGTATAACGAAGTCTCTAACGGCCTTGGAAATGCCGTTTCTTTCTGCGCACTGGACGTTTACCGGTATAGTAGCAGCCGACGATTGAGTGCCAAGCGCCGTAACGTAACCCGGTATCTGGTTTTTAAGGCACATAAAGAAATTTTTATTCCCATATGCACATGCCACGGCAAAGTACACCAAAAGCAGCGTGATATGACAGGCAATTACAAAAAGGAACACCTTGCCGAACACGGCCATAATTCTGCCCACCTCTCCGGCAAAGGTCATGTTGGCAAATATCCCGGCCACGTGAATAGGCAGCAAGGGAATTATGACGTAGCTCACAAGCATTGTGATGATCTTTTGAAACTCGACTGTGGCGTTGTGTAGCGTCTTTTCCTTGATCGCCGACATGCCAATGCCAAGTATGAAAGCAAGCAGTATTGCGGTCATCACTCCCATAACGGGTGGCATTTCGATCGTAAAGTATGGAGGCAGCAAATGCTCCTCCGGGTTGGATGCAGCCACGCCGGCGACGAAATTAATAAATTTGGGCATAATGTTGGTTCCGACGAAGAAGGCAAGAAATCCGGCAAGCAAAGTCGAGCCGTAGGCAAGGGCAACCGTTACCCCAAGAAGTTTTCCTGCGCCCTTCCCCAAGTCGGCAATGCCAGGAGCGACGAAGCCAAGAATTATAAGCGGTATCGCAAAGCCCAGGAAATTGCCGAAGATGCCGTTAAACGTGGCAAGGAGCCCGACGCACCATTGAGGTAAGTATTTTCCGATTAAAATACCGCAGATGATCGCAATGATTAGCCTTGGCAACAAGCCCAATTTCTTAAACATACCCAAAACCCTCCCGATTCATTATTGATGTAGTTTTCTACAGCACTTCCATGTGAACATAGAGACAAAAGCACTTAGACTTATCACCGCAATACCATATCGACGGATAGATCCTAAGGCATCACCTCCGAAAAATTACTTGCCTTTCCGCCAAACATTATTATATACATAAAATGGGTTTGTAAATGTATACATATTGAGTTTCGTTAATATTTACACTTAAATTGGACCTTCACAAATTACATGTATAGATGAAAAAAATTACCATATATGTTATCCTAAATAGGGTTTTATTTCTTTTGCAGGAAGGGTGGTGGCAATAGGTGGACGCTGGACCCAGTAGTCATCGGTGCAGTGTGTACGAAAAATCAGGCGTTAGACGTGCTCCGGTTCTTTCGGAGGGTCAGGGTTTTCCTATGGCCACATCCTTCATGCGTAATCCTCTGTTTTAGGCCATCCTACACACCCTCCGGAGATCGGTAGCTTCTGCAAAACGTCACAAGACGCTGCCGGCTTATTGCGTCCTGATACAACTAACTGATCTCTAGGAGGTGATTCCAATGGAACAGAGAAACATCGATTTCTTCAGGGAAACCGTCGAGGATATGCTCAAGGCACATGACTTTGAGGCTCTGCACAATTACCTTAGTGAGCTTCATCCTTACGAAGTGGCATCGCTTTTGGAAGAGTTTGAGGAGCCGGACCAAATAACGATACTTTCCTTGACCCCTCAGGAAACGGCCGCCGAAGCCCTGGAACATTTGGACTACGACGATCAATACCGACTGCTTGACCACTCAGACAAAGGCGTGGCCAAGGCGATACTTGCGGCCATGGGGCGCGACGCCATAGCCGACCTGCTCATGGCCATCCATCCAAACAAAGCACAACAAATAATGGCCATGGTGCCCGAGGAAGATCTGGAAAGCATCAAATACCTCATGACCTATCCGGAGGATTCCGCCGGCGGCATAATGTCCCTGGACTACATCCAGGCCAGAGAGTATTGGACGATAGAGCAGGCCATAAAGCATTTCAGAAAGGTAGGCCAAAAACAGAGCATAGCAAATTACATTTACGTGGTCGACGCTGTGGGGCGTCTGGTAGGCGTGCTGTCGCTCAAAGAGCTGCTTTTAAGCGACCCCAAAAGCCTGGTGTCGGATGTGATGCATAAAAACATCATAACCGTGCCGGCGACGGCAGATCAGGAAGAGGCAGCCAGGATAATGAGCCAGTACGACCTCATGATCCTGCCAGTCGTAAACGGCCAAGGCAGATTGGTCGGCGTTATTACGGCAGATGACATCATGGACGTCATCGAAGAGGAAGACACCGAAGACATCCACAGGTTGGGAGGCAGCCAGCCTTTGGAATTGCCATATTTGGAATCAAGCCTGATGACGCTTTTCAGCAAGCGAATAGGCTGGCTTATGTTTCTCTTTGCCGTCCAGGCTGTCACGAGCAACATTTTAAAGTACTACGAAAACGCATTAAGCAGCGTGGTGACCTTGGCCTTCTTCATTCCACTGCTAGCTGATGTAGGGGGAAACTCAGGCACTCAGGCATCGTCCTTGGTAATCAGGGCTTTGGCCTTGGGAGAGGTCACGGTTAAAGACATCGCAGTCATACTCTTCAAGGAGCTAAGGGTAAGCGGTTTAATAGGTATCGCCATGGGCGTCATAGGGTATTTTTTCGCCTGGGCCATAAGCGGTTCGACGACAATTGGCATGATAGTAGCCTGCACTTTAATAGTGGTCTTGATCATGAGCTCCACGGTAGGGGCTGTCCTGCCCATCTTAGGGAGGATGTGCCGTGTGGACCCTGCAGTGTTCTCCGCGCCCTTGATCACCACGGTGGTCGATATCACCGCACTTACGGTGTATTTCAATATCGCAATAAGGCTACTGAACATAAATTAAATAAAATTTCAGGATCCGAACTTGCTAAATACGGCACGGGCTACCGCCAAGCAGCTCGTGCCGTATTTTGTATTAGCAGGCTGTCTTTTTGCACTAACTACGGGTTATTTGCAAAATAATCTGACATAGTTTTATAATTTAAACTTTATTTTTATTGTCCTAGGATTTCTGAATATCTGTAAATATAAATAAAAGTACACTAACCCATAAAAAGTTAACTTAAAATTTCTTAAAATTACCTCTTTTATGAAATATCAGTCTTGTATAGTGTCCTTGTTATAAATATAATCAAAGGTAAGTATTATATCATAACAGTCATATCCAAAGGAGGAACGGGCATTATGAAGGAAAGCGAAAGCTCGCACCGAAGGCCGACGCTGCTTGAGGCAATCGTCGCTGTGGCTGTATCGTTTGCATGTATCGGCGTGGGAGTCCTTGCATTGGGCGTCGACGTTCACGTTCCCATCGTAATTGCAACTTCTTTCATATGCGTGATAGGTCGCTACCTGCTTCACTTCCAATGGAAAGAGATCGAGGAGGGAATCTTTCGCGGCATCATGATTGGCTTACAGGCCATATTGATCCTCATGATTGTCGGCATGATCATAGGCGCATGGATCCAGGGAGGAATCGTGCCCACTTTGATCTACTATGGCTTAAGTTTGTTGTCGCCTGCCATATTTTTGCTTGCAACGCTTCTTATATGTTCCATAGTTTCTTTAGCGACGGGCACGT
>Ga0134095_1000883_pt1 | contig 24720 bp, 14 predicted proteins | sample 6_2taG_FD_94449 | JGI IMG/M metagenome (GOLD analysis project Ga0134095, IMG submission 94449) | Switchgrass degrading microbial communities from high solid loading bioreactors in New Hampshire, USA - 6_20_20_110_A2 metaG | ecosystem: Engineered > Bioreactor > Semi-continuous > Anaerobic >... | reverse complement strand
GTATTCTGATGATTTAAAGTAGGGTCTTCCCACATCCGCTCTGACAATCCCCTCCAGGGTCTGTGCAATCTTATCAAGAACATCCAATAAAAAATCCCCCATGTAAATGTTTAATATTGAATAAGAAATGAATGTTATAAATAGTTTGTGGTTTTCTGCTGAAGTACTCTGTCCATTGCAAAGCCCCTGCTCCTTCTCAGGAGAGGGGTCGCCATGGCATCCGATGGCACCGCGGGACTCACTCCTCTGGTTCAACTATAACAGCTGTACCGTAGGCCAGGATCTCCTGCATAATATCTGAGATTGAGTCTGAATCAAATCTCACACTGATAACCGCATTGGCGCCCATTTCACGGGCATGATCCAGCATCCTTTCAAGGGCCTCCTGCCTTGAGTGCTCCATCATGGTGACGTACTCCTTGATTTCACCACCCACAATGGACCTTAAACCGGCACCTATCTGGCCCCCCAGGCCCCTGCTCCTCACTGTAAGGCCGTATACAAATCCAAGTACCTTGACGGCCCTGTAACCAGGGACATAGTTGCTTGTAACGTATATAATATCCCCGTGCTCCTCAACCACCACAGGTTTTTCCCTTCGCTCCTCCAGCCTTGTGCCGCACTCATCGCAGAAGTTGGCTTCAGCCCCATACTCCTTGCCACAGTTTGGGCAAAACTTCTCGGCTTTCTTGGGCTCAGATCCTGCAGTTGCAGGTCCCATACCCTTCTTCTCGGCGAGTCTCCTCTTCATCTCTTCACTTGTAACCATAATAACACCATAATTAATTTCTACTGCAAGTGTATAATAAGGTTACCATGAAATCAGGGAAAGCCTATGTTGAACCATTCACCAGAAGAGGCACTATCTGGGGGCTTATAATCCCCTACATCCCCCTCATCATTCTTACCTTACTCCTCATCCTCAAACCATACTACCTCTTCCCGACCCACGGCGACCTTGACTTCCACCTTGTGAGGGCCAGGGAGATAATGCTGGACCCAAGCAGGGGCCTCCTCTGGGATTACCTGGTCTATTACCCCATGGGAAGACCCCTGGGCCATCCGCCGCTCATCCAGGCAGTAATCGCGGGACTGTGGACCCTGGGGGGTGTCAGGTTCGCCCACTCCATAATGTGCATGGCCCAGATACTTCTCACAGTATTCACGGCATCATGGGTTGCCTCAAGGTGGTATGGCAGGCGTGCGGGGCTCATCGCAGGTGCACTGGTCCTCGCATCCCCCCGCCCTGACACACTCTCTGTTATAATGCCAGCAGCCTACATACCCGTCCTGGTTGTCCTGACGGTGTACCTCCTTGGGGAGGACCGCTTGTCTGCAGCGGTGACAGGGACCCTGGCGCTCTGGACCCACTTCATAGCCCTCATAACGGTGGTGCCTGCTGTCATGGCGGATGGCATCAGGAGGAACCTCAGGGTGATCGCCGCCCTTACACCATCCCTGATACTCTGGTGGGCCTACTTCCTCAGTTTCAGGGGGGCGCCGCAGGAGGCCTCCCCGGGCGGCTACTTCAGTGCAGGGTGGCTGGTATTCATGGTCCTCCTCTACTTCGGGGTCCCCGGCCTCTACCTGGTGAGGGATCGGAGGGAGTTCCGGCCCCTCATGGTCTACATTGCCATTGTACTTGCAGCGGAGTTCCTCTTCGATGACATATCAAGGGGTCTGCAGTACGTGGCCCTCCCCCTTGCAGTTGTTGGTGGATATGCAGGATCAAGGATGCTTGAAACCCCATCAACTGCCATGAGACTGGTTACAGTGGCACTGATAATCTCATCAGCCACTTTATTTACAGAACAGCTGCTGCTCACCGATATAAGGTGGTCGGACACTGCCATACCATTCGAGAACCATTATCACCCCCTCAAGGAGTACATCGAATCCCATACGGGCCCTGATGAGGTCGTCTGGGCCTCAGCCCCCATTGCAGATAAGGTGGCCTGGATGACAGGTAGGAGGGTCTCCAGCGGTCACTACGGTCCACCCCCCGGCTTCAGGGAGACCCACCAGAGGATCAACATCTACCAGGAGGATGGAAGGTTTGTGGTGAGGGATGGAAAAAACAGGACAGTGGATGTTATAGATCCGCTCTGATAGAGAGTTTACCTCAACCTTTCTTTAAACGAATACCAAGCTGTTCAAGTGTTTCAAGGATTCTATCATAGTTTGCTTCATCCATCTCTCCGTCGGATGCCACTATGCGGACATCTATGCTGGCTTCAACCTCCCGGAAGTACTCTGTTATGTTCCTCTTAATTCTGAGAATATTGTTGATATTATCAAAGGGGGCTTCAAATTCCAGTTTAATCTGGGTAATGGAATCACTCTCATCACCCACCGGGACATCAACAACTGGCTTGGGTTTCTCCTCATCTGGGAACTCAGGCTTGTCCTTGCTGTCAGCCATCAATTCGCCATCATCTACACCCCTGGCCATGACCTCAGACTGGCACCTCTCACAGAGTTCCGCTTTAACTATGATCTCCGGTGACTTGAGGGTGACACTGCATTCCTCACCTATATGCCTGCACTGTGGTTCACCGTCAAGTACTCCTAGCCCAAACAGTCCCCTCTTAACACCCTTCCTGATGGCATCCTCGAGCACCTCTGGCCCTGTTATCCTCATGGCACCAGGGGTCCTGTAGAAACTTTTGAGTATCCTCTCGGTCTCGATGTAATCATCAGTGAGGTACCTCTCCTGGATTATCATTGGCTCCATCTTCTCAAGGAGCTTGTCATCCTCAATGAGTCTGCTCTTTATCTCATAGTCAACCCCGACGTCAACACCATAGCTTGCCATTCCAAGGTCTATACTTTCAAGTCCTGACCTTGAGGGCACCATTACTATCCTGTAGAGGTTCCTTACCTTCTCACGGTCCTCTGCCTCAAGTGCCCTGATCTTCTCCCTGACCTCCCTCTCCTGTTCATCTGTGAGGGTTATCTGTCTGTCTGATTCAATGGCCATCCACGCCATCCTGGTCCTTATATGGTCCTCCAGCTGGTGCCTGTGTGTTTCATCCTCAACAAGGAAGATCATGGTGTTCCTGTACACCCTTGGATGTTCACCCTTCCATTCAAGGAATTCATTGCACCTATCAGGGTCATCCATTACTATGAGCTTGAGTTCCATGTCATCGGGGACGTCGGATGTTGATGAAGGCCAGATGTAGACCTTGAACAGCTTCTTACCGGTTATGGTATCTATGAGTCTCCTTTCATCATCCCTCAGATCCTCCACCCTGATGTTCTCCTTCTTTCGGAGGACCATTGCGTTAATGTTGGCGTCCGCTGAGAAGTAGTAAAGATCCATGTTCCTGTGTATGTATAATAGCCTGTCTAGCATCCTGTTGAGGGCGTCGTCGATGATGGACATGGATATCTCTGGTTCAATGCAAGCCATCTTTATGTCCCTTATGGTTGCACCGTTCCTGCTTCCGCCCCCTGAGAAGGAGTGGAGGAATATTGATGTCGCTATCCTGGTACCTATCCTGTAGGGCTCATAACCCTTGAGTTCCCTGTCAATGACCTTTGCACCTGAATCAGGGGATGTTATGTCCGAGGATATTATGCTATCGAAGTTGTTGCCTATGAACCTCAGGAACTCCCTCCTGATTGATCCGTCGAGGGGGAAGTCAGATAACCTTATGACCGGTATCTCAGATGATCTCAGGGAGTTGACAACCAGTGCCAGGAGCCTGAGGACGCCCCTGGTCCTCTGGAATTCCGGGAAGGAACCCCACCTCTCATAGATGACATCTATGACCTCTGGCTGGAAGGGGTAACTCTCCCTGAATATTTCACGGTACTCGGCTGCTTCCATACCATCAGGGAGGATGCCCTCTGATTCCGCCTTCTCCAGGTATGCCTCTATAACCTCACTGGCTGCCTCTTTATCTATACTCCTGAACAGCCTCTTCCTTATAACTGAGTAGATCTCATCGTCCTCAACCGGTGTGAAGATCCTCTCTGTCCTCCCCAGGACCCTCGTGAGCTGGTTGAAGAGTTTCTCTGCAGATTCATCGAAGCGTTCCATGTGGCTTGATGGGAGTGTCACGATAAGGACAACCCTCTCAAGGGATGATGCCGTCTGGGTTAACTCCTGCATGAATGGGAGGAGCTGTGCTGCCAGTGTTGACTCCCCGACAGGGACCCCAGCCGCCTTCACAGCATACTCCAGGAGTTCATCTATGAGGATGAGGACTGGCTGTTTATCATGGAGGAGCTCACTGAGTTTATCCATACCCGGGGCTGTCATACCTGTGAATTCCCTTACCTCGCCACGGAGCTGCCTCTCCATTTCAGCCCACAGTGTCGTCTCGGATGCATCGAGGGCGTCCCCTGAGAGTACAACTGTCTTCGCCCCCATCTCCTCTGCCTTGTGGTATAGTGAGATGAGGGTGTGGGTCTTACCCCCACCGAAGGGTGTCTGGAGCTGTATCACAGGGTCCCCACCCTTCCCATCAAGCCTATCAAAGACTATGTCCATGATGTTCCTGAGTCCACGGGTCATGTAGGTCTTCCTGAAGAATACTTCACGGTCCTGGTATTCTGCTGGAGCATCACCCTGGTGGACCTTCCAGAGGTTCGCTGCGAATACATCCATGCTTGGTTTTTCACTCATTATATCCTCATGTGGTTGTGCGATACTTACAAATGGTTTCATTCCATCATCTCCCGTTTGTCCTACCCCCTATTCTTCATTAACTGAGTTTCAGGGCCCATAGTACTTTTTTATGTTTATTATTGGTAATCTTTTAGGGTTTTCTGTTTCTGTGTTTCTCTCAGCCTCTTTATCATCATGTCCTTGTTTACTATGAGCCCTTCAAGCCATTGCTTTTCTTTGCAGGATGGTAGAAATTCTATTATGGCCTGGGCCACACGGTAGAAGGTTTCGTTTGTACCGTGTCCTGTCTCTGTTAGCAGTTCCTCAAGCTCATCCCTTTTTCCCTGACTCCAGAGCCTTGCTGCCTGGTGGAGAGTGTCTATTAGTTCCGTTGTGTCATAGTTATCTTTCCTCTCATCGGGGCCAAGAACCTTCACCTTTCCACGTTTGACCTCTATGAATCCTGTTTTTGTGTTATGGAGGTCTATACCGAAACTTGCTGCCAGTTTTCTTGCCTCATCAAATTCTATGGCGGAGTTCTGGAAGTTCCACCGGTAGAAGAGGTAGAACCTTGTGAGTGGTGTGATCTCCTCGGCGAATCCGTTTTTCAGGATGTGTCTTATGGCGAAATCAGCCGCAATCCGCCTTATATCATCAAGGATCCTGGACCCTCTGACCTCATCGCCACTGTACCTGAGGATCTCACTGTATCTCCCCACAACCTCCAGGCCAGCGCCTACTGCAGCTATGAAGAAGTCAGGTCCACTCACACCCTCGTCCCAGAGAGCTTCCAGCTTATCACCGAGCCTCTCCTTCAACTCACCCCGGACCTCCTCATAGTAACCTGTCTCCTTCTCAAAATCTGGCTTCCTGGCGACGATGTAAATGGATGATGCGAGGGCAGCTGAACCCTGAGCACGCATACGACCCCTCCTCTCGGTGGATATGGGCCATGACGCCGTAACCATTAAACCTGAGTCCATGAGGGCGTTTATGACTGTCTCCCAGCCCTGGGTGGTCTTGTGGGCATAGACGATATTGGCAATACCTCCAGGTTTTAGAACCCTGTGGATCTCCATGAAGGACTTCCTGAGCATGTCCTCAAACTCCCTCTTGGCATCCTCCATTGACCTACCACTGGTGTAGGCCACCATCTCACCCCTCTTGGGTGTGAGGGGTGTGAGGAACAGATCAGGGTAGAGATCATCCAGGGCTCTCTTCAACCATACATAGAAGAAATCCGACAGATGTGAGTATGGGACGTTGTCATAGTATGGTGGGTCTGTGAAAACAGCGTCAAAATAATCATCATCAAAGGGAAGATGGGTCGCAGAAGCCTGAACAACATTACAATAATTGTTCTCAAAAACACCGCTTGAACAATGTGATATTGCCTTATAATAATACTTAAGTCCAGACTCAATACTTCCTGTAGAACCACTGAAAGGATTTGATTCCGGATAGTCCCATATAATTGGCAATGCCTGCCTTGAATATAAATTGGTTATAACTTCAGTGTTATTAATCCATCTACAGATGCTATTTGAAAGAGAAGCTGTCATTGTCAATTTTAGGGCTAGGTAGCTCACAATGGCCTCTGCATATTCTTCGCAGTATCCTTTTTCCAGCATTTTCTTGTGGGCCTCTCTGATCTTCTCAGTGAATGTTATGAGTGCAAGTTTCTGGCGGGGATTGAAAAGATCACCCCACGTATCAAGACCATAATTCCTAACAGAGAAAGCTCTTTCAGCACCACTACCTTTTCCTAGAGGTGTTGGCTCATCAGGAACAGGGTCCATCCCCCACTGATCCATCAGTTTTCTTCTCTTTTCTTCCAGGTATTCCTCTGCTCTCTGGAAGGCCTGGAGGTCCTCAGGGCGTGGCAGTCGGTAGTTTTTACCCCTCTGCCTTGGGTGTTTTGTGACCACTGCCACCAGCCTCTCCCCACCTTTTCCTTCCTGGAAGAGTTTCCGGGTGTCACTGGCAGGTATGGTGGACCCGCAGACCGGACAGGTCACAATGGCCCTTGATACTGTCCCCTTAGCAGGGTCGAAGTCAGGGTCCTCAACTATCTCAAATTCCACGCCATCATCTGATGTCATGGGTTTGAGGGCTATTCTTCTGTTCTTTTTCCTTGCAAGCCAGTATTGTCCCATGAGGGGGATTTCGATGCCGCAGTCCGGGTTCTGGCAGGGCAGAGTCCTAGCCCATATATACGCTACAGGGATTGAGCCGTCCTCATCCTCTGGGTAAAATGATTGTAACTCCTCTCTCGCATCCCTAAGGACCCATTCCCCCCATCTCTTCACGTCACTCAGTAGCTGGGGCTCACCATCGGTCCAGCAGTCGCCTCCACCGTATCTCTGGGGGTATTCGAGGGTGCACTTCTGTATCAGGACCGCGACAGGGTTGAGGTCCATGCTGTAGGTTTCACATCCAAGCCGCAGGGCCTCCAGGGGTATGCTGCCCCCTCCACCGAAGGGGTCCAGGACCCGCGGCGCATAACCATAATAGTCCCTTATGTCCCTCCTTGCCTTCTCAATCATCCCCTGGTTCAGGCTGTTCTCCCAGCTGCTGAGATCCTCAATAAACTTCTTGGTCCTTATCTCCTCAAGATCATCAGCAGTGGAGGGTATGAGGCTCGCATAAATACTTGCCCTGCTGCTTGCCAGGGGCCTACGGGCCCACCAGATGTGCAGTGTTGAGATGTGACCATGCCTTATATTCTTCTCCCTCGCAGAATTCTCACTGACCTTAGATACCGGGAAAATCCTCTCAATAAACCTCTCATCCATCAATACATCCTCCTTTATTTATCTCCTGGGGGGGTACTATGTATCGGACCTCCTCCCTCTTAACCGGTTTAAGGGTCCCGTAGGGGTCCTTTATTGTCACAAGTTCAGGTTCTGTGCTGGCATTGTAGACCACATAGAGCCAGTATTCCTTCCTGAACCTCTTGGCCTTAAGCCATTCATTCTGTGTAAGTTCAATGCTGTCAATTCCACTCCTTGCCTTGACCTCGATGTACCTGACCTCTGATTCAGAGGTTGACCTCACATCGAATCCAAGGTTCTCTGAGGAGACGTCCTCTGGTACCCTCCCATTTCTGCGCTCATATTTCATGGTCTCCTCCATGCCTATCATCTCGATCTCATCCCGCCCATGGACCTCTGGTGCGTCAACGTGTATCACACCTATGAGTTCCGGTGGGGATGGTGTGAGGGTCTCCTCTAGTTCTATCTCCCTTTCAAGTTCCTTCTTCCTCTGGCGGTATTCCTCAAGCCTCTCCTCCTCGTTCCTTATGGCGAGGCCCATTTCCTCTCCCCTATCAAGGCGATCATAGTATTCCAGCAGTTTCTCATTAGACCCGTCAATGAGGTATTCTATTGATCTGATGCCGTACTTCCTTTTTATGCTGGCCTTCCTCTCTCTGTCCTTCTTGAGGTCATTCATGTAATTGATGACAAGCTCCGTTGCAAGGGCCTCCGCCCTCTCCGGGCTGGCCTCCACATCGACCTGCTGCCTGTCGGGTACGAGGTCCCAGAGTATCATGGGACTCACCTCAAAGACCTCCTCGCCATTGTCATGGACTGCGAAGACCCTCTCACCGGCCCCCTCGTTCCTTCCATCGGTGACCCGTCCCCTGTAGAACCATACCGTCCCCCTGTATCTTCCCAGGGGGTCCCTGAATGTTGAGCCCCTGAGGAGGGCGTCCCTGAATCTCTTCAGGGCGTACCTTATGGTGGCCTCAAGTAGGGGGTGGCCGAAGGAGATGAATTCGTGTTCCTCTGATGAGGGGTCGAAGGTGAGGTCACGGTATTCTCTGCGCAGTTCACCGTAGTTCCTCCGGAGTTCATCGCCCCAGATCCTCAGGAGCTGCCTGGGAGTTTTGATGCTGTAGACTCCCCCCTTCTCATGGTAATTCCATTTCATCATGTCGAATGCCCTTTTGAAGAACTCCTCAACGTATTCGGGGGCAAGTTTTCGCTCCCTCATGATCCTCTGCATCTTCTTCATCCTGTTATAGTCGACGCTAACAGCGAGAGGCTCATCCCCGATCATCTTAAGGACTTCCTCGGGTGGTTCGAGGCTTTCATCTATCTGCTCCTCACTGAGTTCTCCCCTGAGGGTCTCCTCAAGTATCTTGGTTATTTCCCTCTCCGTATATATCTCGCCTATCACATCGTATACCTTGTCTGATCCTATGTCCCTTCGGATGCTTTCGAGTTTCTCGAGTAGCCTCCTCATGACCATGCCCTCACGTGTGTTCCCTGCTACAAGGTTGTAGATGTGGACGTCCCTGGTCTGCTTGTACCTGTGTATCCTGCCCATCCTCTGCTCCAGCCGGTTAGGGTTCCATGGGATGTCATAGTTGACCATGAGGTGGCAGAACTGGAGGTTTATACCCTCACCTGCGGCCTCGGTTGCCACCATAACCTGTTTGTTCCTCCTGAAGTCGTCCTCTGCGGCTATACGTTCATCCATTGACATCTCGCCGTGTATGGTGCATACCGTGTAGCCCCATGATTCTATCTTATCAAGTAGGTAGTCTACGGTGTCCTTGGATTCACTGAATATGAGGACCTTCTCATCACCTACCTCCTCCAGGATACTCCTGAGTTCCATGAGCTTGGTCTCTGTCCCGGATTCAAGGAGCCTTTCAGCCTCCCCTATCATTTTATCCAGCACCCGTACCTCTGCCTCGAGTTCATGTGTGGAGTAGGCCAGCGTGCTCCCCTCAAGGATGCGTTCAATCTCCCAGACCCTCCTCTCCTCCATGTCACTGTAGTCCATAGGTATATCCACATCTCGGATTGATCCCAGGTCCTCCATGAGCTCCAGGCACCTGCGCCTCTTACGCTTTAGGGATTTCATGGCCGCGTAGATGCTTGAGGCCATCCTCCTCTGCAGCAGCATCATGGCGAAGGCGTGGGCCCTCCTGTCCTTTGAGATGGCCAGGTTGTACTGTTCTGTTATGTAGCGTGATAGCCTGTTGTAGAGTCTCATCTCATCGTCGCTGAGGTTGAAGCTGTGGGTGTGGGTGTACCTCTTGGGGAATATGGGCCTTCCCTCGAAGTCCCTGAGTTCCTCCTTCACCCTCCTTATGAAGAGGGGGTTGTCCCTGTTCTTACGGGCCTCCTGTATGAGTTCAGACTTTGAGAAGAAAGCTGGTTTGAGGAGGTCAAGGAGTAGCCGGAAGGCATCAGGGTCCCCGCTGTGGGGTGTTGCGGTGAGGAGCAGCATATGGTCGGAGTTCTGTGAGAGTATCTTCCCGACTCTGTACCTCAGGGTGGTCTCTGTCTTGTTCCCTGACCTCACCCTTGCGCTCATCTTGTGGGCCTCGTCTATGATCACAAGGTCCCATCTGGTTGATGATAGTGATGCCATGACGTCCTTCTGTTTGGCGAAGTCTATGGAGGTTATGTAGCTGTTCTCAACCGTCCATGGGTTTTCTCCCTGCCTTGACTTCATGTATGAGCGGTCCACGATGGTGAAGTTTTCCTGGAATTTCTCCCTCATCTCACGCTGCCACTGGGCCTTCAGGTGGCCGGGGGTTACTATCAGGACCCTCCTGGCAGCCCCCCTCATCCTGAGCTCCTTTATTATCATACCCGCCATTATAGTCTTACCCGCACCCGGGTCGTCTGCTATCATGAACCTCATGTGTGGCATCCTGAGGGCGTGAACATAGACCGCCTCCAGCTGGAAGGGTAAGGGGTCTATCCTGGATGTGTTCACTGCAAGGTAGCTATCAAAGAGGGAAGCGTTTCTGAGACGGTAGGCCTCAAGACCTATGAAAAATTCAAGGGGATCCGCCCCGAAGTCTGATGTCTCCATGACCTCTATCTCCTTTAGGTCCTCAGGCAGGAGTATGTTGTTAACAGGGGCCCCTGAATTCACGGTGACCCCGAATACTATAAATTTATCCCCCTCAACCCTGCATGCCATTACCCTCACCGGTTCAGGCCAGCGGGGACCCTTTAGAATAGAACCTTCCTCTATCAGACGACCACCCCTGTAAATATGGCTTCTTAATACTTGAAGTTTAACATGGAAGTGTCAAGTTTTTTATTTATAATCTTAATCTATAAATGTTTCCATAGAATCTTCTAGATTGGAGCATGAGACAAACATATGATGGCTGGATTCCATTGGAGCTCAATGCAAGGTAGAGGCCGGTTAAAGGCCAAAGATTATAATTGCTGGCTGCCATGTATTATCCATGAAGTCCAGACTGAGAAGGGAACTCGGCCTCTTCGACGCCGTGAACCTCGTGGTGGGTACCATCGTGGGGGCCGACATATACATAGTGGCCGCCTATGGTGCAGGCAGCCTCGGCCCGGCCTCCATACTCGCCTGGATCCTCGCAGGGTTCATGGCCCTCATAATCGCCCTGGTATTCTCTGAGGCCTCAGCCATACTCCCCAGGACAGGTGGGCCCTACGCCTATGCAGTGGAGGCCCTGGGCGGGTTCACGGGTTTCATAACCGGCTGGTCCCTCTGGATCTCATCATGGGTTGCCATAGCTGTTTTTCCCATAGCCTTCATCTACTACCTGGAGTACTTCATCCCCCTGAATCCCCTGGGGGAGGCCCTCATAAAGGTCCTCTTCATCATCTCACTCACCCTGATAAACATTGCAGGGGTTGGGAGGGCTGGTAAAGTCAACGACGTCCTCACGGTCCTCAAGGTGGCCCCTGTGCTCCTCTTCGCGGTCCTGGGCGCGCTCCACCTTGCACTGAACCCGGGGCTCCTTGCATCTAATTACACGCCGGTGGCCCCCATGGGCCTCGGTGCCCTGGGCAGTGTGACGGTCCTCATATTCTGGGCCTACGTGGGATTTGAGCTCGTGACGGTCCCTGCAGATGAGGTCAGGGACCCTGAGAGGACCATACCCCTCGCCATAACCCTCGGAATAGTCTTCGTGGCCCTATTCTACATCCTCACCAACGCGGTTATCCTTGGCCTTGTGCCCTGGAGGGTGCTTGCATCCTCAACTGCGCCCCTCACCGTGGCAGGTTACAGCCTCATGGGGGGCCTGGGGGCCCTCATACTCACAGCGGGGGCTGTCTTCTCCATCGCAGGTTCAGAGGAGGCGGGTATGCTCACAACTGCAAGGCTACTCTTTGCCATGTCAGAGGACGGGTTTCTTCCAGGCTTCCTCTCCAGGGTGCACCGGAGGTTCGGCACCCCCCATGTGAGCATACTGGTCCAGAACCTCACAGCCCTCATAGCTGCCCTCGCAGGCACCGTTTCGGGTCTAATCGAACTATCAGTGGTCACCCTCCTCCTCCCCTACGCAGCAACCTGCATCTCACTGGCCGTCCTGAGGAGGAGGGAGGGTTCAGGGGTCCCCCTTAAGAGTGTTCTGGGTGTCCTTGTCTGCCTATACCTCCTCATGAACACCACACCATCCACCACCCTGCAGGGGATCCTCCTGATCCTTGCAGGGGCACCACTCTATCTGATATTTAGAGGTAGACGGCTGTAACACTGATCATCAGAGCAACCGGTAAGATATATCTGATATTTAGAGGTAGACGGCTGTAACACTGATCATCAGAGCAACCGGTAAGATTGGATCAGTGTTATTTTTTGATTTGTGCTGTGTGGTGGTTATTTCCCTGTGGATGTTGATAGGCACTCCTGCAGTGAATCCCGGAGCCTTATAGTCCCAGCTGTTTTATGTATGGAGAATAATTCAGCAACACGAATAGTCAGAAATCAGGGCAACTACATGAAGCCAATAATGCAAATATGGAATCTTCAGAGGCAAAAATTAAAAAGCTCCCTGTAAGCAGTAATTAAGTATCAGGAGGTGGCAAGATGCAGGAGAACAGAACCCTGCAAAAAAACTACCCAATAAAAAAAATAATGGTGTAGATTAGATGTATACATATTTTGGCAGGCCATGGTATTTTCCATAGAACCTTATGATTTTGGTGTACATGTAGGTTAGGCGCTGGAATGGTATTCTTCCGCGACTTGTCCATACATAGTTGGGTGCTCTGCCAGTCCTCTTGATAAAGTCTATGATGTTTCTTGCAACACTCACATACTCGCTTTTGTAGATGTTACCGGATCTGTAGCTTCCACCGGGGCTTGTGGGGTATCCAACAGCCCTTGGCATGATACCAGTTAGGTTTCCGGCATTTATGTTGACAGTTGCCCTGCAAAGCAAGTAGAGTAACTGTGCCATGCTGTAATTTTGCCCCATAATCCTCACATTGGCTGGTAATCTTCCATAACGTTCGTAGTAGCTCTTAACTGTGGATGAGGCGTTAACAAGATCCGCAATACCAATACAGGACGCCCTGTTGTTTCTGATGTTAGCATCCCTTATACTTGTATTTCCAAGATAATGCGTTGTTTCATTGTACAGTACTGTTACCATGACTCCGCCCAGGTTGAGGGTTGCACTTTGTGTGATTGATTTCGTTCCTTTGGCTGGTAGTGGATTTATGTATTGTATGAATTCTTGAGTGCCATACCTTATTTTAACTGGGAATCTTGCTCCTGGATCTATTCTCGTCATATCAGCTTTTCCATTGTTTTTAACCCTCACCCGTATAATATTACTTGCTGTTGTGATGTCATCTATCATCAAGTCAACGATTAAGGGTTTATAATCTAGCGGGCCGCTGATTAACGAATAGGGACTGTCACCTGTACCATCCCCGTTAAGATCGTCTCCTGTATAGTCTGACCAGTAATTACCACCCTCTGTCGTGTTCCAGAGATTAACACCTACAGATCCACCTATTATCTGCTGTGTATTGTTTATGAAATAATTTCCAGCAAACCAGTTCCCAGGAGAAGACCATAGACCGATTCCAGCCACTGTACTCCTGCTGATTATGTTATTCCTGATAGTATTGTTGCCTGATCCACCTCCTAGTATGCTGCCTAACGCGATTCCATGCCTGTTGCTGCTGATTATGTTATTCCTGATAGTATTGTTGTATGATTCAAGCAGGATTATTCCATCCCAGCTGTTGCTGACCACTGTATTATTGCTGAGAGTATTGTTGGATGCATCTTCTAGCCATATTCCATGGCCAGTGTTATTGGTGATCGTATTACTGGTGATACTACTGTTTTTTGGTCCGTACAGTAGGCGGATTCCATGCTCGTTGTTGGTGATTGTGTTATTGCTGATGGTACAACTGTCTGATCCATATAGATAGATTCCACTGCCGTTGTTATTGCTGATATTGTTGTTTGTGATACTGGTGTTTGGTGCATATTCCCCCAGGACCATTCCAAACACTCTGTTATTTGTGATTATGTTGTTATTGATAATATTGCCTCTTACGTTCGTGGCGAGGTTGACTCCAACACCGTTGCTGGTGACCAAGTTATTAATGATAATATTGTTTGAACTACGACCTCCTATGCCACCTAAGCCGATTCCATCCCAGTTGTTGCCGGTGACCATGTTATTAATGATAATATTGGTACCTGATTCATGTAAGTGGATTCCAACCTTGTCGTTGTTGACTACTGTATTATTGCTGATGGTACAATTGTCTGAGTATTCTAGCAAGATCCCTGTGTCTTTGCTGGTGATTGTGTTGTTACTGATAATACTGTTATTTGAGCTATCCAGGCAGATCCCATGTGAGCCGTTTATTATTGTGAATCCTCTGATCTGTGTGTTATGTGCGGTGACATTAAACACCGGTTTATTAGTGTCATTTGCATTTACAGTTACTGTTCCGTTGGCTGTTAATGTCAGGGTTTTGTTGAGGAGCACATTCTCTGTGTAGTCTCCTTCATTGACAATTAAATGGTGACCATCTGAAGCATTATCTACGGCAGCCTGAATTGTGTCGAATTCTCCAGTCGTGTTTAAGTTAACTACCCTTGCCGATGCCCCATTCAATAACAAAAATGTCGCTAAAATTAGCAGTAGAAGTGACACTCTTGACATTATGTCCACCCCCCAATGTTATATTGTTAAGCATCCTATAAATTTATTTTGATATTGTTAATCATATTTCTACAGCGTTGCCATATCCTAATGTTAAGAGTTGATCTGGTCACTGTTCCTGGGATACACTTAAAATCCATAAAACAATGTTCTGGAGGGGAAATCGAGATTTAAAAACCATCTCCATAACATCCTGGATTAAAGACCGGTGGGATAATCCTTCATTGCCCCCTTCGATGGTTAGTGATTGAACCAGGTTCGTAAAATTTATCCAGGTCTAAAATTATTTCTAAAAGAGATGGGACCGTAAGGGTCAGGCAACAATAGGCAGGAGACAAAATCCAGAAAAAAGTCTACACACCAAATGAAGGGGGAGATTAGACATATAAGTATCCATGGAAGGCTATGATCTGCTGTACATGTAGACCAGCCGGTGGTGGTACCATGCATAATTGTGCAACCCACCTTAACCTCAAGAAAGCTCATTATATCCCCAGCAGCCTGACATAACCTATATAGATTTTCTACTCCCCTATGTTTTAGGATATCCTCATGGAAGAGTCATCCGGAGGTATTCAGCTACGATTAGATAAGATGAACCCACATATAGATGCGTTTAAGTGCCTCAAATAAGGAAAAGCCAACCTATGAAGGTATTAAAGTTCCTGAGACTTCCTTTTTCATGGACCAGCCATGAAAAACCAGAACATCCCCAAGCTGACCTGCGTAAGTTATGAAAGCCTGTGAAGTGCATGAGAGGAATATATTAGTATCATGAAAAAATATGGGTTCTCAGAAAATGTAGAAGGCTGCCTGGCATTTATGGAGAGAATGAAGGTATGTGGAATCCTATCAAAAGATCCCAGGAGTCTATCCATGATAAGTACACTCCAGGTGCCTCAGGAAAGATATTAATGATAAAGCTAAAAAACGGTGAATACAAGAGGGTATGATTATGCGCTAATCGTATATCTGTGACCCATGTGACAGAATGATCAAAGCAGTTAAAATGGTTCAAATTCATCTAGGAAATGTAAAAAGCCGTTGTGGAAGGTTTTTAAGCCATTCAAGAGGAGTTGGTAATCGTACCCGAGAAAATGTTTCAGGAGTTCTTAAGAAAGTAAGGATTAGGACCGCGCTTCGGGCCATGCCCCTCATCTGCGTAGCTTTTCATATGGAGAGTAGAGGCCTTGAAAAGAAGAGATGACCACATTTTTCAAAATAACCCTAGGACGTGAACGACTATGTTACCGTTCTTAAAGTCAGCTGAGAAGAAAAAGGAGATTTTGAAAGATTTATTAAATCCCTGGAGGACAAAGACCCGGATCTCCGCAAGATAGCCACATGGACCCTGGGCGAGATAGGAGACCCAGGAGCAGCAGAACCACTCACAAAAGCACTGAAAGATGAAGAACCATCTGTGCAAACGCAAGCAGAAGAGGCATTAACAAAGTTAAATGGCGATGATCTGGAGACTACCTGAAAAAAATAGAGGTAAAGAAAAATGCCCATTCAAACCTCAATCGGTGGGTTTTATTCGTCTAAACGAACCTTCAAAAAAAACTCCAGATCACATAGATTTCTTTAGACCCGCTGGTTCTGACAGGGTGACATTCCCTGGCAGTGACGAGTTGAGCATCTAGCTGTTTCAGGTTAGGGTATGCTGGTTTTGCAATTTATAAACTTCAAGAGGATGACCATGAATAGATCTTCAAGGGCTTGAAATCACCTTTACCATAGGAAGAGACCTACACCAGTACATGGGGCCCCTGAGATAGATGGAAACAGTACCGAACACGAGTTAAACCTGAAACAGTGAACATCCATGCATCGATCCTTTAAGTTACTGACCCCTGCCTGAAGCTTAAATGGGAAATCAGCCCCTGAGCCATTTCATGAACCTTCTTAATCCCATGGTGTTAAGAACATCCCCGGCCTCTGCCCAGCCCCTCCTGGCGGTGATGACACCCCACCTGATGTTCTCCAGGCCCCCCCGGGAGTGGGCGTCACTGTTGATTGCAATCTTACAGCCCATATCAACAGCCATCTTAACATGGGTATCCCTCAGGTCGAGTCTCAGGGGGTTGGAGTTAACCTCCAGGGCCACGCCCGCCTCAGCAGCCCCCTCAATCACCCGCTCAACATCCACGACGGGTTCGGGTGAACCAAGCACCCTCCCTGTCGGGTGGCCTATTATCCTCACAGGGTCATGGTCCATTGCTGCAAGGAGCCTCTCTGTCAGATTCCCTGGATCATGGATGCTTGCAACTACGAGGTCGAAGTCCCCCAGAAAACGGTCGGGCACCTCAAGGCTGCCATCGGGGAGTATACTGACCTCAACACCTGCAAGGACCTCAACCTCCTCAACCCGGTCTGCTGCCCTGAAGTAGGCATCGGGGTCATCTATGTACCTTGCATGGTCTGTGATGGCGATGTACTCCCTCCCGAGTACTGAGGCGTACTCTGCCATCTGCTCCACTGAATCGATGCCGTCACTGAAGAGGGTGTGCATGTGGAGGTCCCCCCTTATATCGGCGGGTGTTACAAGTTCAGGGAGTTCACCCCTGGCCGCGGCCTCCACCTCGCCGCGGTTCTCCCTGAGCTCGGGTTCAATGTAGCTCAGGCCGAGGGCCTCCAGAACCTCCTCCTCGGTTCTCCCGGCCACCCTCTCATCGCCCCTGAAGAGGCCGTATTCACTCAGCTTCATTGAGGATGATATCGCCCTCCTCCGTAGCTCCACGTTGAACTCCCATGACCCTGTGAAGTATAGGAGGGCTGACCCGAATACCTCATCATCGAAGACACGGAGGTCACAGTCGAGGCCCTCCCTGAGGCGGACTGTGGACTTCCTTGGACCCTTAACCACGACCTCCTCCACCTCATCCATGGATGTGAAGTGTTCCATGACGGCCTCCGGGTCTGTGGCTGTTACCAGGATGTCGATGTCACCCACGGTTTCACGGCCCCTCCTTATGGACCCTGCTACCTCCACCCTCTGAATCCCCTCAAGTTCAAGGAGCCCTGACTTTATCCTGGATGCCAGGGGGACAACGTAGGCGAGGGGTCTTCTTGAGATCCGTGACCTTGCAAGTTCGATGTTTCTGAGTATCATGGCCTCCCTCTTTTCACCCATACCATGGAGTCTCCGGATTCTGTGCCTCCTTGCCTGCTCCTCCAGGTCGGCGAGGGTCTTTATCCCCAGTTCCTCGTAGAGTAGTTTAACCGTCCTTGGCCCCACACCCTCCACCGAGAGGAGGGAGTCAAGGTCCACCGGGTACTCCTCTGAGAGTCTCTCGAGGAGTTCCAGGGATCCTGTGGCGAGGATCTCCTCTATCTTCCCGGCGATGTTCCTCCCCACCCCTGGAAGTTCCTGGAGTCTTCCCTGGGCTGCAACATCCTCTATATCCTCATTGAGGAATTCGACCGTCCTTGCAGCCCTCCTGTAGGCCTTGGTCCTGAATTCATCCCCAGCCAGTTCCATGTAGTCGGCCACACGGTTCAGTATGTGGGCCACAAGCTGATTCTTCATGTATATAGTTATGGTGGCCATCATTAACCAGACTTTTGGTTCAGGGAAACAGTAGATTTATTAATCCTATGGATTGAATTAATTCATGTAAATGTGATATGTGGGGGTTTTCATTTGAGTGGGGTAAATCCTTCAGAGAAAGTGAGTTTGAGCCTTGCTGAAGAATCTTTCATTACATTCCTACAGGAGAATCTTCCTGAGGACTGGAAAATCTATTTTAAACCGCATCTTAACGGTTCCTACCCTGACCTTATAATAATGAACCCCCATGTCGGGATAATGATCTACAGTATCCTTGATGAGGTCAACTGCACCCCTGAAGCTGAGATACGGCGCCTGGAATACTACAAGAAGAAGATAATACGGCAGCTTGTACCATCCATGGGTGAGATGATTGATAAAGAGAGTAGAGCCTATGGTATCATCCGGACGGGTGTATATGTTCATGGACTATCACGGAGTGAGGTCGAGGATAAATTCAAGGCCGGAGGGAGTTACCTTACCTGTGCTGGTCAGGACAGCCTCCATAAATCAGGCCTGAAGTCCCTGATACCCGGTTTGAGTTATCGTAAAAGTAAATACATGAAACCTGAATGGGCATCTCAGCTTGAATTCTGGATGGTCCCCCCATATCACAGGGAGAAAAGAACGGACATCCAGCTCACAGAGGAGCAGAAGCGACATGCAAAGCCACAGCCCGGACACAGAAGACTCAGGGGAGCGGCCGGAAGCGGTAAGACACTTGTAATAGCTCACAGAGCAGCGCGACTGGCTGCTGATGGGCATCGCGTGCTCATAGTAACCTTTAACAGCACGCTCTGGCAGTACATCAGGGAGATGGTGGATAGGACCCCATACAACTTTGACTGGTCCCTCCTGACGTTCAGGCACTTCCACGGTTTCTGCTACGATATTATACATGAGCTTAAAATCCCCTTTGACCAGGAAAGGGTTGTAGAGGATCTCATAGGTTCAATCCGGGATCATGACATTTCAGAATACATGTTTGATGCTGTCCTCATTGATGAGGGCCAGGACTTCGAGTGGGAATGGTACAACATCCTCTCCCAGTTCCTGACAGAAAGGGATGAACTGTTCTTTGTATGCGACGAGAGACAGAACATCTATGACAGGGAACTCAGCTGGGTCGACAAGATGTCAGACGGAGGGAAGGTTAAGTTCCGTGGAAAATGGAGGGAGCTTGGGACAGTTCATCGACTATCACCAAAGATAGCTGAATTTGCAAATAAATTTGCCCAAAATTTCCTTAAATCAGAGGACAATGAATTAGATGTCAGCCAGAAGACCCTCTTCGATAACCGTGACGCAGTGTGGAGAAACGTGGACCCCCAGGACTGGCAGGAGGAGCTATATGACGCCTACAGTTCCCTCACCGAGATGGGTGTTCGTGACTCAGAGATAGCTGTACTGGTACCCACCAACGATATGGGTATCAGGGTTGCTAAATTCTTCAGTTCAATGAACGTGAAAACCGATCACCTCTTCAGGGAGAATGGTGCCAGTAACAAGAGGGCATTCATATCAGATGGACGGATGAAGGTAAGCACAATACACGGCTTCAAGGGATGGGAAGCAAGAAGTGTGATAATCTTGATACCCGACAGGTGGGGACAGGAGGAGAACCTTGACGCAGTCATATACACCGCCATAACCCGGACCCTTGAAAACCTCATCATACTGAACACCAATGAAAGGTACCTTGAATTCTATGAAAACGATGATGATGTCGAAATTCCCGATATAAGTGAAGATGAGATGGACCCAGAACTTGAGGAATGGATTGAGACCCTCCCGTACCCACTCGCCTCCATCATCTGGGAGAGCATGACAGTAACGAGCTATGAGAGCCGGGTCAGATACCTCATTCACTTCTTTGAGGCCCTTGCAGAGTTCAACTTCAACCTCATTATAAGCGGTCTATCCTCTAACGAACTCTTCTTTGATATGAGGGCTAGGGAAGCCTTTCAAGGTGTTAAGAATAATCTTGAAAGGCCCACCTTCGGGTACTGGACAACACTCCTCTTTAAAGCAATCAGAAGTCTGAGGATGGCACTTAAAGACAGGTATCATAAAAATCAGGTCCATAAATCCTTTGGAAAGCCAGGTGATGACTTTCTAAATGCACTTGCCAGCGCCAATCTCCCCTTAATACTGAAAAATGTTTTAAGGTACCGTAACATCTGGGAGGGGCATGGCCCACGAGTTTCCGAGGAGGAATACCGTAAACGTTACAGTGTACTCATAGGGGAGCTCAGGAAGGTCAGGGATGTGATAGGGAACACTTACAGCAACGCCTTCCTGGTCATCCCAAGCGAGGGCATCCTTGATGGTGGTGTGCACCGTTACACAGCAAAGCGTTACATGACAACCAGGGCACCCTTCAGGGCTGTGAAACTGGAAAGTGAGGAGCCCATGGATAGTAACAGCATATACCTTGCAAACCCAAACAAGAGGAGGCACCTGGAACTCCTGCCCCTTATAATCAACAATGATGACACATGCTACTTCTACAACGGGATTGATGATGAAACAGGTAAGGCAAGGTACTGTTCCTACCATAACAAGGATAAGGCTGAAATATTTGTAAATCCTCCCCGTAAAATTCTAAATCTTCAGGAAATGCTGAATCCAACTGACCCCTACAATTAACACCAGTATAATGGTTAAATAAAGGAGATAGGAACTGCTCCCACAATTAATATTCAGTCCTCTACAGGATTTCCAGTCTTTATTTTATTCTTTGATGGATTCTCATGCAATCTGCAGAGGAGAATTAAGCCCAGTCCTGCATTGATGCAGAGGATTAAAACATACCCGGCACAGGTCTTTACACCATTCACCTGAACAAGGGTGGAGTTATTAAGATTAACAGACACCACATTCTGAAATAATATAAAAATATTTCACATTAAAATAAAAAAGCAATATATAAATATTGTTGACCATTAATTTATGTGGGGGGTTCTATGAGAATGCTTAGTCTCGGTGAATTAATAGAGTTCTTTGAAATTATTGAATCACCCTGCCTTGAAGACTCAGACATGCTCATCTGGGATTTGAATGAACCTGAGATCATTGATGATTTTGAAGGACCATTGCCAGAAGAAATGTTAGAGGAACCCGAATATCTTGAGGACTTTGAATATCCTGATACTGACTATCCTGAGGACCCTGAAATATACTATGAGGATATTCCATATGAATATCTGTCAGAGACGTATTCAGAATATTATGAAATGGATAAGATTCCGTTTCCAGTAGAAGAGGACTATGAAAAAGAAATACTGGAACTACTAAACCTACTCGAACAGGAAAGACCAGACGAAAAAGAAATACTGGAACTACTAAACCTACTCGAACAGGAAAGACCAGACGAAAAAGAAATACTGGAACTTTTAGATTCTGAATTAAATCAGAACCTTAAAAATAATTAATCCTCAGGCAGAAGCCATACCCTCAACGATCTCCCTGATCTTGTCCTCAACGTTGTCACTGTTCTCGACCACTGTACCGGTCACCACGACATCTGCACCTGCACCTGCAACCCTTGCAGCGTCCTCACCGCTCCTTATACCGCCGCCGACTATGAGTATCTGATCCGTGCACCGCTTAACAAGGGCTATCATCTCCTCAGGCACATGCTCAGGTGCCCCTGAGCCAGCCTCAAGGTAGAAGAGCCTCATGCCAAGGAACTCCGCTGCCATGGCATAGGCGGCTGCAATGTCGGGTTTGTTCCTGGGGACCGGCTTGGTGTCACCGACCCATCCAACCGTACCCCCTGGTTCAACCACCAGGTAGCCCATGGGGAGAGCCTCTATACCCATCTTCTTGACGGTGGCTGCACCCAGGGCCTGGGCACCTATGATCCAGTAGGGGTTTGTGGAGTTAAGGAGACTCATGAAGAATATTGCATCGGCGTAGCGGCTGACACCCGTGGTGTTACCCGGGAAGAGTATTATGGGGACGTCTATGTTCTCCCTGAGGGCCCTGGCTGTGTTATCAAGTTCACTGGAATCTGTGGTTGACCCTCCAAGCATTATACCATCGGTGCCTCCCCTTATGGCAGCCCTGGCTATCTCAACGGCCTCCTCAGGGGTCTGCTCCTCGGGGTCTATGAGGGTAAGGTGTATCTTCCTCTCCCTAAGAATATCATGGAAGTAATCTTCAACCTTCATTTTGAACACTCAGAAAAATAGTAAAAAAGGAGAGGGGGCTGCTTAACCCCTTGGTTCCTTGGCCTTGTACCTTAACCCCTTGTAACCACACTTCCTGCATGTCTTTGCAGTTGGTGGGTTCCTAGCGTTACATTTAAGGCAGATCTTGATATTGAACAGTCTGTTTTCTGCTTCCTCAAACCTTGCCATAATTAGCCTCCTATGAATTTTTTCTGAATCTCTACAACCTCAAGGCTATTCTCAGCCCTGGAGTAAGCTTCAAGAAGTTCACGGTTGAGGTCCAGGAAATGCGGACCCCACTTGAAGTAGGACATTATATCAGACGCTATATCTTTCAGTCCAACTATATAAAGGGTTGCCGCCACTGCCTCTGCAGTTGAGAGTATGCAGGGCTTCCCGTAGTTTGTCGGGTTTGCAGCCACAAGGAAGGGCAGTGACCTGTGGTTCCTTGCGGTCTGGAATATGACGGACGATTTCTTAACCTTTTTCCATGAGCAGTCAAGGGCTGCAATGCCCCGCCTGAGGACCATGTCCCTGTCCTCAGGGGAGACCGCCTTCTCAGAAAAAGGGTTGAGGACAAGTGCCCCTCTTGGTAACTGGTTGAGACTACTTACTATTTTAAATTTTCCCTTCCTTCCAAGTTTGAGGCTCGTGCACTTCTTCCTGTCACACTCCTCTGCATGGTAGACCACAATCTTCATCAGACTGATATTGGTGGTTCCGCTATATAAAATTTGGATGCTGAAAAAGGTGACCATTCATACAGAATCCGGTTAAAACTGAGGATATCCAACAAAACACGATACTGAAAGAACTAAAACATGGCCCTCTCATGCTCCATTATCTTAGCAACAGCACTTGATGGGTCCCTGAGGTCATGGAGGTCATAGTAGCTGCCGCCTGAAGCCAGCGCTATCTCCATGTTGAGGTCCCTTCCACCCCGGGATCCCCTCTCAAAGTTTATCACGGTTGAGGGTATCTCCTCTTCCCTCAGCCTTGAGGCGGCCTCAACGGCCTCCCTCTTTGGGTCCCTCCCGGTCCCCACATTGGGCATGCCATCACTGAGTATGACCATGAATGGGACGTACTCCCCGTGCCTCTTCTCCTCCCGGAGTATCTCAAGACCCCTCTGTATGCCCTGGGCCATGGGTGTTGTCCCACCGACCCTTATGCTCTCCACAGCATCCCTGAAGGAGGATGCATGGGCAGTTGAGGGTATTATTACCCTGGCGTCCCTGCCCCTGAAGCCAACGACACTTATACGGTCCCTGTGCCTCTGGGCATCCTCTATGAACCTCTCTATGAGGCCCTTGACCCTTGCAGCCTTTCTGTCAGAGAACATTGAGCCGCTTATATCGACCACCAGGACTATTGATGCCCTTGCACCGTGTTTACGTATCTTTTCCCGTATATCTCCGGGTTCTATCTCAAGTTCACCCCTGGAGGCCGCCGCCCGGATTGTGGCGTCGATGGCCACATCCCCTGGCTCACCCCTCGGGAACCTGCTCCTTATGTACTTCCCCTTTCTGGTCTTTGACTCGACACGTGCACCGTAGAGCCTCTCCTTCTTCTTCCCCCTGACCTTGAGGAGCTTCTTTATATCGACCTTCACGTCCTCTGTTTCAGGGCTTCTCTCTGAGCCCTCTGCAGATAGACCGGCCAGGGAAGCTGAACCCCCTGACCCTGAACCCTCACCCCCGGATGAGGCCCCTGACTCCTGGCCTGACTCTTCACCTTCAGAACCCCCGGAACCTTCACCCCCTGAAGAGCTGTCTGAGTCGCCCTGATCCTCCTCAGATTCTCTCTCACGTTCCATCTCCTCACGGGCCCTCTGCATCTCCCTCCTTGTGTTCTCGCGGTTGTAGCTCCTGCCGGGTATTCTCTCACCAAGTACAAGGACTATTGCATCCTCAACGTCCTCCTCACGGACCCTTCTTCTTCCATTGAAGGCTGCTATGGCCTTTGATGTCCTCACTATTGCAATGTCAGACCGGTGGCCGTCAACACCGGCATCAACACAGACCCTTGCTATCAGCTCAAGGAGGTCATCGTCGATTGTCACCGCAGGGAGAAGCTTCCTGGCAGCCATTATCCTGTCGCGGAGACTGCTCTGGCTTTCAGCAAACCTCTCAACGAAGCCCTCCGGGTCGTCCTCGAATTCGTCCCTCCTCTTCATTATGAGGACCCGCTGCTTTATGTCGGTCACGGTCTCCACGTTTATGTGTATACCTATCCTGTCTGAGAGCTGGGGCCTCAGTTCGCCCTCTGCAGGGTTCATGGTCCCAACGAGTATGAACCTTGAGGGGTGCTGGAGGGATATGCCCTCCCTCTCCACTGTGTTGACACCGTAGGCCGCTGCATCCAGGAGCACGTCGACCAGGTGGTCATCCAGGAGGTTTATCTCATCCACGTAGAGTATGTTCCTGTTGGCCTCTGCGAGTAT
>Ga0134095_1000870_pt1 | contig 24998 bp, 24 predicted proteins | sample 6_2taG_FD_94449 | JGI IMG/M metagenome (GOLD analysis project Ga0134095, IMG submission 94449) | Switchgrass degrading microbial communities from high solid loading bioreactors in New Hampshire, USA - 6_20_20_110_A2 metaG | ecosystem: Engineered > Bioreactor > Semi-continuous > Anaerobic >... | reverse complement strand
GTTATCGTTTATTTACCAATTTAGTTGAAAACACCTCGCATCTCAGCAAGAAGTTTACATCAAAAAACCGAGTCCAAAATCGGACTCGTTTTTTGTTTTTTGGTGCTGCCGGTAAATTTCAGGTCACTCGATTAGCGCCAGCTCGGGGATTTCGCCTTCGATGCGCAGCCTGCCCTGCGCTAAATAGTGGTTGACCAAATTTCGCCCCATTCGCCAGTCTTCTCCGGCATTAGGACTGGACGGCGGGTGTTTAACGATTAAATATCGTGTCGTCCAGCCGACAAATTCCATCTCTTGTTCCGGTGATGAATCATCTGCCATTTGAACTACCACTAGGCTAAAGCCATAGTGGATTCCTAAGTACAGAGTTCTATCGAACTCTAATTGATTAGGCTATCCCCGTAGTCCCTACGGTTAATCGCAAGGCTTCCTTGCGAAGATTTAAACTTGCGTTGATATCTCGGCCATGATGGGTATGACACTTTGGACACTCCCACTCACGTAACCCAAGATTTTTAACGTCTTTATTTTGATAGCCACAGCATGAACAAAGTTGGCTGGATGGAAAATTTTTCGCTACGGTGACAACTTGCTTTCCATACCATTTCGCTTTGTATTCAAGCATCGTTCTGAATTGATACCAAGATACTTCACTAATAGATTTGGCTAACTTATGATTCTTTAGCATATTACTTACTTGCAAATCTTCAATACCGATTACATCGTGGTTTTTGATGATTTCAGTAGAGATTTTATGCAAGTAATCTGTTCTTGCATTAGTGATTTTTTCATGAATACGAGCAACTTTAATTCGTTGTTTGTTCCAATTAGAACTACCTTTTTTTCGTCTTGATAGAATCCGTTGTGCTTTTGCTAATGTTTCTTCTAATCTTCGAAAAAACTTAGGATTAGAGTAAATCGTTCCATCTGAAAGAATAGCAAATTCTTTCAAGCCGACATCTATGCCAACAGCAGAGTCAGTTTTAGGTAATTCTTGAACTTCTGTTTCTACAAGAATGGATACAAAATATTTTCCACTTGGATTACGTCTGGGAAGGGGGCAGGGTGCCCGAAAGTAGGGAGAGAGTAACTATTCGAAATCCCGGTCAAAAATTCGGGCGAACACAAGGCCGAACCGGTAGAAAAAGTCCAGTACCTTGTCTAAGAGACTGCGTTCTTTCGGTTCATCGCCAAAGGTGGATTTCTCCTCGCTAAGGTTGCGAAGATCGCTGATTGCAGTAGTGAGGTCATCTTCATCGTCCGAAGTGTCTCGGCGCGCCGGGGAAATGCCGAATAGCGCATCCGGGTTTATCTTTACCCATTTATCGCCGCCTTCTTCGTTAAGCCCATCATCTTCAACATCGTCCATAATGCCACCATCCAAAGCGTCATCATCAAAGTCGACATCTATATCATCATTGTCGTCTCCCCGGAAATCATCTCCATCGTCATCATCATAATCATCATCGTCTTCGTCGTCGAAAAACCGCTTATAAATCATGTACATCATGATTGCGCCACCTACAACGAAAAGCATCAGTGCAAAGAAAATCAGAATAATTGCATAAATTGGAATATCCAATTTCCCCTTCCCATTTTCGTTTTCAGTCTGGTCAGATTCAGGAGTGACTGTTGCAGTAGCGGTTTTCGTGCTTGTTGCTGTTGGTGTTGGTGTGATTTGAGTTGGGGTAGTCGTACCGAAAGGCAATTGTTCATCAACTGTCCCAACTGCTTTTTCGGTTTCTGCCGGTGAAATCCTTGCAGTTTTTACCGGAGAAGTGGACAGCGGCCCTGGATAAGGCTCAAGCGTCGGATTGGCAATGCCAGGATAGGGAACACTCGTTGTTACAACGGGACCAGGATAGGGCAAAGCCGTACTGGTTTTATACAGGTATGGTGTAGGCGTTTTAAACGGTGTTGCAGTCCGGTAAGGAGTAGCAGTCTTATAAGCCCACCACGGCGTAGAAGTTGGGCGCGGCGTGGAAGTGAAAGTAGATGTAGGAGTGTGCGTCAGAGTCGGGGTTTTAGTTGGCTTTACTTCCTTATAGAGATCAAACAGCAAAGGAAGATAGACCCCGTGGTCACATTCGATCTTTTCCGTTGGGGTCAGCGTGGGTGTTAATGTTGAAGTTGCCGACGGGGTTATCGTAGGTGTCAATGACACTGTAGGAGTGAATGTGAGCGTGACTGTTGCCGTTTCGGTAGCGGTAGCCGTGCTGGTTGGTGAATCCGTTGGGGTTTCAGTTGTTGGGTCTGGAGTGGGTGAAACAGTAGCAGTATCCTCTGTTGAAACCGGTTCTGTTTCTGTCGGTGTCACGGTTGCCGTTTCAGTTTCTAATGGAGAATCAACATCCTCGGTCGAGATCGGAGGTTCTTCTGTTTCAGAAACAGGCTCTTCTGTCTCCAACTGCAAGAACTGGATCATATCGAAGGGATCGTTTTGCTGATTAATCGCATAAACGGCTGACCCCCAAAACATCACCGATAAAATCAAAATAATTAAAATTAAAGTTTTTCCACACCAATTATTCATAACGAAAATCTATTCCTCTGCAAACCAAATTTGTATTTAATGAGATTATTCGGCAATATTCGATTCAATTTATAATAGCGTTTGGGGTTTTCAGATTGTTCCCCCGAGTATGGAAAAACAAAAAAAGCGTCTCCTGACGCAGAAGATCAGGCAACACTTTTTTGCATTATGCCGAACGAAAATGTCCGGTGATCGGCCTAGAAAAGGCTATCAATCTGAAAGCTGTCTTCCAGTAAGTAAGCAGGGTCAACCTTTGTCCCTTTGCAGGTTGGGCAAGCGACAACATCATCGCCTACTGTCTGGATTGCTCCATTGGCGTTGCATTCCGGGCAAGGATGATTCAAAATCCCTAAGAGACGTGCGAACTGGGCTTCCTTAGCCAGAATTGCTTCTTTTTCTGAAATTCCGAAATCGTCAAAAAGGGACGCCGCTTCGTTTTCTAATCCCCCATCCAGCTTGTCAGCCAGTAGATTGATTTGCTCAAATAGAGTGTCGGCAATTTTGCGCAGGATTTCTGCCGCCCTATTTCTCCAGCTCACCGGGGTAGCTGATCCAGAAAACGCATATTTTGAAATTTCAACCGTCTCGGCACCAATAGAAAGATCGTTCACCATTATTAAGAGTCTCCAGTGGAATAGTGTGTTTGTCTATTTATATGATAGCAATGTCGATATCGCTTTTTGTCGATTTAAACCAAAAAATTCCCCTGATATTCGGGGAATTTTCCATAAATGCGAGTAGCGCAAGGTTTCCCTCGCGCCACTCAAACGTAGAAACCTTTCTGCAAGGAGAGATTCCTACGCCATATTTAATGTTATCCAACGGCTGATTTTCTGTCAATACTTTTAGCCATCAATTAGCAATACCATGCTCGCGTTCATATTCTTCCATAGCATTGACAACCTTTTGATATCTATTCTGGATGTTCTCCTCATCAAAATCTACAAAGGTCATTTCCCACAAAATGTGGGCCAGTGTATCCACTTCCCCCCATGCTTCGACCGCTTTGCCAACTTCATACCCCAGCCATTCTCTCCATGGCCGGAATTCCAGAGCATAAGTCTGCGAATCACCCTCGTGATAACCGGAAACATCGAAGAAGTGTTCACCAAAATCCTCGTCAAAAAACCACTCGATGACGACCTGCATCTTATCTGAATTTTTAACGACTTCATTCTGCGGTACATTGACAAGGTTGGAAAACGCTTTGGCGTACCGAGCACGGTTCTCTTCCTGGTCGGGGTACAGGATAACCAAACGGGCGAAAACCTCGTCAAAATTCTGTGCATTGCGGTCAACTAATTCTTTCAGGTTCAATGTGAACTCCTTTTCTTTTGACCGATAGATTCCAGAGGGCCTGTTCTTGTGATTTCTAAACATCAATAAAAATAAATTGTTTTGTACATTTATTATATCATTGTTGTCCTTGTTTTTTTATTATTCACCGGACAATGATTCGAGAAAACCGCGCTTTTTCCCCGAAGCGGACAGATTATGCTTTATTCCAATACGAATTTGTTCCATACTCAGCGGAAGGAGAGGGATTCGAACCCCCGACGGTTATTCACCGTACCCGATCTCGAATCGGGCGCAATCAGCCTCTCTGCCATCCTTCCTCTAATGATATTGGCTAGACTAAAACCAAAATCTGTCACTCGTATAAATCATAATTTGGCCGATTGTTCAAAAATAAGCCATAGCATGTCCTAAAATACAGAATAAAGCATAATGTGGCCGATAATTAGAAAAAAACGGTTATAACGGCAGTTATAAAGCATAATCTGTCCGAAGCGGACAGATTATGCTTTATTTTCATCCACTTTTATTGTTTTTTGAACCAGCGGAGAGGGTGGGATTCGAACCCACGGTGGCTGTAACGCCACACCTGTTTAGCAAACAGTCACCATCAACCGCTCGGTCACCTCTCCATTCAGGCTGGGGCTAAGGGATTCGAACCCTTGGACGAGGGATTACCCCGCCACACGATTTCCAGTCGTGCCAGATCAACCACTCCTGCAAGCCCCAGTGCTCGACCAAATCCATTATCCTTCCTAGGTATAAATCATAATTTGGTCGATTGTCATAGTCTGCTCGAAACGGACAATTTATGCTTTATTTCTAACACTCGAAATCCGTTCCATTTCAGCGGAGGGAGAGGGATTCGAACCCCCGGTGGGTTGCCCCACAACTGTTTTCAAGACAGCCGCCTTCGTCCACTCGGCCATCCCTCCAGTAGCGCCAGAGGGCGGGATCGAACCGCCGACACCTGCATTTTCAGTGCAGTGCTCTACCGACTGAGCTACCCTGGCATTTCAAAGAACTAAAAAGCGCACGCTGGTTTAGCGTGCGCTTGGGGGTCTCTTGTGGTGGTTTACGACATATTTTCTACTCAACGCAAACCAGCCCATCAGCGCACGCTGTTGGGAAAAAGCTGGAAAACGATGAGGAGAAAACTGTCCGAACCATTTTATTAATTAAAATCCTTCCGAAAATATTGTATATATATTGTACCATAAACACTGATTTTGTCAATAAGCAATTTATTATTTTTTTGAGATTTATTTCGAATATCCGGTTTTTAGGAATTTATCAATTGGGCCATGATGCCGTCAATCGTATGGGAGGACGATGCGATGGCGGTTTTACTATTCCACGATGATGCCCTGAACATACTCCCTAAACTGCCAGATCATTCTGTGGATTTGGCCCCTACTTCCAGGTGAAAAGAATGGTTGGGACAATCCGTGGAAATCCGAGGGCGAATTCTTCGACTGTCTTCGTCTGTTTTGCAACGAGTGGCGGGGGTGCTGAAATACAGTGAGAGTATTTACCTGTTTTGCGCCCCGTCTCGTGCCGCCAGAATCGAACTCGTGCTTGCAGAGTCGTTCAATATCCTGAACAACATCACTTAGCTGAAGCCTGCTGACCCCGGAATTGACGGTTGGTGTAAAAAGATGTCCAAAACCGCACTCCGGCGCTGGTACAACCATTCCGAGCGGATCATCTTTGCCGGGCAGATGAACCCGTTTGGAAAAAACCGGAAGCCCTGCTTTTGCAACGGGGGCTTTCACAAAAAGAGCTGACCGAAATGGTGGGCGCTTATGGAAAGGTCAATCACGGCGGGGCGGTTAATAACTGGGAAAAGGGGCTGAATATCCCAGGCGACCGCTTCTACGCCAGGCTACAGGGAATCTTCCCGGAGCTGGGGGATAAAACGGACTGGGTCAGGCCGTTCAATATCGCCTCTGGCGAGACCGAATACTGTGATTTCTGGAGTTTCAAGACCGTCCGGCACACGGAGCGCCTGCACCCTTGCGAAAAACCCGTCGAACTTCTCCGGCATATCATCAAAACTAGCTCGTATGCGGGAGGGACGGTGTTGGACTGTTTCATGGTAAGCGGTTCGACCGGGCAGGCGGCAGTGGAATTAGGAAGGAATTTTATCGGGGCGGAAAAGAATTCTTATTACTTTCAGGTTACCCACCAGCGTATTCTTGCCAACCAGACTGATCTAAATGCACTGCACCAGATTTTGTAGAAAATCCAAAGTCCGATTATAATCTGCCGATGCCAGAAAAGAACACTTCCCCGCAAATTCCAGAGCAATTTTTGCCCCGGTGGTCATTTTTACCCACCGAATACCTATAATAAATACAAGAGAGAAAAAACACCAACCAACGCACCAACCTATCCAATTTGTCCTGTTATTAGCAAAGGAACCCCATGATTTTCACAGTTGAAGAAAAAAAACGTTTTGTCCAGCGGGGAATGAAAAAGCCTGGTGTCGCTTTATACATGTACTCCCCTGATGAAAAAGAATTCTTGCAGGTCTTTGAACAGCACAAGAAGGAATATTACACCAACCATTTTCACGAAATTCAGCCCTTTTTCAGCTTGATTTATCGCCACATGGATGATAAAGAATGCGCTCAAATTGATGAGCTGATTTATCAATTTTCATGCGGCAATTACGATGGCTACGTGGAATGGGCTAACAAATCGTTCCCGAACTCCTTCGCTACGTTTACTCTGGATGACATGCCCTGTCCCAAGTACGACAGAAATCGCATCAATAACCCTCAGGAACTGGCCGCTCTTTACGGCGGTAAGTTTGACCGCAGTCAGCGAAAAGAAGCAGAAGCATTTGTGCGGGAACAGCTCGGCCCCGAATTCCCCCTCCGCTTTGAACCCTACAGGGTTATCTTCGGAAAGAAACTCATCCAGATTCCGCACGGTCATGGTATGCAAACCAACGCCTTAGATTATCCATTTTCAAAGGCTAAATGGCTGAAACACGTACGGGACGCCCAGGAAGCCAGTGCTGTGGTGAGACGGCACACGATAGACGAATTACGACAACTGATAAAGTCTTTTCGGGGATCGTAAACTACTTCTCCATCCCCTAAACAATACAGCCCGCTGGAATGGCGGGCTGTATTGTCGATTAAATTCTATGCTCGCGCAAAAATTCTCCTAGTCGCACCGGACAGTATCCTAACACTTCAACCGAGAGGTTAAAGTGGATTCCATCGTTTTCAAATTCACACGGGTTATTATGGATATGTCCGTGAAAGTTAACAGCCCCGTTAGGGTTCAATACCTTGAGCGGACGGTGTGATAGAATGATTTTACGGTGGCCGAGCAGGAAGCATAAAAATTGTTCAGAAAAGGCGTGGGCAAAACCGAACAACGTGCCGACACTACCGCCCCTATCGTGGTTTCCTCGGAAGAGATATTTCACTCCCGTCAGGGACTTTCCCAAATTCTCCCAATCGGATTTTTTGCCCAACGCGACATCTCCCAGGTGAAGAACGATATCTTCCGGCTTCACCAAACGTTTCCAGTTCTGGACAATTAGCTCCTGCCAGTTTTCAGGCCGTTGGCAGTAACGTCCGATATTGACGTGAAAAAAATGGGTATCTGAGATCAAAAAGGTATTTTCAGCAAACCATGATGGAGCTGGCTGAAAGTCCTCTTTGGAAGCATCGATAACTTGATAGGTTTCGAATTTATTCACAGAAAATCCTTCCTTATAAAATTACCAATACTATAATGATGTCAGGAATCTCTTAGCATTATGAATGAAACATACCAGGATTACGGTGTCATCACTATTCGAGATGGTGTTAGATGGTCTGATCCAATATTCGGAAAAATCACCCCGAATAATATTTTTATTGGATCGAGAAAAACCGGCCCGCTGGATAAAGGTTGCCGTATTCTCAAAAGATACGAAAACCTACCAGAAGACCAGGCTTACCGGATGTACGTAGGTGAATTTCTCGTTCCGAAACCGGCGCTTATCAAAAGCCCTGGTTGGCTTTCTCCTACCGGCGCATTCTTTCCCTGCGCATCGGGCGATCACACCCTGCTTGGGTTGAGACTGTCTTATCTATATTACGACTCTCATTATGGTGAAAGAGATTTGATTGGTTGGTTCCGCATCAAACGGGATGGAAAAATTTTCCCAGCCAATCCTGATACAAAACTCAACAAGAAACAATTCGATAGTATAATCGCGATCTACAAAGCACCAATCACAGAGAATACCCATCCCGAATTTGATAAAAACCTGATTGAAACGCTTACCATCTGGTCATCCTGATCCCAGTCTAAACCCCTTTAAAAATGGAAAAACCCTGAGCATTCAGGGTTTTTCCATTTAGAGAAAGGAGGCACACATGGAGCTGTGAACTAAGCTGGCTCTTGCTGATACTTTTCTTTTTCTTTCACCCTGCATTCATCACACACTTTAATCACACCAAAACCGCGAATATGATAACCTAAGCGGTAAAAAGAAGGAACATCTTCGCCGATAAACTGCATCGCCCAGATTGCAGTATTATTTTTGCAGAGCTGGCCTTTTGGTTCTCGTTTCATAAATTCCTTCTTCCCAAATTTATTTATTACAAATATTATAATGCCGTATTTTATAATTGTCAAATAGCGAGAAATTATTTTTGGTGATAACAATAAAATCAGGCTACCTAAAAAGATAGCCTGATTTATAGATTCATCTACGGCTAGAAAGAATCTTCATAATATCCATAATCCTCATCATTGCCCCAGCCAATACTCCACAAGGCAGATTCCGCATCGCCATCTAGAGGATCATCCCGTTCTATCTCGAAGGATTCATCTTCTTCCCAATCATCTTCAATTTCCAGATCATCTTCTAGATAGAAGTATTCAGCTTCAATTGCCAAATAATCGTCAATAACATTCGATATGTTTTCGGGGATTTCACTTTGATCGGTCACCTTAGCCCCAAATATAGCATCGGTAAGTGGAAATTTAATATTTTTTATTTCCTGATCGATGATGGATGCACACCGGGCATCAGCAGGAATTTGATAATAACGGGAGTTGAGATTCAGAATGTAGGTGTATTCGCCGTTCTCTGATGGCTTCCGGTACAGGGTGAAATACTGCCCGTACCGCTGTAAGTTGTCCGGCATCAGGTATTCAGCCTGATTAAATGTCGGTTTTTCTCGGCGCATGGCAATAACGCTTTCCTTCACCCTGCTGTTGAATGATGGATCGCCAAGTACAGACGCGGCGAAGGACTCCCCGAGCTTATCGCTAAGGTATTTTTCAAATGATGGATACAGCTCGATATCATCCAATCCCACGTTCAATGTCTGGGCGCGAGAGAAAATAGCTTCGCTGGCATCCAGGATAGATTGTGCGCTAGTTTGCGATGCTGAAATGGGGGCAACACCCAGCTTCTCCGACACGCTGTATGGGTGTTTTGTTTTATCGCTACAAACCATAAAATCGCCTCCATATTTCTGTTTTTTGTCGGGATACGATTTCGTCATTAAACGGACGCTTTCGCCCCTTATTCAATCCTAATTTGTATTTTTACGCCCTCTGCTAACCCCACAAAAATTTATATTATTTTTATTGATACAATTTATATATTTTTTCTAATAATTTTTTGTTTTATTCTAGTTCCTATAATATTTATCATTGACATATAGGAACTAGAAATGCCTAAGGTCGTTTTTGGGAACGTTTACGTACATCGAGAATATGTTGCGACTCTGGATGAGAGTCTGCAAGAGCTGGTTTCAAATGCTCAAAGATATTTACCCCAGGATTTCCTTTGGAACTTATTAAAAATCCCCAAAGACAGAAAAAGAGTAACCTTCAGCCTATATAAGGATTTCGACCACTGCCCACATCCTGAACTATCAGAATGGGTAAAAGTTGACCTGCAAAGCGGGGCATGTAAGCGCGGACAGGGTTCAAAATCCAATCCTCTTATCCTGCATAGAAAAGAGACGTTTGTAAGCCCGGAACATCCTCTTTACGACCTGTTTGCCGCGCTTACTGATGCAGAAGAAAAGGTGGGACTGCTTGACCCGTCAATAGGGAAATACATCGGCAGGAAGGTTTACTGGGAAAATTTACTGAAAGAACGCGGTCTTGAAATTGTAGATCACAAACTGCAGTCCATTTCTCGCTACCTGTCGCTGGAGATGTCTAGCAAGACTGCAATCCATCGCAAAGGGCCATCAGCGGTTGCCCGCTTCCTGGTCAAAAAGAATTTATTGAAAGGGCCCGTGTTCGATTGGGGGTGTGGTTTCGGCTCGGACATTGCCTATTACCGGCAGATGGGATTCAAAAGTGAAGGTTTTGACCCCGCTCATCGCTGTAGCCCTGCCCCATTCGACCTTGAAAAAGGCGAGTTTAAGACGGTCTGTTGCACCTATGTGTTGAACACCCTCGCCTTTGAGCAAGAACGGCTTCTTGTTCTGAAAGATATTTACGATTTCCTGCCTGAAGGCGGGATCATATTTCTGGCAGTACGAACTCAAAAAGAGATTGAAATAGAAAGAAAAAATAGCTGGAAACCATTCAACGATGGTTGGATAACACCTAAAAAAACATTTCAAAGGGGATTTTCTGAAAATGAATTGTTTGAATTATTAAATAAATCAGGATTTTGTGATATAAATGTAATTAAATTTGAGCCAATTATTGTAAAAGGAACAAAAAAACGTCAGATAAATATTGTTTCAAATTGAAAATGAATCGATAACAAAATCAGAACCAGTTGCGGTTCGCTTCGGTTTTACCAGCCACAGCTTGAAACAAACTGCACCAATAATCAAGGGTAATTCGTCATGGCAATCATCGAGAATTTCTTTATTAACGGCATTGAAGCCCTGAAAGCAAAGAAGCACCCGTTCGCACTAGCTGGTGTTTGGCCTTTTGATTCGGATCACCAACACCTTCTAATGCAAACAAACCGTGAGTGCGTAATTAACTGGGCAAAAGGGGTTCTTGATAATCCCAATGTTGTCTTTTTAGACACTGAAACCACGGGATTAAATAAATACAACGACGATGAAGTGGTCGAATTAACGATTGTTAGCAACAACGGGAAAGTCTTGCTGAGTCAGGTGTTTAAGCCCTCACGGTCTATCCCTCGAAGCGCCAGCGAGGTTCATGGTATCTGGCAAAAGCACGTTGAAAACCTTTTCCCCATTTCTGGCTCGTGGAGTCAGATTGCCAATATTTTGAGCGGCAAAGAGATCGTCTCTTATAACGCCAAATTTGACCGTGGGATTATGGTCAGCACGTCCCGGATTCACAATCTGAAACCGACCGAAAATTATGAAACTCCACGCTGGACGTGCGCAATGAAGATTTATTCCACTTATCGCAACTCTATGGCGTGGTGGAAGCTGGAGGAAGCACTTACTGATGAAAAAAAGGCGATAACCGTAGGGTCAGCCCACAGCGCGGTCATTGACACACTGGCTGTGTATGAGCTGGTCAAAGTTCTTGCTCAACAGGACGCCGATAAATTCTCTCTACCTCCAACCGACTCGATCCCCGAAAGTACAATCCAGGCAATTAACAGGTGTATGGTAAGAAAAGAATGGTTGGAGATGGAGTTCAAGGTAGAGGGTTCTTTCCCTGAGTTATGGGTTCCAAAATACGTTGTTCCAGTGGCCCTTTTCCAGAGTGAGGAAGGTTATTTTTATATGACCGCCCTTGAGAAGGGTTGCGAGAAAACCTACAGGCTTGACCGGGTAAGGTTTAAACACATCGAATAACAAAGCGAGCGTAATGGATCGCCCGCTTAATTTCTATATCTCTGTTATTAGCCCGGAAACACCCGCATCAAAGGTAGTAATCGCTCTCTATATATTCGATACAGTCCGGGCACAGCCCGGACACCCCGTAACTGTTCAGTGGAGCAAAATATTTCTGGTGACATTTCAGACAGAACTGAACGGCCAGCGGTTTAATATCCCCATCAAGGAAAAATACTGAATCACCAAAATCCAACTGTCCCGATGCCAGCAGGCTAGATGGATCGGAGTTATCCACTAGCAAGTAGTGATTGAATCCATTACGGTTTAGGCCTAATAATCGCAACATATAAAATCCGTCTTATTTAATACAATTATTAATATTATACCAGGTCAAAATCAAAAAGCCGGTAAATCCCGGCTTTTTGATTTTGACAGTTAATCTGAAAGAACCACCTACCCCTAACCGGGGATTTCAGGGGGTGTAATTCCATCCGAGAGATCGTACACGACTTTCTCACCACCGTCAATTGAGTAAACAAGCCGGTAGTCGGTGCGGTTTGCAGGAACTTCAAAGCCAATTTGGGTATCCGCCGTTTCGCCGGCTTTGAGAACGCCTTTCGGAATCTTGTCGCTGACCACAGGAGAAGCATCTGGCTTCACATCAAAGCGCGTTCCATCCCCATCAACGATATAAATTTCAACAACATCCTCGGTTTTGATTTCCTGCACGGTGTTATTCGTAATTGCAACGCCCACCACAAGGAACATGTTGCCTTCCGAGGGGGATTTCGATGCGTGACCGAGAGGGAGAGGGACAAGGCTTTGGTAATTTACTGAAACAGACTCCGCATTGTAGGCGATACCAATTCCGCGCGGCTCAATTTCAAGTGCTTCCTTGTCTACAACCACCTTGTTCTCTGTGACCGGAACGGATTTTCCTGATGATGGCTGGCTACTGGTATCGGCTACAGGGTTCGAAATCGGCCTGCAAGATGACAAAATTACCGACATCAAAAGAAATACAACAATAAAAATTTTCCGCATACCTGTAAACCTCCAAATTGTTCATTATGTTAGTTTATATTAGCGACCGTGTAAATCGAAGGCATTCAATTTTCCATCTACCCTGAACGCCTGTTGAAGCAATTGTTCGAGCTGTTCATCTAATTTTTCCACTGAGGCGAGATCACCATCCCCGATTAATTCCAGGGGGACATATTGTATTTGTACCTGTGGATCAATGATCTTCAAAACTTTGTTTTGGGCTTCCAGCGTTTGATTGATTACGCGGATTTTGTTGTTCATGCCGGACAGGATGCCCTCGCGCTTCGTTCGCAGATGGGGTGACAGCATCTCCCTGGTAGATGGAAATAATTGAAGATGAACAGTTTTTATAGACTGCCGCAGTTGCCCTATTTCCTCGATCAATTCTTTATTTATCAAAAGGGCATCCTTAATCAGGATTTTACGTGTCTTGTTCGAGCTGTTATCCGGTACAGAAATTTGAACGCCCCCCGATAATCCGGTCATGCCATCGGGATTATTCGCATTGCAGGACATCGTTCCTCCACCGCCTTCAACTTTTGCTTATTAAAGACGAATATTATGACTTTTTATATAGTTGTTCAATATTTTCATACTGGAACTGTTGCGAGATAAATTGAAGGTCAGATTAATTGTACAACCATTTTTCTTCCACCACTCCCGGCCATCTTCAGTTGCCATCAGGTCGGATATTCGCTTACAGTCGTGAAATTTGGGTGGTAGTTCCCTAATGATACGTTTGGGCAGTGCCTTTAATGAGTTGTCAAAACCGAGGCGAGGCCATGTGTAATAGCCGTTCGCGGGCATTCGGATCGTATATCCGTCGGGCATTAACTCCCCTTTTTTACCACGCGCTTCATCGCCATAATAATACATGTGTGTTGCACCTTCAGCATAGATTTTTTTTAGCCCAATTGATCTGGCCGCCATCACCATTCTCACAAACAATCGTGTTCCAAAATGTATGGGGGCGTTTTCGACCAGGTGAATGGTGTCAATACTGATGACTTTCCCATTATCTTCTGTCAGCGTAAGTTCTGCAGGTGCTTCAAAAAGGGGATGGTCAACCTTAGCCTGAATTTCATTCAAAAAACGGGAAATGTACAGCCGCGCATCCGGTGGACATAAAAACAAACCGGCGAGCGTGTTCTGATCCTTTCTACCCTCTAAAAATTCTTCTAACAGGTATTCAGCATCAGAGGTAACCGTAACCTCTTTCAAACTGCCAGAAAAATAACCTCGCGAATCCTCATCCATTAAGTGAGATGTCGTGAGGTCATTGAGATAAAAATCAACGATACTTCGATTATTTAGCTGGATATCCATCTACAAAGACAATTACTGTTTCAAAAATATTTATATTGATATATTAGCAACGCGATGAATCAAGTCGGCATCAGACTAAGTTGATCTGATGCCGATTTCGTTTACTGAAACAAAAATAATTTTTATTTAGTGCAGAAAATGATCTTCATAAAAATCAAATTGTCTCTGTAATGTGGTATGCAAAAATTCACTTCACAAATTGATCCAAATATCAAAGTCGCATGGCGGCGGTTCTGTTTTCAAAATACATAAAGGCCTGAATAAAAAAATAAAACCGCTGACCAGTGTCCATGAGCTGGCCGATAAGGTGCTTGAACTCTCCTTTTTTGATTCGCCGGTTTATCTGTCACTGCTACATGAACTAACACGGTTTGATGCAGAGGCTATGGAAGAATACCGGCGAGTCGTTGGAGAACTTTTTTCTATAGTAGAGCGTACAGATGAAACGGTACCAATACAATCATTGGCGGCTCTGGGCGCATTAGAAAAAATAGCATTTTCATTATCCATTGAAGATCAGATAAAGATCGAAAAATTAGGCAAACAATTAGACCAATTGCGCCGTGATAATCTGGTCAAAAACTCTGAATGTCACTGCATTAGCGATAAATTCAGATCAGATAACCTGACTGTCGTCGAATGCAGTCGGTGCAATTGGACGAATCAATACTCATCTCCAATTGATAGCGGCAGGAATCTTGTGCTTTCTGCTTGTCCAAATTGCAATCCAAAAATCAAAACCCAACACGAAAAGGCCCTGATCGGAAAAATATACAGTGACTCAACAGAATATTTATTGGGAGATTTTTCATTTTTCAATGCAGATGACAAACGTGTTTTTACCGAAATGAAGATTCGGGAGACGCGTTGGATTAGAAATAAACCGCCCAAAGATATGCAAAAGAGGCGCGTTTATCGTGCAGAAGATACCTTCTCAGTCGAAGGGAGGCAGTTTTCCAATCAAGATGAAATTCAAAACTATATAAACTCGTTGCTGGAAACAGAATGGTTTAAAAAACATTTTCCGCACGGAAAGCCTATTAGGGTGAAGCTAAATGATAGCCCGCAAAAATCCCAATCCATTTCTAAGGGAGACAATTGGTTGTCAATCTCTCCGAACATGATGAATGAACTGACCATTTTGCATGAACTCGCTCATCAGGTGATTCAAAATCAACCGCCATACATATCCTTTTTTGAACAGCCACATGGTGACCTGTTTGCCTATACGTTCTTAAAATTAGTGGATAAACGAATGGGAGCTGATGCTAGAAGAAGATTGGAAGATGCGTTTGATAACCACAATGTCCGCTGGCGGAGTGCTGAGAAAAAGTACGACGAAATGCTGGCATTATCTGCCGCCAGTGAAAGCTAGTCGTGGTCAATACGCAATATGTGAGAAAAAACGGCCACCTGATAAAGGTGGCCGTTTTCGACTTTAACTGAAAATACAGGTCAATCATCTTCGTAATATAAAGCGGTCTCCGGGTTGATGACGAGATAATAAGAACCGTTCCTTTGACCAGAAAATTCGCTGGAATAAAACGCCCGGACAGTCCCATCAGCATCGACTTTTACTTCGACGGATTTATCGCGCTTTGTCCCCTGCGTATTGTACGTGAACGGTTTCCTTTGTTCAATCGCTTCTCTCAGCTGGGAGACCACATAATCCCCTACCCTACCACCTCCAAAAGCCTGCTTGATGCTGACGGTCTTTAGCCGCTGATCTCCATCGTACTTAGACGGATTTTCTAATAATTCTTTTTTCAGGTCAGGCCACAAATTTGGATGGATTTTTTCTGCAATTTTTGCGGCGCGAACATCAAAAGGCTCAGGGATTGTCTTTTTTTCCAAGACCCGCATACCAATCATTCGATCACGGGGTAGTTTGGAAAGTGCAAAACCACGCGTTCGGCTTGTGTGGTAAGCCAGCTCACCTGTTTTTGAAACAAATATCCGCAGTGCTTTGCGTGTTACCTGCTGATTGCTTTTCATCGAGATTCTGTTTGTAGGTATATATACAGGCGATTCAAATTCGAACTCAACTGTGAAATCATAAGGAATCGATCCGGTCTCAGCTTTAATATCATCCATCCAACCGGATATTACTTCATCGATTTCTGTATCCAGGTGATCTTCAAAAATCATTTGGTAGCGAGAGTTCTGGTAGCGTTTTTGCAGTTTAGAAACCGCCAATGCCCGATTTTGAAGATAACGAGTGACGACATTCCTGGCATCTTCGTCCGTAAAATCCTTGTTCCAGTATCGGTTCAAATCTGAGTTGTCATTGCCTAACTTGACCTGATGGAAGCAAAATTCTCCATTAGAGTTGCGACCGATTTGAATTAAAAGATATTGGTAGGCATTTTCATCCCCGCAATAATCACGATTGGGAACGCGCGATAACAGATAATCCTTACCACCGATGGAATAATGAGAGACAATATCCATTTTCCAGTTGGATGCTCTGAGGCTATCAATTTCAGGATACTTTTTCAAGCAGTATGCGTCGGAGTCGGACGGTATTTCTTCCAGCAAGGGGATATAAGTAGACGCACTGCGCGCCTTCCCCGTCCCGCCATACTCGCCCGAAGTTGTATTGGGTTTTTTACAGGCATTTCCACAAACCATAGTGTTTCTCCTTCGACAGGTAATTCTTTACTAAGGGACGGATTGCGCTTGATAAGGTGTGATATTTGACAGTCTTTCTGACAGGGAAAAGGGTTTAGTATAATTAGTATATACTTTTTAAATTGATAATAATCAACGCATGAAATACCCAGGGGCTGTAATCAATAACAAAAAAAACAGCCGGTGTTTTCGGCTGTTTTTATATAAGGCATCAGGGTTCTAAATCAGAGACTGTTGGGGGTTTCGTCATAGTGTTGCTGATACCAGCGTTCCAGGCATGGGCGCTTGCGTTCCAGCACTTCCAATGTTTCTTTCAGTTTTTGGATAACCGTAGCTAATCCTTTAAACTTCCAGATTTCAACGGCATCTTCCATCATGCCATTTCTTCCAAAGCAAGGCGTCTGTCCCAGATAATTTTTCCAGAAAGATTCTTCAGCAGTCTCTAACTCGTGTACCAGTTCCTCGGGTGACAGAACTTCGATCCGGTCAGAAAAGAGTTTCTCAACATTCTTGGGGATGTGTGTGAAAACATCCTCTCCAAAAAAGGCCCTGAACCACAGCTTTACCATTTCTTCGTGCTGGATCAATGATGCAGAATGATTAATCAGCGTGGTAGCAGGAGAAATCATCAATCCACTCACGAATACATCATTACAGATTAAATACTGCTGAACCGCTTCGATTACCGGGAGAATGGCAATCCTTTTATATTCTTCGGGGCTGATAACAGCAATTTCCTTATCTTCCATTTTGATCTCCGTATTCTTACTGTCAAATCCGACCAACCAATAAGTAGATGATATTAAGGCACAGAAAACATTTTCCAGGATAAAAACAGCGAAGCGGTTGTATTTTCGAGTAATAAAACCACCCGTTTTTTTTCGAGTGGTTTTTACTTTTTTATATTAGCTGTGCAAAAACCTTTTTACATCAAGAAAGCCAGCACTCTACAATGTCATTCACCCCTTCCATTGTGAAATCAACAAATTCTTTCAAGACCGATAACGGTATCCCATTGAAAACTGGCAGAATGTTTTTCGCCACCAGTACCCCCTCTGACCCTATTCCTGCCACAAACAGGGTCACCGGAGTTTCTGTTCCAGTATTGATATTGACCGCTAGATCAAGCATACTGGCATAATCGTTCTTCGAGAATGTTGCCAAAACGGTACTCAATTCCAGATAAGGCAGTTCAGCCGTACTACAGGGATGGTGGCGCAGTTGAAGTTTTCCAGAGCGTGCACGCTCTGTATGTTTATCTATATGCACAAGCTTTGCGCTGTTTCTAAAGAGACCTGATTCGATGGGATAGTATTTCTGCAAATGAGAAACAATGGAGTGGAAGCTGATATCAGAAACCAAACCTTGATCATTCACTGCATCCCGCTTTATCTGGTTCAGGATGAATTTCGAAAAACCCTCTGGTGGTTGATTAAGCGGCATCATCGAACTTCTCAATTCGCTGGTCATATACGTATCAAGTGTTTTTTTCGCTATTTCGTGGATGCCGTGAATGATGGGGGCAAAATAATCCTGAACAGTGGGGACAAGCGGAATAACGTAGTCCAGAACTATCCAGGCAACATTTTCAAATTTATCCATCAAGCAGTAGTTTTTCAAAGATGCGGCAGGCGGGTAACCAGCATTACACCGGTTCAAATGAACCTTTAGATAATCCTCGTCCAAACCTGCGATTTTCAGGGTGAACGGGGCGGTAATCCTCATTTCAAGCCCGTTTTGGATTTCGCGAAATAGGGTGTGGGCTGGTACGCCAAAGGGATTTATATCTGAAAAGTAACTGCTGGCAGTCGCATACCACGAAGTGAGCTTTTTAAATTTTCGATCTTCAGTTGTCACCATCACTGCCTCCAGAGCGGCTCGCATCATCCAACACCGCCTCAAACAATAGGTTTCCTCTAAAAGACGGTTTTCTTATTCAAAAAAGGCCGCCTGTCCACACATGAATTAGGCAAATTTTGTATTTATTAGGTTTACTAAAAAATTACGTATTTTTTCTGTAATTAGAATTTAAGTCTTTAATCACCCCCAATAATTGTCAACAATCAACCTCAAGTGCCCCAATATATGGGGGATACCCTTTATATATTCAAAAATTACCTATATGTTCATTTGGATTTTAATGGGTAGATACCCATCTGCTATAAAACAGAAAAACCCCATTGCTATTATTAAATCTAAAAGCTGGTATTCGAGATGAGGACATGCAGATAAACCAATTAGAAACCCGGCGCGTATTAGAATATTATGGAATAACCCCGACAAAAGAAAGCTCGGGGAAATCTTTTTATCAGTGCCCCCTGCCAGAACACAAGGAACAGCACGGCAATTCCTTTGTCGTATTTGAAGACAATGGCTGGCACTGCTTCGGCAAATGCGGTCGAAGCGGGAACGCCGTGACTTTTATTATGGCCTATAAGGGCATCCCCTTTGCTCTGGCAGTCAAAGAGGCCGAGAAGATATTCGGCGTAAAACTGGAATACGACAAAACAAAAGAAAAATACCAGCCTCTTTATAACGCCAACGCCGAGTTAGCCAGCATTTACCAGAAAGCCTTAGCTACCAAGCCAAACATCATCCAGTACCTGAAAGAGCGGGGGATGACAGAAGAGTCCATCCAGTATTGGTGCGTGGGCTGGGCCGAGGCCGATCATGTGCTGGATGCCCCCGACAAATATGAGTTATATGCACAGGCCGGGTTGATGCTTAAAAAGGATAAGTACATCCCGGTGTTCAATCGCCGTATAGTTTTTCCCATTCGGGATATCTCTGGCGACATCATCGGATTTACCGGGCGTGTTGATCCTTTCGCAAGCAGTGAATACAAGGAAAAGACCGGGAAGTATATCAACACAGCCACGACCGAAATTTTTGAGAAAAAGAAGGCCGTTTTTGGCTATGGCAGTCGCTTCAACGAGCTGGTAAAGGAACACAAATTCATTGGCCTGGTAGAAGGGGCGATGGATTCCGTAATCCCCCAACAGGAAGGGTTGCCAATGCTGGCACTGATGGGGTTGGGAAGCAATGACCCAGGGGTTCTCCGATCTCTGACTCGATTTGCCCGCACGCTCATATTTTGCTACGACGGTGATGAAGCAGGATATAACCGGGCATTTTCAATCTGCGTCAACGGTTTATTCGGATTTATTGATGAAAATCCGAAAGTTATTGTTCGGATGGCTTTTCTGCCGGATGGTTATGACCCGGATGAGTTTGTAATCAAATTCGGAAAAGATAAACTGCTTGAAATCCTGACCAAAGGGCAGACCGCCGAGGAATTTGTCGTTTCCAAAATTATTTCCGATGGTCTAAAAATTGAATCACTGGCCGAGCGCCGGGCATGGCTTTTCGAAAATCACGAAAAATCCATTGCTAATCTGCCTAAATTAATGCGTTCTACTCTTTTGAAGAGAATTTCTGAAAGTCTGGAGCTGGATATTGTTCCTTACTTTGAGGCGTTGCCATCTTTCAAAAACAAATCCTATCCTGAACACACAACCAGCCACGTCCATACGACTGTTCAGAAGTCAAAGAACAACGTATCACAGACGGTGCATGACAACGAACCTCAATATGCCGAATCAGCCGATGAGAGGAAAAAGCGAGCAGAACACCGGAGGATGCTCCAGACTCTGCACAAAAATTACCCTGCCCTATTCACTATAAAAAGCAACCATGAACTTTTGGAAATTGCCAACAATTTCATTCTTCAGGTTGGTCTGACGCCCCTCACATATATTGATGTGCCGAACGACTTTTCGATTGTTTCGAATATCCCGGCGAACACCTACTGGAAAAACAGGGATCACCGGGCAGGTTTTTTGAGGGAATACAACACACTGGTTGCAAAGCACTATTTTGAAAAAGGCAACCTGACCGAAGCTGAAACACTCCAAATCCAACAAAAAATGGTTCAGCTCAACGAAATCGTGATGAAGAAGTACAACGGCTAATTGAAACGGGAGAAAAGATAGTGAAAATCACTGATGAGGTCAAAAACTACGTCCGGCAGATTTCCGCTAAGGCTCAAATGAACCCGGAGCTTTTTATTGCTGAACCAAAAGAGCTTTTCGAATCACAGGCCAGGAAATTAACAGCCCACTTGAAAATCTGCTGGCAGAAGATCATCTCTACCGGAGAGCCACAGCGCATCATCATCCACGGCGACTACGATGTCGATGGCGTGTCGTCTGCCGCCATTCTTTCGAAAGTTCTAAAACAGGTGCTTCCACAGGCAGAAATCGAGGTGTTTTTGCCCCGTCGCTCCAGTGGTTACGGCATCACCGAAGACTCGATTGCTAGGTTTAACGAATACCAGCCAGATTTGATTATCACTGCTGACTGCGGTACGAACGACAGGCTCTTACACGAACACGCCAGAAGCAACCCGGAACTGCGTTATCTGGTCATTGACCATCATCTTATCAGCGATGAAGAACTCTGGGAGTCTCGCCCTGAGAACCTGTGCATCGTTAATGGACACAACTTCAAGGATATTGAGTTATGTGCGGCAGGCATGTGCTTCTGCTTCGCTCTGGCCCTTTTGGGTGAAGGTGCTTATGAAGATGACCTGATCGGTTATGGATCGCTTGCAACCGTTGCCGATCTGACTCCGCTCAACAACCCGGCCAACTTTGCAATCACCAAATTAGGACTGAACTATCTGAATAAGCGCCAGCCTTCCTGGGCGGTTCACCTGAATCAAGGCCCGAAATTCCAGGCATACTCATTCGGGTTCATTATTGGCCCGCGCATTAATGCAATCAGCCGAATTGGAGAATCTCCCAATATTGCTTATCGTGCGCTGATGGGAGACGTTGATGCAATCAACATTTTACATAAAGCCAACAGCCAGCGGCAGGTAGAAGTTGAAAAGGTTTGTAAAAGCGTCATGCCTGCGATTTTAGACAACCCTTCACCAGTCATTTTTGTAGAGGTGGACACACTTCCAGGGTATGTCGGTCTGATTGCATCCCGTCTGGTTGAGCTGTTCAACCGCCCCGCACTGGTGGCCTGCCCTACTGGTGAAAATTCTTTTTCTGGATCGGCGCGCAGTGTCGAAGGCGTTCATCTGGTCAACGATGTTCTGGAAAAAGCTAAAGACCTGTTTACCCGCTACGGCGGTCACGAAATGGCGGCTGGCTTCAGTTACAGCGGTGAAAACTCGCAGGCGATAGCCCAAGTCTTATCCGGCCTGACCGATCTGAAACTGGAACCGGCAGAACTGGATGCTCTTGAAGTTGATTTAGATAGCGCCCATATTTACGGCGCGGCGGTGGCGAATTTTATCACTGAGCCTCACGGCAACGGAAATCCATCGCCTGTTTTTTGTGTCAGTAATGCCACCATTGATCGCATTACCCCTGTCAAAAACGGTGCTTATACGGCATTTCGTATTGAGGACGACAAGGGTAATTTTGCGAGAATGATGTGCTGGAATAAATTCGACACCGTTGCAAGTCTTTTGGCCTCATGGGATAGAAAAATGCCCGTGACCGTATATTTTTCAGCAAAATATGACCCGAACAATCATCAGTTCCCCATTTCTCTTGTAATTCAAGAAATTCGTCAGGGAGACCTAATTTTCAATAAAAAGAGTCTGGAATTATACGAACTTGAAAATATTGAAGATAGGAGCAAGTGATTAATGCCGAAAAAGAAAGTTCAGGTTTTACCAGAACAGCAATTACTGGAAACTTTTACGGACGAAATTCCTGCGGAAAATAACGGTGGCCCAAAGCCAACCATTGATGCAACAAAAACCCAAAAATATGATGCATCGAAAATCCAGCAAATGGGTGTGCTGGATGCTATCCGCAACCTGACCGCCATGTATCTCGGCGGTGTCGGTCTTGAAGCCCTGTTCCAGACCTACCTGGAAGCCTTCACCAATGCCGCCGATGAAGTGCGCGCGGTTGGTGTCAACAAGGGACGGATAGTAGTCGAATGCGATCCCCAAAAAGGTTATTGGGTGTTCGAGGATAATGGGCGCGGTATTCCGGTTGGTGTTGTGGTCAACCCCGAAACTAAAGTCGAGTCCATTACTCTGCGCGCCATTTATACCGCTTACCATACAGGCGGCAAGTTCAAAAAGGGTGAAGCCTACACCGTCTCCGGCGGTATGCACGGCACTGGTGCGAAAGCCCTGTCAGCATTCGCTAAAAAACTGACCGTTATCACCAACTACCACGGCTACCGGTTTGAATGGACTTTAGAGAACGGCGGTAAGAAAATTCACCCGATCTTTGCATACGATGGACGCAAGAAAATTGCCGCCATCAACACGCCGAATGAGCTGAAGGAGTTCTGGAAGACGCATCCCGAAAAGGAAAGCCGCCAGAAGGGTACAAAAGTGATTTTCTACCCGGACGCCGGGCTTCTCAACTTGAAACCCGAAGAACTCGTATTTGAGATTGACCGGTTTCGGGAGACAGTTGAACTGATATGCGCCGCTACCGGCATAAAGACCGTTTTTAACGGGGACGTTATTTACTACAAAAGCCCCAAAGCATATTTAGCAGAACGGTACGGTGTCGACCCATCCGAAATCTTCGAATTTAGCCTCGCTGAGCATAAAGATGGTGACTACTTGTTCGGCGGGAAGGTTCTGGTTACGCGTATCGATCAAACAGGCGAAATTATCTCTGTGGTCAACAACCTTCCCGTTCCTTCGGGCCGCCACATCAATGCCTTTACCCGGTTCTTGTCTCAAAGCGTCATGGATTTGATGACAGCGAGGACGCGCGTAAATGTCACACCATCGAACGTTCTCAGCCAGGGCGCTGTCGCATTGATGATCCTAGAAGGCACAGGAGCATCGTTCGGATCACAGGCAAAGACCGAACTGGTTGCTCCTCCCCCATCATTCTTTAATACCATGCTGGAAAAGTCTCGTCTTACTCGTAAGGCAGACTTCAAGAAATACCTCACCCAGCTTTATGAAGATATCCTCGATGCTCTGAATAAAAAGGCGCTGAAAAAATCTGGTAAAAGCCTGATCTCAACAAAGCTGGCAGACTGTCAGGGAAATACGGTGCCGCCGGAAAACCGCGTTCTCTTTATCGTTGAAGGCGACTCTGCTGGACTTTCCTGCAAAATTGGACGTGATCCATCATGGCAGGCGATCCTCCCCCTCTCCGGGAAACCGGACAACGTATATGGACGCCCGGCTTCTCAAATTTTGAACCGCGAAAGTGGCGGTTCTCGCCGCAATGAGCTCAAAGAACTGAACGACCTGATCAAATCCGGCAAGTTTGGCTACTACTGTATTCTCTCCGATGCTGACCCTGATGGAAAGCATATCGGGGTTCTGCTGATTACTTTCTTCAATGAGTACCACCCGGAACTGATCCGTTCAGGAAAGGTTCTGTGGCTTATTCCCCCACTGTATGGTGTTGTACTCAAGAACGGCAAGATTGTCTATGCGAAAGACGATGCCGAATTACAGCAGGTTATCAAGGAACATAAAAAGGACTACTCTACTATCCAGCGGTATAAGGGCTTGGGCGAACTGAACCCCGATCAAATGCATGAGTTTATGGTGGACGATTTTGACAAGTACACCTATATCCTGGACAAAGACCCGCGCACTGATGAAATATTGAGCTTCTTCTTTGGGAAAGGGCGAAAAGGCGAACTGGATGGAGACAGCCGGAGAGAGTTTTTACTGAACGCCGCCAACCAGGTTTCCTCACTCGATGAAGCCGAGGCTATCGAGGAGAAATTGAATAGTTCAAAACGAAATAGAAAATAACGCAAGGTGATATTGCTTATGGCTTCATATAAACCGAAATCAACCAGACAGAAAAGTGAAATAAAAATCGTATCGAAAACCGATGTTGATGTGAAAACCAAAGGTCGATCAAAGGCGACGACTGCCAAATCAAAAAAGACCGATGAGACAACGAAAAAATCTGCACTCGCTTCTACAGAACGGAAGCGAAAATCAGCATCCCCTGAACTAACTGCCAGTAAACCTGCGCCGAAGGCTAAAGGGGCGAAGACTGTGAAGAAAAAAGCGGATTCTGCTGTGAAATCTAGAAACCGGTCGACATCGGCCAGCAGGTCGAGAACGGCAAAGGCTGAATCCAGCCCCCAGAAGAAGTCCGTTCGGAACAAAGGTAAGGTTGGCAGGCCGGATGCGTTAGACAGAATCCTTACCAGCGAAACACTGCTGGAGAACTACGCCATCTACGCGCGGGAAGTTGATATCAACCGCGCTATCCCGGGTATTGACGGGATGAAACCCGTTCACAGGTCGATCCTGTGGACGATGTATGAGGAACGGTTCACCAGCTTCAAAAAGTCAGCCCGTGTGGTTGGTTCCGTTATCGGTAAGTACCACCCGCACGGTGACCAGTCAACTTATGGCGCGCTTGCTGGTCTGGTGCCGC
>Ga0134095_1000869_pt1 | contig 25003 bp, 25 predicted proteins | sample 6_2taG_FD_94449 | JGI IMG/M metagenome (GOLD analysis project Ga0134095, IMG submission 94449) | Switchgrass degrading microbial communities from high solid loading bioreactors in New Hampshire, USA - 6_20_20_110_A2 metaG | ecosystem: Engineered > Bioreactor > Semi-continuous > Anaerobic >... | reverse complement strand
CTACCGCTGGGTCTTTAACATCGCCCCGCTGCTGTCGGTGATGGCGGTGCTGATGCTGTGGGTCGTCATTCCGTGGACGCCGACTCTGGTCGGCGTGGACCTGAGCGTCGGCGTGGTGTACGTGATCGCCGCCGGGGCGATCAGCGCGATCGCGATCCTGATGGCCGGATGGGGCAGCAACAACAAGTTTGCGCTGCTCGGGGCGTTCCGCGCGGTCGCGCAGTTGATCAGCTACGAAGTCCCGACCGTGCTGGCGCTGCTGGTTCCAGTCGTACTGGCCGGGTCGATGAGCCTGCAAGGCATCGTCCGCGAGCAGCACGTCATGTACGCTCTCGCCGCGCCGCTGACGGTGCTGATCTTCATCATCGCCAGCATGGCAGAGCTGGGGCGCGCGCCCTTCGACATTCTCGAAGCCGAGTCGGAGCTGGTCGCGGGCTATCAGGTCGAATATTCCGGCTTTAAGTTCGGGCTGTTTTACGTGGGCGAGTTTCTGCACGCGTACACGGTCGGCCTGACGATGGCGGTGTTCTTCCTGGGCGGCTGGCGCGGCCCGTTTGTAGACGATCTTCCGGCGCTTGGCGCGGTTTACCTGTTCCTCAAGAGCTTCATCGGCTACTTCATCGTGCTGTGGATCCGCATGACGGTGCCGCGCGTGCGCGTGGACCAGATGCTCGATCTCGGCTGGAAGTTCCTGGTTCCGCTGAGCCTGTTGAATCTGGTCGTCGTGGCGCTGGTGTGGAAGATCTATCCGGGCACCGACTCGATCGACAGCTTCAGCGAGGCGATTGGCCCGTCGCTGGTGCTGCTGGTGGTGAACATCCTGATGATCCTGGGCGTGGGCGCGGTGCTGCGCGAGCAGGGACGGCGCGAGCGAGAGCGTATCGAGGCGAAGCAGCGCGCGCTCGAACTGGGCGCCGAGCCGGTGAGCGACGTCGCGCCAGCGGGCGCTGGCAGGTAGGAGGTCCGCGTGGAGTTAACGGTCGAATCGCTGGTTTTCCTGCTCTTTAGCCTGATCACGCTGGGGGGCGGTCTGCTGGTCGTCACCACGCGGAACCTGTTTCACGGCGCGCTGTTCCTGATGCTGAGCCTGTTCGGCGTGGCGGGGCTGTTCGCGCTGCTGACCGCGCCGTTCCTGGCCGGTATTCAGGTGGTCGTGTATATCGGCGCGATCGCGATCCTGATCATCTTCGCGATCATGCTCACGCCGCAGGTGACTGCTACGCGCCCATCCAACAATCAGTGGATCGCGGCGCTGGTGGTGGCGGTGGTGCTGTTCGCGCTGCTGGCGTCGATCGTCACGCCGCTGATGGACGAGCTGGGCGTCGAAGGCTGGGGCGCGTCGTTTACCGAGACGGATCCGCCGCCCGTGCCTGAAGACAGCATCGCGGACCTGGGGGCGGCGTTCGTCGATCCGCAGCGGTTTATGCTGCCATTTGAGGTCGCGTCGATCCTATTGATGGCGGCGCTGGTCGGCGCGGTGATGATGGTGCGCCCGTCCCGCGAAGACGACGAAGCGCCCGCGCCGGTCGAGGCGGCTGAGGTGGCCGAGCCCGCTCCGCCGCGCGCCGACGCTGTCGAGCCGGTTCTGGTCGAGAGTCAGGAGTAAGACGCCGATGGTGCCGCTTTATATGTATTTGCTGGTTTCGGCGGCCCTGTTCTGCATCGGGCTGTACGGCGTGCTGTCGCGGCGCAACGCGATCGCGATCCTGATGAGTATCGAGTTGATGCTCAACGCGGCGAATATCAATCTGGTCGCGTTCTGGCGCTATGGGCAGCCGGAGAACATCAGCGGGCAGGCGTTCGCAGCGTTTGTGTTCGTGGTCGCCGCCGCCGAGGTCGCCGTTGGTCTGGCGCTGATTATCAACATTTACCGCCAGCGCCGGTCGGTGGTGGCCGACGACGTGGATTTGATGAAGTGGTGATCGGCGCAGTCGAAGCCACCGCGAAGAAAGCGGTTAACGTTAGCGGTTAGCCGTCCGCGACAAGCGGATGGTCCGGACGCCGCCGGTCTTGCGTGGGTTTGTGGGGGCATTGCGAAGCCTGTTCTGGTTGTTGCTAATGGCTAATCGCTAACAGCCAATTGCTTAGGATAACATCGCCTATGAACATCAATTGGTTAGACGCCGACTATCTGCCCTGGCTGATCCTGTTCTTCCCCGTGCTCAGCTTTGTGATCATCGTGCTGTTCACGAACCGGAACAAGGCGCTCAGCCATGTGGTGGCGCTGGCGGGGATCGGGATCTCCTGGGTGCTCAGCATGATCGAGTTCGCCAAGGTGGTCTGGCTCTCCGACGCGCACCTGGGCGAAGAAGTGTTCGGCAGCACGATCGACTGGATGACGCTGGGCGCGACGACCTTCCGCATGGGCGTGATGGTGGACCCGCTGACGGCGTACATGCTGCTGATGGTCCCGCTGACGTGCCTGCTGATCTTCATCTACTCGCTCGGCTACATGCGCGACGACCCGCACAACTCTCGCTTCTTTGCGTATATCTCGCTGTTTGCGGGCGCGATGCTGACGCTGGTGCTGGCCGATAACCTGCTGATGCTGTTCGTCGGCTGGGAAGTGATGGGCCTGTGCTCGTACCTGCTGATCGGCTTCTGGTTCCACAAGAAGAGCGCGATTCAGGCGGGCGTCAAAGCGTTTATGACTACCCGCGTGGCCGACATGCTGATGCTGGTGGGCATCGGCTACCTGTTCATCGAGGCGGGAACGCTCAACTTCCGCGACATCCTCTACAACGAGGAAATGCTGGCGCGCCTCAGCGACCCGGAGATCTCGCCGGGCGTGCTGTTCGGCGGCAGCGTCGCGGCGATCGTCGGCATCCTGCTGGTGATCGGCACGATTGGCAAAAGCTCGCAGTTCCCGTTGCATGTCTGGCTGCCGGACGCGATGGAAGGTCCGACGCCAGTCAGCGCGATGATCCACGCCGCGACGATGGTTTCGGCGGGCGTGTACATGCTGATCCGCATGTTCCCGCTGCTGTCGGCTGGGGGAGACTTCCATCACGGCGATTTCACGCAGCCGATGATGTTGATGGGACTGGTGGGCGCGTTCACGGCGCTGTTCGCGGGCGTGCTGGCCGTCGGGCAGAACGACATCAAGCGCATCCTGGCCTACTCGACCATCAGCCAGCTTGGGTTTATGGTCGCGGCGCTGGGGATCGGCGCGTGGGTTGCGGCGGCGTTCCACCTGATCAACCACGCTTTCTTCAAGGCGCTGCTGTTCATGGCGTCTGGCGTGGTCATTCACTCGATGGAACACGGCGAGCACCACGCCGCCGAGCACGGTCACGCGCACGAGCTATTGCCAGAGCCGGACGGGCTGGTGATGGACTATGTCGCCCCGCCGAACGACATCCGGCGCATGGGCGGGCTGATCGACCGCATCCCGACGACCGCGATCACGATGGCGATCGGCGGGCTGTCGCTGGCCGGGTTCCCATTCGTCACTGCCGGGTTCTGGTCGAAGGACGAGATTCTGGCCGAAGCGTGGCACGGCATGGGCGAGGGCTGGCCGCTGGCGCTGTTCGTGCTGGTGATGCTGGTGGCGGCTGCGCTGCTGACGGCCTTCTACACCGCGCGGATGTGGTTCATGACGTTCTGGGGCAAGCCGCGCACGGAGGCTGCTGCGCACGCCGGGATCGGCACTTTCCGCAACTGGTGGGTGAACTCGCGCTGGGGCAAGGTGCGCCGCCTCGAGAGCGAGGCGATCAGCCGCCAGGACGCGACGTCTGCGCGCCAGATGGAGATCCCGCTGATTGTGCTGTCGTTCTTCGCGATCTTCGCCGGGTTCATCGGCGTGCATACCGACTTCCCGCTGCTCGGCGCGCTGGACAACCCGCTGCACGAGTTCCTCAGCGGGACGCTGCTGGAGCATCCGCCCGTGATCGATCTGGACGGGCTGCCGATCCTGGTCAGCATCGTGGTCGCGCTCGGCGGCCTGGCGATCGGCTGGTGGCTCTACGGGCGGCGTCCGCTGGCCGAGGGCGAGGCCGATCCGACCGAGCGAGCGCTCGGCGCGGGCGTGTGGGCGGCGCTGCAGAATCGCTTCTACATCGACCTGCTGTATCGCCGCTATTTGCTGCGTCCGGCGGAGTGGTTTGCCACGAATATCGTGATCCAGGCGATTGACAAGGAAACGATCGACGGCGTGCTGGAGACGATCGCGGATAGCTTTATCTGGCTGGGCGAGATGCTCAAGCGCTTCAACACCGTCGTGATCGACGGCGTGGGCGACGGCATCCCGCGCGCGATCGGCGATTTCGCCGCGTGGTTCCGCCAGGTGCAGACCGGGCGGATCCAGCAATATCTGCTGTTCGTCACGCTCGCGCTGCTGGCGATTGGCACGCTGTTCTTGCTCCAGGTTCGCTAAGGGCGGAGGCGCTGCTCCATGTTCGATTTCATTCCAGGGGACTTCCTCACGACGCTAACGCTGCTGCCGATGCTGGGCGCGGTGGTCGTCTTCGCGCTGCCGCGCGAGAAGGCGCAGCTTGCCCGCTGGCTGGCGCTGGGCATCAGCCTGGTCGTGGCGGTAATGGCGATCGTGGTGTTTGTCAACGTAGCGAGCGATCCGCCGGGGCCGGATGAGTGGGCCTACGAGTATCAGGTCGAGTGGTTCCCGCAGTTGAACGCGACGTGGCACGTGGGCGTGGACGGCCTCAGCGCGACGATGGTTTTGCTGACCGGGCTGCTCGTTCCGCTGGCGATCCTGATCTCGTTTGAGGTGACGGATCGCGTGCCGCAGCACATGGCGCTGTTCCTGTTCCTCGAAACGGGCATGATGGGCGTGTTTGTCGCGCTCGACATGGTGATCTTCTTCCTGTTCTGGGAAGTGGGTCTCGTCCCGATGTACTTCCTGATCTTCCTGTGGGGCGGCGAGAACCGGCGCTATGCGGCGAACAAGTTCTTCCTGTACACGATGGCCGGGTCGTTGGGGCTGTTGCTGGCGACGCAGTTGATCGGCCTGTCGGTCGGCAGCTTCGACATCCCCGTGATGCTGCGCGAGTGGCCGGAGTTCACCGGGCAGGCGAACAGGATCCTCGGCGTGAATGTGGACATCGCCAAATACTATGCGCTGCTCGGCTTCGCGATCGCCTTCCTGATCAAGATCCCGGCGTGGCCGTTCCACACGTGGTTGCCGGACGCTCACACCGAGGCGCCGACCGCTGGCTCGATGCTGCTGGCGGGCGTGCTGCTGAAGCTCGGCGCGTACGGGTTCCTGCGGCTGGCGATCCCGCTGTTCCCGCGCGAGTGGGTCGTGCAGCGGACGCTGTTCAGCCTGGACTACAACCTCGCCAGCATCCTCGGCTTCCTGGCGGTGATGGGCATCGTGCTCGGCGCGCTGGCGGCCTGGGGACAGGAAGACTTCAAGCGGCTGGTGGCGTATTCGTCGGTCAACCACATGGGCTTTGTGGTGTTGGGGCTGGCGGTCGCCGCGCTGATGTACGGCAACGTGTGGGCGCGCTCGAACAACGACTGGATCCTGCACGCCAACGCCGCTGGTATCGAGCTGTCCGATACGGAGCTGCGCTCGCAATCGGCGGCGCGACAGAAGATCGACGAGGTGTATGACGAAACGCGTTTCGAGGCGGACCGGCAGGAAGCGGTGATCGCGCTCAACGGCGCGGTGCTGCAGATGTTCAATCACGGGCTGTCCAGCGCGGGGATGTTCTTGCTGGTCGGCGCGCTGTACCACAAGACGCACACGCGCGATCTGAGGCGCTATGGCGGGCTGTGGGACATCATTCCGGTGTTCGGCGCGCTGCTGATCTTCGTCAGCATGGCGTCGCTCGGCCTGCCGGGGCTGAACGGGTTCGTCAGCGAGTATCTGGTCGTGGCCGGATCGGTCGAGTTCTTCATGCCGTACGTGCTGATCAGCATGATCGGCCTGCTGGTGACCGGCATCTACATCCTGAAGGCGATCCAGAAGGTGCTGCACGGGCCGTACAACACCGAGTGGGCGGAATATGATCGGACGCAGCACAAGCTGGAGATCACCCGGCGCGAAGTGCTGGCGCTGGCGCCGCTGGTGGTGCTGATGCTGGCGATTGGGCTGTATCCGCGACCGATTCTGGATGTGATTAATAACGGCGTGGTCCGTTTCTTGGGCGGCTAGCGACACGCGCGCGGCGGGACGCAATGCCGGCCTTCGCGTCATAGGAGACCTACGCATATGGTGATTACATTTAGCGGCGTCTTGACGGGCATCCTGCTTATGCCGGTGCTTGGCGCGATCGTGATCTTGTTGCTGCCCAAGGAGCAAAAAGAGGCGGCCCGGATCATCGCGGCGGTCGTGACCGGGATGGTCCTGCTGCTGGCGCTGGGCGTCTTCTTCGGCTACGACTCGAACGCCGCCAACGCTGCCGCCGAAAACGGCGAGGTGTACTTCGCCTTCGAGGACCATGTCCAGTGGATCGAGTCGGTTGGCATTAGCTGGCATGTGGGCGTGGACGGCGTGTCTGCGCCGATGGTCCTGCTGACGGCGCTGGCGGGGTTCACCGGCGTGCTGATCTCGTGGGGCATCGAAGACCGCACGCGGGAGTTTATGGCGTTCTTCCTGCTGCTGGTCGCGGGCGTGATCGGCGTCTTCATCGCGGTCGACCTGTTCGTGCTGTTCTTCTTCTACGAGCTGGCGATCTTCCCGATGTACTTCCTGATCGTCATCTGGGGCTGGGTGAAGACGCGCGAATATGCCGCGATGAAGCTGACGCTCTACATCCTGGTCGGCTCGGTCGTGGCGCTGATCGGCCTGCTGGTGCTGTACTTCAAGGCGGGCGCGGCGACTGGCACCGGCGACTACAGCTTCGACTTCCGCGCGCTGCACGCCGCCGCGCAGGCGGGCGTGTTCGACGAGCCGTTTGCGGACTGGACGGACATCTCGACCGCGCGGCTGTGGTTCCCGGCGATCTTCATCGGCTTCGGCGTGCTGGCAGGCATCTGGCCGTTCCACAACTGGAGCCCGGATGGTCACGTCGCGGCGCCAACTGCCGTCTCGATGATCCACGCGGGCGTGCTGATGAAGCTCGGCGCGTTCGCGGCGCTGCGGGTCGGCGTGCAGTTGCTGCCGGACGGCGCGCGGGCGCATTTGCCGTGGATCATCTTCCTGACGCTGATAAACGTGGTTTACGGCGCGCTGATCGCCATGCGCCAGCGCGACTTCAAATATGTCATCGGGTTTAGTTCGGTCAGCCACATGGGGCTGGTGAGCATGGGCTTCGCGACGATGAACCTCACCGGTATGACCGGCGCGGGCCTGCAGATGTTCAGCCACGGCGTGATGACGGCGCTGTTCTTCGCGTGCGTCGGGATGGTCTACGACCGGGCGCATACGCGCGATATTCCGAGCCTGGGCGGGTTTATCCAGAAATTGCCGCTGGTCGGGATCGCGTTCATCATCGGCGGCTTCGTGAGTATGGGCATGCCAGGGCTGAGCGGCTTTGTGGCGGAGTTTCCGATCTTCGTCGGCCTGTGGGATGGCCCGGTGACGGAGCCTATCGCGGGCTGGCCGACGGATACCTTCAACTACTACGGCGCGATCGCGATTATCGCGGTGCTCGGCATTATCGTCACGGCGGCGTACGTGCTGCGGGTTGTCGGGCAGGTGTTCTTCGGCGAGTTCAACGAGGAACGCTTCCCCGGCGTGACGTCGATCACGGTGTACGACAAGATCGCGCTGGGGCTGCTGATCTTCTGGCTCGTGCTGGTGGGCATTTACCCGAAGGTCATGGCGCCGATGATCGAATCTGGTATGCGGCCGATCGTCTCGATGCTGGGAGGGTAACTTGGACTTCTCGACTGACGTTCAGGCAAGCATCCTGGCGATCTTGCCGGAAATCTTGATGACGGTGCTGGCGGTTGCGCTGCTGGCGCTGGACGTGGTGTGGCCGGACGAGCGCAAGCGCGAGCTTGGCTACGTCGCCGGGGTGGGCCTGCTGGCGATTACCGGCATCATGCTGGTGCTCGCGCCCGCGCCCGACGAGCTGTCTGACCAGCTTGTGCTCGGCGGCATGATCCGGCACGACGACTTTGCGCAGATCTTCCGCGCGATGGTCATGATCGGCGGCGCGCTGAGCTGCCTGGTGACGATGGGCGTAGCTCGCCTGCAAGACCGGGGCGACTTCTACGCCGTGCTGGTCGTCACGGTGATCGGCACCAGCCTGATGAGCGCCGCGTCGGACCTGATCATGGGCTTCCTGGCGCTGGAGATGACGTCGATCACGGCGTATCTGCTGGTCGGCTATCTGCGCGGCAACGCTAAGAGCAGTGAAGCGGGCCTCAAATACTTCCTGTTCGGCGCGTTTACGTCCGCTATTTCGCTCTACGGCCTGACGCTGCTCTACGGCTTCACCGGCGAGACGAACTTCTACCGGCTGGGTGGCCTGCTCGGACGGGCCGATCTGCCGGATGGCCCGGTTGTGGCGGCGATGGTGCTGATCGGCGTCGCATTCGCGTTCAAGATCAGCGCGGTGCCGGTTCACTTCTGGACCCCGGACGTGTACGAGGGCGCGCCCACGCCGATCACGGCCCTGCTGAGCACGGCCAGCAAGGCGGGGAGCATGGCGCTGTTGCTACGCTTCTTCCTGGCGATCTTCCCCCCGGCGGACCTGCTCGGCGCGGTCGAGGGCGTGAAGAATTACAGCGAGTTCTGGGTGCAGTTGGCGGCGGTGCTGGCGGTTGTCTCGATGACGCTCGGCAACGTGCTGGCGCTGGTGCAGCGGAACATTAAGCGGCTGCTGGCGTATTCGACCATCGCGCACGCGGGCTACATCCTGATGGGCGTCGCCGCGATCTCGACCGACCGCAGCGGGGACGGTGCGGCAGCGGTGGCGTTCTACATGTTCATGTACGTGCTGACTAACGCGCTCGCCTTCGGCGTGGTGATCCTGTTCGCCAACGCGACCGGCAGCGAGGAGATCCGGGACTTTGCAGGGCTCAGCCGCCGCAGTCCGTGGCTGGCGCTGGCGATGACCGTCGCCCTGCTCAGCCTGGCGGGGATCCCCCCGGCGGCGGGGTTCGTGGGCAAGTTCCTGCTGTTCCGCGCGGCGGTGGACGCCGACCTCGTCTGGCTGGCGATTGTCGCCGTCCTGAACACGATCATCGCTCTGTACTACTATCTGGTGGTCGTTAAGGTGATGTACATGGAGCGCGGCGCCGACGAGGACCAGCCGCTGCCTGTTTCCGCGCCGTACAAGTGGGCGCTGGGGATCTCGGCGCTCGGCGTGCTGTTGCTCGGCACAGTGCTGATCTCGCCGCTGGTCGATTGGGCGACCGAGGCGGCGCACGCGCTGTACGTGCTGCTCTAGCGCCTGATGTGAGAGGTTTGTGAGCGAGGTAGCGTCCGCTGCCTCGCTTTTGATTCGTGTGACGCGGGTCACCTGACCTATCGCGATCTCCCACGCCTGACCCGTTTATAACGGCGTGCGGCCCTCTATAATGCAGGAAAGGTGAGTTGTGGAGACAGGCAAATGGAAGCTGGCGAGGATCTGAAACGAGACCGCGACGAGAGCGACCCGCGCTATCACGCCGAGAATATTCAGCGCATGCTCCGCGATGTGATGGATCATGTGCGTGAGGATGTCGGCAAGGTGGACGACCCGAAGGCGCAGGCGCTTTACGAAACGACTGCCGAGGTGCTTGGCGGGCTGGCGACGGCGTACCAGCACTATCTCGATCGCTCGGAGAAGGCGTGGCGCTAGTGAGCTGACTTAGCGAACTGAGCGCTCGCTGCAAGTCGATCGCGCCCCAAATCAGCGGGGCGCGTTTTCATACCGTGTTGATTGTGCATCTGATCCGGCATTTATCTATAAACTTTGATATTCAAACCGTGCGGGGAGCGCACGGTACAAACTGGGGACATCGATGGACCTGACCGAAGCATACGACATGTTGAGCGCGCTGCGCGAGCCAGCGGACCTGCTGGACGGGCATTTCGGGCCGCTGACTGACGAACAGCGTAACTTCGCGCAGATGATTTACGACGGCAACCTCAAGGCGCGGCAGTGGATTGAAGAGTGGAACCGTCTGGATAAGCGCACCGTCACTGCCGAGGCGCTGGCGCTGCACGCGCACAAGATCAACAGCGGCCTGACGATGCTGCTCGGCTACGCGTCGCTGTTGCTGACCGAAACGGGCGGGGACGTGCCGCCTGAGATGGCGGCGGCATTGAGCGCGATTATCGCGGTGGGCGAGCAGGTGCACGCTGCGGTGCAGGACGCTTTCGAGGCGTATTCGCGGGGCATTTCGAGCGTCTGAATCCCAATCCGGCTTCCTCGGCGTGAAACGGGCGTACAATGAGGGTGCGCGCGTTTATCACACGAGGTGGCACGATGGCAGACGAGCAGGCAAAGCCGCATCCGTGCGAGATCTGCGAGCTCCGCAAGCAGGCCGAGGCAAACCCTAACACGTGGAAAGCGCGCATCTGGCGCTGGCACACGAAGATTTGCCCTGGGTGGCGCTCGTACCAGCGTTATCTCGCAGCGCAGACCAAGCACTAGCTCCAGCTAAGGCGGCGACTCCAGCGGAACGAGCGCCGGTGTAGGGGCTTGGCTTGCCCAGCCCGTCGTGTGGTCGCGTGCGGGCGATCAAGCCTCACCCCCTACGAGAGAAACCGGCACGGTGCGGTTCCGCATGCAGCGCGAGACGCGAGGGTTAGCGGCTCAGCGCAGTTTCGACGCGGCTGCGCAACATCGGCTCGGGCACGACGCCGACGATCCGGTCGATCAACTCCCCGCCCTTGAAGAACAGCAGCGTGGGGATGGCCTGCACCTGATAGGTGGTCGGTGTGCGCGGGTGGTCGTCGACGTTCAGCTTGGCGACCTTCAGCCGCCCGGCGTATTCCCCGGCGAACTTCTCCATGACGGGCGCGATCATGTGGCAGGGTCCGCACCACGGCGCCCACAGGTCCACCAGCACCGGCAGATCGCTGTTCAGTACTTCCTCGGCGAAGGTATCGTCGCTCACTTCGACCGGATGGCCTGGCGCGCTGGCGGCGGGCTGCTCCGGCAGCGGACCGCGCCCCAGCAGGTACGCGACGTGGTCGCGCACGCTCTGCGACGTGATGACGGACGTCCGCGCGACTTCCTGCCCCTCGCGGAACAGGATCAGCGCCGGGCCGGAGCCGTCGAGGCGCGCAGCGGCATGCGGATTCTCCGCCGTGTTCAGCTTGGCGATCAGCAGGCGCCCCGCCTCGGTTTGCGCAAGCTGGCGCAGCGTTTCCTCGACCGAGCCGTCAAGCGCGCTCCCACTCCACAGCAGCAGCGCGACCGGCAATCCGGCGTTCAGCACACGGTCGAGGCTCTGATCGTTCGTGTTCAGCGGTGTATCAAAGCGTGGCATGTGTTTCCTCTTTCCTGTTCAACGTTGTGGCGTGTGTTCAAACAAGCGTCCGAAATAGCAACTGGCTGTTCGCAATAGGCCGAGATCATTCGCGTGGTGTGCGGCGCACGCGCTCCCCCTTTTGATTGGATGCAGGAGCGGGCAGAAAAGTTTGTAAGAAGTGCCTCATAAAAATTGGGATAGCATGAAGGCCGCCCAGCGGCAAGTAAGGGGTTTCCGCTTCCCATAAATAGTTCCTTTTTGAAGACCATTTTTTGACAATTACCAGCCGTTTTGCTACGCTTGTGAGCAAAAGTACAGGTTCTATGTTTGTGCACCGGGCGGCGAGATTAGGCCCGAGAAGCCTGAACCTCCTCCGATGACGCGCAGCAGGACGTGCTCCTATGCATCCTAGACTTGCCCCGCGGGCACCGTCCAGCGCCGCGCAGATAGTTATCGGAGAAACCGGCTGCAGCGCCCTGGTGATCGTGCTTCTGGCGACCGGGGCGGGGTTGCTGCTGGATTTCCAAGTAACGAATTTGCATCCCGTTTTCAGCGTGGCTCTGCCACTGGTCGGCATACCGGCTGCCCTTTACTGGGCAGCGCGCAGGACAACACGGAGCATGGGTCAGAACCGCCAAAGCGACTACGTGCGCAACCTTGCCCTTGCAGCGGTAGCCGGTCAAGCAGGCTGTCTGTCGGTGGTGCTTATTTTTTTGGCGTTATTCGCGGGGTTGTTCCTCGATGCGCGGTTAGATACCCATCCGGTCTTCACGATCGGGCTGGTGCTGGTGAGTGTTCCGATCAGTCTGTACGCGATGGTGCGGCTGATGCTGTCGTCGGTGGGGGCGATCAAGCTCACGCCGCCGCCGAGCAAAGCAAAGAGCGCGCATACTGATCAGGTCAAGGCTGCTGCAGAAAAGGAGAATGGCTCTTGAAGGGAGTGCTGATACTTCTCGGCATCATTGCCGTCTCGGTTGTGATGTGCGGGGTGATCCCGTTCTGGCTGATGCCCGAGCTCGGCATCGCCGTGGCGCTGCCGGTGATCATGGTGCCGGGCGAGGTGGTCTGGGAAGACTTCCTCGGCATCAGCGGCCTGACGGTGACCAACACCCTGATCGGTACCCTGGTGGCGGACGTCCTCGTGCTGCTGTTCGCCTTCGGCGCGGTCCGCAAAATGAGGGAAGTCCCTGGCCGCTGGCAGGGGCTGTTCGAGGTGCTGACCGACGCGCTCTACGGGCTGGCGAAATCGACCGCCGGGGCGAACGCGCGCAAGATCTTCCCGCTGATGGCGACGATTTTCCTGTTCTTGCTGATCGCCAACTGGGTGAAGCTGATCCCTGGCGCGGAGAGCATCGGCCTGATGCACTGCGCAGCCGAGGGGATCAACGGCTATGAGCGGAACGGGATTCTGCTGAACGTAGAAAAGGCGATGGATCCCGGCACGCGCGCGACCGCGGCTGATTATGAGGCGTGCCATGCCGCCGAGGAGGGCGAGCACGCTGCAGAGGAGGCCGAACCCGGCGAGGGGGTAGAGGGCGAGCAATCCGCCATCGAGACCACTGAGGAAGAGGAAGCCACCGCCGCCGAACAGCTCGCCAGCCAGGGTGACACCGGCGTGCGCGATGACCTGTACGCGGTGACCCCTTTCCTGCGCGGCGCGGCGACTGACCTGAACCTGGCGCTTGGCCTCGGCCTGATCGCGTTCGTCGCCATCCAGTATTTCGGCGTGCAGGCGCTGGGTATTGGCTACTTCACGAAGTTCCTGAACACGCCCGCGCTGGAAAACGCCGCGAAGCGGCCGATGGGCATCATGGACTTTGTGGTCGGCTTGCTCGAGCTGGTGCTGGAGTTCGCGAAAATCATCAGCTTCGGCTTCCGTCTTTTCGGCAACCTGTTCGCGGGCGGCGTGTTGCTGTTCGTGATGTCGTTCCTTGTCTCGATGCTGGTTCCGGCGGCGGTTTACGTGCTGGAGCTGTTCGTGGGCCTGATTCAGGCGTTCGTGTTCTCGATGCTGCTACTCATCTTCAGCTCGGTGGCGATGCAAGGCCACGGTTCGGAGCATGAGGCGGAGCACTAGTTCTGTGGCCGGCGCTAAGTGAGCGTCGCCCGGCATTGGTATCTCACTTGAAGCAACCTGCTGCTTCACACACTTGACCCAAATCAGGAGAGGATTTCATGGAGATTACGGGCAACCTTGTCGACGCTGCGAAGGCAATCGGGGCCGGTCTGGCGATGATCGGCGTGATCGGACCGGGTATTGGTATCGGCCTGCTGGTTCAGGGCGCCCTGAACGCCATCGGTCGCAACCCCGACGCTTCTGGTCAGATCACGACGAACATGATCCTGGGCATTGCTTTCGCGGAGGCCGTGGCGATCTATGCGCTGGTCGTCGCGTTGATCATCCTGTTCCTTTAGTCACCGACTCGGGAGGGTGATCAGTGGACGCATTAGGAATTAATGCCGGCTTCTTCATTGCTCAGATAGTCAACTTCGGCATCATCTTCTTCCTGCTGGCGAAGTTCGTCTGGCCGCGCGTGCTCAACATGCTCGACGAGCGCTCCGACCGGATCGCCAAGGCGCTGGAAGACGCGCGCGCTGCCGAAGAGGCGCGGGCCAACGCCGAGCGCGAGCGCGATCGCCTGCTGGCCGAGGCGAGAGCCGAGGGGCAGCGTCTGATCGACGAGGCGCGTCAGCGCGGCGAAGAGCAGCGCCGACAGATGATCCGCGAGGCGGAACACGAGGCGGAAGAACGCCGTGCTCAGGCTCGCATCCAGACCGAAGAGGAACGCAACCGTATGCTGGGCGAGTCGCGCGATCAGATCGTGCGGCTGGCGATCGCTGCCGCCGAGCGTCTGATCGGTGCGTCACTGGACGAGGCGCGCCAGCGTGAGACCGTCGAGCGGTTCTTCACCGAGGTTCCGGCTGAGGCGCGCAATCTCGGTCGCGTCGTCAACGTAACCTCGGCCATTCCGCTGACCGAGGCGGAGCAAGCGGAAGTCAAGCGCCTGACCGGCGCCGAAGAAGTGACCTACCACGTTGACCCCGATATTCTGGGCGGGTTGATCCTGCGCTCGGGCGACAAGGTGGTGGACGGCAGCGTTCGAGGTGACCTCACGGCGCTGTCTCACCGCTTGCGCTAAACAGGGGAAAATGGTTGTCATCGAGGATGCATCGCCAGGGCGGCTAGCGGCTCCCTGGCGTTTGCATTTTGTCTGGCGACACCTGTTTAGAGGGGGATAGCATGCGAACCTTACCGTTAGGGAATACTGGCGTCGAGGTGAGCGCCCTGTGTCTTGGCGTGCTGAACTTCGGTTCGCGTGACGACGAAGCCACGTCGTATCAACTCCTTGATCAGTACGTCGAGGCGGGCGGATCGTTCATCGACACGGCCAACATTTACTCACACTGGGTCCCGGGCTGCAGTGGCGGCGAGAGCGAAGAATTGCTCGGGCGCTGGTTGCGGGATCGCGGCAACCGGCAAGATCTGTTCATCGCGTCGAAGGTCGGTTTTGAGTATCCGGGCGTGGAGCGCGGTCTGCGAGCCGCCACGATCGAAGCGGAGTGCGAGAAAAGCCTGCGCCGCATGGGCATCGAGACGATCGACCTGTACTACGCGCACGTGGACGATCGCAACACACCACTCGAAGAAACGATGACCGCTTTCGACCGGCTGGTGCGGGCGGGCAAGGTTCGCTTCATCGGCGCGAGCAATTATCTGGCGTGGCGGCTGGAGCAGGCGCACTGGGTTTCCAAGACCAACGACCTCGCAGCGTTCTGCTGCCTGCAACAGCGATATACGTATCTGCGGCCGAATCGCAATGCGCGGTTTGGCAGCCAGGAAGTCGCGACCAGCGCAGTGCTCGACTATGTGGCGTCGCGGCGGCACGATTTTACGCTGCTGGCCTATTCGGTGCTGCTGAGCGGCGCCTATACGCGCGAGGACCGGCCCCTGCCGGAGCAGTATCGCAGCGAAGACTCGGAAGCGCGGCTGCGCGTATTGCGCGAGGTAGCACGGGAAGTGGGCGCGACGCCTAACCAGGTCGTGCTGGCGTGGATGCTACACAGCGATCCGCCGGTGCTGCCTCTGATCGCGGTGAGCACGCCCGAGCAGATGGTAGAAAACCTGGGCGCGCTTGAAGTTCGCTTGAGCGCCGAGCAAATGGACCGGCTCAACCAGGCCGGAGCGTGACGTCAGCACGCAGCAGATGAAAGGCGCGCCGGGGCAGCCCTGACGCGCTTTTTTGTTCCTGCTGCCTTAAACGTGTTTCTTCAGTACAATCAAGCAGCGGTTGGCGCCCTGACGGCTGCTGACCGCAAAGCGCTGATGGCTCACTGCACATGCGAGGAAGATAGTATGAAGTTCCGCGAGCTGTTGGCTGAAGTGCCGGGCGTGCTGGCGCTGCCGGACGAAGATGCCGACATCACGGCGCCGGTCACCGAAACGGCGCAGCACGTCCAGCCGGGTGGGGTGTTCCTGGCGCGGCCTGGAAGGACGGCCGACGGGCACGACCTCATCGGCGAGGCCGTCCAGCGGGGAGCGGCCGCAGTGGTCGGCACGCGCGCCCCGGACGAGGTCGAGTGCCCGGTCCCCTACGCGCAGGTGGCCGACGGGATGAAGGCGCTCGGTCCGCTGGCGGCGGCATACTACGGCCACCCATCGCGCCGCCTGACGGTGATCGGTGTAACCGGCACGGACGGCAAGACGACCACCGCCACGCTGTTGCATAGCATCTTGCAGAGCGCGGGGATCGCCACCGGGCTGCTGACGACCATCAGCGCGCTGATCGGCGACCAGGCGCTCGATACCGGGCTGCACGTCACCACGCCGACCGCCGACGAGGTGCAGATGTACCTCGCGCAGATGGTGGACGCTGGTCTGACGCACGCCGTGGTCGAAGCGACGTCGCACGGGCTGGCGCAGGGGCGCGTCAACGGCGTCGAGGTCAATGTCGCGGTGATGACCAACGTTACGCACGAGCACCTCGACTTTCACGGCACCTGGGAGCAATATCGGCGAGACAAGGCGCGCCTGTTCGACATGGCGGCGCAGTCGGACGGCTCGCCGGTCGGCGTGACGGGCGCGGTGATCAACGCCGCTGATCCGAGCGTGGACTACTTCCGCGAGCACTCGCAGGGCGTTGCGCGCGTAATTAACTACGCGGCGGACGGCACGCCCGCCGACGTCTGCGCGGAAGCGATTGAGTATGGCCCGGAGAGCACCCGCTTCACGCTGACTGGCCCGGATGGGCTGCGTGTGGCGATCGAGTCGTCGCTGGTTGGGCCGTTTAACGTGGCGAACATGCTTGCCGCTGCGTCTGCGGCCGCGCTGCTGATCGACGATCCGGCGCGGCTGGCGAGCGCGATCGCCGAGGGTATCCGCCGCCTGCCGCCGATCCCTGGCCGGATGCAGCGCATCCACGAGGGGCAGGACTTTCTGGCGATCGTCGACTTCGCGCACACGCCGAACGCCTTGCGCCGGGCCCTCGAAGCGGCGCGGAGCATGATCCCCCCATACGGGCGGGTGATCGCGGTGTTCGGCAGCGCGGGCCTGCGCGACCGCGAGAAGCGGCGCATGATGGCCGAGATCGGCATGGAGCTGGCCGATATGTGCGTGCTGACTGCCGAAGACCCGCGCACCGAGTCGCTGGATGCGATCCTCGAGGAAATGGCGCGCGGCGCGTTGCGGCGCGGGGGTGTTGAGGGCGAGACGTTCTGGCGCGTGCCGGATCGCGGGCGGGCGGTGGCGTTTGCCTGCTCGTTGGCGCGCGCGGGGGATGTGGTTCTCTCGTGCGGCAAGGGACACGAGCAGAGTATGGCGTTCGGCACAATCGAGTATCCGTGGGACGATCGCGAGGCGATGCGGGCGGCGCTGCGTGGCAAGCCGCTGCTGACCCTGCCAACCGCCACAGAATAGTGGCACAGATAGGATGAACCATGCCTGACGAACGCGAGACGGAAGTCCGCAAGTTTGCGAAGGAACAGCACGCCACGCGGCTGCATATCCTCTCGGTCGTGACGCCTTTCCGGGCGGCGCAGGATCGCTTCGTGCTGCTGGAGCGCAACGGCTTGGCGATGCTGGTGTCGTGCGTTGGGTGCCCGTTCCGCGCGCCGTTAGCCCGGGGTGAGCCTCAGCCGCTGGCTGCCGCCAAACTCGATCAGTTTCTGGCGGCGCTGGAGCCGCTGGCGGTCGAGACGCTGGGCGATTACTATCCGGAAGGCGCGCACGACGGCACGACGTTCGTTTTCGAGCGGCTGGACGCGCGCGGCTACGTGCAGATCGCCATGCTGGAGCCCCCCAAGCGGAGCAAGCACTCGCGGATTATCTCGGCGTGGACGCGCACGTTCCCTACGGTGCGCGCCGCGCTCGGACGTTAGGCGCGCGTGGGGCAAGCGTGCCGCGCCGGTCAGCCGGGCGCACGCGAAATCTGGTACGCTGAAAGGTGATGGGCCGGGCCGCGCGGTTGATCGAAGCGGTCCGGCCCGGTAGAATGGCAGCACACGGGGAGACAAAATCGTCCATGCTCGATCTAGGCATTGTGATCGTCAACTGGAACACGCGCGATCTGTTGCGTGACTGTTTGCGATCGATCGAGCAGTCGGAAGGCGTCTCGTACCGTGTGGTGGTGGTGGACAATGCGTCGAACGATGGCAGCGCCGAGATGGTGCGCGCCGAGTTTCCGGATGTGGCGCTGATCGCCAACGCGGACAATCGCGGCTATCCGGCGGCGAACAACCAGGGCCTGCGGCTGCTCGGCTTCGAGCGGCGCGGCTCCGACGAGGCGCCGCGCTACGCCCTGGCGCTCAATCCGGACACCGTCTTGCCGCCGGACGCGCTGCGCGACATGGTGGCGTATATGGACGCCGATCCGTGTGTGGGCGCGGCCGGTCCGAAGCTGGTGCTGCCGGATGGCTCTCTGGACCTGGCGTGCCGTCGCAGCTTCCCGACGCCCGAGGTCAGCTTTTACCGGATGGTCGGGCTGTCGAAGCTGTTTCCGCGCAGCAAGCGGTTTGGCCGCTATAATCTGACCTACCTCGACCCCGACGTGGAAACCGAGGTAGACTCGGTGGTGGGCGCGTTCATGATGGTGCGGCGCGCGGCGATTCAGCGCGTTGGCCTGTTCGACGAAACGTTTTTCATGTATGGAGAAGACCTGGATTGGGCTTTCCGCATCAAGCAAGCCGGATGGACGGTGAAGTACAACCCGCGCGTGACGGTCAAGCACGTGAAGCGCGCGGCGAGCCGCCAATCACGCCGGGCCAAGGCGGAGTTTTACCGGGCGATGATGATCTTCTACCGGAAGCATTATCGCTCGACGACGCCCTGGTGGCTCCACAGCCTGATCCTGACGGGTCTGGTGCTGATGGGCGGCCGCCCGCTGTGGCACGAGCTGCGGCATCCGACTCCCGCCGCGTCCGCCTGAGTGCATCACTCGACCGCCGCCTGCGCGGCCTGCTGCACCTGGGGTTGCTGTTCAGCGACGCCGTGATGCTGACGGTCGGCTTTGTGCTGGGCTACATCGCCCGCGCGCGCCTGCCGCTGCCCGCGCTGCCGGTCAATCCCCCGCCGTTTTCCAGCTACGTGCCGATGTTGATCGTGCATGTGCTGACGATCCTGCTTGTCTTCTACATGGCGCGAATGTATCACATGCGGCGCGGCGTGAGCCGGATTGACGAGGGCTACGCCGTCGCGCAGAACGTGTCGATCGGCACGTTCCTGGCGATCGCGTTTGAAACGCTGGCGTTCAAAAACAGCGCGCTCGAACTGGACTATCCGCGCGGCGTGATCATTTACGCCTGGGTGTTCGGCATCGCGCTGACGATCCTCGGCCGCGAAGCGCACCGCCAGTTCATCATCCGCCTGCGCGACTGGGGCCTGGCGCGCGATAACGTCCTGATCATCGGGGCGGGGGATGCGGCGCGCGCGATCACCAACCGGATCCGCTGGTCGCCCCATCTCGGCTACAACATCGTCGGCGCGATCAACGGCTCGGCGGACGGTCAGGTGGGCGACGTGCCGATCATCGGCACGACCGACGACCTGCCGGAGCTGATCGACGAATACGACGTGGACGAGGTGATTATCGCGCTGCCCGAAGCCTCGCGCCGGGAGCTGGTGCAGTTGGTGTCGAAGTGCCAGCGCGGCCGCGTGAACATCAAGGTCTATCCAGACATTTTCGCGTATATTGCGGGCGGCCTGACGGTTGACGAGCTGAACGGCATGCCGATGCTGTCGGTCCGCGACGTGGCGCTGCGCGGCTGGAAGCTGAGCCTCAAGCGCGGGATGGACATCGTCGGTTCGTTTATCGGGCTGGTGCTGCTGAGCCCGCTGCTGGTGCTGATCGGGATTCTGATCCGGCTGGAGTCGCCAGGGCCGGTGTTCTTCTGCCAGGAGCGGATGGGCCTCGACGGGCGACCGTTCCCGATGATCAAGTTCCGCAGCATGCGGCAAGACAGCGAAGAAGACGGCCCCGGCTGGACAGTCGAGGACGACCCGCGCGTGACGCGCGTCGGGCGGTTCCTGCGCCGCAGCAACCTGGATGAGCTGCCCAACTTGATCAATGTGCTGTACGGGCAGATGTCGCTAGTCGGGCCGCGCCCGGAGCAGCCGTATTATGTCGAGAAGTTCCGCGAGTTTATCCCACGCTATATGGAACGGCACCGCGAAAAAGCGGGCATGACCGGCTGGGCGCAGGTGAACGGGCTGCGCGGCGACACCTCGATCCTGGAGCGCACGAAATACGATTTGTGGTACGTCGAGAACTGGTCGCTGTGGCTCGACATCAAGATCGTGCTGCGGACGATCTTCCAGACGATCTTCCACCGCAGCAAGAACGCGTACTGATGCCCACATCCTCTGACGAGCGCCTGTCCCTCGACGACCTCACCCGTCTGATGCACGAGTTTGTGCGCGCGAAAGGGTGGTACGAGCCAGACTCGATCCACCCGCAGACGCCGCGCAACCTCGCCGCGTCGATCTGCATTGAGGCCGCTGAGGTGCTGGAGCATTTCCAGTGGGATGGCGAGGTCCGCGACCGCGACGCGCTGGCGGGCGAGCTGGCCGACGTGGCGCTGTATCTGCTGCAACTCGCCAGCATCAGCGGGATCGACCTGGAACGCGCGATCCTCGACAAGCTGGACGCGAACTACGGGCGGACTTGGGAGAAGGGCAGCGGTTAGCGATCAGCAATTAGCGGTTAGCTAAAACCGCTCGCGCGCTTGCCGCTGGGCCTCGGATGCGCTACTTTGTAGGGGTAGAGCTTGCTCTGCCCGCTTCTTTCAGTTGTTCGAGGCTGATGGCAGCGGGCGCGTGTACTGTCCCGACCGAATCGCTGTTTTCGCTGTCTTGCTGCTGCTTGATGGCTGCCTTTTCGCTATTCTCTGCTCTTGTATTTGATTTCGCTAACTGCTAACCGCTGATCGCTAACCGCTACTTTCCGCGAGGTCATCATGCCCGAGCAACCCACCAACAACCGCCGCATCGTCGCCGTGTACGGCAGCGCAAGCGCTATGCCAGGCGAGCCGGATTGGCAGGTCGCGTATGAGGTGGGGCGCGCGCTGGCAACGTCCGGCTATTGCGTGCTGTCCGGCGGGTACGGCGGCGTGATGGAAGCGTGTAGCCAGGGCGCGGCGGAAGTCGGCGGGCATGTGATGGGCGCCGAGGTCGGCTTGTTCCGCGAGCGCGGCCAGCGGTTGAACCAGTGGGTGACCGAGCCGGTGCCGTTCGAGACGCTCCGCGACCGGCTGTACTTCCTGGTGCAGCGACCGGATGCGTTCGTGGTGCTGCGTGGCGGCGTCGGGACGCTCAGCGAAATGTCGCTGCTGTGGAGCCTGCTGCAAGTAGGCGAGATCCCCGCGCGGCCGTGCGTGCTGGTCGGGCCGATGTGGCGGCGCTTTATCGAGGTCTTCGCGGAGACATCCACCGTCAGCGCCGACGATCTCCGCTGGCTGACGCTGGTCGAGCGGGCGGATCAGGTGGTCCCCGCGCTAGAAGCGTGGTGGGAAGCGCCGCCAGATGTGCCCGTGCGCCTGGGCGACCGCCGCACCTGACGCCGGGGCGGGACCATTCGCCGATATTCCGATTTCGCGATTTGTGGCACAATTGAAGACACACGCCGCATCACGGGCCGCTGCTGAGAGGAAGCAGGCTGCGATGTGCATCGACTGTCGCGCTACGAGCCGGGTGCTCGACCATCTGTGGGACGATCCGGATTTCCGGGCCGCGTTCACGCGCGAAGGCTACGACCTGGGCAAGCTCGCCCCGCTGCTGCACGACGTCTTTGCCCCGGCCTACCGGCGCGCGCGCCGCTCCTTGGAGGGCGGGCAACTCGAAATGCTCGAAGCGCAGGTGACCGAAAGCATCCTCGCTCCTTTGAGCGATCAACCGAATTTCCGCGAGCTGTGGCGGGAGTGGAGCCAGCGCGAGCGCAGCGAATTTCTGCGTGAAAACGCCGAGATGGCGCTTGGACAGCGGCTCGCCGAGGCGTATCCCACCCTGTTCATCGACGCGTATCTTGACGCGTTCCGCGCGTACCTGCGGCGCGGATGATCCCACGTTTCCACGCGTGACGTCCGTCTTAAATCTGGTACAATTTACGCGCCGCGCCGCATGCCGCTTGGTGGCAGGCGCGCACCCCTTGGATTTCAGCTATCGCGCAGGACTTGCATCCCCTGCCAGCGCGTGAAGGAGCAACCGATCGTGTCCCAGCAAGGCGTCACTCCCCAGAGCGAAGACTTTTCCCGCTGGTATACCGATGTCGTGCAGAAGGCCGACCTGGCAGACTATTCGCCGGTGCGCGGCTGCATGATCATCAAGCCCTACGGCTACGAGCTGTGGGAAGGCGTAAAGAGCGGGCTGGACCGCCGCTTTAAAGAAACCGGCCACCAGAACGCATACTTTCCGCTGTTCATCCCTGAAAGCTTTTTGAAGAAAGAGGCCGAGCACGTCGAAGGCTTCTCGCCGGAGCTGGCGGTGGTCACCATCGGCGGCGGCAAAGAGCTTGAGGAACCGCTGGTCGTGCGCCCGACGTCGGAGACGATCATCGGCTGGGCGTTCCAGAAGTGGATTCAGTCGCACCGCGATCTGCCGCTGCTGATCAACCAGTGGGCGAACGTGGTCCGCTGGGAGCTTCGCACGCGCCTGTTCCTGCGGACGATGGAGTTTCTGTGGCAGGAAGGGCACACCGCCCACGCCACGCACGAAGAAGCCGAAGCCGAGACGATGCAGATGCTCGGCGTCTACACCGATTTCGCGGTCAACGACGCGGCGATCCCGGTTATCCCCGGCCGCAAGAGCGATCAGGAGCGGTTTGCAGGCGCGCTGTTCAGCTACAGCATCGAGGCGATGATGCGCGACCGTCGCGCGCTGCAAGCCGGGACCAGCCACGACCTCGGGCAGAACTTCGCCAAGGCGTTCGACATCCAGTACACCGACGAAAACAACGAGCTTCAGTATTGCTGGACGACCTCGTGGGGCGTTAGCACGCGCATGGTCGGCGCGATCGTCATGACGCATGGAGACGACAAGGGCTTGCGCCTGCCGCCGCGCCTTGCACCGTTCCAGGTGGTCGTCGTCCCGATCTTCCGCAACGACGACGAGAAGCGCCCTGTGATGGATGCGGTGCGCCGCCTGAGCGCGGAGCTGCGCGACGCCGGAGTGCGCGTCCATGTGGACGACCGCGAGAACCTGTCGCCAGGGTACAAGTTCAACGACTGGGAGATGCGCGGCGTGCCGCTGCGGATGGAAGTCGGGCCGAAGGACGTCGCCAACAACACTGTCGCCCTGGCGCGGCGAGACATCGCGGGCAAGGAAGGCAAGCAGTTCGCGCCGCAGGCCGGGTTGGCGGAAAAGGTCCGCGCGCTGCTGGACGAGATCCAGGCGAGCCTGCTCCAGCAGGCGACCGAGTTCCGCGACCAGCATCTGCACGAGGTCAGCAGCTATGGCGAGCTGGTCGAGGTGGTGCGCGACGAGTGGGCGCTGGCGTGGTTCTGTGGCGGAGCCGAGTGCGAGGCGAAGATCAAGGAAGAAACGCAGGCCAGCAGCCGGTGCTTCCCGCTGGAGCAGCCGCATCCAGGCGAGACGGGGCCGTGCGTGGTCTGTGGCGAAACGGCGCGCGAAATGGCCTATTTCGCCAAAGCCTATTAAGATACAGAGGCCGGTCCGCGAAGAAGCAGACCGGCCTTTTTCGCCCGATAGACTTTTGTTGTGACACGTACCAACGCAGAGGAGACACCCCCGATGCCCGTCTATATCTTGCTTAGCACGCTCACCGATACCGGGGTGCAGTGTATCATCGACCAGCCATCGTGCCTGCGCCAGATCAGCATGGACATCGAGAATCTTGGGGTCAAGGTGCTGGAACAGTACGCGACGCTCGGCCTGTACGATTTCGTGCATGTCATCGAAGCGCCCGATAACGAGACGGTTGCCCGCGTCAGCATGGAGTTGATCGCGCGCGGCAACATCAAGCCGCTCAGCCTGCCGACCATCTCGATCAACGACTTCATCAGCCGTCTCAGCATGGATCGCCAGCCGTGAGCGCGCCATGAGCAGCGATTCGATCACCTTTGACCATGCGGTCGGTTTTTACGACCAGACGCGCGGCTTTCCGCCCGGCGAAGAGCAGGCCGTGGCGAAGCTGTTTGTCGAGGCGGGCGGGCTGGATCGCGACAGCCGCGTGCTGGAAGTCGGCGTCGGGACCGGGCGGATCGCGCTGCCGCTGGCGTCGCACGTCGCGCAGTACGTCGGGATCGACCTCTCGCGCCCGATGATGGAGCGTCTGCGCGCCAAGCAGACCGGCGAGCCGGTGGCTGTGCTGCAGGGCGACATCACGCACCTGCCCTTGCGCGACAGGGCGTTTCAGGCGGTGATTGCGGTGCACGTGTTTCATCTGGTCCCCGGCTGGCGGCTGGCGCTGGCGGAAGTAGGGCGCGTCCTTGCGCCGGGCGGGCTGCTGCTGGTCGGGCGGAACGATTCGGATCGCCAGCCGGAAGAGGAATTGCTATGGGACGCGTGGCATAGCGAGATCCCGCGCGAGCGGACGACCGCTGTGGGCGTCCCGCGCGAGCGCAGCGACCTCTTTCCGCTGGACGAGGGGTGGATGCAGGTCGGCAAGCCGCTGGTGCACAGCTTTTTGACCACGCGCACGCTGCGCGCGTTCTTCGACCGAATGGAGAAGCGCATCTGGTCGTCGTCGTGGCGGTTGACAGACGATGAGATCACGCGTGGTTTGGCGGCGGTCCGCGCTGCGGCAAAGGCCAACAACCTCGACCTCGACGCGCCGTTTGAGCATGAACAGCGCTTCAGCGTTCGCGCGTACCAGCCGCCCGGCCACCGCGCCGAGCCTACTGACTAGAACGACAAGGGCGCTCTCTAAACGGGAGCGCCCTCAGTTTGCTTATTTAGTGTGTATGGAGCGGAGAGCTAGTCGCGCCGACCGCCGCCGCCACGGTAGCCACCGCCGCCGCTGCGACGCTCGCCACTCCCACGGCTGCCGCGATCGCCACCGCCACGACCACCACGCTCGCCGCTGCGCCCACCGCCGCTTCTGCTGCGTCCACCGCTGCTGCCACCACCGCCAATGCGGGGATCAGCGGCGCGCGCTTCTTCGAGGGTCCAACCTTCGAGCACGGCCTGGCGGCTGAGGCGCACCTTGCCCTGGGGATCGATGTCGGTGATCATCACCAT